>JAABVA010000334.1_pt1 | contig 61354 bp, 63 predicted proteins | sample 5560331 | NCBI WGS metagenome assembly JAABVA01 (sample SAMN12812661, study PRJNA571458) | rock metagenome | isolation source: Antarctica rocks | place: Antarctica: Victoria Land, Mt New Zealand sud | collected 2016-01-07
TCTTTGGGAGATGGGCTGGTGAGGGGGGGGAGGGGGTGGTAGTGTACTTGAATTGCTAGTGTTTTTTGAAGGAAGTAAGTGGTTGGTTGAGGAGATGGTCGTGCAGGGTTTTTGGCGTTGCTGCGAGCCGGGGGGGTGGGAAAGCTGGCTACAGGGATGGGGGGGTTTTGATTAGAGAGCGATAGGAAATGTGATGGTGATGAAGGGGATCTCCCTCCTTCCCTCTCTCCCTCTCTCCCTACGGTATGTAATAAAATGAGAATCGGGCTTGTGTCTATTTCTTTCATTCTTTTTTTTTTGGGGATTCTCAAGTCTACTGCTACTGCCCTTGCCGAGCGAGAGGGTAGAGGTGCCTTTGTGCTTGTCGGTTCTGGGAAAGGGATGGACGCGCAGACGTTTGGGGGTTTTGTGGGATGCTTTAAGAGGTGTGAAAGCCTCCGTAAAGGGGTTATCGCGATACTCAAGGGTATCTTGCAAGCAATGATTCTCTTTCTCCCACCTTCGGAACTATTGCGTGGTTCATCCCAAGGATGTCAAGTTCTTTCCTCTCCACCTCTGCGCTGTTTGTATACTTGCCATCTTCGCATGTTCTGTTGTAACAGTGTCTTCTTGTGTTGATCTCGCAAGCACGCGGCTGGGGGGTTCATTCAGTATTCCAGTGCTTTTTTGGAGATATAATGTTCCTGCCTGGTTTGGCTCCTGATACGTTTTCCGCACTTCTGATTTTGTGATTTGTTTTTGGGCTGCATGGTCGGTTCGTTTGCCTTGGTTTTCTACTATTTGGGGTTATGTGTATGATTGACTGGGTGTGTTGGGTTGTGATGGTCTGGCTCTGGATTGCGGGAATATGGGGCGTGGAGTACCTCAGAGTTGTGGATGTTGTCGTGGGTGGAAGTGGGCTATATGTCTGAACAAAATGGGTTTGTTAGAAAGCGTCGTTCACAGAAATTTTCCGAATAGGGATTGTAGACAGCGACTCAGGAAATCTGAATCGATTCAGCATAAGATGGACTCGCGACAGTCTGTTTTTCTTAGAGCGGTGGTGGTGCAAGCAAGAGAGTAGGGTATGGAAGGGCGATGGGCAAATGCAAGACTGTTGGGTAATGTAGAGCGTCATATTCCTTCCATTCAGAGATCTCGTGAGCTTGGAGCGTTGTTTGACATTCTGGAGGATGATTTTGACGATTAAAGTTGAAAGGAGCGTCTGTTTCTCTTCCCAATTGCCCAAGAAGCCGCATGAATCTGAGTCTTACTCATCTTTGGTATGTTCTGAACTAGATCCTAATGTGCGCCATTAGGGACAGACTTATCCTTACACTTGATCTTTCAGGACGCCAGGGGTGATGAAGGTGAGACAGAAAGAGAATATAATGGGTTCTACAAACAATATAACGCCGCCAGTTACGTAGCTGAAAGCAGGGCAAATACTATCAAACCAAACGCCAGTGAACACTATCAAAGACCAACAACAGTCAACCCAAACATATAGACATTAGCACCATGAGTCTCAAGATTCTTCCTCACTAATGCAAATCTCTCCAAGAGCAGTCAATCTTTACATGACAGGGACCCCAGAGATATCCAGTCGTCGCCCAAACTCGTGGTCGAAAAGGTCGAAGCTGGCGTCATCGATTGGCGGTAGCATCCGTGGACGATATCTAGATGAAATTGGGTGGAGGGGTGACGTCAGATCGCAATCGCTGCAGTCTTGAGCGTTGTGACTATACATTGGATAGTCGTCGTCGTCGTACAATGCATGTCGCGATCTCCTATTCGGGTGGTAATCTAGTGTTTCCGGTGCGGACTCGGCGATCCGAAGAAGCATCTCGGGATCTAAGTTGGAGCCGTTGATCTTTTGGCTGCCACCACGAATGCGAACTAGATCCTGAGGTGACTGTGGGGGTAGTATCCGCAGAGGACTGCCGAACCTTCGCCGTTTCCTCTCCTCTATCAAAGCGTATAGTTTGCCCAAAGTCTGAGGGCTTACTGCGCGATCTTCGGCTAAATCACGCAGATTTTGCGAGTCTATGCTTTTTTCGTATTGCAGTAGGCAAGATAGAGCGCTTGTCATGCCCGTTTTGTTGTGCATCCTTATACGGTCAAGTCCCTGGATATACCGCAGCCACCCGTGAGGCGTCCTTTGCACTATTTCGCGACAATGCCGCTCGAAGAAGCTTACCATTGCGTGGAAAATATCTCCGCTGCATCCAAAATGCTTGAACAAGCTGCAGAGACTGTAAAAGAGATCTTCGGCTTCGGTCTTGCTGTGTGGGGAGTTGCACCATTGGGAATCGAGTCCAGTTTGAAGCACTCCAGATACTCCGTGGCCACGTTCCAGCTCCTTGAGGTATTCAAATATAATAATCAAGGCCAGTCGGTCCCACCAATTGTCGATTTTGGTGTACCTGTCTGGGCGCAAGAAACCCATTGATATCTCAGGCTGTGCATTTCGGTACAATCGTGGAAGACAGTGCCTAATGGTGTCTCTTCGAAGGGCGGTACACCTGCCGCCAAGGGAGACCCGAACTAAGTCATGATAGGTTCGAAAGCGTTGCGCTGCCATTGTCTGCTTCAGTGGACTTTGTGTACGGTTTTGCTATTTGGTTTAGAGTATTCTTTCATCTAAGTGATGAAGATGAATCTCTGAGAACCGATGGAGCGCATAGATCAGAGCGCGAGATCAGCAATGATGGCTTTGAGATGAAGACAAAAGACTCGAGGTAGAGAAGGTGGAGAGGGTAGAAATAGCTTCTTGATATGAAGAAAGGAAAGGAATAACGCATCTGGTTTGATAAGCTGCGCGATTGTGGACCCTGGCTATGCACGGTTTGCTTGCCTGAGACGTTGTGTAACTTGAGGTGAAATGAAGAATTGCAGCAAACATAAGAGAACAGCACGGAGGTACCTCCGTGATGGGCGCAACACAATCAAATCGAGGACTGAGCGCTTTGTTTTCGATGAGTGTGTCACGATAGATGGAACACGGAGAGACATTGCCAAATTCTGGAGACGAAAGTAGAACATCGGTTCCAGATGCATTTTCCCGTGGATCGACGATGAAGATCCCGCCTGAATCCGAATAGCCGATGTTGTATCCTCCGTGGGGAGAAGTAGAGCCTCAGGATAATATGGTACTCGATACGAGGCGTGCGCCAGGTTTGCAATGGTGGTTCGTATCGCTACGTGACCATTGACTGTGCGCCAACAAACAGCTCCACAACTGAAGTGTGATATTGCAACTGCTGAGAAGTGGGCCAGCTCCAACATTGGTATAACACTGCCTCTTCCGTCAAAGTAGTATTGAGTTGTCAGAGCAAGCAAACATATTGCAGTCTGACATCCTAGCTCAGACATTTGGACAAGGACCTATGCGTTCAGCAAAAAAATCACACATGCTTCGTCTTCCAAAATCCAGCTGCAGAGAAGTATACCGCTGGCCAGGAGTAAATGGTCCGTAAAGCAGCTTGTTGGGCAAAAGATAAAAGCAGTACCCAAACGTCTTCCGTCAAGCCTATTTTACTGCATCAGTGGTGCATGGTTGAGGCTGCCAGAATCAAGGAGCTTCGCGGGAGTGTCTCGTAGCCTCACCTCGGAAAGACAGTAAGAGCTTCAAACCAATCGACGAAGAAGAAAACAGTAGCTGATCACAAAGAAAGGTAGAAAAAGCAAGATCTGAGCGAGAGGTCCCTGAGGCACGGCAGCTTCGGTCTTTTCGATTCTCCGGCGCTAAGCACAACCTCTATGCAACAACAACGCTCCCTCCCCTTCCTTGCGACACCCCTTTTGGTCTTTCAGGAAATAGTTAGTTCCTGCTCCGATAGTTGTGTTGTGGCAGAATATCGTGAACACGGCGACGCTCTATCGCGCCGCTGCCGTGGACTGTGGCAGACAAAATATGTCACTGTTCCATGAGCAAAGCCATGGATCTCTAATGAGTAGCAATGACTTAGCTGGGTGATTTAAGTGCTACGAGGAGTGCCTGTTTGGGCGAAGGACTACCTCAATAAGGCCAGTGGAGCTTTGCTACAGGTTGAAAGAAGCCATAGCTCACCGGAGCCAACCCATCAACTGCCGGACAGTGCAAGCAAAGCCGTTCAGAAGTCAATAACATTGGTCCATACGCCTGAGTAGAATATAGGAAGTTGTGTAGGGGGTGTCTGTCATCGAAGGAATCGAAGGGTGTGGGTGTGCTCTCGACGATGATGAGCCTTAACACCTATCCTAAGCCTACCACTATGTGTTAAGCATACGATAAAGCTTCAGATCCGACGCTATGAAGAACACTAGCGGGCATACTAGATGTAAGCTTCTCTATTGTCAACTCCCCAGTATAATGATATTGAAGTACTTCACCGCTTTGACCAATTAGAGCGTCCATTGTGTTTTCAGTATTCTGATAGCTCTCGGCGTCTTTTGTTCACTTATCCTGAAATCTCCTTTTAACACCTCACTTCCAACCCAACTTCTCGCTCCAATCTTCAAGATCAACCACCTTTTCTACTTCAATCAGATACAATACTCATCTCCATTCCAGAATATTACCAACCCGTAACGATTAACGATGTCTAAGTCAATGGACGCACCAAACAAGATGCTTCTAGGCGAAGCACCAAACGAGACTGGCAACGGCGGCCTCGAACAAGATACAGCTGCTAACGTTGCGGAATCTGCAATCCGCAAGACTGAGGAAGTCCATGTTGACGGCGCCAACGAGACTGACCACACCCTCTTGGTTGCCACTGCTACCGCTGCGACCGACCAGATGGAAGTTGACGATGTAAGTTCAAAGCTCTACTCGTATTACTCATGTTACTTGTTGTTACTGTTTTAGTGATTTCGGTGGCTAGAGATTTGCCACCTCACATTTCCTAGGCATAATAGGCTTCATATAACGTGCCAAAGGTCTAGGCTTTGGTAATTGGAATGTCAAGGGCATCACCCGCCTTATGTCTTCTATCTGCGTGTCTTTCTTAATGTTTTCACTAGTTGCTAAGCTTACGGCGAGCCTGCAGAAAGTCAAAGATACCATCAAAGTTGAGGTCAAACCTTCACCAAAGAAGCGTGGAGCAGATGCTACCGATGAGGGATCCCCAAGCCCGCAGAAAAAGCGCACTCCAAGCAAGGCCAAGAATGGTAATGATGACATCCCTCCAACCCACAGGTCTTCAAGCTGACAATGATACAGCCAAGACCGGCGATGCGAATGCTACAGTAGTAGCTGAGCCAAAGACTCCTAGAAAGAAGGCCGTCACAGCTAAAGCGAAGAAAGCTGCTGCGGATGTTGCTGATGGACAGGAAACGAGCAAGGATGACAAGGATAGCGTCGAGCCAGTCACCCCGAAGAAGAAACGAACGCCTGCTAAGCCTAAGGTTGTCACCCCTAAAGCAGTGACCGACAATGCTGAAACGGACAATGAGGACGAAACCATGACCACTCCGAAAGCTAAGACAACTCCGTCCAAGTCCAAGAGTAACGACGACGGCACGCCCCGCAAACGTGCTCCCGCTTCTGCAATCGCTCCGTCACGCAGTATCCCCACATCCTGGGAGGAAGCCTCTGATGCGGACAAGTTGCTCGTCAAGATGAAGGAAGAAGGGTCCGACTGGAGCACCATCCGTGCCGCCTGGAAAGATGCAACTGGACAAGATACTGGGGCCAGCACTTTGCCCAATCGATAGTATGTGCTATCTTCCCTTTCATTACCGACTCAATTGTCTATCTTCTTGAGGCTGAAGCTAATGTGCGCCACACAGCAACCGCATCAAGGTCAACATGATGCGCCTCAAAGACGGCGACGATAAGCTACTCTTAGCCGCTAAAGAAGAAATCGAGCACAAGTTCCAGAACGACAAGTGGGCTTTGATCGCCACAGAGATGGAATCTAAAGGCGCGGACCATTACCCTACTTTGTTCATCCAGAAAATTTTCAAGGAGCTCAGTGCTAGGTCTGTCGAGAATGGCGCTACCACTACTGCTGCTACCGCCGACCGTGCCGGTGAGGAAGATGAGGCGATGGCAGAGGAGTAGTTTGTCTCTTCCGTTATGTTCTAGTCTCAAGCTTGGTACTACTACTGTCGCTGGGTCTACTGGACATTTACACTGTGAAAGACTTAGCTACTTAACATCGGTAAAAAACAAGGGATGTGGAAGGTCTTCGTGGTATGTGCGGTGCAGCTGTTGGCATGCTGTAGCGGTTCTTTGTGCGGAAAATGAGGGCTTGGATTCTTTTCCTTGGACTTTGATCTAGGTGGTTACGGCTGTCTTGAGGCCCTTGGATCTTGCTAGGTAGCATGATATCTAGCAAATTTGATGTCTGCCGTGGTGCATGCTTGACCCTGTGAGTACTTTTAGTTGACAAAGAAATGGACCGGGGAATCTCATGCATCCACGGTGGTTGATCGCAGCCCAGTAGAGAGAGCGGGTGATCGCAGCCTTTGATACCTAATGCTCTCCTATTATTCACTCTTATGCTATTCACACTCTACATTACACTTGACCGAATTCACTTATCGACTTTCACCCTCATCATTCACCCTCATCTCTCCTCTTCCCCACCCCCTTCCTTCCTCATCCTCCCCCTACACCCTTAAAATAAAACAAACACGACAGACTTCCACTCCATTCAATTTTACCGCGCATATTCTTAAATCTTTCTGCTGAATCTTTTTTTTTTGGGGGCTTTGAGCTTTCGGATTTGTTGGTTTGGGTTTTGGTTGGGGATTTTGGGTTGACTGAGGTGGGTGTGTGTGGTGTAGTTCTGTGGGTTGGTTGGTGGGTGGGTGGGTTTGAGGTGTGAGATAGAAAGTGAAAGAGTTTGGTGTGGGTTATATTGCGGGAAATTTTCGATGGATGGTTACCTTATAAGGAGTTTCTAATGTGTTTTGATTTCGGCTGCGCTGTGTTTGTTTTTGAACTTGTTGATGTGTCTTGAATTATAGTAGCATTTAGCGGTACATTTTTCCAACCTGTGTATAAGGTAGCCAAGCACGCCTCTATGTATCCCAGTCCTTTATAGTTTATCCGTCCCAATTCCCAATGTATCCATTAAATCCACACTTTTCAGAATTCGTGCGTCGATCAAGGCGTCAAGGCGCCATCAGCAGCACCACCGTACCCTCCCAGTCCTTCCTCTACACACAGACACCTTCCCCACCCATACAATCAAACCTTCTTCACCCCATCCTTCCCCTCCTTCCCGTCCCCCTGCGGACTCAGCCCCTGCCTCTCCATCCCCAGCACCATCCTCAACCTCGACTTCCTCTCCGCCGCCGCCCCGCTCACCTCCACATCCAGCGCCTTGAGCACATTAACAACCTCGCCAGAAGCCATGATGCGGATATCGCGCTCGTGCTTCGGGAAGCCTTTGATGGGTTTGTTGGAGGCGAGGTCGTGCAGCGGGAAGAGGATGTCGTGCGGGGAGCTAAGGCGGGAGTTTGCGAGGCGGGCGGTGGAGTTGTGGTCGCTGTTGTAGTGGTTAGTGTTGGGTTGGTTTGAGGGAAAACCAAGGGGGGACGGACGTGGCTTTGATGCGGAGGGTTAGGGCATCTTCTTTTTGTTGGAGATCTTTTTCTTTTCTGGCAAGTTCTTCTTCCCTGGCGGTTAGACGTCGGGCTTCGGATTCGAGGGACTCAACGCGCGCTTTTAACTTGTCGTAGAGATTGTCAAAGTCGTTGAATTTGTGCTTGATGTCTGTGGGGATGGTCGGGGGATACGGCGGTGGCATTGTCGCGGGAGGGGATGATGGAGGATTCTGGATTCTGGATTCTGGATTGGCGAGGAAGTTGGAAGGGAATGGGATAGGACAGGAAAGACATCTGGGGGAGTAGTGCCATGGCTTGGGAGTCGTACGATGTGATGGAGGGGTTACATCATAGTGGTGTCGGAGGAGCAGGTTCTTGGGCATGGTTTCACTACAGTAGGTAGATAAGGGGGTACTTACAAGGCTTAGCGGGGCACGTGACAAAAATCCGGAAGAAACAAAGGCCGATGTCGGCTGGGACTGCTGCTCCGAGACTCGCTTATGGTGTCATATCTTACCAACCAGCGGGGTTACATACATACGCCCTTCGAGATCCAAATGCAAGTCGAGTGAGTCAGGCCTTTGTATTGAAACATTTGTAAGTACCTATTAGTGAACATATCTATATAGTACTGAAGCAAGAGTTCATTCTGATCGTTGGTTGCCAAGTGTTGCATCAGATGATTCAACATCAAAACTTTTCGACTCCGCACTATGTTTTTGGCTGCGTTGACCCGTGCAAGTCGTTTTCTTCCGTTTAAACTACCATCATTCCTTTTTCTTTCGCTTAAACTACCATCCTGATTTTTACGATTCATTGAAGTCGTTGTAGAATTACGTACATCAGGTGATCAAAAATTACCTGACCGACGATTGAAATTTTCTTGACCTGTTTACTCGTTTACTCGTACATATCTGCATCTGTCATTATCTACATTGTACGCGTATATATCAATCTTTATCTCTTTTTACGATTCTTTTTCATGTCTCAACGCATCTGTACTCACTGTGCTCATAATCATTTCATTCATGAATTTGTTGATTCTAATTCAACGTGTGTTTTGAATCTTTGTTCATTCTGTCATGTAAGTTCTGCTTTTATCTTTATTCAACTTTACTGACTGTTTTACAAACTTTCACTCGATTCAGAAGACGTTCTCTTCAAGAGTTAGATTCAAATGTTTCTGCAAATTCATCACGTCAATTCAAACGTGCTCATGTTCATGCTACATTGATTCAATCATTTTCTTCATCTTCTTTATTGATTTTTATAAATTCTTCAGACTCTATACTGTTAGGGGCCAGCATAGAGCGAGTCATATGGGTGTAATGTAACGAGTATATAAATGCTAAGGAAGGAAAGTATCTAGAAGGGAAGAGCCGACTATCTATATGACTCAGGAGAACATAAGCTAACCCTGAATAGGGTTGGCTTCGGAACAAGTCTATGCCCTAGCGGCGAGCGATCGGCGATAGCTCTCAGGATAGCCATCAACATAGCTACCAACGAAGGTGCGTAGCTAGGATCGTAACATATACAGTCTTTTTCATCTTCTTTATCGATCTTTATAAATTTCTTAAACTTTATACAGTTTTCTCGACAGACAACATCTGCTTCTCATTCAATTAATCTTTCTTGCAATGCTTTTTGAGAACTCATATTCAATTATCAAGATGATGAATATACTTTAGAACTTTTTATGAAACGTTGTTTCAACTGTACAGCATTGCACTGAAAGTTCAAATCTGTTTTCGATTTATATTTGTATATCGTCTGTTGTTCTAAAAATGATGAACTGCTAAATTCTTTATCAGATTCTTCATCTTTGATTAAAAGTTTTTTCAAAGATGATATAACTCAGTCAAAACATTTTCTAAATCACATTTGAGATTACAATCATGTATTGATCTTTACATCTTGCATGTACACTGCAAATAAACATCTTATGAATTAACATGAAATTTAAGCATTTATTGTACATGATGAGTTGTATCATCTGTAAAGATCTTTACATTTAACTGTTCAAGAATTATCATGCTTTGCACAGCTTTACTTTCACGATTCTGCTCAAATGATCACTATGCGCTTGACTTAAAGTCTCGCTCTTCATGAAAGTCTTTTAAGACAGCTGAATGAGATGATACAAGCATGTGACAATTCATTTATTGACATGTACAAGTCTGCATGTGTCACGATCCTAGCCTTGCCAGGCTCAGCCTTCTAGCCTTACCAGGCCTATCCTCGCTCCGTCACCTTGACTAGTCCCTATTGGGCCTAGCGTCGGCTGAGGAACACACATATGTAGCCAGCTTCTTTCCCGTAGCTACCTTTCTTCCTTAGCATTTATCTTCTAGTTAAATGACACCCCTATCTGACCCGCTCTAGGCAGGCCCCTAACAGCATGAGAACAGTTCAAGACTGCTCAACAGAGTATGAATTTTATGCATGTTATTCTAAATTTGCAGCTTAAGTTGATAATAGAATGTGACTTTGATCAACAATGTACAACTTTATTCATGATCAGTGAAGTTGCTGTGTTTATTTCAGATGAGTATAATGAAATCAAATATTGAAATATTGTTCTTGCAGAGTGTACAGCTATTGATGAAGAATCGCGATTTCATCGTATCAATCATGATAACGTTGCATACTTTTCTTTACATTATGTACTATTCTTTTCTGAAGATAAATCAAGTTGACACTGAGCACTTTGATTGCATAACGATGATCACTCATGCATAAAGACTTGTTACAGTCAACATGCATGACTGCAATATCATCTCTTTGAAAGATCAGATCAATATTCTGTTGTACAGAGAGATCAATGATTATTTCAGCAATATATTGTTGATTGTTTTGCAATTATTGATTAAAGTTGATTGAAATTTCTTCAACATAATCAGAAGATTATTCACGCAGATCTTTACAAAGATTTTGCAAATGCAATTACTAAAGAGAATAATGATTCTGAGTTTATAGATCATTGAATTATACTGTCATCAAGCTACATAGAGAAAAACAGATGAATGCAGCAGCTGTATCAGAATTTCATGATCATTGCTCATCATTTTGAAAAGTCTATCATGTTTGTAACATGTACTGCAAACTTGCATTGATTTGAAATTATTGCTGCACTTGAATTGAATTTGAATCAGAAAGTTGAGAATCAATTGAATATAATTGCACAAGTCTTTCATGAAAAGATAAAAACTTTATTGCAAAATCTTAAAACTCAGTATAATCAATATCTTAACATCATATAAACTATTGAGTATCAGAAACACAATTTATCTCATATACATATCTTATTGTTTCTGCATCGAGAGAATAACTTTCTTGAATGAGTTCACATGAATGAACTGATCTGTGCAGAGCTTTTGAATCTCAATATCGATCTGAATGAATCTTTACGATGCATTGTTGAAAGTCAACTGACATATGATTCTTGCGACGTTTGAAATTCTTCTGCATCATGCATGAAAGATAATTTGAAAGATTTTGAACGAGTTTGTGAAAAGAAGTTTTCAAAGTTGTATCAAATCGAAATTGTCACGGTTTTAGCATGTGTTACTCGGAAGGTGTTGGGAAAAGAGGTGTTAGGTCACTTAGGTGGTGTTGGACAATATTATAGGTGATGATAGGCGTGAGGTTATCAGTGGTGTTATGGGGGCCCCCCGGTACGGATGGTACCCAGCGTTCATGGGGTATAAGAACCTCTGAATGATCTCTTTCTTTCCTTTCTTCTTCGTGCAACGTCTTGTATCTAAAATCTAGTTATTAGAATTCCATCCTGGTTCCATCCAGCCCTCAGTCCGTGACAAAAACAATGATAGTCAGAGCTGTCTACCATTATTCATATGAAATAGATCGTCAAGACTTCCTCTTCAAAATACTAAAAGTTTGCGTCGTACTCTGCTTCTCGTAGAACTTCTTCGCTTGGTTTTTTAGTTCGTCCTACCCGTAATTTTTAGTTAAGTTAAGAAAATTATTTTTATATTCAAATGTTCAGACTTTATTTTTTTATTATTTTTTATTATTTGAAGCATTGAATTCAGCTAATTCAGAGCTACAATCATGTCTCTCAAAGTATGTAAGATAGTCAGCTCGCATATGTTGATTCGAGCGGGGGAAGGACTACTACTAGGGGGGCGACGATCACTCAGCGCAGTGAACCTTCTCAATCTCGATTCCTAGGTCAAATCTTGACATTATTCAATTATTTCTGAAGCGTTGAATTCAGCTGAATCAGAGCTACAATTATGCCTCTCAAAGTATGTGGGATAGTCAGCGCGTCGAAATCAATCCGGGCGGGGGAAGGTGAGAGCAGCTGAGCGATCGAGCCGATCAAACCCCTCATATTCCCGAACGCATTTGCTGCATCAAATCTGCATATTTTCCGAGGATTTTTGAAGCGTTGAAGTCGCCTCGATCGACTCTACGATTCATGTCATAGAAAGTATCGAGCTCGAGGGCGTCTAGTAGAGGTTCGGCCTATATGACGGATTGACCGGAAGGCATATGACGGATCGCCGTGCCAAGGCGGATCGCCGCCGAGAGGGTTGAAAGCGTCATATGCTCATATGACGGTCGGGAATAAGAGGTAGGGATAATGTCAATAGAGAACGCATTTTAGACAACTGAAAGAAGTGAATGCAAACCAAGAATGGGTTGATGAGTCTTCGCAAGATATAAATAATTCTTTAAACAGATGATGCAAGCTGCGCAAGAGATATACTTTCGCTCTCATCAAAGTGAGACTCAGCCTGATGTTCTGCATGTGATTGTATTACATGAAAATTCAATTAGAGAACATGCTGCATTGAGAATGCACCTGCGTTCAATCGAAACAATCATTCTTTAAGAAGTATATGAGCACTCATCAATCATCATCATGACAAGCGATAAAGCAAAACTTTGAAGGATTCTATGTCGCAAAGATGATTTCACAGCATAGTGACATTAAAAACAGCTCAATCGCCTTGAAGTATATCAGTCTGCATCAGGCTATTGGTCCGAAGCACTGTGATGACAAACAATCTATATTTTCTATGATTGAGCATACTCGGCATCGATCGACAGCACTCAGAGTCAAAAGAGGTCCCAAAAGCTGCTCAACGACGTCAAGAACTTTCTTTATCTAAGCGACTGAGCTATGAAGTGAGTGGGTGAGCAAAAGCGCTGTCTGCCCGAAAATCGACGAGATGAAGGACAGAAACAGGTAGGAATGCCTTCTATATATCTTCTTGCTCCCCGTCACTCTCGGGGTTTGAATTGAGATCGACGAGGCCGAAATAGGTTGCCACCCGAGTGTGGTCGGGTGAGAACCCCGGGTAGTGTGCTTGGCACACGGCTATGGGCCCCGGCTACTGGGATGCTCGGTCAATAGCCCTCAGTCAAGCTGGGTCGAACTATGGCAAAGTCTTGGCTCGAGGTTGCAAATCCTTATGTAAGGAGAACGACTTGAAACGTGGGCGAAAAGAAAATAGAGAAAGCAGCAGAAAGACGCTGACGGTTACGAATGAGTCAGTACGCTCTGAAGAAGTACCAAGCTCAATTCTACAGTGGGTAAGATGACTCACAAATGCTCAGAGCGACAAATAAATATTCAGCAAGAGAGCTTTGAAGAGTGAGATGAAGTATCGACTTATTTAAAATCTCACGCCGGGACAAGTTATATCTTCTCGAACATGTAAATTCCGTGAACCTTGACCGCATGATTCTTGAAATGCATCATGCTGTTGAGCGTAACGACAGCGCATTCGGGATGGTGACAAGGACAGGATCACCTGACCGAAACGTATGACAGCGATCAAAACGTCGTTGCAACGAAAATTTACTATCAAGGTTATGAAGTCGCTCGTTCAAAGATAGAGTGCGATTGTCAAGACAATGAAGACACTGATAAGGTTTGCATCTCAGTGAAAAGAGCTGAGATTTCAACTCAGATTCGAACGTGACGACGTTCACGATACATTTCGCATCAGCATCATTCGAATAACTTTCGATATTTCGAGTTTTTCGTCTTCAACTGACATTGCGAAATCGACTCTCTTGCAAAAGGCCAGTTGGCTATCGAACTCGCGATCGCAGCTATCGCATTCATAAGAAGCAGCGTGAGCAGAAAAGTCGAGATGCTGCAGCAGAGATATTGATGTGTTAAAACGTCTGTCACAAGCAGTGCAACAATGAGACATGTTCAAAAATCTAGCTAGTCTTTAAGATATACTAGACTGAAGATTAACGAAAGGGAAAGCATCGACATCGAGGGGCAGGTTTTATTTATTAGCATTTACTTCGCCTTGTATGAATGATTTCTGCACAAAACACGTGTACTAAATATGCAAATGCTGTACAACTTGTAGTTTATGCAATTTCATGAACAGAATTACGACTAACAAGACTGATCGACCACTTGCTCTCGTCATTCTCTTTATTTCATCGTTAGCAAAACACTGAGCTTAGAAGAGTCTATTTCGCTATCAAAACACTGTCAACTACGATACTATTTTCGATCACTGTCTCTCGTTCGCTTCGCCATAAGGCTTGCAGCAATGCAGCTATTTCTTTCGTTAGATGTTATTAGCATCTTCATGATATACCTGATCATAACGCGTAAGTGCAAAGTTTCTTGATTAGATCTTCAGATGAACACAATTTGAGTAATCAGACATATTTAGCAAGAAGTGCAGCGTCGAATGCACTTCTCGATTGCAGAGCTTGTTAAAATCACGCTGTATCTTAAGCTACAAGATTACGCTTCAATGTTAAATTATCTTGAGATTGATGAATTGTGAAAGCGTCTCTTCTGACTCAATCATTAAGAGAAGAAAGACTCATCGTCATCAGCTCAAATGATCTCATTCTCAAAGACTAACTCTTTTGAAGTAGAGATGATCATCGCTTTGATTTCTCATCTTGTACGTCAAGAAATTTATAGAAAAGATAATATTGCAGTTTTGACTTCATATTTGAAACAGTTGCAGAAGATCAAGCAGCGATTAAGATCTTCTTTCAAGATTGTGATCGATGATCAAGATCTTCAGAATTTGAAGATCTTGAGTCTGAAAGATGTCAGTTCGAAGAATACAACAGAGAGTGAAGTTAATATGCAGAAGACAATCTTATTCAATGCATTAAGAATCGCGACTGTTGATAATTTTCAGAAAGAAGAAGTGAAAGTGATTGTTATCTCACTGATATGAAGCAACGATGAGAGAAAATGTGAATTTTTGAAAACTTCAAATCGCATCAACGTCTTGTTGAGTCACGCTCGTCATGATATTTATATCATCAACAATGCTCAGATCACAAGTTCTGTTCTCATGTGAATCAACGTCATCTTCATTCTAGAAAGAGACAAAAACATAGATCAAACTCTAGCGTTCTGCTGTTCTCGACACAAGAAGATCTCAATTGAGATATCAAAACTCGATAATTTCTCTCTTCTCTCGTTGAAGAATGACTGTGACAAGAAGTGTACTTCGAGACTATGTTGCAAACACGCTTGCATCAATAAGTGTTATGTCGATTTGTTACACAACGTCGTTCGATGTCTTGAGCGCTGTCAGAGAATCAAGAGAGGCTGTGAGCATTCATGTCTCAGATCGTGCGAAGATTCATGCGAGGCGAAATGTTCAGTTCAGATTTCAAACATCGTCTTGTCTTGTGAACACATACGAAAATGATTGAAGTGTCACAAAGCGCAAGCTTCGAAAACTCTATCATGTTGAATCAAAGTCGAAATTATCATGTCAAATTGAAAGCATCGAGTAAAGATTCGTTGCTGTGATCTTTCGCTTCAGAATGATTACTCATGTTCTGTCATGTGTGAAGTCGTCCTCGCCTGTGAAAATGACTGCAAGCACGCTTGTAAAGTCTGCAATTCAAAGATCGATAGTCAGATCTCTCAGAGAGCTCACGATATTTGTAAGGCGCAATGCAGTAGATCGTACACGACATGTAGTCACGCATGTTTGGGTACCTGTCACGGCGACGATTCATGTTCGCTTTGCAATGAATCATGTGAGATTCGCTGCAATCACTCACGCTGCAGTAAAAAGTGACAAGAGCCTTGCATGTCATGTGTTGAAGATCGCTCTTGATCTTGTTCACTCTCGGGAAATGATGCTCGCTGAGAGCAGCAGGTTCTGTTGCTTTTCCGTGGAGATCTCAATCAGTTTATCCGTCATAGCATGTCTGTTCAGGCATCTTCTTTCTTCTCAGTATGAATGATGAAGGTTGAAGTTCTCTACGATGATATGCTTCTCATCTAGCATTAGCTCTTCGACTCATCTATTTATGATGTTCGGGCTGTCTGTTGATGTGATTGACACTGATGACGAGTTATAGACGCTGTGTATCCGGACTGATGTTCTGGTTTCTTGTGTCACGAGCGATAATGACTGACTGAGCAGGCAGATCGTATTTACTAGACAAGAGGTCGCTCGACCTTTTACGAAGATGCGAGCGAGCGATTATATACAGAATGTTCAGCCTTACAGGCTTAACAGGCTTGGCGCGAAAGAAGTCGTGACATCTTGGCTGCTGCATATCTCGATTCTTATGCTTCAAAAGTCCGGTTTCTTCGCTTCTATACTTCAGATGGTGGTATCGATGTTCTTATTAACGTATATGCAAGCTCTGATCATGGGTTCGTCGCTGCTCACTAGGTGAAACCGGCTGTTTCCAGAATTGTATGTCTGTGAAGTATCTAGAGCTCTGCTTTGCTTCTGAATGGCTAGAATATCGTAGTTCTGTATCTCTTGATCGTGAACCAGCGGAATATGAACCAAATTCGATCTCTTTTGAACATTATACTGCAGTATTCTAAAGATTCGGTCGTCTATCATTGAACAATAGGTGGCGTAGGCTGTGAGCTGCTGAGAATTATCAATGTGTTCTTTCTAGGGCGATCAACTTTATTCGGGCTGTTCTTTGACTTCTGCGAACGCTTTTCAAGAACCTGATATATCTGTCGCTGCATTGGTGATTGGGATCGACTGTTCACCGCGATTGAGGCGTTCGACGCGTACTGCTTAGTGTATCTGTATGGGCGGTTCTGGTAGGCAGTATCCGTCACCCTCTATGCTTCCTTCCATCTGAGGCATGATCGCATTCAGAGCTTGCGTTCTTCCTTCTTGCAGTTCGGGCAGTGCATTTACTCTTCATCTTTCGAGCATTCTTTCGACTTGTGTTCTTTATCGCACTTATGACAGAACGGGTCATTCCTACAGCTTTTTTGCGATGCGGTCAAACTTATAGCAGTTGAAGCATTGAACGATTCTGCTGACTCTTTCGAAATACTCGCACGGGCATTTCTGATATGACTCGATTATTTCATGATTCATAAGTCTGTTTGTCATTACTTCCGTCGCGACCTCAACTATTAGCGAGGAATGTGTCTTTCCTGACGTGATCACTTTCTTTGATCATCGATCTGCTTCATGATCTTCGAATCTGAGATCTATTCTGAAGGTCGAATAGCTGAATTGAGATAGCAGCAGTCACTATGAGAACATCATAATGTATTCGTCTATAATAAATTTGACATTTGGTTGACTGCTTGATGTTAATTGAGATCAAGATAGCTCTTGTTCTCTTTCATTCTTTTGATAAATATATTGTCTATTGATATATGAAATCAGTTTCAGAACTCGATTATCGTTGTATTCGAAAGTCTAGTTCAGTTTTCGGGTTTTAGCGAATTTGGCGGGGAAAACTCACAAATCAGCCTCAAATTTGGTGCAAATAGAGCAAATACCTAGATATCATCCCCACATTCTCAAAACATCCCAAAGCTTCATTTTTGAAGCTATACAAACCTCAGTCTTACACGGAGGCAATTCTAAATAGTCAGAATGCCTCTCAGACGTACCGAACGCAAAAGGGCTCCCTGCAAGGCTCTGCTTCACCTAGATGCATTCAAGACTTCTAAGGCACGCAAAATCGCTCTCGTATCTAAGAATTCTATCGTACTTTCTTCAGAGACAGAGATCTTCTCATTCTCGATGCTTTCAGATGTAGAAGATCTTTCTTTGCTCAGATTTAATCTTCTCAAGACTTCTCAGCTTAATTCTCTCAAGATTTCTCAGATCTCTCAAGCTGTCAACGTAAACGCACTCATCTCAAGCGAGCTTGTGATCTTTATCGCTAAGACTGCTGCTACTCTTGTCACTTGAAAAGCGTGTGTGTCATCATCAATGTCATTGTCAGCGAAGCTTGATTGATTTGAAGATGAGAATGAGAATGAGAAGAATCTAGATGATAATCAGTTTAAAACTCAAGCAGCTTTAAAGCAATTCACGAAGCTCACTGCATTGATGAAAAGTTGAGAATCGACGAAGTCAAAGTCATCGCTATCGCTAGAATCACTCAGATCGTTTATGAACATGACAGTTAAGTATAAAGTCATTCTCATCATCAATGATGTCTTGCAAATTACTATAGATGATGAAAACGATGTCAATCTTCAAGATCTGCATCAAGAGCAGATGCATAAATGCTCTGAGCATGTTGATTTCATCAATCTGAAGTGTATGTTAATATTTATAAAAATCATCATCATCTGATATTTAATAAAGAATAATGAGTGAATGATTCTGACACTGCACGATTTTTGAAAGAAAGTAGCTTCGAATGTTCAACAAAAGTACTCAGCAGACAAAAAGAATGTAAACATTAATTTAAAGCTCATCTTTGATTGCAATAAGACTGATATCGCGTCTTCAGCGCTTATAACTGAGCTTTCAGCGATGAAGATATCACTCATTCAAACAGCGAAGCTAAAGAAGAAAGTCGATGAGCATGATTGACTTCATGCAGACATTGTAGAACAGATGAAAGTTCTTCAGATGAATCGAATTTGCAAAGAAAATTATCACAATAAGAGAAAGTACTGCTGAATCAACGAGTCAGACATTCATCATCGACTGATTGCTGATCATATAATATGCTGATCAGAAGCAATCAATAAAAACGATTAGTCTGTATCACTTACTAGATCTTCAAGAATGCTGATCGAAGTTTTGATGACAGTGAGATCTTAAGTCAAGCATGTCAATTCTTTCTCAGCATCTTCTTCAGTCATTACATCGTCGTTTACTTTTATACAATCATCGCAGATCACAAGTGAATCAATCAGCATAGCAGACGTATTGACGCTGCAGATGATACAAAGAGCAACAGCTGAAGAAGAAAGAAAGATCAAAGAGCGAAGAATTAAATAAAAGAGAAAGAATCAACAAAAGCATGTAAATAGTTGCAATAAACTGAAGATGCTTGAGAAGACTGAAACTTCTTTTATGCTCGATTGACATCAACATACATTGTCTGTTCATTCTAGCAGTTCTGTTCAGAATGATGATCTTCATGATTATATTTTCTGACATGTCTTCAGAGTTAATAGCACTTGAACATGTTCTTTTTGACATGTCTTCAATGAGTTGAATGCTCAATATTATGATCTACAAATGATACAAAGTTGAAAAAAGCACGATGAAAGTCATTGAAAGAGCTTAAACATATCTGCTGACATTGACATACAGCTGACTCGTGATGTCAGCAAGTATGCTCACTCTAGAGATTCTGATTCAAATGATAAATTGTCATTTGAATCAACGATTAAAGATACATTGACAGCACGCTTTAGATCTTTTACATCAGCTCAGCAAGCTTGTACTTCAACAGTGCAAACATGAAGTCATTTATATAATGCTCAAGCTCAAAGATCTGCTTTAAAATCTCAAGTCAAGATCTCAGTCTTGCAAATATCAATTGAAGAAAAGAGTTTGAAGAAAATGAAGAAGAAGAAAAACACTTTAGATGATTATTCAGAAATAACGAAGAAGCAACATGATGAGCTTGACTACAATGAGTTTATCTATATCTAAATATCATTTGAATATATGAACTATGTTAGTCAGACGAAAAAGTGTCTCAAAATCATCAACTCACTCTCTTTGTGATCTGACTGCTACTCTTAGAAATTCATCAAATTTCTCGTTAGATTCATCATATCATTGAACAAGCTTGTTGTTTCTTTTAATTAATGCTTTCAACACTGAAAATGAGCTTTCTATGAGATTATAATCAGACGAGTAGAATGACAATTTGACAAGATGCATCTCAAAGCTTTTACATAATTCATTAAACTTTGCTGATTGATGAATTCTAGCATTATTCATGATCATCATTGAATGCAATTCTATCTCTTCAGAATTGCATATAAAAAGCATCTGTGATTGCATGAAGTTCAGAAAGATCTCTTTTGTTATGAAGTCATAATGCATCTTTCATGCAATGTATTCATCAATGAAAAATGCTGATAAAATGCTTCATCTCTTCAATCATTTTAAACTTTGAATGATGTGCAAAGATAAGTCAATCAAGATTCAGTCATACTTTTGATCAGTTAATGAGCAAGCATTAACATGACTAGAAAGTAGAGAAGAAAGTTGAGTTTATCTGTTTGCTCACAAGTAGCGCTTTCATCGAGAAAGACTAGCTGATCAGAAGTTCAACTTATAAGTTGTTGTTTTCATTCATTGCGAAGCTTTTCATCGCGCTCAGCAGCGATTCTTTGAGTGATCTTTCTGCTGTATTTAGCTTGTTTAAGCACTCTGCTGATCATGCTTTGACTGATGACAATGTCAAACTCGTCGTACAGAAATCAGATCATGTCATTCTGATAAATGATGAATCGTTGACTGAGAAAGTTAAGAAGCTTCTGAGCATGATAATCACTCAGAATCTTCGATTTATCAATTGTATCAAGCGCAGACATCACATCGCTGAAATGAAGATGTTTTTTACGCATATGATTGATCTGCTGTCTGATAACATAAGTGACTTTGTGTATGAACGTTATGCTATCATCACGAGCTAGATAAAATTGAATTTCGTCTCTAAGATTCTGAATAAAAGCTTGAAACATGATAGATAGAATTCAAAATTGCTCTCATGTGAGACTGAGATTTGTATAGCTTCAAAAATAAAGCTTTGAAGTGTTTTGAGAGTGTGAAGATGATATCTAGATATTTGCTCTATTTGCATCAAATTTGAGGCTGATTTGTGTATTTTTCCCGTCAAATTCGCTAAAATTCGAAAACTGAATCAGACTTTTGCATACAACGATAATCTTAATTAAATCTTTTGACAGAGTATGCTTTAACAAGATTTGCAGCAGCTCAAAATGATTGAACACACGAATGAGTCATTGATCTTGATATTTTCTGCTGACGAATCTTCTGCTCAGCTTGTTCGCTTCGATGTTAGCAAAGAATGCATGATGAAGAGCATGATGAGTTTGACGATATATCAAATCTACTGCTATGACATGAAAATGTCTTTCTTGAACGACGCTTCTCAAATCTTTATATTGACTATGTCAAGAATTCTAAATTGTCAGATTCTATAGAATCTATTTATTTAGTTAGTCAAATTAATTAATTATTTATTTATTATACAAGCACAATAACTATTTAATCATTAATTCAATATTTGAGTGTTAATAAACAAAATGCGCAAATGTTAAAGAAGTTAAGAAAAGAGATAAAATCAATACTAGCTGAGTGCACAGCTAAGTGACAGCTAATTTTCAGTTAATAGTTAGTTAATAGTTGAGAAAGTTAACTAATTGCAATTGTTAACTGACACATGAGATTAACAGCTAACTCAGGAAAAGTCAACAAAAATCAGCTAATATTGACTTTTCCGTCTTATGATTTTGCCTAGTAGACATGTAGATATATTGGTTGAACTGTCTAGTAGGTAGAAACTACGAAGAAAGAAAGAAGTGAAAAGTAGATGAATATTCTGAATCTTCTGAATTCACTAGCGCCAGCTCTATAGGGCTCGAAGCGAATGAAAGCGAAGATTACTAATCACAGAGGTAACAGTACTGTTCCCTGTTTTCAACAACTGCAAGGGTAGCATGATGATTATTGACGGAATTGGCTGAACAGACAAGTCAATCAAGACTGCGATGAAATGAGTCAGATTATGAGTGGTTGAAGTTGATGTGAAAACAGTTTGCGTCATTTTACTGATTGAATCACAAATATTTGTTAGACAGAAAGTGAGGTCAGAGGCAATCAGAGTCAGAAAAACATCGTTTATTCTACAATGAACGTGTTTAATACCTCTTAGCGGTTTATTCATGTTTGTTTATTGGTTTTATATTATATAAGCAAGCTAAACCCAGCTGGTTTAGCTCGAGAGGTTTGATCTAGCTGTCGTCAGCAATAGATAGACCTTTCTACCATCAGTTATGTCGCCTCAACGCGGTGACAAACCTCGCAATCAGGCTGTTATTGATGACTTTCAGAGCATAATTCTGCCAAATCGAATCGTCTCTGCAGTGAAGTGCTTATACTGTCATCGTCAAATGACGTTCGAAGTCACTCGTCAGCAGAATCTTCGCTATACACAGGGCATTAAAATTGATGAGAAGAAGCTTTTGAATATGAAAGATAGACTGCTGCAGAAGGAAGTTGCTATGGCTAGGCTAAATCCTTCAAACGATGAGGTGCTGAAGGAGTTTCTGAATAGCATCGTTGACGATGAGGTGACAATGAAGCACCCAAATAATTGATGCTATTTATATATACCCCTGTGTTTAATACCTGCTTCAATAAACGTGTATTAAACACGTTTATTGACTTTTCCAATTTGGTCAAGCAAAAAACCCTTATCAATACAATCCTGACCCTAGAGGCAATGACGCCCCATCGTAGTTTTCACCAACGTCACGTGGTCCTTTGAGAAATGACCTCGGTTTTCTTTTTCAGGGTCCTAGCGTTCGATGACAAATCTGCCAAGAAGACAAGAATCTGCCCCGTCTTATCCTAGACTTAACATCATTCTCCTGAAGCATACCACAACCACACATCTTCCTCAGCCAAGTCAAGGAGCAACGTTCTGCCTCCTAGTTTCAGCAAGCTATCAACGGTTTACCATACCATTATCAACATGGGCTGCGTTTCTGCCACCCCCCCAACCTTCTTCGCCGCAGGTTTGGCCTTGTATCCTCTGGCCTTCTACCTGTCTATACCTGAGGGCGCGACTCCGTCTCGACTTGCGTTATCACGAGAAATCATCTCCTTCGTTCATTGCACGTCTATGGTGCTTCTCGCTGGCATGTGTCTCCGCGAGCATTACGCTGCTCTTACTCCTCCGCCCGACACGGCAGCTGCTCTATCGCCAGATTCTAATCTCCCGATCATCGCTACCAAATCTAATTTCGGCAATGATATCATGGCACTGGAGACTGCATACTTGCTGCAAGATTCGGTCCTCCTCCGCTATGCTTTCCACAAGAGCAAAAGATTAGTGCAAGCTGGAATGGTGCAAGAATCACCCCTTGGCCGCCATTTATCATGGCATCACGCTGGCTTAGTGTTACCTCTGGTCACGCTGCAATGGTACATTTCAAAGGGCAGGGAGAAGGGTATTTTGGTTATTGTGATGTTGATGCTCATGAACGCCTCCTCTCCGTTCGGAACCGTGCGCTGGTATTTGATAAACTTCCGTCCGACAAATCGTCGGGCAATTGCGACGGCTACAATTGGGTACCTTTGCACCTACGGGGTCTGCCGTGTCTACTTGATCTACCACATACTTAAAATATTCGGCAGCCAACAACGACTGTCTGCATTTGAAAGCTTCCGGAACCTGCGACTTCCTTGCAAGGCAGGGACGGCAACGATGGCTATAGTCAACTCGGCCTGGTTTCTCATGGCCGTAAAAAATTTCGTTGCTAGGGACCTCAATCGTGCAAGCTGATACGAGGACTAGATTCCTCACTATCTGAGGCTGATGGTGGGATCCGAATCCTCACTGTCACAGGCTCTCTCGGTCTCTGACAAGGCAGCTGCTTCATGTCTCTTGCAAGCACTGCAGGATCTACATTTGGGACCCATCCCAACCATGCTTTCAAGCCTTCTGCCTGGATATCGCCGGTCAGATCAATTCCTGAATCAACAAATTCTTGGGCAACGATCAAGCAAATTCGTCTCACGAGATCGTTCCCCAGACAATATTTCGCACCGTCACCGAAAGCTAGTCCTGCATTTTCCAGGCTGTCCTCCTTCATGAAACGATTCCATACGAAACTTGCAGCATTCTTAAAAACCGTTTCATCACGATTTGCCTTGGAGAAATAGAGCCAGATATCGTGACCGGCCGGAATAATAGACGGACTACCGCCGTCCATGGCGCCCTTCAATGTCACGTCATGCGCAACTCTGCGCATAACACCTATCACTGGAGGGCTAAGTCTTTCGGTCTCGAGTAGGATACTTCTCAGCATGGCTTGTCGAATCTTAGATGGATGCTGCCGTAAAAGGCTGGCCAAAGACTGCCCCTCATTTTCCCCTAGGAATATATTGAGCATGTACGCTGTCAAGAGCGACGAAATTGCCTTGTTCACAATACTACTTGTGAACAACAAACAATGCGACGCTAAGTTGACATCGTTGATATGCCTATGTCCGCTAAGATATGGACAACTGCCATGGCAGTGCGACAAATGGACGCGCTCTTTCAAGATCTGCTGAAGCCTAGAGACTGCTTTGAGGCCTTTGCTTCTAGTTGATGACCAGAACGGCGTTGTCACTGGCACCGGGAATAGAGAGAATTGACCGCGGAGCAAGTCTTCCTGCGCTGACTCAACCTCAGAAAATGCATTGCCATCTCTTTGGGAGTCCAGCCCTAGGAAGATGCCGAGCATACAATCCCACGAGAAAGACTTCAACACGTTGTAAAGGTCAATGTTCCGATCTTGTTGCAGCTTGGTGCGTATGAGCCTTTTAGCGATTCGACGAACAATCGGGTCAGCATCTGAGGGCAGCTTTCCCACTTGAGACATCCATTGGCTCTTGTGGAAGGCATGTGTTTCCCCGTCCTCAAGGAAGAGATTAGGGGCAGGGAAGAATGCAGACATGAGCTGTGTATAAGCCGGTCCCACTGTGAATATATGTTCCGTGTCCTGCGGGCACGATACCAGACCAGAAGGCTGCCCACCAACAGAGGATGGATGCTGTAGAATAGCCCTACACAACCGATAGGAAGATACAATGTGAACATTGCGATTAAGTATTGATGCTTGGATAACGCCTTGTCTTCCATGTGGTGAGTTGGGGGCAAGTAGCTCTGGGTCATCGATAGTCATCGCCTCGATACGAGAAGAGATGAAAGCTTCAGGAGAGGAATGAAAGGCAAAGGTTTGATTCAATCTCGAAAACATTGTCTAGGGCTCCCAGAACATTTGCAGGCTTCTTCACCGGGCGTTGGTGGAAGAGCTTTCACCTGGGAGCGCTGTACTGAGGGGAAACTCGAAGACGTATGTATTACCCCGCAATCATCTTACGCATATGCATGTGATATGACGTCATTTTATCCGGTTTTTGAAAGTAGGGACGATTTCAAACTCAAACCATCCCACCCTCTTAATCTTAGCTCTGCGGTTGATGTTGATTGACTAACTCCAAACAAACACACAGGATGGAGACGTTGAAACAGGTAGACACTTTTGCTGACAAAGAAAAATTGGGAAGGAGGGGCGTGACTTCCCTCACGGAACTTGGAGCTTTGCACAAATGACTGTTGGCTATGCCGAATTAAGTGGCCGTTGCATTCCGGAATTGGCACAAGGCACTCACTCTCCTTTAGAGAGTACGGAGAGCGGCTTGGGAATGGAATGCTGCCAGCTCATGGGAACCTTCACGGGGGTACATTGCAATTGCTCGAACATCTATCATTACCACGTGGCTGTCCGCCCTGATCTACAGGCTTTCATTGCTTCGCCAGCTATCAAGCATTTCCAATCCAGCATCCCACCACCCAAAGAACGGTGCGTACCCTCCTTGCCCCGTCTTATGATGCCACGCATGCGCCCTTGCCCCTGCCCCCCAACCCCGTGGCAACAATTTATCGTATCCCCATTGCAGCTCCAGCCCACAATGCACCTCAACCAACAGCCACACGAACATTGGAACAAAACAGGTCCGAGTCAGGACATGCGAGCTAATGATATTGAGGGCAAAATTAGCGAGCATAATGAGAGACACACGTTCTGTGACCGAGAGCTTGTTGGTTACTTGGGGATGCATTTCGCCATGGGTATGATGCGGGAGGTGGATTCGGGAGAGAAGTTTGAGGCGGTGAAAAGCGATGTGAATGTAGAAGAAGAGAGCGTCGTAGATGAAGAAGGCCGCGGCGAGTTGTAAGATCAGCTGTCGACTGGTTGGCGGTAGAGGCGGAAGCGCACGGCGGCTTTGAATCAACGATGTCGATGAGAAGTTATGGAGGGTTGGGAGCAGGAACGTTGAAGAAATTTGGGGGGTGACAGCGCCAGTGGGCCTTAGGTTATCCTCTTGCACCTCTGGAACGGGGGAATAGCCTCCTGAGGCTCGAATGTCCTCGATTGGGACCCCGGCGAATTTTTTGACCAGCGTGAAATCTAGGAAAAGCAGAGGTCCAATGTAGACCGCTATCTCGCCGAGCCGCTGTTGCGGTCGCCGCATTTTGGGGAGCTTTGGATGCGAAATGGCATCGTTTTGCCTGCCGCGGACGTCGATTCGAAGATGGGGGTGCTTGCCGAATTTGTACGTGTACAGTGGTTCAATGATGATATAACTGATGATTGTCAAAAGCGTTTCGAAGCCCGAAAAGCGATAGAATGAAGACTTGTAGAGGTACTGCCAGAGTCCCGACAGCGCCGGTTGGTAGAGCGATGGGAAGAGGACTGCTGCGGACAGAAGCGTGCCAAGCGCAAGGCGATAGTAATATAGTGCAGGCCATTTATCGTGGATGGAAGGGACCATAATAAGAATATAAGCAACGCTATGATGCATATGAATGTTTGAAAATTGTTGGCACGGTGAGTGTTAAGTAGAAAACGCTATGAGAGTAGATCTAGCCTAGCTCTCGCCTAGATCTGACCTAGATCTGGCCCAGATACCTGGCCCAGGTCTAGGGCGCAGCAACTGTCTAGCGTGTCGCAATCTTACACGCGGCCTTTGAATCATGTAAATAGGAGCTCGCCCTCGCCCTCGCTTTCGTCCTTTGTCTTGCGTCTTGTACATTACCTGGTGTATGTCTTGTACCTAGATCCTATCATTAATACCATACCATCCTTCAATTGATAGTTCCTAGCCTAGTCCCTGACACATATGTAGATTAGCGGGATTGCTTATTAGCAGGCTTCCCCCCAGTGGCCCCATCTTAACTCTACACCTCTTCTACCTCTGACGATCGGATCCTACCATAATAAAGATTCTTGTGGTTGTATCCTGTTCTCTCTTAGGATCTATCTTTCCCGACAACGTAATCTTTAATCAATTGCCTGAGCCTTATACTACAGTGCAAATGCTTTGCAAGGCTTTAGCGGCACCTCTGTGGGGCAAAATCTACGTACACGTGGGTGTGTAGATAGCAGAAAGGAGCCACCTTGGCTCAGCGCAGTCTAGTTAGTGCCGCCCAAAAGTAATTGATTTCCGTTCTCGGTACTAGATCCGGGTCCAACCACCAATGTAAGCAGCCATTTTGCCTTGATTCCTAAGCTTCCCAGCCAATTAAATTGCAGATTTTAGGTTTCTTAGTACTAGTTCTACTCGTCGTTATTGTTTATTTCTTAATTTTTATAGAAATATAGGAGCGTTTCTCTCTAGTAAGCCACTAAACCACCAAAAAAATAGATTAAATATAAGCCAAATATATTATACGTTTAAAGAAATACTCTTAAAAAGGTTAAATAGCTAATTTAATCGTAGTCTACTCTAACAAATTCCTTTGAGCCTACCGCTCTCCCTCCCTAGTAAATAATTGAGTAGCTATCCACGGCCTAAAATTAGATATTACTACGAAGCTTAGTACATATGAAGCACTGAGTATAGTACATATGAAGCACAGGAGAAAGCAGTGAAGTTGATTTTACAACTCTGATTCTTATTTTCCAGATTCATCACTAATTTTGATGAGACTCTCGGTGAATTCAAAAAAAACGGCACAGGTTTCGCATACAACGATAGATCGATTCTGAGAGTCATCTCAAGGCTCTCAAGGTCAAATCACTTTTCCCGCGCCGGTCTCTAATCTGTTGATGTAGAACTAGCACACGCAGACAAGAATCATGACAAAGGTTGCAGTTATCATATATTTGAAGTTTGAGAAGATCTTCACTATATCTAAAATACCTCGCAGTAAGTGAGTGTGCACTGACAAATTTCGCGCAGTCAACATATATTGTCGATCAATAATCAGAGACCGAGAGAACCCTCTGGGAATTCCCCTTGAGCCGTGAGTCAATCTTCGTCAAACGTAGCCAGCCTGTATGCGAACGTCGAACTTGCAAGAACTACGGAGCCGTGCTCGGAGGGAGGGTGATAGGATCGCCTGCCTTCCACACCGGAGATGAATTCCCAGTATTCGCTGGATCGACTCGAACAACCTGAGTGATCATCGTATTGCGCTGCAACGGGGGATCTCGGAGTGACAGAAATCCCACCGGGTTGGTCTGAGAGTCGGCGTGCTAATAGGAGCTACCAGAAGTTCGAAACATGATCTTTTACCGTAGGTGAGAAAGGATGTTATTGTTTCAAGCGTCTTTGGAATTATCATGAAGCTGAATGATTTTAGAAGCGTCGCTAAGAATATCATTTCCTTTGGTTACGTGTTCATATCAGAGGACAGAATGGGAAAGATGGGGGCGAAGATGAATATAAAAGACTGCATTGCTCCCCCGTTCTCAGCATCAGAAACCATTCCGCAATCAGAACAGTATAGTGCCTGCAATCTCAACTGAGTATTCAACCTCGATCACAAAGACCATACTTGTTCGACAGACTATCGAAAGTCCAACCACTCAAACCCTTTATCCCATACAGTTAGCATTCTTCCACGATGCATTGTAAGCTCCTATCTTCCTACAGATGGTTTCATACTAATTCATAATACAGACAGTACCTTGACACTTTGCGCCCTTGCTGCCTGCTCCAGTCTAGTCAGAGGGGGATTAGCATCACCAGCGGTTAGACGTGATGCTTCTCGTTCTATTCAAGACAAGGTCGTAGAGCATCTTCAGAGCAACAACAAAGTCACCTGGCAGCCAGCAGGGAACGGCCATTATGTCGATATACCTGAGGACACTTACAACAAGGCACTAGACGCTGTAGGAGAGAGCAAGAGCAACAAAGACAGAAGAGGAGCCCCCAACGATGGCACTGTAGCCGGCTACGCAGTCACCAATGCAGTGTGCTACAACCGCGGCGCATTGGCAACAGACAACGACATCACGCAATTCGCCGTGAGCGCATGTGACGGGCTCGTTAACAACGCCTTACCACCACTCGCAGCAAATGTACTTCGAATCTGGCAGTCGGCGACGCAGAACGATGTCCAGGGTCTGGCTGCCTACATAAGGTTCGGCGTCAAGATCTTGCAACCGAACAGTATCTCCAATCCGTCGCTTTGTCAAGCGGCCGTCGACGCGTTCAACAACTATTGCCAGAATGGCAACGGTAACAGTCAAGGAGGAGAGCTGGACGTGGGTGGAGTAGTCAGGTTCAGCGCTGATCCCACCGAAGTGGCTACCAACTATTGATAGCGGGCTGTGCCTGGCGGCGTGGAGTTTGATCTCTAATCGCGTGATTGTTGAACTTTCCTGTGGGATTGCAACTCAAGCGTTTCTGTTTGCAGTAAGATAGACTGTCATTATTGTACAAGAACGACGGAGCAGAGCATGTATCAACGTGGAATACGGGGTTAAGCTGAAGCAAATTTGGGCTTATGTACTGTACTTACGTCACGGTTTTTAATCGGGTTAGCTCCTAAGGCTGAGCCCCGAACAACAACAGAATCTCCCTTACCTTTCACTCAGCTGCAAATCCTTCGCAAGGAGAAACCGCAGATAGTGGCTGTGAGATCGAATCCTCATGTTTCATAGCTTTATGTATTGCTAATCACCAACACCTGCCTTTGTTATATACGGTAGACTGTCCTGCTAAGGTCTCTCCTTAGACATCTTCTACTTTTGAATTTCGAAGTTTCTCCTCAACAGCAACTTTCTCAGTACAACGAGATCAAAAATCCTTGTCTTTGTACTTTTCAACGCTCAATTTCTTCAAGTATCGTCTGCCTATTATCATTCGAAGGATTGCATCAATGGATTCGACGCTTAGTACGTCTACGCAGCGCGAGGCTCTTCTCCAAACATGCTCAAATGGGGAAACCTCAAAGTTGCAGGAATTACTTCACACCTCTCAAGAACATGGTCAAGATCACGACGCCCAACCTTCCGCATCGTTGGAATCTTCCCTCACCACCGCCATGTTGACCAAAGCAACCCAAAACAACCACCTTGATACTGTTCGCTACATTCTAACACTCCTTCCTGGAATGAAAATCCCCGAGGAAACAGTCCGCCGGGCACTTTTATCACCCTCGATTGGGATGTACAAAACACTATTCACGCACGACCCAAGCATCATACACATGATCATCAGCGAAGGCCGAGAAACCCAATTAGGCAAGGCACTGAGCATCCCGGCATCACCGGAGTACATTACATTTCTCATCTCCTGCGGACTCAAGCCTAGCAACGACCCCTTTGACGCGAGTCCACTCGGGCTCGCATGCGGAAGATGGCAAACGAGATCCGTGGAGCTCTGCACGATCCTACTCCAGCACGGCGCCTCGCTGCTGCATTCTGGGGCTTTGGCAGCAGCGGCGAAGACCGGGCGGATAGAAGTGGTGAGCTGGCTACTGGAGCAGGGTGCTGATGTGAATGATATTGTCACAAACGCTGCATTGATCACACATCCTTGCAAGGGTCACCCTTGGCCGGCCTTGCACGCGGCCATTGAGAGCGGGCATTTAGAAGTTGTGCGGTTGTTGCTAGATCGAGGCGCTGATCCTGATCTTCTGGATAAGAAGGGGCGGACGGCTTATGCAGTGGCTAAGGCGGGTGGGGATCAGCAGATGATTAGTCTTCTTGAAAGTTTGGGAAGGGCAGGAGCAATGGACGGAAGATCTGTCTAGGGGTTTTCCGTTGATTGTTCAGCTAGATGTTGTATAATACTCTCGGTCATGAATGCAACGTTCAAAAGTATATGTAAAAGGGACTGCTGAACAATATACGGATGAACAATGCTGACTTTATCGAGCTTTATAAAATATCAGTGCGCTGAATGAAGACAACTCGCGTCCATCCCTTCCTCAATCTCGAGTCCTCAAGGTTTCCGCACCCATGCTCAGACATGTCAGGATCGCTCATGCTGTCGCGCCATCTACGAGGGAAGGTACTCGATAGACTTCAATATCAATAGTGAGGGCTGATTGGAACCATGTTTGAAACCCAATTTGTCGATCACTACTGACTTAGCGCCGAAAAACGTATCTCGATCTGGTAGACATGTGTCTGGTTACTCATCTCTTAGCTTCTTGTTTCCATCTTCGATCATCACAAACCCATTGCATTTCTACGATTATGCGGAGAACTCTGATTTGCAATGCAGGAGGCTTACTGCTCTTATTCGGCCTTGAAGCACGAAGTAGGCCAGACGTAGCTGGTTGAGATCAGTAATCGGGGAATGACAAAGCCTTTTGCGCTTGGTCTGCTGCGAGATGAAATGGAAGGGAAAGGTGTATTTAAAGGTACTGGGTCTCTGCTTTTGAGATGCGCAGAACACATCCTCGTTCAACTGCACTCTCAATCTCTCTCTCTCTCGAAAAACGCTTGTTTCCCAAATTCTTGCCTTTCTCCTTGAAATCCTTCTATACCCTGACACCAACGCTTATTCATTCCAATCTCAACACGCACTAATCGCCCCAACAACCAAACAGAATCCAGCAGCAATGGAATTCCCCTCCATGACCAAGACCTGGCACAACAAGACCTACCCTGCGATAAATCCTAGCAACCCCTCCCTGTCTGCCGCTGGCAAAACAATCTTCATCACAGGCGCGTGAGCGCGCAGTCCACTATCCCTTCCATCCACTAGCAGTTGGTCCAACAGTCTAGCTAACCTTGACATTGAACCTCAGGCGGCGGCACCGGCATTGGCGTTGAGATCACTCGTAGCTTTGCAGTGGCGCACGCCTCTACGATTGCCATTTCAGGGCGAACGGAGAAGACTCTCTTGGCTACCAAAAAAGCAGTCGAGTCCTCCTTCCCAGAGACCAAAGTCCTCACCTTTGTCGCCGACAGCACGGATGAGAAGGCCGTCGACGCAGCGTTTCAAATGGTTGGCCACGTCGATGTGCTTGTAAACAACGCAGGCTTCATGGCGGAGCTCGTCCCCGTATCTGAATCGGAGCCCGCGAATTGGTGGAAGGCGTTCGAGGTCAATGTCCTTGGCGGATATCTTGTTACCCGCGCTTTCCTTCGCGTAGCAGCGCCGAAAGATGCCGTGCTCATCAACCTCACCACGGGCGCGGCCCATCTCTCGTCCTATCCCAATTATAGCTCATATCAGGCTAGTAAGCTCGCGGGGACGAAGTTCTTCGAGGGGGTCGCTGTTGAGAACCCCGGAATTAGAGTGCTGAATGTGCATCCGGGTGTTGTAGAGACGTTGATGGGAAGGAAGGGCTTGGATGCGGGGTCGCCGTTTCCGATTGATGAGGGTGAGTCTCTTGTCTTTGCCATCTCCTTTCCAATCCTCCTTCCCGTATTTTGCGCCCAACTCTTATCCTTTCCGTCTCTTTCCATACTTCTTGGTTATACAACCTAAGGTGCTCATCGTGCATTGCTGATGTTTGGCGGTTCTGCTAGTGTCACTGCCTGCGGATTTCCTAGTCTGGGCAGCGAGTCCTGTAGCCGAGCTCTTGAGAGGAAAGCTCGTGTGGAGTAATTGGGATGTCGAAGAGTTGACGGCTCGCGCAAAGGAGCTTGAAGAGGGGAGTGCGTTGACATTGGGATTGAATGGGTGGCCGTATTTAAATTATACGTCCATGTCGAACGGGGCTGTCAAGACAAATGGTGCAAATGGCCATTAGTCGAGCAAAAGGTTGCTTGAGGGAGAATCTCTTCGTCTATGGAGTCAACTTACATCTCCTGATAGACTGCTAATCTTAAAGTATGGGGACGGAGCTCGAAGAATGACAGAGATTCTTGTTTCGTTGCCAAGCGTGACATGAAATGTTCTTGAAATACTGTACTCTCGTAGGTGGGGCATAGGGGGCCCCGCGTCGCATAACGATTAGGTGGTTTGGTTTGTAATCTTGGCCTTATAGGGCTAAGCATCCCTGTGAATACCTCTTACAGTACTGTATTTCCTTCCACACGCTCCGGTCTACCCTCACCGAAGCACGTGTCGCGGCGGGCCCCCGCTTCCACCCTCCTGGCTATCCAGAGGATCAGGTAAATCCAGCAGGGTGGCCCGCTCCACCGTTCGCGCTCTAAGTAAGTAAAGCCATCGTGAGCTTTTGCTTGTTGCTCTGCCCCCCTTCCATATGCAGGGGCGTAAGAACGACTGGCTCAGAGATGTCGGGGCTGAGCACGGTCGCATGGTGGGGTCAAGAAAGCGCCTTGCTCATCTTCTCTGCGAGCTGAAAAGCCCTTTCTTTGACGTCGCCTTTATATGGGCTCTCACCTCTACGTTGTCGAGCTTACGCTAGCTGATACTCTATAATGGTATGCCGGAATATTCAATGTTTGGGCTTGAGAGCCGCTTGCTGACCGTCTTAGCCTTTGCGGGAGTTGAAGCCTGGTACAGATCCCGGACACAACGAGGAGGCCAAAGTCGAGTTTGTCAAAGTGTTTCTGCAATATAACGGATCGCTGATGTAAAATACTAGCATCGTTGCTGTGCACGGACTGAATCCGTTCAATCGCGACAGCACAGAAAATCATGCCTTGAACACGTGGAGGAAACCCGGGACCGCTGATGGAAATCTATGGCTGAGGGATAAACTACCAGAGGTCGCTCCAAATGCTCGGGTTTTCCTTTACGCCTACAACGCGAACCCCGTATTTAGTGCATCCAAGGAAAGACTGGTTCATCAGGCTGATGACCTGCTCGAAACGCTACACTTGAAGCGTACCAAGGACCCAACAAGGCCTATCATCTTTGTGGGACATAGTCTTGGTGGTATAGTCATTAAACAGGTAATTTTTCCATAGTAACCATTCGTGGCTCTTGTTGACCACGGGGCTATAAGGCGCTAGTCAATGCTCACAATAATCGTCGGTATACTGCCATACGAGAGTCGACGTAAGTCTATCGGCTTACATGTTCTGGTCTCGTTGTAACTCAAAGCAGCTTTGGACTTGCTTTCTTCGGAACCCCTCATGATGGAGGGAACGACGTGGTTGTAAAGTTGGGGAGAACTTCCATGGCTATCGTCAGGGGGATATTCCGTGATCCTCCTAACGATATGATGCAGGCTCTTTCCCATGGCTCGCTGTTCGCCGATGTGCTTCAAGCGAATTGGAGACACCAACTCAACCTCTATAAAATCGTTTCTTTTTACGAAAAAGAGGATGAGCATCACGTAAGTGTTGATTATAGTTTCCTTCAAACTGATCGGACTGAAACTTTACAGGTTCGTATTGTGCCGAGAGCGTCTGCTGTGATCGGACTTCCTGGAGACATTGAAAATCAGGTTGGTATTGATGCAAGCCACAGCGAGATCTGCCGGTTTGATCCTTCAATCATGATGGACATGGACAATTACGAGAAAGTCCAGGGCAATTTTCAAGAGCTGTACGAGGGTGCGCTCGAAAGGCAGGGTGAGATCCTCCCCAATGCTCCCGAAGGGGACCTTGAGACTAGACTGGCAGCCTTGAGAGGAGCGCAGGTTTCTGAGTCCTTCGGTGATATATAACAATTGTTCTTTTGAAGCTTGTGAACTTTAATCAGCATTTTACTACATTCCGTATTGTGGCAAGAACTCATGGTGATCGAAACCAATGCTGATTATGCAAACTATGTCCGTAGGAAAAGACCGCTTCTCGCCATCACCAATTCGGGAGCAGCTCTACTACGAGGTTCCCAACCGCCGGATCCACTCCTTCGTAGGGCGTGAGGATATTATAAGTAGGATTGACCAAGCGTTCTCTGCCGGACAAGGCCCTCGCATCGCAGTCCTGCAGGGAATGGGCGGTCAGGGCAAGAGTCAGGTAGCATTGGAATACTGTCACAGAAAGAAGAACTCGGCATACTCGGCCATCTTCTGGGTCGACGCGACGGATGAAAACACGACAATTGGAAGCTTTCAGTCTATCTCCGAGCGCCTCAAGAGCCCAACAGATTATCTTCCGGACTCCGACGCAAGAGTTGCTTTCGTACTTCGAGCTTTGAAATCGAGGTTCACTAGCTGGCTTCTGGTCTTTGACAACTACGATGATCCCACCGCTTTCCCAAACATCCGGGACTTCTTTCCCGAAAACGACCTTGGAGCAATATTAGTCACTGGCAGACATGCAGATGCTGGTGCATTGGTGATCGGACGTGGTTTTGGTTTTATCGAATTGCCTGGTCTGGACAAAGAGGCGGCCTTGACCTTGCTTATCGAACAGAGTGAGATCAAAGATCCTAGCTATCAAGATGCGGAAACCATCGTAGAGAGACTTGGGTACCACGCACTCGCCCTCACACAGGCTGGTGCTTTTATAAGAAAGCGGGAAATTACGCTTAGCAAGTTCTTGAATGACTACAAGTGTCGTAGGGAATTGATTCTAAAGAATACGCCACAACTATCCCAGTACAGGAAAAAGCTAGGTGATGCCGAAAAGGAGACTTCATTGAACGTATTTACGACCTGGGAATTGTCGTTTCAGCAGCTTCAGTCACACTCTACTGAAGAAAGTCTGGAGATCAAAATCTTGACACTATTTGCGTTTTTCGACCCCAAGGACATATCTGAGAGATTCCTTGCTGACTACGTCGGCAACTGCCTTGTAACTTCTGGCGATGAAGGATCATCTACAGAAAATGTCGAAGTACTTGATTGGCTTAAAGACTTTACCGATGATCAATGTCAATGGAACAGTGATATATTTAAAGATGTCTTGATAAATTTGAAAGACTTCTCGCTGCTGCAATCGTTTAGTCACGGATCAGACGGATTCTATCATTCAACGTTACACCCCCTTGTCAAAGACTGGATTCAAATACGAATAGAGAAGTCTGTCTATCAGGATAATACTTTAGTAGCAGCTGTACTTCTTGGTCAAATGATTGCAGGTTCTTACCGTCACGGCAAGTTTTTCCTACCCCTAACACTTAAACAGACTATCCTAGTTCACATCATAACACAAGAGGATAATTATGAAACCCACGCGCGATTGCAATCTACAATGCCTTTGAGTCAAGAACAATTCAATAATTACTTAACCGCGCGAACCTGGTTCGCTGAGCTCGTCCTTAGTATGGGCTCACACAAATCCGCAGAGATGATTTTTCAACGATTAAAAGCGGAGAATGAGATTCTACTTGGGCCGGACCATCCTTATACGCTGAGAATTGTAAGTGGTCTGGCATTGGCGTATAGGTATAAAGGAAGACTGGCAGACGCGGAAAAGCTAGCGATGCAAGTTCTAGAGACGAAAAAAAGATTGCTGGGGGTAGAGCATTCGGACACGCTGAATAGCATGGACAATCTGGCAGCGATTTACTATGAGCAAGGGAGATGGGCAGAGGCGGAGGAACTGCAGATGCAGGTCATTGAGACGAGAAAAAGAGTGCTGGGGTTAGAGCATCCGAGCACGCTGATCAGCATGAATAATCTAGCAACTACTTACTCTGAGCAAGGGAGATGGGCAGAGGCGGAGAAAATGCAGATGCAGGTCATTGAGACGAGAAAAAGAGTGCTGGGGTTAGAGCATCCGAGCACGCTGATCAGCATGAATAATCTAGCAACTACTTACTATGAGCAAGGGAGATGGGCAGAGGCGGAAAAACTGCAGATGCAGGTCATTGAGACGAGAAAAAGAGTGCTAGGGGTAGAGCATCCGGACACGCTGATCAGCATGGCCAACCTTGCTCATACTTACAAGAGTCAAGGTTGGAACGATGAGGCAATTGGATTGATGAAAGACGTACTAGAGCGTCGTACCAGAGTGCTCGGGGCTGATCACCCCTTCACACGAGAATCAGCTGAAGATGTAAGCGACTGGACGCAGGCTTCAGATAGCTCTGAATGTCGTCCTTAAATTATTCGTCTAGACAAGGTCAAGTGGGTTATAGGGTGTGGAGCCTGGAGAAAATGAAGTCATTAGACTGTGTTAACAACCTTTAGCTCTGGTCAACAAACAACATCAGCAGCCTTCCCATTAAACAAAACTCCATCACCCAGCCAATTATCACCAAAGCTCTCGATTTACACTGGCTTTTTCGTCACAGTTCATTCAAATTGGCCTATTACGCTTGCTACGTCTACGAGGACGGGGGGAAAGGCTGTAGCGACATCTCAAATACTTCCATCACTCAAGTCACCTTCTCGAGTTCATATCGCAGGCCACAAACCCCGCGGCCTACGAACCAACCCCATTCCTTTACCTTCACTTCTCGGCATGCTATACGCATCTTCCCTTTAGACCTAAAGCGTAAAGTGCATCTCAGCGCTGCTTCATTCGACGTCAATCATCTCACTGCTGTCATTCGGCGTTCAGCGAATCAGAATGGAATATACATGGAAAGAGCTTGATAATTTGTGAGAACAGGGTTCTACAAGGCCACTTCTAGGCACAGACTGGTTGCGGCACTTATTCAGCATACGGGAATATGATATAACCCACCACCATTCCATCGACCACCACAGTAACGCGGCCCTTGCGTCGCTATTTGACTACAATCTATCAAAAGAAAAAGTGGAGAGGCTGGTAAGGGAGCGAGAACCCGGATGGAAGGTTTACTTGCTATTCCGAAGTGTTTTTGTCAAAGAGCTGGACCCTAAGGAATGGATAGCAGCAGGAGGCTCGCACATGTTCTCTATTATGTATCTCATGGAGTTCGCTCTAAAAAGCGCCGCATGCCCACCAATCTACCGTCGACCCTTTACTTAGAGAGGAGGAATCTCCAGCATTTGGGAGTAACCTTTTACGTCTCTCCAAGCCTGCAGAACGATCTGCGGTACCCTTACTTATCACCACCCACCCGCCATATCCAGTACGAAGCCCTCCACCAACCTCCCTAATCCAAAGCCATGACACATCACGCAACGGGGCATGAGAATTCAAACCCCAGCTGAAGTGGGTGAGACGGGGAGATTGGTAGAGGTATTAGATCTCAGCATCAACTCTTCCTTGAGTTGAGGCTAGTGAAATGTCTCTAGTGATGGGATACTGAGATGGTATGGGCTGTGAAGTTGGACGGGATCTGTATTTATGAGTATGATTGTAAATGGTGATGTAGGTTCGTTAGATATGGCGCCGATAATAGTGGGTGTGACGCAGGAGGTGGCGAATGGTATGAGGTCTATGTGAAGGGTTAGGTTTTGATTTTACCATGAATGCACACACTTGATATAGTTTTATTTGGGTTTTTAGTACATTACTGCAGCCACATGACAATTAAATCTCCCACCAGAATTTGATATGAAATCCTGAAACGCCGAAAATGGCTCGGTTGCCAATCTATGCTCCAAAATGGGTTTGAACGGTATGATTCGATATCGAAGAAGCTTCAATGACAAGTTCTTCTACTGACACATCACTTCATTTCTTGCGCTACACCCCCTGAAACACGAAACCCCCTCTAACACCTCTTCCCCCTCTCTTCAACCTACTTCTCACATCAACTCTCGTTGTCGTCGAGTTGAACAGCACATCGTCTGGCATAAGAGAATGTGGGTAATGGCGACAGACGACGTTGACAAAAGGCCAAGAATCCACACTGCGGGAATTTTCGTTGTTTGTGATACGGATTAATGGAGATGTGTTGGGAGTAAAATGGGGTAGGGCCGGCAAAAGAATCTACGCGGATGATGAAAGGGATGGGGATGTGGATGGGGATGGAGCTTCGGAGGCGAACGGCGAAGCAGAATAAATAGGGGAAAAGTGATTTTTGATTCTAATGTACATATTTATCAACCAATCTCCTTAAATCTCGTGGCTAGATCAAGGAAAGAAAAGGGTACCTTTTCAAAACGGAGTGAGGGAAACGCGCGTATGTGTCGCGGAGTTGAGGGATGAAATCTCATATAAAATTCATATAGATACTACTGTACTCAAGACTCGAGACTCGACAGATAGTAAGTTACTGAATCAATCAAGTCCAACCTACTTCGCTATTCGCAACTGATTTCGTGACCCTTTATACAATCAATCCAACAGCTCAATCTATAATCCAGCCTAATCAAACCTTTTTACCCGCTCACGGCCAAATACCCAATGAGTCTCAAGGCGGTTGCAGCCCAATACGCAGCAAACTAAAATGAATTCCTATTTTTGACAAAGATTTTCTCGCCTATCGCGATCAGTGTCAAAGTGACCATGTATAAGAAACTCGTTGATAACCAGCTTATGTTTCTTTCTGACGGCTAAACCCAAAGCGGTCTCATGGTCACTCTTCTTGGTTTCGATGCTTGCCCCTCTGTCAAGCAGCGCTTTCGCAACGGCAGGATAGCCGTGAAAGCTCGCTTCGACCAGAGAAGTTCAGTCGTCGTGATTCGTGACATTGATGTTAGCCTTTCCTATGTCCAACAAAAGGATTATAAGTGACAGTGGCCCCGCTTGCGCAGCTCTATTCAGCGATGTGAATTTCAGGTTATCTCGGCTTTCTGTGTTGACTAAGAAGAGCCTCGGCAACCTTGAAATGACCGTGGTGGCTGGCTTCTGATAAAGGAGTCCAGTTGTGACAATTTGACGCGTAAACATTTGCATTGGCCAGTAGCAGTTTCTCGACAATGGCAAATCGACCGCTTTGGGCAGCTCTGCATAGCGGTGTAGATTGCATGGAATCTTGAATCTCTGTATTAGCATCTCTGTCGAGTAATGCTTCGACAGTTCCAGCTTGTTCTTCAAGAGTTGCGTGAAATAGAGCCGTTCTACCCTCCTTATCGACGCCCTTAATATTGGTCTTATCATGATCTGACATTTTAACGACGATAGAAGTGTGTCCTTTTATTGCAGCTCTTGTCAATGACGTACAAAGAAACCCATAGTCATGAGTTTCGGTAAGGGTACCTCTAGAGAGTAAGACTTGCACGACTTCTGAGTGACCATGCCGGCAAGCTTCGGCAAGTGCAGTCCAGTAAGCCCGATTGTTGCTGCCATCAACCTTTGCACCATGATCGAGTAGATCGCAAACGGTAATGGTATAACCATTGAGGGCTGCTTGGTGCAGTGGCGCATAGCCGTCTGTGGTATGTCTCAATCCCAGCCCCCCGTTGGAGTAGCCTTCGAGCCATTTCCTCGTGACCATGACTGCAGGTCTCGGCCAAGGCCGTGTAGACGTACTGGTTCTGCGCGTTAATTTTAGCACCATTACCTAGTAGCTGCTCAGCAACACGGGTATACCCATGCCACCCAGCTAAGATAATAGCAGTCCCTTTATGATCGTCCGTAATTTCACTGATGGCACCACGAGCCAGTAAAAGCTTCACCACCTCAACGTGGCCATGATCGGATGCCTCCATTAGTGGAGTCCGCTCCCAGCATCCTTCGGCTTCAATATCTGCACTCTGCCAAAGAAGCGAGCGTACAGCTTCAAGATCACCATTGAAGGCAAAATCATACAGCGCCGTGTATCTCTTGCCATTTCTAGCTTCTAGATGAGCTCCGAACGCAAGAGTCCACTCAAGGAGAGATGAAGGGTTCGTGTAGTCCTTTGGTGTCCAGCCATACACGTCCTTCGCTTGCACGTCTGCCCCCTTGCTGACCAGTGCCCGTACGATTACCTCATTTCCACAGAGTTCAGCGCAGTGCAATGGAGTTTTACCGCCATTGTCGTCAGAATTCAGCTTCGCTCTATTTCTTATGAGGTATGCAACGAGCTCCGGATTCCTCTTTGCAGCCGCAATGTGCAGAGCGGTTTGTCCGGAGTCATCGAATGCGAATATAGCGGACGGGTCTTGTCTCAGGATAGCCCGTAGACTTGGTATAGATTCTTCTTCAGCCGCATCGAAGATAGATACAGCTAGCTGACTTCTTGCTGGCGATATCTCCCTTGGCAGCGCTGATATCGGCCGTGGAGAGATTCCACGTGTTCTCGATGCTTCCGTGTTACCGGCAATGAGCTTACGGGTTTGATCATGCTGAGAAGCAATGAATCGCGTGAAATATTGCGTCTGAATCTCTTGGCTAGTGTTCAGATGTATACGGCTCCCCCCGAGATTGTTTGATATCTCTCTGGTGGTTTGATCCAGGTCATTGAAACGACTTGACCCTTCGGCCTGCAGTACGTCTAGACGCTCTCTGACAGGGCCATCGTATTAGTAATGGATCAAGGGTGAAATTGTGCGAAAGTGAGGCTCGGGGGGTTTCAGAAATACTTTGAAACGTTGATTCATACCTCAAAGACAATAGGATTCTTGTGTTTAATTGAAATCGATATGCTTGTAGCCGTGCAGCGATCTCATCCAACGTGCTTTCGATCCACACAGACTTTGAAGCTTACCTTATACTCTTTCAATTTCGATTTCTATTGCCGACTTTGAGCAAGTCGAGCCGTGCCACCAGCTCCCCAGCAATCTTATTGCAAGATAGGCAGAGTGTGCGAAGATCCTTATCCTCTTCGCTAAGCTCACTCTCTTTATCGGCTTGGTGCAAAAAGACCAGTAGCCTTGAATTAACCTGTTGAAGATCAAGGGTGATAGTCTCTGAATCTCTGTGTTCCGGCAGAGCTCCGTTCTTGTAGATCTCGCGGCTCTTCGAAACGACCCTGCAGGAAACATCCACCAGTTGGACAACATTCTTTGCCAACCCAAGTGCCGTAATAGGATCTTTAGCAATGACTGTAGCAGTAATTTTTAATCTATGAAACAGGGCAGGAGTGCAACAACGCTAGGATGAGAAACTCTTCAGTGCAATGATGAATGATGGTTGAGCCTTGAGACAGCTGAGGAAGGCGCACTCTTTATCGGCCCCTAGAACATGTAGAAACTTCAGAAGCCGCCCAATATTGTGCATGTAGCTTCACTTTTTCAGCGACTGAGTTTATGAAGTGAATGGTGAGATAGGAGCGTATCTAGCAGAGTTGAAAAGGACGAAGGGCAGAAACAGATGGCTGAGCCCTCTAAATAGGCCCCAGCTTCCAGCCTGTGAGTCCGCTGGTATGATAGGGTCCTCGACTGCTACTATCACAGCTTTCTTGAGCACATCTGAGCGATTCCCACGACAAAAACATTCAGTAGTGTTGGCCATCACGCAATTCTTCTCCACCGTCTTAGGCTAAGCTCGTTCTCCTTAATAGAACTGTAACCCTTTGCTTATGACTGCCGGTTTCTCTCGGTGACGAACGCATTCGAGACAATTCTGTGAGAACAATTCCACTGTTGTGAAGGCCTGAAAGCGGAGAAGGACGGCCTAGCAAAGACAGCTGATAGTGATACTGCCGGCAATATATGCGGTGAGAGAGACCGCGATAAACAAGGCTTATATCATTCAATTAGTTCCATCAGCCTCTCAAATCCGTCAGGGAAGTCCATGTTCCACAGCGCTCTGCCACTGCTGTGTAGCGAGTGATTCTTGCTCCTTAGCCTCATGCACCGCTTCCCGAAGAGTGAGACTCTTTAATTTGGCCCTTGTTCGGCGGCGATCTTTTTTGAAGTTACACGCGGTCTTCTCGCCAAAGGCGAGTGCTAATCGATAAGCCCATTCTGCCTTTGTCCATTTTTCGTTACGTGTATAGATAGATGCCAACCTCTTTATCCACCTAAGTATTGTTCCGTCTTGCGTGTGGATGTAGTTTTGCATTTTTTCAAAGAAATTGGTAGCCAAAGGCGTGCGATCTTTATACTTCCAGTTCTTTGAAATTTTAGACATCGCCCGCTCTTGATGTGTTTCCGCTTGCAGGAAATATTTCAGCTCATATCTGTAATCAGCTGCCCAAGCATCAACTTCTGGAAGATAGTGTTCTTCATGTTGCTGGGTATACTTTTCGCACTCAAGGTGTATTAGAGATCTCGCTGCACACGAGTGATGGTCTTCGTAAAAGCGGAGCAGGTTCTGCATGCTGCCTACAGAGCGCGAATCTGCAAAGCCGTACATCCTACGCGAAAGATCAAGGTGTTCTCGATAGAATTGATCAGCCATCTCGTAGTGTAGTGATCTTTCATAATCCCTACCGAGCGATCGAACACTTGCAAGGGTGCCAGCGTGCTCTGTGTCATATATGTGCATCTTGAGAGCGTAGTTTCTTCGCGCTACAATCAGCTCTTCATCTAGCCCTAAACTATCACATGGGGAGGCCCAGTGCGACAAGAAAGTTAAAAGAACAGCGGTGCACTTTGCACATATAATGTTGTCTTCCGCGCATTCCCCACTATCTTGCGCAGCAAATATATCTGGCAAGCCGGCCGCATTATCTGCAGGTAGTAGAACTGGTTCTTGGATTAGTGCATTGATGTGTGGTACCAATACGATAGGTGGGCTTGAATAAAATATGCCGGGGCTGTCATTTAGGTTCTTATCCGTTTGCATGCATTCTATAGCAGCTTTTTTGATCGCCTTCGCTGTCCACAAGTCAAAGACGCCATTCATTTTGAGCCAATTGCGTGTAGCAAGTCGCACTAAGCGATGAAGATTGAATAGTGGTTTTGGGTTCAACAGTGGGTGAGAACTATTTTCGAACACTGAGACAAAGCTGTAGGCCTTCAAAGTCCCAATGGCTTTTTGGAAAGAAACCGGGTCTTGTCCTGGAGGCAGAAGGTTTTCTGGTAAGGCATGCGAGCTGAACATACACATGCAAGATAGCAAGTCTGCAGCCTGAACTTCGTGCTTGCTAAGATACTCAAAAGATATCACCCAAGTTGTTGCGATCGAAGTATTGACATCATGGTCCTCGAACCCTTCACTGAGCAACTGAATCTTCGACGCATCGCTTCGACGGTAAAGCTCCAAATAGTCCGAAATGGACACATCATTTTGAAACATACACGAGGCAGCCTGCACAAGCGATAGTGGCAGTCGTTCTAGTTCATTGGCAAGCTCAACGTAACGGCGTTGATCGCTCTTTGGCTTTTCTTCACCAAGTCTATGAGTGAGAAGAGATTCCGCTTCCTCCGAAGAGAAGGCGGAGAGAGTAATGATATCTCGACGAGCTGTAAAGCTGTTGCCGACCTTGCCGAAGCGAGTGGTCAGAAGGATAGAGCCTCTCTCCGAGCGTGGAAGATATTCGGCAAGACGCATATGGCCTGACTCGTAGAGGACCTCCATATCATCGACGTTGTCTAGAACAATGAGCCACAGCCCTGATTCTTCGCTCTCAAGCCAATCCTTAAAAATTCGAAGTCCATCAACCCCCGATTTACCGCATCCAGGAAGATTCAGCTTCTTGGCTATTTCAGAACAGGCGTTTTTCAAGCGATCAGAGGAGCTGGCATGGATCCAAAAAACGGATGTGTCTGATGAAGCCTTGTGCTTTTGGACATACTGCAAAGCGACGCTGGTCTTCCTACCCCTCACGTCAGATGATTGTCATAGTCACAATATTCAACAGTTCACTCACCCCATACCGCCAAGACCCACCAACGCCACACGACAGTAATTCCCTTTACATAACTTTGATTCCAGAGCTGCAAGTATTTCCGTTCGCCCAACAAAGTCATCATTCCACCGCACTGGAACCATAAAGTAAGTCTTTGGCTTCGCCGCTACTGGCTGGCTCAGTGCAATCACTTGCATTCCTTCTGCGAGATTTGCGACCTCCTTGGAGGTCGCCGTTGCGAATAGTTGATGCTGCGCCAACAGTGCAATGAAATTGTGAAGTCCTTGCGCAATCTTCTGGACCTCTTCATCCTTGCGCATACTCTTCAGTGCCTTCCATCCACGCTCAAGAGTTGAAGCGCCTTCGCGTGCGAGTGCTGCATCAAAGATTACCTTCAGCTGTGACATCTTCTTCTCACATCTCTCAAATACTGGGCGTAACTGTTTCAATGTCTCGTCGCATGGCTCACTCTCTGCTCGTTCTTTCACTCGGCCTAAAGTGCCAGCCACCAGGGGCAAGATCGATTCAACCTCACGAAACGATTCGGGTAATGCATCGGTCTTGTCACTATATTCCTTGACCCGACTCAGAGCTCTCGCACTAAGGTCAGCGAGAGTCATGATGTTGACTATGATGCCAAGAACAGCAAGGCCTTCTGCACCGCTCATCTTGCGCGTACGTTCTAATGGAGTATCTTACGATACCGGACGGATGAGTTTAGTTCCTCAGCCTCAGCGGCAAAACGCCTTTCAATGGCCGGGCGCTACTGTGGCGTACAGTAGCCTTCAGCCGCGCTGAAGTATTTTCTAGATTTGTCATAATCGCTATCGATCGGTAAGGGGACTCTGTAAGGGGGTACAGCTGGTCAGGGGGTTGGAAAAGTTGAGCCGGGGTCGGAAAAAATTCTTGGCGTCGGGTTGAACTTTAAAATTGGCATATGCCCCGCACATCCAAGATCTGACGTCGAATTGGAAAAGCTTCGGGCCCTATGCGAAGCATATGTCAAGAGCATTAAGCGAGATGACAATAAAATTCACATCTGATCATCAAAGCCTCGTCGATGCATATGCGCAGCATCAACTGAGCATAAAGAAACATCGATAGGCGACGAAAGCATCGACGCTCGAAATTGAGCGAATGAAATAACGAGTTGACTAAATGATTTGAAGAAGAGTGTCGCACTTCGCATATGCCGCGCATATACTAAAAAGAAACTCAGCTCGCTCAAGATTCTCTCAATGCAAATGTTGAAGACGATGAGAAAAGTGATAGAACAAATCACGAACAGAACGATGAGAATGAAGAAGAAAACGCATGAGAAAGATCTGACAAGAATAACGTAAGCGATAGCTTGTTAATGAGAAGTTGAGTTCATAATTTTGCATGTTTTGTGCATATGCTAAGCATACTCGTAGCATATTTGAGCCGGGGTCGGCACCAAAAAAAAAAGTTCCGGCCCCGGCTCAACTTTTCCAACCCCCCACCAACTGTAAGCCCACTCTGTAAGATATTGAAGAACCGCTTAAGATCATGACCATAATATGTCATCCCAAGTTGTGAGTATTGTCAATCGTAAACAGGTTAATGTCAAACAGTAATGCGCTTCAGACATTTCTTTATAACATCATCAACCTTTACTCATACAGATCATCGCACTCGACTACTCACTCTCTTGACCTCGAGTTGGTCTTGGTAAAAGGTTCCCCTGCTGTGTGCAGATCACCCTGTTCCCCACCGTGTAGCTTACTAGCTCGAATACGAAGGACCTGCGCCGATTTGCTGGTTTGCTCTGGTATTGCCGTTGTAATTTGATTTGACAGACCAGCACCACTTGAAGCGGTATCGCTGCCGCTGCCGCCGCTGCCGCCGCTGACGCTGCTATTTGGTTGACTGCTTCCGGCTGCCAGATATACGACCAAATTTACCATTCGTGTTTTTCTCGCCCCAAATTGATGATGCCTTTCTTCGGAACGTTTCAAGATAGGAGCACTCGAGACGTCAAAGACGGTAAGCTGAAGAAAAACAATCAAGCCGCATGCAACGGCTGGTCTGTTAGCGGCATATACTCGTGGTCCGTCTCGACATGCAGATATACGGCGAATAGAAGCCATCATTATTTCCCAGAAGTACGTGACTCTTTATACTATGCTCTGATCCTATCGACAATGAGCCATACACATTACTTGTGCTCTCCGAGATGTTTCCTAAGTGGCCAACGCGAAACAAGTCAAGATGCGAGCAGGATGTAATATGAAAGGGAGAAAGAAGCATTGTGGGAGTAAGATGCAGGCGCTATCAGATGACCAAAGACCAAAAAAAGGCTTCGGGGGCAGGTCTAACATGACGCTTTGGTACAAATATTTCTAGCGAATTCTTTGTTGCATTTATAGATAATTGACCACCACAATCCCTATCAACGCTCATCGAACCGAGTCTTGCGATTGGTCCAAAAATTTCGACTGGCATCGCACCGTCCTGAATCATTCAATTGGATTAAATGGAGGCCGAATTATTGTGGGTAAGAGCCAAGGTGAAGAGATGCGAGGAAGAATGGATGAGCTTATACTCTGGGAATAAGAGGTACTAAGAGTGTGAAGGTAATCACGTTGTTAGCAGTACAACGGTGATAGACCATAAGTCCGGGAATAAGTCGTTCCTCCTCTCTGTACTGGGACACTTGTGCTTCCATTGTTCTTGGATACAACTCCCCGAGAGCCCGAAAACGGAGTCGGAATTCCGAATGTCTTCAAAAGCTCATGATGATCTGAGATGATGTGATTACGGTTTCAGTATTAGGTAAAACTCAATCTGGTTCTGAGCCGCATGTGTGTACACTCAATTTCTTCATACACCCGGTACTCGAAACAGCGGCGAATCCTGAAAGCCCCATGTTGTCACAATCTTGATCGCAGTGACTTACCAAACTTCATTCAACACGTGAAACCGCAATCTCCCTGCCTAGAGTCGCTATCGTAAGCCCCAAAACTACAGTGATGGTCCGCATCCGCATAAGCCCAAGCCTGATCGCCATAGTTGAAAGGCACAGGATCGGCATTCATGTCCCCTGCCGTCACGACCAAGACCGAAGGAAGCTGGCTGGTGACACCGACACCTTGGTGGGCTGGTGCATCGGCTGCGACGACATTCCCTACTTCGTTCTCGAATCTGATCCCTTGTCAGCAACCCATCGAAGACCAGATGTGCAGTCGAGCTGCTTACGCAAGGCTACTCTTGTCAATACTGGCGCCTTGAGAAGCAAGAGTTGTAGCGTAGAATTAGGTAGGCCAATTTAGAACACTCTTCGTCGAAAATCCCGTCTTGGGTCCATAAGTGCTTTGAGACGGAGGAGCGCTATCACAGTTTGAATCATAGGTCACAACATCACATCTTTCACTCAGGTCCCTTTTCACCAGAGAAGTATGCAATGACATTGTATGTCTGTGTTCTGCGCGACTTGGGAACCTTTTGGATGGTGGGAAAGTCAGAACGATACCAGGCTCTGTATTGTATAGAATAGGAGTGTTGTGCAAGTTCGAAGTTCTGCCTGCTAGTACAACCGGAATGAGGCAAAAGAATCCTAGGAGTGTAAAGGAGATGACTCTCATATTTGGTCTAGGAAATGTGTGAGTGGCTCGAATGTTGGGAAAGGTTAGGATGAATAATTGAAGAAGCTCGAAGAGGTTTTTTAGATTCTATCATTGTACATGGTGGTATTGATCCATGATTTCTGCTCACACAAACACATACACGACGCTCATGTTGGCTGCAGTCATAAAATTGGCAAATCAAAAAAATACTCTTCGCTTCATGAAATGAAACTCGAAGCAGTAATCTCCCAGAGTACCTAGACGAAGAGTGCAAGTAAATCCTTTGGCACGGCGTAGGCATCGTACGATGCTGCGCAGTATGCTGCGCCAAAAAAAAACGCATATAAAAGCCAATCGTGGAGGTTGCTGACCAGTGCCGCTTTTGAGATATGGCACGAGTTGTGGGACAGGAAGACGCACATTGCAATTCTGAATAAATGGTCTTACATGACACAGGGCTGCAAGACTCAACGACAAGGGCGGTAAGACGGACCTGTGCGACCATCTGTTTCGTCGTTATTTATGCTGTGTTGTGAAGGTGAACATCGGAGTTGCCGAGCTTGCTATCTATCATTCGTCACTTCTATACCTCTCGTTGGGCTTTCCTACAGAAGCAGGAAGAAGAAGGCGGCACCTCTGAAACAGCGAAATCTCCAAGGTATAGTACTGAGTCCTGACCATCACGATCATCATTATCCGAATTCTGAAAGTACCTCAGCCACGAGAAGATCCATTTCTCTCGAGGACATTCCACGAGTTTCACAACAATTTTAAAAGCTGTGCGATCGCATAGCATACCAAGAAAAGACGAAGTCTTCTGACAGCCTTAGTAGCAGAACGATCGAAGGGATGACCGCAAGGGGAGATGGTCGTCTTTTTCGTTCGTTTCGTGTATGCCCTTTCTGCTGCGCTTATACTGACAGGCCGCCGTCACATAGGCCGCCCACCCCTAAAGTGAAAATAGGCCTGACTATTACCATATCATCGCCGATTCTCGAGTCCTTACCTTCATCGCCATTTCGCATCGTAGTCACCGCCCACATTTTAGCCTCACCAAACACCCAATCTCCCATCACTTTAGCGACCCATCTCAATGCTCTGGGTGATACACACAATCGCTCCTTCAATAAAATTGTATGCACCTCACCGAAGACGGCAACACATAAATGCATGGAGATTTGGCCGCGTGGCTGGCCTCATTATGTATGGGACCCAGATGATCTGCGAGACAGTTGGGAATTTGTGACCGTTCCAGTCGATGGAAACTTGGAAGTCCGGCATAAGGTAAGCAGAGTAGAAATTGCTGAGACGGGGCTGAATACTGGAGAGCGACGCAAAATTTCTTTGACAGATAAGTGTCTGGGCACAAGGTGAATTGGAAACGCTCGAAGGAGTCAAATTCAAGCAGTGGAGAGACGGAGAGGAGATGGAAGGAAAAGATGAGCTTGGTAGGTATACAATGGGCAAAGACCGAATGATTTGGTGTTCGTCATAGAAACTGGTTAGGTATTATGTCGGAACCGAGAAAGATAACCACGGAAGGGCTGCCTCCAGGGAATACAGGTCTAGGAGGGACATTGAGAACCTAGGAATGCTTTCCATTGGCTGGATTGATACAGTCTCGCATAAACGTGGCTAAAGGGACAATTGCATGCCAATGGCCAAATATGCAACGTTCGATGAACCGGTAAAAGGTGACGCTATCAAACCAATAGCCAATACTGGTTTAGCTCCGATATCATCCACTGCCATCAAACCTCTGCAGATCAGATCACCTTAGTAGCTCATCCAAGTAGGCCCACTCCATCGAATCCAAATCAGCCTGAAAGGAGTCTGAGCTTATGGGTAGACCATAGTTGCTGCTGATGTCGCTCAAAAAACCATGGTCACTCGGATATATATCGTTGGTCTGATGTTGTTCGCTCATTTGTGAATGAGATGGCATATGAGAGCAATCGTCCATATTCGAAGCCACGGCTGAGGCAGTCATGATAGGCCTTCTGTGGGAAAGTAGAGTTGAGATGAGACGAGGTGGCTTCAGTTTCGTCCCAGAGTGACTTTGGCTGTCGCGTGCGAATGCTGTCTCACGTGCTTCCCAAGCCTTGATGGTCATGTTTTGAATTGCAACAAACAAGGCGTTCTTCCTGTCGGTTAGCATTTCCGGGTAATGCTCGAAAAGCTGACCAAGCTGGCTCCAAGCTCTAGCCACCAAATCTCCTGTTGTGCGCTGGCGCAGTGCACTGAGCGTATATGCAAGTGCTTCCAACTGGAAATATACCTTGACATGCCATAGAAATCGTTGTGTGCTTTTGTTTGAATGGATAATGTTGGCTTCCTCGACCATCTTCAAGCAATTGAAGAAGAGCATATCCTTCTCTCTCTGTGGCATAGTCTTGAGCCCTTCCGAGTATTGTCGAGGGTGATGTGCGATGAGTCGGAACTTACAAATAGCGCACCTCGCCACACCGGCAACGAGCACGTGCAAAGGTATCATAGGATCACAGAATCTTAGAAACTTACGCTGAAGAACCCGTTCCAGTTCGTCAATGGTTTTATCTCTCTCAACAAGAAGCATCGCAATGCTACTGGAGCTGTGTTTCTCGCCATCAAAAGTACCCGAGGAGTCTGAGTGTTGCATGAACCTGCCAATTTCGAGGCGAAGCATACAAAATGTCATTTCTGTTAAGCCTGTATGTTCCAATGGTGGCTCTCTCATATTCGGGCTCAAGTCACTATCGTTAATGTTCAAGTGGGGTTTTGTGTCCCACAAGTGAGCCATGACTGAGGCGCCTGAGCCAGAAAGCGCCGCACTTCGGCTGTCGAGTATTACAATCTGCCACCAGAGGCGCCTCCGCATTTCACTCTCAAATATCGATAGACCTAAGGAGGTGCCGTCGCGATGAAGACCGAGCCTCTGGCCAATCCGGACAGCAACACCGGTAATTGCCCAAAGCGAACGGTGGTCATAGAATTGACGAACCGAGAGCTTGCCTGTCAGCACGCGGTAGAGACATAAAGCGGGAAAATGGGTTACACACCAGAAAAAGTACAAATGCTTGAAGAATTACCAAATCTGAAGACCGAAGGAAACCTGCGCTAACGAGTGCTTGCTGAGTTCCAAGGCGATACTTAGCCAACAGCGTTGACTTTGCCTCTCCAAACATACTTTCACATTCGATGGTGCTTAAGGAGGTCACTGCGAAAGTATAGATGGCGAACATTAAAGCCTCTAGCCCCTGTGGCACATGTTCTAGATCGCCAGCTGCCTCAAGAACTAGCTGCTGCATTGTGGGCGCGTGTATAATCTTGGTCAGAGGGTTGACATTGTCTAGAAAAGTTTGCCATAATCTGAAGATGTGTACGGGCTGGGGGTGGAGGTCGATCAAGTTCACCGTTGGAGAAGGCGACCCAAAAAGCAACGAGGCTTCATCAACATTAGTCGAGTGGTTGGTATTTTGGGTTGATGCCAAGAATTTCTCTTCCTCAGAGGATTCAGGTAGTAACTCCTTTGGTTCTCGGAACTGAATTTGAGAGTCAGAGTTGGCTCAATGTGACAGCGACTTGGAGCGTAGTTAAGAGTGGATACATATATAAAAGCAAGAACTGATTGGGCTAACGATGCACTGTACCTCTTCGCTCAGACCGGTCCACAGATCGCTGTTTCAAGGAAGCCGTTAATTGGTGTTTAATTTCGGCGGGCTTTGATATCTGTTACTTACTTGTCAACGTATCTCAATTCCCCATGCTCCAAGATCAGTTTACCAGGTTGAAGCGTCGGAGAGACTTCCTTCTTGGTGTTTCTGCCTTCGTGAACGATGGTCTTATCAGGGACAGAACACTGTGTCGTTTCTGGGCCATCGTAACCATCGAAGTCGATACCATGACTTGTTAAGAGCTCTTCATACCGTTTCAATTTGACCAGCAGGTCTTCATCATGGCGCTTTCTCTTCTGCCGGCGCGAAGGCGCGTGGGCGACGAAGACACATTCGGCCTGAGATTTCTGGCAGTTGGAGCAAGGGCTGTTCCGATCACATCTCACCTTGCGCCGAGCACATCGCAGGCAAGATTGCTCTTTCGGTCTCAGGGAAATGGGTAGATCTTGCAAAGGCATGGATGGCCCGGAATTTGCTGTTGTTGACATCCTGGGAGAAGCTGCTGGTCGTGGTGGGAAATTGGAAGATCGCCGCGTGTGGATGACTACGCGAAAATATGATGCGCGCTATCTAAACTCCGTCAGGCGCGAGCAACTCTGTTCCCTCATACGAGTAAGTGCCTCCTTGGTTTCAAACGATTGAGTATATCTGGCTACCTTTGAGATATGCAGTCAAACTCGCTTCTTGCCCTGGCCTCGGGCCCGAGATTTCAGACGGGCCCGAAACGATGGGAATTACAAGCAATACAGGACCGCCTTGAGTGAGTTGGACCCGAAATCTGACATGGTCCGAGAAATTTCAGTGTGACGATCTTGCGGTCCATTATATTACTATTCTCGATGGCGGACATTGTGCAAGTGAAATCCTCCGTAAAGGCCACATCTGGCTCTCGAGTACATATATCTCCTCGTACTCCCTTTCTCTCATTATATTATACCTTTCACAATCCATTAGAAGCGCCAATATTTACCTTTTGAAATTTCTACCATCACGTTCCTTAGTAGCATTATTCCGATAAAATCGCCATGAGCTCAGAAAAAGACCAACAGTCGCCTGTTGTCGACCCAGGGAAGACACCCGAAGAACTGTCCATCGAAATACCTACAGCGGCGGATGAGACGCAATACCCACCTCTCAGAGAAGTTTTGCTGGTATCGATAGCCCTGTACCTCGCTGTATTTCTCGTTGCTCTTGTTCGTCTCTCCATCTTCCTTTGCCTTGCCTTTTAGATTTGGGCTAACCAGTTCCTAGGACCGAACCATCATTGGAACCGCTGTGCCTACCATCACCGATCAGTTCCACTCTTTGGGTGATGTAGGATGGTACGGTAGCTCCTATTTGATAACTAGTTGTGCCTTTCAACTCCTCTTCGGCAAAATCTACACTTTCTACTCGCCCAAATGGGTCTTCTTGAGTGCCATTGGACTGTTCGAGATCGGGTCGGTTGTGTGCGGCGCTGCACCGAACTCCAAATCCTTTATCGTCGGGCGAGCCATCGCTGGTCTAGGTTCCGCTGGCGTCTTCTCCGGAGCTATCATCATCATCGTTTATCTTGTTCCCCTTCACAAACGACCAATATTCCAAGGCATCATTGGCGCATGCTTTGGAATAGCATCTGTCGTTGGACCGGTTCTTGGTGGAGCTTTCACGGCCAATGTGTCATGGAGATGGTGCTTCTATATTAACCTTCCAATAGGTGCTGCTACTGTTGCCATTATCTTCGTCATACTCAAGCTACCCAGTCCCGAAAAAGGCAATCAATCCCTTCGACAGCAACTCATCCAACTCGATCCACTGGGAACTTTGTTCTTCCTCCCAAGCACAGTGTGTCTCCTGTTGGCGTTGCAATGGGGCGGCTCAACTTATGCTTGGAGTGATGAACGTATCATTGCTCTGTTAGTCCTCTTCGGCGTCTTGAGCATCACCTTTGTCGCCATTCAAATATGGAAACAGGAATCAGCCACCGTCCCTCCTCGTATCATCAAACAGCGGAGCATAGCCGGCGCCGTCTGGTATTCCATTTGCATTGGGGCTTCCTTGCAGGTAATGATTTTCACCTTACCAATCTGGTTTCAGGCTATCAAAGGTGTAAGTCCCGTTAAATCTGGAATCGACAATATCCCTCTTGTCATTGCCCTCGTCGTCGCTAGCATCTTCAGCGGAGGTCTAGTTTCTAAGCTTGGGTATTATACTCCGTTTATGATTGCGTCCTCAATTATAATGTCTGCTGGAGCTGCGCTTATCACTACGTTCAAGCAAAACACGGGTCATGCGGAGTGGATCGGCTACCAGGTTATTTACGGATTCGGTCTCGGACTTGGCATGCAGCAATCAGCCATTGGTACACAAACAGTTCTCCCAAGGCAAGATATTCCAGTTGGCGCTTCTTTGATGTTCTTTGCGCAATCGCTTGGTGGCGCTATCTTTGTATCCGTCAGCCAAAACATCTTCGACAACGACCTCGTTTCTGGGCTTGCCAAAGTCGCAGGACTAAACCCCAAAACTGTAATCACCACGGGGGCTACCAATCTCAGGGCTGTTGTAACTTCGGATCAGTTGAGCGGTGTCCTTGCAATATACAACGAGGCATTGGCGCACGCATTCGATGTGGCACTAGCAGTGTCTTGCGCGTCTATTGTTGGAGCCCTAGTAATGGAATGGAAAAGTGTCAAGAAAGCGAGGCAAGCACCTCCAGCCGAGAGAGCTTGAAGATCATGGTCTCGGTTTTCTTTTCCATCTATGTTGGGATCAAGGACTCGAACCATTTACTAAAGGGGCGTTCAGGTCCCACATCGTGTAATCTTGAAACTTGCCACAACGATTTACCATTGCGACATTACTCTTCACAGAATCGGAACCAGGTTTCTTCAAGTACCGGCATGGGATTACAGAAATGGCAGTTGCATGTTGTAGCTAGAATTCTAATCCTTTCAACTCCGAAATGTACATATATATCATAGATCTAGACGATTATCCATGTCTGCTTCTTCTCTCAATATACACCTCGTCAGCAACTCACTATCTGCCTTTGCGTATAATAACTCCCACCATAATGACCTCTCAACTAGCCGACATGGCTAATTTGCATTGGCACTAGCCGTGATCCGACGGTTCCGACCGCCGCTCCTCGGTCCCCGAACATCGACGGCGACGTTCAACATCTTCTTTACCTCTGCTGTCTTTCCTTCATTCTCTTTACTACCTCTCTTATAGAAATGATTTATGTCTACTAAAGAATTGTATATCTTCATTTCCTTCCCCAGCAAATAATCCTATGTCCCCGTTGAAAGCGCCACATTCTCCAGACATTAGATTCTAGCCCTTGTTCAAGTCATCAAACCATAGAATCCATCTGAGCACTTCGCGATGATTTGAGGCAAAGGCTCTCCCTTCCAATCATGAGATTCCTCTGCCTTCACGGCAAAGGCACCAGCGCCTCAATTTTTCAATCCCAAACAGGTAAACCCCCAATTCAGTTCCCCACCCGCCTCCTCCAGACCTCCCCAAGACCGTAACTAACCCCCCTTCTCCAGCCTCCTTCCGCCACAAACTTCCCCCAAACGCCCACACCTTCGACTTCATCGACGGCCCCTTCCCCTCCACCCCCGCCGCCGGCATCGACCTCTTCTACCCACCCCCCTTCTACTCCCTCTACGAAGGGACCTCCGCCTCCGAGATCCGCGCCGCGCACATCTGGCTCTCTGACATCCTCGCCCGCGACGGCCCCTACGATGGCGTGATGATGTTCTCGCAGGGCTGCGCGCTGGTGGCTAGTATGCTACTGTGCCACGCTGCCGAAACGCCAGAGGTGCCGCCGCCGTTCAAGTGCGCGATTTTCATTTGCGGGGGAGTGCAGCTGGCTATACTGGAGGACCTGGGCGTGGATGTCACCCCGGAGGCGCGGGAGTGGGACGAGCGGTCGAAGAAGGGTTTACAGGAAATGGCCGGCACCGAGGCCATCGTGTCCCGGGGCGCGGATCGCTGGACCACGGGCCCGCACGTCAACGCCTTCGATCCCAATGCCGAGATCAAGGCTGGGGATGTGTTTGGGCTTGATTTCACGCGTATGCCCAAGGGACTGAAGATTCGGATCCCGACGGTGCATGTGTTTGGGAGTATGGATCCGCGGTTCCCAGCGAGTACGCAGTTGGCGTGGTTTTGCGATGAGAGGGTTAGGCGGATGTTTGACCATGGGGGTGGGCATGATGTGCCGAGACGAAAAGATGTTAGTGAGGGGATTGCGGGGTTGGTGGAGTGGGCTGCGGTTATGGGAAAGAAGTTTTGAGGTAAGAAGAAAGGAGGTGGGGGGGTGAAGGTGATGGATGGAGTTTTAGATGGGGGGGCTTCTAGAGGGATGACGTTTCATGAAGCGTCTAGATCTCTATTTGGCTTACTTTCAATATCGTCTCTACGTAGAGCACTAGATCTATCATAGCAATACAGATCGATATTTGGTTTTAGGCAAGGACACTTCTCTCTTTCACCACAGCAAAACAGATGATGCTTGAATACCTACAATTGAATGAAGAGTCTGTCGAACGATACGATATGATATATATACGCACCAAAAGAGAAGTCGTTCTTGGAGGAATGTTTATTAAGGCTTGTACATTAAAGCTTTGGAAGACTTTTCCACCACGAACTATTCAAGAAAAGTAACACTTCGACCAGGACTATCAATCTCATGAAGTCCAACTAGTAAAGTCGAGAAACACTCGTGTCATTTCAATGTCAAGTCGTACCTAGTCCTCGGTCTTGGAAAGCGATGTTGATTCGGTTCAGGTACAATGTGACCTTGTTGATGGATTTGAAGACTGGAGAGGTATAACCGAAAAAGCAGACAGATCATTGCTGCCATCGGCGGTGAAACTTCGACTCCAAGATCGTGAGCATAGATAGTTTTATAGTCTCTAACGGATCACTACCCTACCTCATCACTAACCCATAGAGCACAGCCGTTAAAAACCAGCCCTGATTCTCGGATCATCATTACGCCCCATCCCCACTCCCCTATTTCCGTCTGCGCCTAGTGCCACACTGCCCTCTCGGCTTGCCAGTCGCTTCTGCCCTCTCCCCTGGCATCACCAAACACGTAAATTCGAATGTTTATCCCTCATCTTCCACGCCAGCCTTCCATTACCATTAGTGAAATCCACAAACCAGTACCGAGACACAAACGCCAAACCGGCTTACATAGCGCTGTCGCTTAAGAGTATTTTTCCGTTGCAGGTAGCCATTTGGTGATTGCCTGGCGGCTTGATGGAATCTAAGCGTATTCTGCTATGGTGCTCGACCGACAGCGCTGCATGCTGTCTCGGCTTGTGCTTATACCATATTTGCCTCTCGAAGCCGCTATGCACATCTTGTTGGTTGTAGCGGGCCCTTCTCTGCGGCGGCGAATGCATATTGGTGAGCTAGCGGAGTCGCATGAATGTTCTCGTCGATCTTTCGACAGGTCGATGCAAGCCATAAAGAAGAAAACAAAGTGGCAGATGCTGTAGCAGAGAAGACTCATTAGCTAGAATGACACCTTGGTGCCCGCAGAGCTGAACATACAACGCTAGCCAGGTGAAAGCACAGCCCACCAACTCAACGAAAGGCCTGTGATGTGTCCAATCTATAAAGGCGTGTTGCTCCGCGCAGTTGTCGAAGCTAGAGCATGTTGTTGCATTCTTTGGCGGTACCCAGATCCTACCACTGCCGTCTCCAGGATAGGCGTAGTATCCATCGTGCCCAGACGTAGCGTCATTATAGTACTGTCCACTGAAGCGTTTGTGTTGCACTCACTGTAGAGGTTGAAAATTAGTATGATTGTATAGAACGCAGTTGGTGACACCTACGGGTAGCAGATCCCAAGGCACTGCTTGCCAATCCCAGTTATAGTGCTCTCTGGCATGAGGATCTGTGGCCGTTTACCTCAACTTTCGCTGCTTCCGAACAAGCAGACATGACGTTCCATGGCCACGATCAAGGGGAGTCAACCGACTGTAACAGGACGAGGTATTGGCACGTTTGACATACTCCCACAACGCCAAAGGACTGACCATGGCGAAACAAAGTAAAGACAGGGTTTAGAGTACTGCGTGGACCGGACACCATTTTATGACTACAGAGAACGTTAGATCACATCTTTGGCAGCAGCGTAAAAGAAGGAGAGGAGGTACATCACTCAAAGATTTAATATGTACGGGCTACCAGTAGCTAACGTTTCTTTGTCGCTGCCACCAACTTAGTAGTACACAGTAGGACTGTGGTCATTTTGGGATGTAATGCTAGGTTTCAGCGGCACGTGCTTCGATGTATTCTCTTACAGCTTGGCCCCATAGCCTTGGATATCGCCCTAGGAGTTCCGTTGTGCGAGGTGTGACGTGTCTCGCTGCAGGCATCCGATGAGGTGGCTTACAGTAGGTCAAGGCAGCCATGCTTACGATTTATGCCACTGAAGAGCGACGTTCTATTGCACCGAACATCAAAGCACTGCCAACGTCTCTACAAGTCAAAAGAAGCCATCTGCGACATTGTCACTACCACCAGCGAAGCTCCATCTAATCTCCACGATTGGCCATGAGCGGCACCGAAGCTCTTGTCGTCCTTGGAATACTAGCTAACGTTTTCTCCGTCGTCGAATTCAGCAATAAGGCGATCGACCGTGTCAAAGAAGCACTTGAAAATACTCAGGACTTGCCGAAAGCGTTTCGAACCCTTCAGACTCTGGTACCCTTAGTTGTGAGCACCTTACATAAAACAGAGCAACAAGCACATGCTAGAGAATTGGGCGAAACGACATGCAAAGCATTAGTACCAGTTATCCAGCAGTGTGGAAAGACGCTGGAAGATTTGAACGACATTTTGGACAAAGTAGTTCCTGTAGAAGGATCTTCCAGATGGAAGCGTGGTCTGAAGGCAATATCGAGCATAGTGCAAGATAAGAAGGTGGAAGAAATAGTGAAAAGCATTGAGAGTTACATAACGCTCTTAACGTACCATCATGTCGCCACAGCGCCCACTGCAGCTCAAATAACCTCACTTGTAGCGGGAATGTCATCGGCTACCATAACTGCGGCTTCAGCGCCAGCTTCTACGCGCAAGACCTATTACATGGCTCCTCTTCAATGGTCCGATAACTTTACCGGCAGGGATGAGATTATGGGTACCTTGGGTACTAAGCTTTGTCAGACCGGCAGACATTCAAGAATAGCGCTAGTGGGCCTGGGTGGTGTTGGCAAGACTCGAATAGCACTTCAATTTGCGAATAATTTCAAAAGCTCCAAGGAGAATTCCGTATTTTGGGTGCATGCTGGTAATGCTGAACGGTTGAAGAAGTCATACTTCGACATTGTCAGAAAAGTAGCTATGCCAGGATGCGATGCTCCCCAGACTAATGTACTCCAGCTAGTGAAAGACTGGCTGGAGGGCGAGGAATCTGGGAGGTGGCTTCTCGTTATTGATAATGCGGACAATATGGAGATGCTCTACGGCCCTCAGTCTAGTGATCTTGCGAGCTACTTTCCTCGATCAAATAACGGATCGATACTCATGACAACAAGATACCGAAAAGTCGGTATCAAATTCGCAACTGCAAAGAACACCATATCGATACCGGTACTATCACCAGATGAATCACATCAGTTCTTAGAAAGCAGGCTTGGTCATGAGGTGCGAGAAGACAACAACCGCAGAGAACTAGCCGAAGAGCTTGGGAATATCCCACTGGCGCTAGTACAAGCGGCTTCCTTCATCACAGAGAACCAAATCTCGGCTGAACGCTACTTGCAGCTGTACGGTGAGGGCGATGCATCTCAGACGCATCTACTCACCGAAGACTTTGAGGATGATACTCGAGATCCGGATATTAAGAACCCTGTGGCTACCACTTGGGCAATCTCATTTGACTACATCCGGGAGCACGACAGTGCAGCTGCTGACATCTTATCGATAATGAGTATGTTCGATGCTCAGGCTATTCCAGAGTCTCTCCTATCCTTCGTCGGTGATTCCTTGACTATGGAGAAATCTCTGGGTACTTTGAAAGCCTTTTCATTGATTAGTTTACGGGATGCCAAGGCCTCAATTGCTCATCTGGAGGATCGATCTTATGACCTTCACCGGCTGGTCCGCTTAGCGATGCGCAATTGGTTGCATTCGGAAAACAGCTTCAATTTTTGGACAGCAAAAGCCGTCGAATTGCTTAATATGCAATACCACCGTGAGGCGACTGAAAAGCGAGCAGCCTATCTATATAGTACTGAAGCAAGAGTGTATTCTGATCGTTGGTTGCCAAGGGTTCCACCACGTGACCCAACATCAAAACTTTTTCGACCCCGCACTATGTTTTTTCGCTGCGTTGACCCGTGCAAGTCGTTTTTTCCCGTTTAAACTACCATCATTCCTTTTTCTTTCGCTTAAACTACCATCCTGATTTTTACAGTTCATTGAAGTCATTGTACGTACATCAGGTGACCGAAAATCACCTGACCGACGATTGAAATTTTCTTACCTGTTTACCCGTACATACCTGTATACTCTCATTATCTACCTGCATCTGTCGTTACCTTCATTATACGCGTATATATCAATCTTTATCTCTTTTTACGATCGTTTTTCATGTCTCAACGCACCTGTACTCACTGTGCTCATAACCGTCTCATTAATGACTTCTTCGATCCTAATTCAACGCATGTTTTGAATCTTTGTTCATCTCTGTTTACCGATTTACCTGTTTATTCATACACACTGTATGCTTCGTACATGCTTCATAGCACATGCTAATTAGTTCAATAGAAAGCACTCTTCATGACTCGATACCAAACGCCCTACCAAACGCCCTATCAAACTCTCTATCGAACTCCCTACCAAACGCCCTACCGAATTCCCTACCAAACTCCCTACCAAACTCCCTACCACCCTACCAAACTCCCTATCAAACTTCCTACCGAACTCTCTACCAAACTCCCTACCACCCTACCGAACTCTCTACCAAACTCCCTACCACCCTACCAAACTCCCTATCAAACTCCCTACCGAACTCCCTACCAAACTCCCTATCAAACTCTCTACCGAACTCCCTACCAAACTCCCTACCAAACGCTCTATCGAATTCCCTACCAAATTCCCTACCAAACTTCCTATCGAACTCCCTACCAAACGCCCTACCGAATTCCCTATCAAACTCCTTACTAAACTCCTTATCGAGCTGTCTATCGAACTTTCTACCTGCTTCAAAATACGCGTCGATCAGATGCATAACACACGTCAAACAGTGCTTCAAACAATGCTTCCTACATGACTTTCTACCTCATTAGCTTCTTCATTGCTTTCCCTATTTACACTCCCGTTTGCTTCCCCATCGCAAAGCTTCATCGAGTCCTTCGTCTTATCTGTTTCGCATAGAAGAAAGGACTACATCAACTATTGTTATGGAGAAGAGCTTGGAATAATGATAACGGGTCCCCTACATCTCATTGACTTCCCCATTGGCTTTCCCATTGGCATCCCCATTGGCTTCCCCATCAACTTTCTCATTGACTTCCGATAGATCACATATGGAGCACTGGATAGGCCACATATGGAGCACTGGGTAGGTCACATATGAAGCACTGGATAGATCACATATGGAGCACTGGGTAGGTCACATATGAAGCACTGAATAGGTCACATATGAAGCACTGAATATATCACATATGGAGCACTGAATACGTCACATATGGAGCACTGGGTAGGTCACATATGAAGCACTGGGTAGGTCACATATGGAGCACTGAATATATCACATATGAAGCACTGGATACGTCACATACGGAGCATTGAATATACTACATATGAAGCATCGGAAGGGCAGTGAGGTTGATTTTACAAATCTGTTTCTTATTTTGCACTTTCAGGAGATTCGCCACTAAATTTGGTGAGGCTCTCGGCAAATTCTAAAAAACGGCACAGGTTTCGCAATCAACGATACCTAATTAAAAAGACGTAGTGCAAAGCAGTTTCCATCGGAAATGGCGACCCCCTC
>JAABVA010000335.1_pt1 | contig 61325 bp, 54 predicted proteins | sample 5560331 | NCBI WGS metagenome assembly JAABVA01 (sample SAMN12812661, study PRJNA571458) | rock metagenome | isolation source: Antarctica rocks | place: Antarctica: Victoria Land, Mt New Zealand sud | collected 2016-01-07
ATAAAACACATATATAACCATCCCTATCCAGACCTTGCAAAGACAGAAGAGGAAGAGAGTTGGCGAGTGTTCGGAACCAGCTCCGTTTCCGCGTTGGGGCAAAGAGGAAAACGACGTCGAATGCTGCTGTTGCGTGTGTTTTTTGTTTTGTTTTGTTTTTTTCGGTCAATCCGCAGTGAGTTTGGGTTCTGTTAAAAAGTCTGCCAAGGTCTCTCTCTCTCTCTCTGTGGGCGGGATTCTTTTTCAACTTGTTTTTGAATATGTCATCATCCCACTCCACCCCATCTAAAAAACGTCCCTATCCTTTTCCCCCTAGCAGTCTTCCCTCATTACCTCCTCCTCCCCCTCTTCCCTCCTTTCCCTCCTTTCCCTTCCCCCCTCGCACTCAACCACTCCTCCCCTCCTCCTCTTCTTCCTCCCGTCTTAACCTTCCTCCCTCCGACGTACTATCCCCCCGCGAATAACAAACCCCGCTGCGGATGCATGACCCCTGCTGTATCGGATAGGATGTGGGAGCATGAGGGAGAGGTAGGAAAAAAATCTGCATGGTTGGGAGTTGTATGCGTGGGACAGTGGTATGGATAGGGGTTTAGGGGAATGAGGAAGGGTGTGGGATGGTTCAAGGGGGTTTTAGAGGGGTTGGGAGAGCGCGGAGGGAAGAAGGGGGTTTCAAAGTGCAGGTGCCGATGGGTGGGTGTGGTTTCAGTCGATCGGGGGGGGTGGGGTACGTGATCGATGGGAGCGGCAATGGTGGGTGGACGATTTAGGGTTGGGAGGAATGGGAATCGGTTGTTTATGGGGAACAAGCGGTGTTGGAAGGAGTAGAGAGGTTAGCTTTTGAGAAGCGGTGGAACGTTAGTGCGATGGAGGTTTTTTGTCTTTGTGTCTTGCATGGAAGTGGTGGATAGCAGACCCTAAAGCGAAAAAGACTGTAGTCTAAAGTGTGATGTATTGTTATTCGAAGATTGGCTAGGTTGGAAAGGAGTGAGATCTCCTGTAAAGTTGGTTGATTATGGAGGGACGCGTGTCGGCCGGGCTTGGTTTGGGAGAGAATGTGTTTTCGGTGAGGGTTGGCGTGAGAGATTAGAGATATGTAGGAATGCAGAGGCTTTAGATGACATGGAAAGGCTGTTATGTCGCAGGAAGAATATAGGGTAGGGGTATTTCAATCGGTGGTGGAGAACTGTGATGGGTGTATTAAGATTCGATATCCAGACATTATGCTTTGTGATGTATATATCTAAGGTAGATTAACAAAGTTGAAACAAAACCCGGGGCTGTTTTCTTGGTGACAGGGATATTTTCGAGTAATGCTTGTTGTGCCGTCTTCGCTAGGTGGGAGATAGATGGTTTGGACAAAGGATGAAGACTATGGACAGTATAAGAGAGTACACTGTGTCAACTGTCAACTCGATTACACATCGATGGACATATTTGGGAGTAAGTAAACGTCGTCCCTCGTGGCTTCGTCCGAAAGCCTTTCGTATCTATCGCAGACACAACCTTTAAGTAGAGACAGATGATACCGGTAGAACTTTGCTCAACGTAATTGTACTATATTAGCTGCTCAGAATGTAGCGAGAAAGAGGGGCGGCTAGAAGAAAAAAGTGTGGTAGATATGGCGGACGCTATAGTTCAGAGGTGGTGTGGCACCGCTGGTCAGTGCCATAGCAGCAGTTGACTCCATTGTTTGAAATATGGAGATTTCGAAATACGAGGTTGTGACTTGTGAGGACTCTTGGATCTAGTTTCCGAGTTTCAACCTCGTTTATTTTGGTTTCCTTGTCTTCTTGTATAAAGCGCCTTTGGAAGATTTTCCTATGGTAGCAAAACCGACTTGGAGGCGACATGTTATCAGGCCAGTTATAGAAGATATGCGGGTATGGTGTGAACAAGGGGTTGACCGCAAGGTTTTGTGGATCTTCGCCAAATATTTATCTCTTTTACTGCGACGTAGCAAGCACGTCTTATTTCCCGTCAGGCGTACTGTGTTGCGATGAGAAAGATACCTGGGTATAAAGGAGACGGTAGCAGCTGCAGAGAGTAAAGTGTCAGCACTCTGTTCATGCTTCTGGCTGTCTTAAAACGTACCGTTGCTTTTGAAGTCCGTTCCGTAAAAAATACCCATCTGGATTAAATGCGTAGCTCTTTGGCTTTTATCTCAACGTTGTCCGGACCCTATTGCTCTATGAACCTAGACAGCACTAGCAAAAGTTGTTGGACCAGATACAGACCGCATACGCATTTGCAATCTCTCGGAAGAGAAAGGTATATCAAACGTAGGCGGCTCGAGCAACGTTCTTCGAGCCCTTTGGGAGAGATGCATTTCATTCATTTCGTGACGGGATAAAGAACCACTTACAGATCAATCTGGCTGTTTGGAGGAACCAAAATTACGTGTGCAAAGACAATGATCATACATCGTCTTTGAGACTGTATTTGCTCGAGAAGCTATGTTCTCAATGACCAAATCTTAGGTCAGGTGACGGGTCTGTAATGCCTTAGTAAGGATAGGGAAAGCTCTCCTGGCTGTCTTGCGAAGAGCAGCCATTGGCAGCCCCGGCAGACTCGGTTCAACCAAAGCAGGGATATACATTGCCCACCTTCATCCCAGCCCCAGGCACATAGTTCGCCGTGTCCGAGGAGATCGTACGATTGGACGTGAATTTACAAGCATCCAATGGAAAGCTCGTGCTAGGGCAATGCAACAGAACCCTCAACCATAGGCTCAAGATAAGCCGTCCTCGGGATCAACGTCTTTTGCGCCTTAGTCGAGAATCATGGTGCGTGGGGGCACCTACTGAAATCCGGATAGCATCACGCCAGACCGTAGTAGTTCCCCTTTTTATATGCTAAGGAATTTGGAAGATACGACTCGAGGCCAACAGGTAACTCGAGACGACCGATCGGAGACGATCAAGACTATGGAAGGATTTATCACGAACTGATGGTCCATGCGCTGTCAGGAAGCAGGGACGATGCAATAAGTCATTCTGCAAAGTCCCGAATCTCTCGTTTCAAGGACTGAGGAGGCTGGGGAACATGGGCCTCCCAAAACCCTGCTTGTGTTATCTTCATTGGCATTCATCCGAAAATTCCACGTCCCAGCAGATAAGGTTTCGGGGGAATTAACGGTTCTGATCCTCTCGAGGCCGCCACTGACCTGCAATGAGGCCATAGGCTTAGAGATAGACAATACTAACGGCAGCCCTTTCGTCCGCGCTATTGGCTGCCCAGAGATCGTCATTCATTATGCTGCGAAACGTTACCGAAAGTAGTACCAAACCCCAGGACTGACTTCCCGTCATTCCAGAGGCACCCCTCGGGGCTATCGGGGATGGAACAGCCAGAAAAGCCTGCCAGCCCATCTAGGTTATACAACACGACCATGTGATAGTGCTTGACGTGAACCAGCTAGCAACCCTACAATTGCCGGAAACAATTAAGGAGAAAGCCAGGCTGATGCCTTCACGAGCTAAATGCTCTCATGAAAGCCACAGGCACTGCTGATATGAGCCACGTCGTCTCTTCAGTATGCGCTATAAATCCTTCTGTTGCATCGGATTGTATTGAGGATCAACTTCCGGCAAAAGGTCACTCGTCGAATATCCACATGCCCAAGCTATGCCAGACGAGAGGAACTCTACAAAGACTCGAGCTCCAACTCTGCAGTTTGAAGATGCTAAAGGTCTGGATTACCAGGGCTCACAAGCCGCATACGATGGGTTATTGCGGAAATGGTGTCCACACACCCAGTCCTTAATATTGGGTAGTAAACCCGTGGATAGACAGTCCTTTCAAACTCTTGTAGCTCTCAAAGGATCTGACCTACTTCTCGTAAATAGAGTAGTCTGCAACGTCTCTCGGGCTACCTTTACTGCATGCTGTAATGCAGACCGGAACAAGGGATATATCCGGTTGGATGAGAGCAACGTTATGGGTCATGGACTGTCATGCAGGCTTCCGCAGAACTTACCAAAGAGGTATCGATATCCTGAGGAGTGAACGTCTCTGAGTATCACGGATTGATATTGATTGACTAATAGAGAGTTGTTGATGTATAATTAGATAGAGCATATGAACTGTATTAGCACCTGAGCGAATTGCAAGAGCAAACAGTTGATTCAGCATAATTACACCTCACCTGACCGACTCTGATAGATCAACAACAGGAGGTCATATGATGGGTTACTTAGAAACAAGAACTTGGTGCGGAGCAGGGAAATTGTAACCCAGCTCTGCCTTGAATGCCTGATCCATGGGGGAAAGAATTTCGGAGACATAGTATGGGATGGCGAGGTCGAGAAGGCCGAGTGTAATACTCCAGCCCAAGAACTTCGAGAACAGTTATCGGTGTTGGGGGTGGGATTCGCCTGTTGACGTTTAGAGTCCAATCCTTTACGGCTGACTCTGCCAGCCTTCCTGCACAACGGCATTGCAGCTGATCAATGAGATCGCCCGTGATTTAACGTAATAACGGGGGGATAAGGTGGACAGGCTGTAGTCGTGGTGGCAAGAGGTCGGCAATTAGTCCAAAGGGCTGAAAGCCGGTGCCGATGAGTACCTTGAATCGTGTCCAATGGATGATTCTGGAACACACTTTCGGTGACCCATACATCTTCATTGTGCGTAATCCGAGGCACTATCGTGGTTTGACTGCCCTGCCATCAGATTGCGGTGTACCGCGGGTTCTTTTCTGTCCTGTCTTCTTGTCCTGAAATACTGAGGTACATGCATGGCACTATTCTTATCCTATCAGCCCCACGGGTGGCAAGAACCTGCACGATCCGATTGGAGACGTACAAGATCCATTATGCAAGGTACAGATGTGTCAGCTGAGGTGCGTCAATCGACGCGAGAGACGAGAAAGGTACGTACTGTTGCTGCTGAGGAACTCATGGATAGTAGTATGTAGAGGGTTAAAGGAAGATAGAAGATACAGTACCTACGGTAGATTTGGAATTTAGAGTCTCAAGCGGCGGACGGGTTAGCCCTTGTCTCAGTCGGCTCAGCCCCTACTCTCAAAGCTGAATATATCACTGCTTTAGTGATAAATAACAAATATAAAGAAAAACATTTAAGTGGTTGATCTTTTAATGATTGCAACTCGTTACTAGTGCTAAAGAATCATATTAATAATGCAAAATTTTATATAGTTCCAGTATACAGAAATCATGAGTAATCGAGATATGCAATTAAAATTTGAACATCATGTATTACTTATTAAACATATTACCAGCATATATTATCATAAAAGCAGTCATGTAAACATTCATGATTAATAATGTGTTAAAAAAAAGAAATCTTGCGAAAGAGAATTTGCGAAGAGAATTCTTTGTCAATACAGGCATTATCGGCTCAGATTATTCTGAAAGACCTCTCAGTGTACGTTATACCGGATTGAGTTAGATCTTTCTACTAGATGGGGCTGAGCTGAGCCGACTGTAGACAAGGTTAGCCCGCTCGGGGAAAGTGCCCTTTAGTAGTTGGCCTTTTAGTTGGCCTCTCGCGAGCCTTCGACTACGGTTTCGATTGTCTTCCTTTGCTGCTGACTTTCCAATTTAATTCCGCTCATGTCAGACGGTCACCCCCGATAGAATACTACTGCATGACTGCTGGCATGGGAGAAAAAGCCATGAGGATCACCTGCCTCATACTGATGACCTATTCCCTTGCTAAACCCGCTCTGCCCCCTATGGATTACAGCACCTAAAACATTCTGGCTGATGCTGCAGCGACCCGTATCAACCAAGGCGCAGGCTAACTAGGCTCGTGTTCCTGCATCATCACAACGAGCCACCACACCACACCACACTCCTCCCACTTCCATTGCCCCGTAGAACTAGACACCCAGTTGGCGAGACGAGACGATCCAAGACGATCCAAGGCAACAAAGATCCGGCGGCGGACCCCGCAGTGCAGCGCCGTGGTGCCTGAAGCCGCGGTGGTTGTAGTTTCGGACTCGTTCGGCCAAACTGGCTATCCAACGTGGTTCGCTATGACTATGTGCTGAACATTCTATGTCTGCATGATGCTGCAAGCTGCCAAACTGCTCTGACAACAAGGCATGACGCCGAAATTCTCGATACGAGCTTCGAGTACTAAGTGTCTCGCACGGAGGCAATGAAGTGTGGTAACAAGATTTGACAGCAGCAGCAGCAGCAGCAGTGCGTGTAAAGAGTTTGGAGCAAGCGCTGCTTGGTACCGGTTCGATGGCGCTAGTCTCCGGTTGGGAGACGATAGTATTTATACTTCTCAGAGTAGAGGAATCCTACCGGTGGTATTCTGGCATGGTGTGCTGCGGATCTCGATTCGCTGGCTGTCGAAATCGATTTTCCAATACTTAACCTTCCATCTATGCCTCTTCCCTGCGCTCTTTTGGTTTCAACGAATCGTCCTCCCTTGTATTAGGTTTTAATTTTTTGTCTTTCCTTCGAACGTCTCGAGTGTATAGCTAGCTCCACGAAATTAGCTTGAAATGACAGGGGACAACGAGCGATTTGATTTGATACCAAGCTCCCTCGGGTTTTAAGAGTTTGAGTGGACTCTTACTTATGTACAAGAAGAGCTTGTCGCCCAATCGTCTCATGAAAGCAAACACCACCCTCATCCAGAGCCTTGCGCTTTCAGGAACTGACATATCTTTCCGAGATTGTTTAGTAAGTCTTTTCGCCTTCACAACACTTCAACCATTTTGTCTTGCTTGAAACGTGGAGATATCAGACACCCTTGTTCAGGACAGCCTGCCATTCATCCTCCCTCGGCTTGATCTTCTATTCGTCAAGCCGCGCCCCACGCTGTGAGCCAGAGCGGAAGTTTCAGATCTTCCCTACATTAGCTCCGTCTTTAAGGCACTGTCCGCAGCTTCCCAGGCTCCCCAGGCTCCCCAAATCTCATCTCCTGCCATTTTCCCGTTCGACGCCGTTCTTTAATGCACAGGAAACGGCGTTGCGATGGTACATATGACCTTGACGGATTCTATCCTAATTTCGCTTGTGTGTGTGTCTTCATTTATATCTCTCCACACATCCAGTGTCAGCTTGTTGGCATCCTCGAACAAGGTTTTCTCTTCTTACTACGTACCCACCTTACCTTATGTTTCAACGGGCGTGTGCAACATGCAAGTGCTGACCTGGTGCAGTTCTAGTGGCCGCTTTTAGTTGAGGATCCCCATCCGCACAATTCGTTCGACGTGCCAGACCACTGAAGCGAAAAACTTACGCGGCAAGCCTAAGCCCTAGGTACCGGTCCGGACAACCCTAAGCATAACCGGCGGAGATACCTGAAGATTGATAAGGAACGTCGCCAGCGAAGTCGACCCTCACGGTCCGACGACGGGCCTCTGGCCTTTCGCAGGTGTCGGCAAGGTGTCGAGAGCACCATCATTATATCCAGGGCTACGTGGTCGGGTTGGTGCGATCAAATTGCAGTGTCTTCGATGAACAACAACAGTAAGTTTACCTCTGTGTTCATATAGCGGTTGTGCATAACGCCTTGGGGATTCATCTGCAACTTTTTCAAACATTATGTTGTTCTCAAGGCTAAAATCGATCTGTTTGCTACTTGAAGTTCTGTACCCTCTTACAAACCCGTTGGAATACTGTCAGATACGCATGCAAGGGGTCGTTAACCATTATTGACATTGCTTTTCACCTTATACCCCCAAATCTTTTGACCCGAGGGTATGGTACGATGTCTTTGATATTGGCTGAAAAGCTGGGAGCGTGGACCACATCCAATTGCAATCCCCGCCCACCTTTGTTTTTTTGCTGATCTCCTCTCATTCGTGTATCACCGTGGTGGCTAGTGACTAACAAGGCACTAGCGCTCCTCCACGGTCCCTACGACTACCCTCTCCAGACCGAGAGCGAGTCGCTAGGGCAAATCCGGGCATATGCAAGCCAAACCCCGTTGCTGACTGAAAATTCCATTGGGAGTCTTCATCGGTCTGACGGCTACGGCTTGCTAGGCCAGCAACTCGTCCACTCGATGCCATTGCATCCCGCCAAGCCTTTCGGTTATGCGTCTCAACCCAGCATTCTGGCTGTGCCGTCGTAAGTTTTCCTCGTTCGGAAACCCCATCAGTCTTTCCGTACGCCCCCTAAGCGATGCCATTGGTTCGTTCACTCCATCTGCCTTGTTTCATCTTCTCTTGCCTTCTTTCCTCCTCACCTCTTTGCCCCCATATGCTGTCATGGTATTATTGGCACCAGCATTCTGAATTGCGCGATATTTCGTGCATAACCCAGCGGCGTGGCTCGTCACACCGATCACACGACGTGGTATCAATTCTCTAGCCATGCATTAGCTGTTCTCCCGCCGTCTAGGCGTAACACCGAATTTCACGATGATCTGATGTACTCTCAGCCGCGCCGCGGAACCACAGCACTCGAATATGGCTAACCAATGAATCATATGAGGCATCAGTTTCCAGACTGGACCTGGACTATCCTTGAGTCCACTGGATTCGAGTTGTGATTCTGCATCGACCAGTCCCAGTTCAGCCTCATCATCCTTTGTCTTCTCACCCCACGCCACTAATTCCACGAATGGCTTCAACAACATTGCAGGCTTCTCCTCGGCAGCGCCAGTGGGCTACCCGACAACGCTGAAGTATCCGCAGGCATACTTGCCAACGATGTACGACGGTAGACCACGAAACACATCAATGTGCGTTCCCTTCTCGCATGCTTGTGCTTCCCATCTTCATCTTCCTTGAGCCATGGCAATCTTGTCGTCTGACCGTTATCGTCGAATACTAGTCCGTCGTCCACGGGTATGCCACCTCCCTCGCAAGCTCCAGGAAACACCAATGCAGTGTTACCATCGCTTGGTACGACCACAAGAGACTCCTACCCAACATCATCGCCTCACTTCCCCAGGTACGGATATCCTCCTCATGGGAATTCCAATTTCCTATCCAATCCTTCAGCAAATTCTATTCTGGCTAGCCCTAGAGTTCTCGACTCATCCCTCAATCCAATGTCGCAAAATACGAGCGCCAGCTACGGCCTCCCGGGTCAGGACACCTCAGCTTCCTACCCGCTTAATTCACAGAACACGGTGCCTCCATTCGTAAAGACCAGAGCTATCCAATCCATCACCGACAAGAAGGGCCAGTCTGTCCAAGTGGAAGTCCAAGCAAAGATTGACAAAGGATTTTTCCAAACTGACCCGGAGCAAGATTGGACTTGTTATCGACGCAATTACTTTTCGGTCGCCTGTTCCTATAGCCTCAAGCCGTACTACAATACCGCTTCTGAGCCTCTATATCTGGGTCGAGATCGGATCCAGGCTTTCGCAATGTGCATATCAGCCAGGGTTGACGGTGAAGAAGGAAAGGTTATCGACCTGGTCCAACACACCCCGAAACGCGACAAAGGGCCTATGGGACGACCAGAAAAGGTGAAATTGACACCACATCCCTCGGGATCGCTAGGAATCTACGATGCCGGCGGAGGCATCAGCCCCAGTTCACAGCTGACAAGCCCCGAGTATGAGCCAGTTTACGCACCATCTGCGCCAACCCAGCAGCAAAGTCAGACGATGGCAACATTTGATCGTATTCAATTCAAGAATGCTACAGCCAACAACGGGAAGAGAAGGGCGGCACAGCAGTACTTCCACATTGTGGTGGAGTTATTTGCCGATGTGCCAAATAGCCAATCTTCACCAAGTCCATGGACTAAGATTGCCACTCGAATATCTGCTCCCATGGTTGTACGCGGTCGTTCGCCCGGCCACTATTCAGAAGATCGTCGTAGCAGCTCAACGAGTATGGGTCCTGGAGGGGGTTCTAGTGGCGACAGTGCCGGAAGTCAAGGTAACTCGAATGCCCCTGGTCCGCCCGGCGCGTTGCGAGGTGGCATGTCAGCGCTGCCTTTCGCCGGATCTTCCCGAGTGGGTAGCGGTGCGTACCGATCGCATCGCGATTCTCAGCACGACTCCCTTTCGAACAGTCCTTCCAAGATCTCTTCGGCCTCATCAAGCTATGGTAGCGCTAAAATTATGTCGCTTGAGCGCCCCCGAGATCTCGTCCTCACCAAAGAAGAAACTAGTACTATAGACGATCACGAGGGCTACCTATACTTTCCTTCGCCTCTTGCCGAGATTCCCGAGAACGGTCGTTTCATGCGTCCTCAGCTTCCGTCTGTCAGTTCCAGTGCGTTCAAAACCGAGCCCCTGCTTACTCCATCCCACTACGAACCTTCGTACAGCTATATCAACAACACTCCGGAAAGGCAGCATACCGGTTTGGAATCAAGGGCGTCTATTAAAGAGGAAAATGCTGATTCTCCTACCGGCTTTTCTTGGTTTCAACCGAATGACGGTCGCCAATCACATCCAACTTCAGCACTGAGCAATCCTGATTATCTCCGGAGCTGTGGACGATTTCAAGGGGTTGAAAGCAGCCGAGGGTACTATCCCGTTGCGCCTGCATTGTGAACAGGCGATTGGCCTCATGATGCTTCTTCTACCGCGACCGTCAATCTCCTATAAAGCCACTTTTTGAAGTCTCAATCCGGCCAGCCAATGATGTGGACTCGACTCAAAACCTTTAACGTACAAAAATCGTACTAACAATACCCGGATCCGTAACTAATCTTTTTCATTGATGTTTCTTCTTTTTCGGCGACCCTGATTGCCCTTGGAATTTCGTTATTTGACTTTGGTAGTAACGTTGATGGGCAACGAGGGACGATGTAGATGGACTTCAATCATTGTTTTGGCGCTATATACCTTGGGTTGGGAACCCTATAGAGGGAACGGCTGGGCAGGATATGGCGGGATGCGAACAGGATATAGTATCGGCGCTACAGGCTGGGAAAGCTGGGAAAGCTGCAAAAGCATGGTTCGCAGCGGCAATGTTCTAGACGGGATACTTGGGGGACTACCAGTGCTGGCTAGCATTGTGATGGTTTTGCAAATGCACTATTAGAGTAGAACAATCGTTTGGACTACTTCAAGCAAATCAGACCGAGAATGACATGAAACACAGTCGTGATGGAAGACCTGGGTGGCAACAGGCATCGGCACAATTGGAAGAAAACCCCAGCAAGTCCATTAGCATTTCTGTCGAAATTGGGATGATGTCAAGCGTAGCAGGACGTTCTTACTACGACTTGAAGAGAATGAAAGGTCGATACTACTCCACTTCAGCAAGAGCAACATCAACGTCGTGTAACAATCGAATATCGGATCATTCCAGGCATCGTGAAGGTGAATTGCTTTAAAGGGGTAAACCCTCTTCTCAGTAAAAGGGTGGAGAAACCCCCTGAGATTGGGCAGCCATCGGACTCTGGCCGTTAGCGAAACGCTAAAGTGAGATACATGCTCGCCGTACTAGCCTTCCCCCCGCGTCATCACACTTTCCACTTTCCACAGGATTTACCAAGGTCGACGTCGACCTCCTCCCCTCCTCCCCTTCTCCTTAACTACTTTAATGTGTTTCTAGTCCTCTACATCAAGCTGATTTACTTTCTAGAATCACTATTGAACGCCTCACTCACAATCAAGCTGAGCAGTCACGCGAATACTACCAACATAGGCGGTCTGGAACGTTTGACGTCGCCGTTACAGGTTACTGCACCTTACCTCGCCATTTTCCCTAGCCATCCCAAAACACCACAACTCTTGAGGACTAGTGTCTACTTTGCCATCTCCTAATCCTATACCAAGTCCTACTCAGGCACAATGTCCCGTTTTGGTGGTGACTCTCGTCCTTACGGTGGTTATGATCGCGGTGGTGGAGGCGGGGAACGCTGGGATCCTGAGCGTTTCGGTCGTGAAAGAGACCGTGCCGAGAGATCTCGAGGTCCAGCGCTTGCGGAACGAGATATCTACGAAGAACGTGACGTCTTTCAACCGAGACCGAGTCGTGGTAGTGCGAGGCGAGAGAGTTCCGCCGACGGTTTCTACCATGGTGGTGGAGGAACCAGGGGCCAAGCATCCTTCGAGGAGAAAGATATCTATCGTCACGAAGAGAGATTTGGGCCGCCAGCAAGACGAGCAAGACCGCCGCCAGCAAGATATTACGATGAGGAGGTAGACAGCTTCGATGGGAGCCCTGGCAGAGGCCAGATAGTACCTTTCGAGAGTCGTAGGACAAGCATCAATATCGAAAAGAATTACACCCCACCACCTCGGCGAGCTCCACCGAGGCCAACCATCATCCGGCGCCAATCTAGCCTTGACACTTTCGATCGGAAACCACTGCCTCGATACGGAGCTCCAACGAGAGGGCCTCCTGAGACTATTGTCATCCCCACTAGGAGCCGCAGGAGGAGTCCGCCGCCAAGGTTTGTAGAACGAGATTACGAAGAGGATATCAGGGTTGCTGAGCCCGATTTTTATGGCGATGAAGATTTCAGGGGCTTCAAAGAGAGAGAAGTCTCTACGGTTAGGAGACGAAGAACTAATAGTGAAGTGGCTGAGTTCAAAGAAGAGATTTTGGAGGTGAAAGAAGAGGAGCCGTTCCCGAGGCGTGGTAAGACCAAGATGCCGAGGAAGCTGGTCAATAAGATGGCCATCATTGAACTGGGATATCCGTTTGAGGAAGAGGTAAGTCAAATTATCCTGGAGTCTAACCCTTCCTTATTCAATTTACAGGGAGAAACCATCATCATCCTCAAGGCTCTGGGTAAAGAGCATATAGACGAAGTCATCAGGATAAGCAAGGAGATGAATGAAAGGCCCGTCAGGGAAGAAGGTCAGTCGTTCTTCTAGTCATCTTAAAACGTCTTTGGCTTACCATTTGGCAGTGCGGAAAACCTATGTAATCGAATCTGGCCCTCCTCCGCCTCCGCCACCCGAGGTTATAGAACGCCGTACGGAAATCATTATTAATCCTCCAGAGCCAGCCGAAATCCCGCGCTCAGTTCGTGAATGGGACGTAATGAGCGGAACTGCAGGAGGCAAATCTGAGCATGGCCACAAATCCGAATACGGAGGCCACAAATCCGAATACGGAGGCCATAAGTCCGAATACGGAGGCCATAAGTCCGAGCATGGCGGCCACAAATCCGAGCGTGGAGCTCGGTCCCACAAGAGCCACTCTCGAGCCCGCAGTTCGTCCTCTTCCAGCAGCAGCTCTGGTCCCTCAGCCATTGAAATCGTCCGCAAACCCAGCAAAAAACACCGTCATCGCTCCCGTTCCTCCGCCGGCCACAAAACTGAATATCTTCAAGAAGAAAAAGGCGAATCAAATTCGATGCACGGGCTCTCGCTTGTCGTTCCGAGCCGCAGTAAAGACGCCCACAAAGACGAGCGTCAGATCAAAGCCGAGATCCGTGCGCTGGAGGCGGAGAAGAAGATGCTCAAGTACGAGAGGGAGATTGAAAAGGAGCATCGGAAGGCGGACAAGTATAAAGAGGAGCCGGTCATACTCGAGAGAGATAGAGACGTGGTGAAGATTGAGAAGGATCGCAAAGGTAGGATGAGCCTTGTAAGATAGTGTTGACTTGGGGAGGAAGAGGAGGCTGATCTTTGTTCATCTGGGTACAGCTCCTCCGAATCCGAAGGTTATTAAGGCTATGTTGGCGACTTTGACTTAGCTCTCGTCTTGGGTCGTGGCAAGCGCTTGCCAATGCTTCGATGCAAGCTTTCAGCTGTATTGGCCTAAACCGATATGGACGGTCACCTTTGGACGTCTCGTTTGCAACACTATCCGGAGCTCAACCTGACTTCCCGGGGGCACTGCACAAACTCCCGAACACGAACAAAGACTCGTTGTCACCACAATCCCACATTTCCAGCAAACTACGAAGCACCTGCACGTTCTAACATCTCACTAATTCCAACAGACGTATTTCCTCAGTCATTTTTCCTAGATATCTGGCGGGACCTGCTCCAATGGCCGAAAGGCGATGCAGCGAGATGGATATAGCTAGTAACGAAGTTATGCACATATTGCTTTCATGTGCAGATATGTCCAAGGGATGGTTTTAATATCTTGAAGATCAATTCTAGAACTTCGAGGCCACATTTTCTACTCGGTTATCTGTCTTTTCCATTTTCCTTCCGTCTCCTCATCCCTTATTCTTCATTCTTATCCTTCTTTCTCATCCCTCATCTTCATCTTCATCCTTCATCCCCTTCCCATCCCTTATCCCCACCACCTACCTCCTAATCCCTAACCACCATCCCCACCCCCTCTCCCTGTCCTCTCCCTTCCCTACTCCAGACCCAACCCACCATAACCCCCCTCAGTACCGGTGCATCTCCAACATCGACCCCCTCTTATCAGGAAACCCTTCAGTTTCTCACTCATAACCTCTGTTGCTCTTTCCGAGTCTTCTCGTGTTTGCCAGAAATGTTCGTTTTGGGGTTTATTGCGGGAAGTGGAATTCGGTTCCTTTTTTTTTTTGGTTTCTTTACCCGGGAACTTTTTCTCCTTACGGCTGCGTTATCTCATACCCGTCGCCCTGCCCCAATCCCAGAATCCTCTCACCATCACGCTCTTCTTTACGGTGGTGAAACGGCGCTCGTCTGTACCGTCTGCATCTTTCTCATCAGTCCGAAAACCAAATTCTTTTACTCCCACTTGATGACGTACCAATCCCTGTTGTTAAATCCTCACATTTCCTACAGCAGGTTACTCAATACCATCTTCGACCCTCGACGCGTTCATCATCTCCCGCGTTTCATTCCGACTTGGAGAGAAGGGCTGAGCTGGTGTTTTATGAAAGACGTAACGAAATAACAGTTCAGGGGTTGATGAGCACGTTTGCGTCACTGTCTTCTATTTCTCTTCTAGATCGTCCGATGAGATCAACTGGGCCAGTCTTCGTGGATATCGACTTTTTAAATATCACGCCGATTATGGTTATCTATCTCATGAGCAGGCTTTTGTAGGATTCAACAAATTCGCTATCTTCCTAGCTCATCGTAATTGCTTTCGATAAACGTTTTCCTTTTTCGATGATGGTTTGAATTGCACTCTTTTTTTTCTTCCTTTTTCGGATCCTCTAATGTCGGACTTGGGAAGACATGCTTAATTCGCTGGTTGGTCATGCTCTTTTCGGTTTGGGCGCTCGGTTTTGATCTACATATATAATTCTTTCAGGGTTCAAGAGATTCGGGTTTTTTAGTTTGCATCTGATTCTGGTGTTGATTGTAAGGATTGAGATGAGGGGAATCTGTATGTATGTGCGTTGGTAGGTATGCGTATGTGAGTGTGGGTGGGGAAGGGCGAAGGGGGAGTGTCCGTTGATATGTAAGAGGCGTTACCTGCTGGAGTGGAAGGGGGGTGTTTGTGTTGAACAAGATGGGGGGAGGACCGAAGGCGGGAGGGCGGGGCATGAGGTGTCGAGGGAGTTTGTGATGAAGGGGGCAGGCGTGAGGCAGGGCTTTGGGGTTGCAGGAGTTTGAGATGAGTACTTGCATGGGAGAAAAGGAGGAAGGCGATGAAGGGATGGCCACTCATCTTTACTGTTTTCGGCATTTGTTCCTCTGTTTCGTTTTTGTTCATCACGATACGGGATTAAAGAAATATGATGCAATCGAACAAGCCAATAAATACCAACATGATATCCCTCCTTGATATGTACACCAAAAGGAAAAAAAATAAGTGGGTTGAGCTTGATCCTCCCCTCCTCCCCTCCCCCCCACCCCATCCCATGCACAGACACCCATTCCCTAATTCCACATAGCCGCAAGTCCACTTGGAACAGTCTCTCAAGTCCCATTCCTAAACCCTGCTCCATCAAACACCGCCATCGCGTATACAAAACAAATACCATCCCTCGCTATAACTATGGTATCTTTAATACCCACATCAGTTACATATACCTCAAACATCCAACTCTTTTTGCCAACACCTTGCCCCAATCCCAGTCCCAGACCCGACTTCCTTTCTTCTCACACATGGAAAGGAAAGGGTTGAAGCTGGTTTAAAGATTAACGGAGAACGTTGGGAAAGGGGCGTGTGGGTGGGGGGAAAGGGTTAGAAGAGGGGATGGAGTGGGGATGAAGATGGAAGGGACAGAACCCCAAATCCGACAGGAGCGGAGCTGTAAGAATAATGGAAACAGCTTTTATCTTGATCTCACTCAAAACCACTGTTCAAGAGATGTCGCCATTTCCTCCCCCCCATCCTATCCAACAAACGCTGTGCACGAATAACGCGAGAAATTGAGTGAGAAAAAGTCGGAGACGAATGACGATGGGCATGACAGATGAAAAAAGAGAAATGGCCGCAACAGAAAAAGGTATATAAGACACTTCTTCAACAAACGTTGTCCACTGATGCTGCTACAACCTGCCAAGGGGGAATTGCACACCATTAAACAAACACCATACAAATACACCCACCACCTCCCCTTTCACGTTTACCCACCTAATCCCTCTTCCCCGTCCCTCCACCATACCCATTCATTCCAAACGCCCCACTGCCTGGAAACGCATACCCTGTCCCTCTCTCCCCACCCCCACCTACCCTCTCCTTTCCATATCTCTTGATCCTCCTCGGCAACTCCACCCCCCTAAAATATGCGAGACTCCCCGCTACACCCACACCGGCACTCAAGAGACAATAAAAGACGGTACTCAAATGCACGTGTCCGCCTAGACCGTAGGAAGCGGTCGTGCTGGGCGGTAGTATGGGGGTGGTATACCAGCGTACACTGAATCGGAATTCTAAAGGATCGCCGATGACGAGTTTTGTCGAGTTGCGCGCAAGACTGGGGACGCTGTATGCAGTCGCTGCGAGGATGTCGGCTTCTTCAGAGGCGATGTTTGGGGAGGTGTGGAGGACGACGTTGAGGGATGGGGAGATATGTAGATGGCTGAACTGGAGAGTGCCAGCTAGGGCGAATATGAGTGGGATGTAATCGTCTTGATTCTGCGTCGGGGGACTGATGGAGGTTGTTCCGGAGGGGGAGATCAGGGGGTGGGTGGGGATGCGGCAGGTTAAGGGAGCGTCGTTGTGAATGTAAAATTCTAGGAGGTGGTAGAGAGGGTCGGTGATTTCAGAGATAGTGCAGTTAATATCTAGAAACGGGAGCGCGTGGTTTAGCTCCAAAGGTCCGAAAGCAGGTGGTGAATGGGGGCTGTGGATAGAAAAGCACCTTTTTCGACGCCAAAGTAAAGTTCCAGAGGACGACCGGTTTCGTTACATGTGGGAAAGGGAATGTATTGGAGATGGCCTTCGGGGTCAGTGATCTATGGGATTCAGTCCGTTGTGTCAGAGGTAGACCATTGAGGTTTCGGTTTGTGATGCAGATCTGGGGGTTGGATCTTACATGCTCGCCAGTCTCACTGAAGGCGCACGAATTTCCGGTCAGCAAAGGTCCCTTTGAAGCTCACCGCACTATTTGCATGAAAGATGTCTTCTGAAGGAGTGGGTACGACACACATTGTCCGGTTTAGACAGCTAATTGGTATAGCTTGAGCAGGCGCATAGCTGCTGGCCTTTTGATCTGGCTTTGCTGCGCTCACAGCCTCGGCCAGGAAGCCCAAGAAAACTAAAACTACATGAACAACGAAGAGAATGGTCCGCGAGCTCGACCCCTGAAGCAGCATCGTGGGGGATGTTATGGTGAGCTCTTACCGGTCCATGTTGACACGGTTTGGATATCTGGATTCGAAGCGGGAGATCAACATCGTGGTTCCCCGGCTCGCCTTATGAGGCGGCCGCAGTCACCCCTGGATCTCATCGTACCCTTCCTGAACTTGGTCTCGAACACGGTATCAGCCTTGTTTACTATATCACTCGGACGGTGCTATGTCGAAACTTGAAGATGGGACTTTTGATTCGTGTACTCGTCTGCCTGAACGGCTCTCTATTTAAAAGCGCTAACCTATGTTCAATCCGATCACTGCAAGAACCCTAAACTCCTATGTTAGATTTCCTCTTGAAAGCATTGATAAGCCCGCTGGTGCTCGAGTCGTGCTTCGTGCTCTCTCCGCTCTCATCCAGCTCAGCCTGGATCTTCTTCGCTAGGGACTTTCCAAGCTCAACACCCCACTGGTCGAAGCTGTTGATGTTCCACACAGCACCCTCAGTAAACGTGCAGTGCTCATAGTATGCAATCAATGCACCCAGAGTACCGGGGGTGATCTTCTGAGCGAGGATAGAGGTTGTAGGTCGGTTACCGAGGAAAGTCTTGTGAGGGACAAGCTCATCGGGTGCACCTTCGGCTTTGACTTCATCAGGCGTTTTGCCAACCATTAGGGCTTCTCCCTGGGCAAAAAAGTTGGAAGCAAGCATCCTAACACTTGTCAGCACGGTGCGGGAGAAAGAGAAGATGGCGGAATGGAATAAGTAAATGGAGCAACCGTCATACAAGACAAACAGGAAAGACGAAGCTTACTTTTGATGCTTGTTACCCTCAATCGGGTTATGGCTTTCAGCGGCAAGAATGAAGTCGGTCGGGATGAGCTTAGTGCCTTGGTGCAAGAGTTGGTAGAATGAATGTTGAGCGTTTGTGGCAGGCTCGCCAAACACGATTGCTCCGGTGGTGTATTTGACATAATCACCAGTTCTTGTGATTGCCTTGCCATTCGATTCCATAGAAAGTTGCTGAAGGTAAGCTGGGAAGCGATGTAAGTATTGGTCGAATGGGGATACGAGATGGGTTTGAGCGCCGAAGAAATCAGAGTACCAGACGCTCAGAAGACCTCCAAGTACAGGGATGTTTTCCTCGAGAGGTGTCTCCTTGAAGTGTTTGTCCATAGCATGTGCGCCAGCAAGGAATTCGTGGAATCTGTCGAAACCAATATACAAGGCGACACTTAGGCCAATGGCACTCCAAACACTATACCGACCACCAACCCAGCTCTCAAAGCCAAACATGTTCTTCTTATCGATCCCGAACTTGGTTACTTCTTCGACGTTGGTGGAAAGAGCCACAAAGTGCTTTGCAATGTGCTCATCCTCTTTGGCTGACTTGAGGAACCAAGACTTGGCCGTGTTGGCATTGGTGGTTGTCTCGGCTGTGGTGAAGGTCTTAGAAGCGACCAAGAAAAGAGTTGTCTCAGGATCGGAGTCACGCAAAGCCTCTGCCATATGTGTACCATCGATGTTGGATACGAAGTGGAGCGTCATACTTCGGTCACCGTATGGCTTCAGGGCTTCTGTAACCATCACCGGTCCGCTGCACTGCTATTAGCATGGGGATGCTTGGTGCATAGGATTGGTTCGACTCACAGGTCAGAGCCCCCAATACCAATGTTGACGATCGTGTTCATCTTCTTCCCTGTGTATCCTTTCCACTCTCCACTTCTTACCTGCTCTGAAAAGTATCTCATGTGGTCTAGCACGCTATTGACATCTTCCACTACACTCTTCCCAGCTACCTGCATAGGCTGGTTCGTGACGTTTCTCAGGGCGACATGGTATACCGCTCGCTTTTCTGTGAAATTGATCTGTTCCCCCGCAAACATCTCATCCCGAAGCTTTTCGAGTCCGCATTCTTTTGCAAGGCTAACAAGGAGCGAGATCGTCTCTTCAGTAACGAAGTTCTTGGAGAAATCAAAGAGGGTCTCAGAGTTGTCCACCGAGTTCTTGAACGTGTGGGAGAATTTCTGAAAGCGCTGAGGGTCTTTCGCGAAGAACTCCTTGAGCACAATGTTGCGGCCCAAGGTGGTATGGTGCTCCTGGAGCTGTTGCCATGCTTGGAGATCGCTTGCTTGTGCGAAGCCCGGCATCGCTGCTGCTGCTTGAGTTTCGACTATAGATTCCGGTGCTGTATCTGTCAGGTAAATTCGTGTCTGACAGCTGGTGGCAGTGAATAGCGCTATCAGTGCAATGAGTAGTTGGTGTAAAAACTTTGGACTTGGGAGCTGTGAAGGAGCTCTCGGAAGTTTGCCCCACCAGATATTTGTGCTGGCGCACAGAGCCCGCCCCCCACCACAACACGTCCGTCACACTTGCATATGCGAAGCTGAAGCTTCACTCATCAGAACACAGAGCGTAACGTCGACTACCAGAAAATTGTACAGGTTTTAAGTAGGTGGTCAGTGGGCGAGATGGTACGATCTGACGCAGCTCGGAGCAAAGGCAGAGAATGTAGAATGTTCAACGGTTTTCTTGATGTTATTGCATGGACATGTCCTCTGGTGTGTTGAAAATCAAGTACGCCTCTTAAAAAGCAACCTCCCGTGATTCTACGCTTGATCAGATGCTATCATGCCTCATATCATCCAGTCGTCATCAGCCAGTGACACTACCAAATGAAGGATCCTTAACACTGCCCCCAGCGTCCCCAAGTCCTGCAACAGGGCGATTGTAGGACCAGCCGGCAAATTGCTGTTGCATTGTCTGCGAGAGCATGGGCCCGTCTACGTACGAGTCTGTAGGAGCTTCTGATGTGAACTCGCGGTCGAAGTTGGCCGTGTCAAGCGCATCGACCTATGAATGTCAGCTTCCGGTCTAGCTTGATGCATGCGCGAGTGATACGTACCACATTCGGCTTGAACACAGGATCGTACTTCCTCTGCAACAATTTCCTCCAATCGATGGCATTGAAAAATTGATGCGCCTTGATCTCAGAAGGTCCTTTGGCACCAAGTCTGGTTGCAGGATTGCGGTCAAGAAGCTGTATCAACAAGTCCTTCGCAGCTGGAGGAACAATCTCCGGACCAGGAAAGTGGAGAGGCTCAGAAAGAATCTTGCGGTACATCTCGTTTGTGTTTTCGTCATAGTATGGTGGCAGTCCGGTCAGCATCTCGTAGAGAAGTACACCGAGAGTCCACCAATCTACTGTTTTGTTGTACCCTTGACCCAAGAGTAGCTCTGGCGCAAGGTACTCTGGGGTACCACAGAAGGTGTTTGTTCGATCTTCGTCCTTCATGTCCAGCTTGCAGAGTCCAAAATCGCACAGCGCGATATGTCCGGAATAGTCAAGCAATATGTTCTCCGGCTTTAAATCTCTATAGACGACGTTGAAGCCGTGCAGACATTCCAAAGCACATAGAAGCTCTGCGGTGTAAAACCTAGCTCGACTGACGTCGAACCGCTGCTCACGTTGTAGATGATGGAACAGCTCTCCGCCGTTGACGAATGCAAGAACAAGGTAAAGCTTTTCAGGAGACTGAAACGAGAATTTTAGAGGGACAATGAAAGGATTGTTGATCTGAGCGAGGACCGATCGCTCTGCAAGAGTATGCGCCACTTCTGACCTGGAGATAATGTGAGCTTTTCGTATCGTCTTTAAAGCGTATATCCGGTGAGTATCCCGCTTCAGAACCTGCATAACCTTGCCAAAGCTGCCTTTTCCGACGACCTTGAGGAGTTCGAAATCCTCAATCTTTAGCGTTCGTTGTCGGTTTTCGACGAAGGTGACACCGATCTTGAGCGATCCAGTCCCGAAAGCTACATCCAACCATTCAGTGCCACTTTGCCCCAACTGCCGCTCCTGTTGCGCGAATGCCGCTTGGTTCTTCTCTCTATCCTTCTTGTTTGCTTTTGGATCTTCTATGTATTGTTTTTTCTCTTCGAACCGTGGGGTCACGCGACAGACACCAAGAAATATGTCCTCACTTCTACCCGCCCCAGGACGGGCGTTGGGATTCCGTAGATAGAGCTGCACAGATAATTCCGTAACGCGGGAAACATCGAACTTGTATGAAGTATTGTCACCAGCCCAGTAAGGGTTCTCAGGGCTTCCGGAGACCGAGTCTACAAATACCTGCAGTTTGTCAAAGTCAAGCAGTGCGTAAGGCAAATGACGTGATGAGTAACGGCCATGGATTGTCGGAGCAGCATTGATGCCGCCACTAGTCTGCGGGCGACCATTGCTGGCATATGAACCTGCCATCGTGCTAGGAGTCCGACCGGCTGAAGGGTCTCCGCGCATCGATCCGGCCACTGAGAACCCACTGCCGCCAGATACTGAATTCTGCGTCTGGGAACCATAACTCTGCTGGTAGTGCGGAGGTAGCGAAAAGCCTTTGCCTTCGTGAAGAGTGACAATGAGGATACCAGGTTTGGTTGGCGCTGCGGGAGGAGAAACCATGGATTCCGACGCAGCTATATACTATAAGTCTTGTACTCGGTCTTCGGGTTGAGGATGTAGACCTATGCCATTGCTACTGCTACTGTTCATGCTGCCGCTGTTCATCCCCAGCTTTTCGTCTATAGGCTGTGGGTCGTCGGCTTTGATTGTTGAGGTGGACGTTGACCGGCCAAGAGGGTTCTTCAATGGCCCAAGATGGGTCTCCTTGAACTCTACGTACAGGTCAGTAGAGTCTGTTCAACTAGAATACCAGGTGGCCTACTCTTCGTTAGATTCCAAGACATTTTAAAGGAGCGGGTGTATAGGACGGTATGGATGATTGGCGTTTGAATCGTGGGGGGTTTGAGCGAGGGCGGGTGTAGTGTTTCTGAATGCGGAGAACTGATCTACAGCTCTTGTCGAAGGCTAGCCGAGAGATTTGGTTGAGATGAGAGAAAGTAAGGAAAACAGGGAGTACTGGTAGGTAGAGAAAGAACGACAGATAAGCTCATTTGATTGATGGTCAAGGGGACGATGCCAAGTTGTGTGTGTTTGGGATGCCGTTGTGAGGCAAATTCATATCTACCTATGTGCTTGTTTTGGTGGGGGCCCTCAGCCACGAATGCCATTCAAGACTCAGCCTTGCCGTTCTTGGTCGGCTTTCATTTGGCTGACCCTGACCTGCACCTGAACTCCATCGTTCATTGCGCTTCATCCCACGAAGCTCTAACAATGCCTCCATATTCATTGCTGAATCCACGCCTATGAGATACTAAGCACGACATCTTCCAAAATTCAAGACCACATCATCTCTACAGGTCGAGTTCTACGGTCCTGTACGTGCGCAGGGCGGCCTGTATCTACTTAAGCGGGGGTAACCAGATTTCTGTTAGGATGGGCGTCATCAGGAAGAAGACGGTAACGCGAGGGACGGAGGGAGGCTTGAAGTACATCTGTGATGTTTGTTCCGGAGACATCACCTCTACCGTAAGTATTCGGTGTACTAGCCTCCTGCATTCGCGCCCATGTACTTTCGGCAGTGTTTGGAGCTATTCTGAATGATTCCAGGTTCGCATCCGATGCGCCTCTCCAGTCTGTAACGACTACGATCTCTGTGTACCGTGCTTCTCGAAAGGCGAGAGTTCACGTGATCATGACCCTCGAACGCATTCCTACTCGGTCATTGAGCAGCATTCGATACCCATATATACTAAGGATTGGGGCGCGGACGAGGAACTTTTACTACTTGAAGGTGCCGAGGTATATGGACTTGGCTCCTGGGCTGATATAGCAGACCATATTGGAGGCTTCCGAACAAAGGAGGAGGTTCGGGACCATTATATCAAAACCTACATTGAGAGCTCAAAGTTTCCTCTACCGGAAAAAGCAGATCCGAAAGATACCAGTCTGGTAGAAGAGAACCCAAGAGAAAAGTTCCAAGCTCGTAAGAAACGACGGATAGAAGAGCGAAAAGAAGCCGCCAAATCGGCCCCTCCAGCAACACCCAAGCAAAAGCCTACAGCCAGCGTTCCCGCTTGCCACGAAGTCCAAGGCTATATGCCTGGCCGCCTTGAATTTGAGACCGAATTCGCCAATGAAGCCGAAGAAGCAGTCCAACACATGCAATTCGACCCCGGTGATGGCATTAACCCCCGCACCGGCGAGCTCGAACCAGAAATGGAGCTCAAAATGGTTGTTATGGACATTTACAACTCACGTCTCACCATACGTGCCGACCGCAAGAAAGTCATCTTCGAGCATCTCTTACTAGACTACCGAAAAAATGCCGCGCAAGACAAAAAACGCACCAAAGAAGAGCGCGATTTATTGAACAAAGCAAAACCTTTTGCTAGGATGATGAACCATGATGATTTCACGTCTTTTACCGAATCCCTCGAGTATGAACACAACCTTCGCCAAGCCATCGCTCAGCTTCAAGACTGGCGCCAAATGCGCATCGGTGACCTGAAAACGGGAGAAAAATACGAGGCGGACAAGCAGACACGCGCTCAACGTCCGGCTCCCACTGGATCTTTTGACCGCCTGGCAGGCGTGCGGCCCCCTAAACCAGCTCTCCCTATCGAAACCCCCTCCGCCACCACTGAACTCACCGCCCCCGAATTCCCTTCGCGCCTAAAACCCCCTGTCCAGCCAACAACAGTAACAGTAACAACCTCATCCGCAACAAAATCCGAACCTAAAGAAATCAAACTTCCCCTCACGAACGGCTCCTCAAACCCCCACAACCCCCCTCCCCTACCCTCGTCTCAACCCGACAAAAAACCCCACCAGCGCTACACCATCCCCCCCCTCAACGGCACACCCCCGCTCAAACTCACAAATGAGAACGCCACAGATTTGCACTTGCTTACGCGAGAGGAATTGGAGCTGTGCAGCGTGCTGCGCATACTGCCGAAGCCGTATCTGGTAATGAAGGAGGGGTTGATCCGGGAGGCGATGAAGACGGGAGGGGGGCTGAAGAGGAGGTTGGCGAAGGAGGTTTGTAAGGTATGTGTTTCTGTGTTGTGTGAAGGGGTGGAGGGAGATGAGCGGTAAACACGGGTGAGTGCTGACCTTGTTTGTGGTAGATTGATCCGGGCAAGAGCGCGCGAATCTTTGACTTCTTCGTGCATGCGGGGTGGATACAAAAGGCGTAGAGGGTTAGGGTTGATGATTGTATGATATATGATATGGGCAGGCTTGGGGGATCTTTAATAGCGGAGCTTAGGTGGGCAAATGGAAGGCATTTTGATGTGGTCGGTTTGGGTATGGGGTCAATGTGGTTGGATTTCCGAGTATACGGTTGTGCCTTTGCGCTTGGGTATGGATACACGTACTTTAACTTCAAACGAATTTGGGAGGCCTCTTTTTAAGCCATGTGAAATAGAGCATTATGATACCTGATAACAAAAGGGTCCCCTATGAGTACGGTATCAGACGGACGCTCAGATAACAATGAATCCTTCCGGCCCCTATGTACGCCACGTTCCGTCACTGCCGTCGTTTCGTCCAATAAAATATACATTTTCAATACATACCCCAATGGCCGTTGCAAAGGACCAAAGCAAAAGCATGCATGACCCATTACCCATGCCACGTCTTTCATCGAAAAGCCATCCCAGGAAAGGTCTTCCGATCGTCAAGGTTAACCGCATACTCGAGTATGCCCTCTTCTGTCCCTACAAATCTTAACGCATGTCTATTAGCCGACCACTCCTGCCACGTAGTTTCATGCGGAAACCATTCAAACACTCACAGATTCCTCCCTTCAGTACCCCAACCAATCCCCATTGTTCCCACCCCTTCGTCCCTTCCCACAAGCCTCCTCAACGTATTCGAATCATGATCACCATACACACTTTCGCCAACGGCCATACGACTTGCGGCTCTTTCGTGCAGATGCCTTGGTCTTTGGGGGTCAGTACTTCTTACTCGGTTCATGTGCGCCACTTGCTGTTGTTGCTGCTGCATGCGTCGTTCCAAATTTCTTCCAGCAGCGGCGTCGCGCTCACGCCGGATTTGGGGTAAGCGATTTGCTACATCGAGCATGGCTATGCTAGGATCCATGGCTTCGTAGATGGTTTGCCATGGGTCGGAGCCAGAGGGCTGGGTAGCAGTTTGCGTACTAGGGGCCATGCGAGATGGAGATGCTGATAGTGTCGGTGTTGCGGTACCTATGGGTGCTAGGTTAGAGGGATGTGTTGAGGAAGAATGATCGGTGGGGTTGCTGTTGGAAATAACGACGGAGCTGCGCCGGCGAGGCTGGTAGGAGCGGTCACCTGTTCGATTACGTTCCAGATTTCGTTGGCGCATATATTCGCGAATGCTGTCTGTGCCGCGGGAGTTTTGCGGAAGAGAGGAAGGATTGCTGGAGGGATGGAGGGATACTTGGGTGTTGGCTTGTCTTGAAGATGGTAGATAATTGACGGTAAAGGGGGCATTTTGAGAAGTCTCAGCGCGCGCTTGGCCTGACTCTCGTAAGCGGCTTGTACGTATCGAGTCAAGCATTTGGCGCTCGCTTTCTGTAAGCTCGTTGGTAAGGTCATGATCCACGAGGAAACCAACATCAAGTGCTTCGCGGTGTAATCTCCTGCGTTCCGCGGCAAGCTCCATATAATCCGCTGCATGGCTCACGGCCGCGAGATGATCATTTGCATCAAGAGCGTCTCTATGTCGTTGAAGAAATGTTGCTTCAACCTCGAGTGCGTCATGCTCTGAAAGGCTATCATCCAGATCCGACAAAATCACTCTGTTCAGACCGGAAGATTCAGTGTCCAACTCGATAGTCTGCCTAGATCGGAATGAGTTGCGTAGGTCTACTACACACACTCGACCATGATCTTCAGCCCATGCAAAAAGATCCCACGGTGCCGGCGCAAAGCTCATTGAGCGAACGGCTCCACAACAATCATGGAGAGACGACCGAGATGATTTGAGGACTTCAATTACAGCCTCGTCCGCATCCATGTCATCTCTAATCAAGCTTGTATCGAAAATAGTGATTATGCCGCATTGCGAAGCTGCAGCACAGATATGACCAGACGGCGAAAAGGCGGTTGAGAAACAGGCGTCCGTTTCGGGTACAAGACTCAATCTTGGCGCTGCGATTTCGTGCCATTCATATCTTGCGAATGCCGCTTCCCCATCGAACGCGAGGGTGGGAAGTCGGATTCTCCTGCAAAAGAAAGCCTGAGGCTCATCACCAACGGCGATCATCAACTGGCCATCAGGAGAGAAAGATGCGTGATTCATGGGAGTGGGGAAATGGAGCGTTCCAAGTATGCGAGACTGTGTCAATGAGAATATCCGAACGGATTTATCATTGTTTCTGATGATGTCAAAACTTGGCGGTATATTCATAATATGTAGACTTACGTCGTAACAACTACAACCTCGTCTTCCAGTCCCTTCTGATCACTGCGTAAGCAATGTACGCTTACAGAATTGATAATGTGATCTCCTAGCTCGTGGAACTGCGTCCTTGCGGTTTTGCGGCCAGCAGTAGTAGACGGTCGTTGAGTCCGATGGAGGAAGCTGTGTGCGAGAACCCGTGATTCAGGATCCAGATCCAGAGGTAGTAATGCATCGACCTCGGCATCATGACGCGAAGCCCTGTCGCTGCCGGAACTTGACTGTGTCTCGTTGAGGTTGATGAAAGCACACTGGCCGTGGTTTCTACCCCCAACGCATACCCATCCGTATGCAGCATCGAGGCAATATGGCTTCCAGGGTAGGATTGCAATCAGTTCCCGTTTCTGTGTCGAGACACGGAGAGCATACACCTCATTGTCGGAGGCGTAATACACGACGTCGGGCTCCGTAGTGCTGATATAGTTCTTGAGCTGGTGATGCCTATACCACCGTCAATCTCGGGCAAAGCGGCGAAAGTAGAGGATGTAGCAGCTTACTGCTCAGGAATTTTGGTAGGGTAGAAAGTTGGCTGGAGGGGACGGATCAGTGCCTTTGTTTCTTGACAACTGCCATGCGGATCAGCACGAGCATTTGAGGTTTCAAATACACCCAATGTATACCGAAGTCACTTACATAGCCACACTGATAGCCATGTTGTGGTAGAGAGAGCCCGATATTTGCTCTTCAAGACTCAATCATTGGCCGCTATGCTGTACTACTAGAACTCACCTCTGCCTTGCATCAAGCTCTCGGTTGCCGTATTTTGGTAAAATGCGCTAAGTACAGATGAGGGTAAGCGTGGAAAGAAAGACGACGGCAACTTTTTCTTTGGACTTCTAGATTTGTACGCTAAAAGAAAAGCCGACAGTATCTCTCAAGTCTCAACTTCGTCTTCATCACTCACGCCTTCGATAATTATTTTCCATCTCTACCCTCTCTAGCACCCACAAAGTATCGACCGGAAATTCTCTCTCCCTTCCTGTACATCTACTGTACCTTATCATCATGCTGTCTTCGAGGCTAGCAAGATCTGTAAGAAGCTCTTGTACATCTCATATTTATCTAACACTAACATCGTGCTCCCTAGCTACCTCGTGCGACCTCCTCCTTCTCACGCTCCTCTGCTACACGCCTACCTTCAACATCACCGTTCGCTAGATTTCAATCAAATGGCGGCGAAGAAAAGGTTAAGGGCCAAGTGATCGGTATAGATCTGGGTATGTACTTGCCGATAACAAAGCTTCGCCAACACCGACCGACTTACTTTACTTAGGTACCACTAACTCGGCGGTGGCTATAATGGAAGGAAAGACGCCCAAAATAATAGAAAACTCGGAAGGTCCGTGATTTCTTGTCTCAGATTATATGATGGTAGTAACATAGTGTTTGCAGGTGCTCGAACAACACCTTCAGTAATTGCATTTGCACAGGATGGTGAGAGACTAGTGGGTATCTCAGCCAAACGACAGGCGGTCGTTAACCCGGAAAACACTCTTTTCGCGACCAAGCGTCTCATTGGCCGCAAATATACCGACATTGAGGTCCAGCGAGACATCAAGGAAGTGCCATACAAGATCGTTCAACATACCAACGGTGATGCATGGGTTGAGGCTAGAGGCCAGAAGTACTCGCCATCGCAGATTGGTGGGTTCGTTCTGCAAAAGATGAAAGAAACCGCCGAGTCCTATTTAAACAAGAGTATTAAGAATGGTGTCGTCACCGTCCCAGCCTACTTTAACGACTCACAGCGCCAGGCAACCAAAGATGCAGGACAAATTGCAGGCCTTAATGTCCTACGTGTGGTCAACGAACCCACTGCTGCTGCACTAGCCTATGGGCTGGACAAGGCGGAAGATCGTGTGATTGCGGTGTATGATTTGGGAGGTGGTACATTCGATATCTCGATCCTTGAGATCCAGAAAGGTGTCTTTGAGGTCAAGTCAACCAATGGTGACACTCACCTGGGTGGAGAGGACTTTGACATCAACCTTGTCCGTCACCTGGTAGCGCAATTCAAGAAAGAGTCCGGGATAGATCTATCCAAGGACCGCATGGCAATTCAACGTATCCGTGAGGCCGCCGAAAAGGCCAAGATCGAGCTTTCATCCACTCTTCAAACCGACATCAACCTTCCCTATATCACCGCCGATGCTTCAGGCCCTAAGCACATCAACTCGAAAATGTCGCGGTCACAGCTCGAAGGTCTCGTGGAACCTTTGATTGGCCGGACTATCGATCCAGTAAGGAAGGCATTGAAGGATGCCAATTTGCAGGCCAAGGATATCCAAGAAGTTATTCTTGTTGGTGGCATGACCCGTATGCCCAAGGTCACCGAATCTGTGAAGAGTATCTTTGGCCGTGATCCAGCAAAGGCCGTGAACCCTGACGAGGCTGTCGCTATTGGTGCCGCAATCCAGGGTGCTGTCCTGGCAGGTGAGGTTATGGATGTTCTGCTATTGGACGTCACACCTTTATCACTCGGTATCGAGACCCTCGGCGGTGTTTTCACCCGTTTGATCAACCGCAACACGACCATTCCGACCAAGAAATCACAGATTTTCTCGACTGCAGCCGACTTCCAAACTGCCGTGGAGATCAAGGTTTACCAAGGAGAGCGTGAGCTGGTCCGTGACAACAAGCTGCTCGGAAACTTTCAACTTGTCGGTATCCCGCCCGCCCACCGGGGCGTCCCTCAGGTTGAAGTAACGTTTGACATTGACGCGGATTCAATTGTGCATGTACACGCTAAAGACAAGTCAACAAACAAGGACCAGTCCATCACTATTGCCTCCGGATCTGGTCTCTCGGACTCTGAAATCCAGGGTATGGTTAACGACGCCGAGAAGTATGGAGAGCAAGATAAGGAACGCAAGTCTGCCATCGAGGCCGCCAACCGCGCTGACAGTGTCTTGAACGACACTGAGAAGGCTCTCAAAGACTTTGCCGATAAGCTCGACAAGACTGAAGCCGACCAAATTAAGGAGAAGATTGCCAGTCTCCGGGAATTCGTTGCGAAGAACCAGACTGGCGAGGGTACTGCTACTGCTACTGAGCTTAAGGAGAAGACCGATGAGCTACAGATGGCAAGCCTCAACCTCTTCGACAAGATGCATAAGGCCAGAGCCGACGACCAGTCGACACCACCACCGGGGAACGCTGGTGAGACACCTAGCGAGGGAGAACAGGGTGGAGCAAATGAGGGTGAAAAGAAGCCTTGAAAGGAGTGATTTTTCAAAGCCATTTTTCTCAGTCTAAAGCCTTCTGCTTGGGAAGCAGTGTACTCATATCCTATTTCCACGGGCGTTCTTTGCTCCGCGGTTTGACGGCTCCTGTCTTCTCTTAATATGTTCTTACGGATGGGTACCGGCTCCCATTGCCCTTGGCGAAAATCTTCGTGTAATTACATATTTTAGATGGTAAACCAGACGAACCATACTCCTCTCACCAGGTTTCCTTGACTTTGTTATGTAGTGTCTGAGTACCTCTATCAAATGTTGACTATCGTAGGTAGTAATTGTACCTGAACTAATGAATTTCACGCCGGATCAGAGATCTAGTCACTGGACCGTAAGTGGCAGGGGTATGCATCCTTCGCATGCTATCTGTTAGAGCAACAATATCCATTTGAGAAACGACAAGTTCACACACAACAGCTTAGTCGACAGAAAAAGCCCGCACCCAGATTTCCGAATTCGAATTTCTACGTCTTAAGCCGCAACGTTGTGCCTGACATAGCTCTCAACATGGACAAATTTCAGGCCTTTGGGAAGAACATCTCGTGAGTCCCGCAATTGATGGTAGCTTGCACGACTGTGACTGACTCACGAGTTCTTGGACAGATCATCTATCTCTCCCTTCGCAACTAGAACTACGCAATGGGCCAAGGAACTTACTGGTCAGGCCGAAGGCAAAGTACAAGGCTTCCCCATACTTTCTTCAAAGCCAACTTCAGCTCTCTTACTGGCCATAGACTGAGCTTCCCCCGGACTATGTCGAATTGGAGAAACGTGTTGATGCCTTGAAGCAAGTCCATCAAAAGCTGTTGCAGGTCACGTACGTCCGAAGGAGAACCCCCATTAACCCCTCCTAACCAGTGTCTTCACTAACCTTCCCTCAAGCTCCCAATACTCGAATGAAGCTTATGACTACCCTCCCCATATCCGTGAATCGTTCAACGACCTCGGCCGTACCATCTCCGACAAAGTCCAGCTTCTCTCTCACGCTACTTCTCCTGCGGAAGTTCAAACTGCCTTCACCGCACCCCCATCCGCAAAACCCCAGCCCAAGACATTCAACCACGCAATCGCGCGCGCTTCCCTCGCCGGCTCCCAGCTTTTGAATGAAACCCACACTGGTGCTGGCGAGGACCCTCTCTCTACAGCCCTTGAAAAGTATGCTCTTGCGTCCGAGCAGGTGGGAGAGGCGCGCTTGGCCCAAGATAAGCAGATCCAATCTAGGTTCTTGGCGGGATGGAGCACAACCCTGAACACGAACTTGATGTTCGCGACAAGGGCTAGGAGAAGCGTAGAAAACTCGAGATTGAGTCTTGATGCTACAAAGGCAAAGGGAAAGACCGGAGTAGGCAGAAGCATGAATCCTGATGATGAGATGGCTACGATGACTGAGGAGGCAAGACAGGAAGTGGAGCAAAAGGAGGATGATTTTGTGAACCAGACAGAAGAGGCGGTTGGTGTGATGAAGAATGTATGTGAAATTCTTCGAGCTGCAATTCCAGCTATGCTCATAGGATGGTCTATAGGTCCTTGATACACCCGAGCCGCTACGGAACCTAGCAGATCTGATCGCCGCCCAGCTCGAATTTCACAAGAAAGCTTACGAGATCTTGAGCGAACTGGCCCCTGTGGTTGATGGGTTACAAGTCGAGCAGGAGGTGCGTCGTCATGAAACCTTCAATGCTTGAATTCTGCAGTTCACAAGTGTGGCGAAGGCGTGATGGACGTCTACTAACTAAACATCAATACTAGGCCAGCTATAGGAAAAGCCGCGAAGGGGCCTGAAACATGAGAGCCCTGCTTGTGATTTCGGTATGCAAGAACCCGGAGGTTTGGGTCTTCAGTCAATGGTAGAGCTTTTGGCAAATCGGATTGCCCATCGCTGCTACTGCTCAGGAGGTAGTTATCATGGTGGGAATCTCTGAGGTGGCCGATTACGACCGAAACGTCCATGGTATTTTATCTGCTGCGCGACGTCAGTCTGGAGACATGGGTCTTCTTTCATAGCCTATCCAATCTCGTGATTCCAGATAAGTGCACAACGCCTTCTTCTAATTTCAGCCATGGCCGTTGGTTGAAACTCCGCTTGAACATCTTAGTACTACCCCAAGTCTTGAGTAATTACAGTGGGAAGGAAAATGTTTGTTTGGGACGCCGATATGAAAGGGGCATACAATAAGGTACTCTTCTGCCTTTGCTGACATTGAGTTGGCACACCTCTATCTCTAGGACAACTTTGCCCTACGTCCAAAGCAGTGGTGGAATTGCTTTTACAATCACATGCTAATATTCCGGACATAGCAAGGCATACTCATCCGAGGAGTGGAGATCGAAATTATTACATGGCGCTATCAGAGACGGGAAGGCCCTTGTGGTACTCTTGCTTGTCAAATTGGGAGCTGACGTGAAGAGCCCGTACAGAAATTGGACTCCCCTACAACGAGCTGCGTTCCTGATAGACCCAGAGATCGTGAATATTTTGATGGCAAATGGGGCTTATGTCCTCAATAACACTAATTCCGAGGACAATGACCCTGATTCAGAAGGCGAAAGGTATCGACCTCTAGAAGAGAGACCATCTCCTTTACACTACGCTGTTGCATGCGGCAATCACAGCACCGCGAAAGCCCTCATTGAAGGGGGCATCAACATTGATGTAAGAAACATCCAAAAAATGACACCACTATTGGCAGCTTGTGAGATGGCTCCACAAGGCAACGCAAAGGGGCCCGAATCTATTCGATTCATTACGGCCAAGATGCTGATTAGCTATGGCGCAGACATCTGCGCAACAAATGGTCAAGGGAGCAATGCACTACATCTTGCGGTAGAAGCCCGACCACTAGACGTTCATACTATCAGGTTTCTCCTTCAAAGCGGCGTTAACGTTAACGCAAAAGATTCCCAAGATTCCACTCCCTTTCATGTATCCTGCGGAGGCTCCATAGCAGGTTTTGGAACAAAGGCAGAAACGGAGGAAGTGTTTGAGTTATTACTAGCCCACGCTCCGCCTGGCATAGTGAACATGGAGCGCCAAGGCGGGAGTATCTTAGATAGTGATACTGGACTTGAAACGCCTTTAGCTATCGCACTTGCGGCCGAAAATTGGCCAGTCTTTCACCTGCTCTTGGCAAAAGGGGCGATTCTGCGTACGGGACAATCACTTGATGACCTCTTGCGCAAGTCAGCCTGGTATTGGGCACTTCAGCCAAAGGCGGTGAACATGTTGCTTAAACATGGGGCGAATCCGACGATCAAGATGTATGGTCATTCGCCATTAGGACACGAGGCGCTGGAAGGTTTATTTCACCAAAAATCGATCAGTGCTTCGCCCTTTGAAGACTTCCGATCGATATTGGGCATGTATATCGATCATGGACTCGAAGTCAATGCCACTAATTATAAGAGCCAAACTCTGCTTCACATGGCGATCATACGAGTCGAGGACAACTACGAATCTGCTCTTACTGTACATCTCCTGAATGCCGGCGTAGATCCATACCGACCTCTGTGCGGGCCCTGGGATGCCTTTCTGCTCGCAGCTATCTACAATCGCCTTTCAGCCCTTCGTCTCCTCATCGGCCACGCTGCTAAAAAACGAAATCCGGACCACTGGCTTCGACTACCGGAGCGAATTCCCACGAGAGACGAAGACATCTTCGAGATTGTCTACACATCCTTATGTCACGCCAAACTCCTTGATTCCCCAGACCAAGAAGGGTATACCGCCCTCCAAAGAGCAGTCAAGGTTAGGAAAACTTCCGCATCATCCGCTCTCCTCTCCCATTCGGCCAACCTGCATTGCACCGATCAAAATGGCTGGAGACTCCTTCACACAGCGACCATCAATGGTGATTTCCCCACCGTCGCACTCCTCCTCTCTGCCGGTGCCGATCCAAATAGCACCACATTCCAATGGAGAGCTGACCGCTGGATTCGGCCTACCGGCCTTGCCGGTGGCCAATCCTGGACAGGTACCCCTCTCCACCTCGCGGCGATGCTCGGGGAGCCCGCCATCGCGTCCTTGCCCATCTCACATGGCGCAGATTTACACGCTAGTACTGGCTGGAGTTCTCCTGGCCATGGACCAACGGCACTTCATATTGCATTGGATACAGGAAAATTTTATGGAGACAGGATTAATCTGGGAAAGGCGATGTTAGAGTTAGCGCAAATTCTAGTGGAGCATGGAGCGAGCGTGGAGAATGTGGCAAGTCATTTGGGTTTGAAGGACGTGTGTAAGTTTGAGGGTTTTGAGGAGTTGTGGGAGAGGCTGAGGGTTGGTATCAAAGACGGGCAGATGGTCACTTTGGTGAGAAGGAAGCGGTTGAAGTAGATTATGACATGGACGATTAAGTAGGTTATGATAGGAGGAGAATATCAGTGAATTTGCATTGGAATTATGGGAAAAGGGGCTTTAGAACAGAAAAAGTCGAGGCTGACTCGACCGGCCAATTGCTTTGAAACCAGTTGGCTGTAGCATGCACATACGAAACCAAAAAAACCTTTCTTTATTTTCATCGAGACTTTCATTATAACGCTAAAACTCCCTTCCTAATTACCATTCCTTCAAAACTTCATCAAAGGTATCAGTTGGCCGCAACACAAGGGAAGTAACAATCAATGACCGACTCCGTCCCCTCGGTCTTGATATCACAATACCTCCCATCATCATTTCTCTGCTTACTGGAGCCCTTCTCATTCGACTCCCAGAAAAAGAACTTCATGAGATCGGTACTGACGAAGTCCGCCGCCCCATAGTTAAAAGCCACAGGGTTACTGTCGTCGGCTTGGTATATGATAGCGAGAGGCAGCGGAAGGCCTTTAACGATGATAGAATCCTCCTTTTTCTGGAAGGTACCATCCTGAGTGCCTTGCTGGTTGCCCTTCACGTCGTAGACCGTCCCCGTGACCACAGTGCCGTGCAGGTCGACGACAACCTTGCATTGTAGGAGATCTGGCTGGGTCTTGCCGAGAGCGTAGTGGTTGTCTTTGTCGACGTCATACGGATAGCTGAGGTGGCCGTTCTTCTTGGTCATGTGGAATTGATACGGGTCGCTGTCACAGTTGCCTGGGTTCTTGCAATGGTCGACTTTCCTGCTCTGGGTCAGTAACTGAGCCTGCCATTACTTGAGGAATGAGATGTGCTTACGTGGCGTCGGCTACATTGTCCAAGTTGAATTCGACAGTCCAATGGTCGCCGTCTTGCATATCACCAGAACAAGTTTTCTTTGGACCATTTGCGTTGCTCCCATCGAACCATTTACTTAGTTGAGATCCACCGCCTGTGGACACAGTCAGCGTCAAAAAGGAAATTCAAAGATAGAGACGATCATGAGGCCGGCGTACTGGAATTTTCTCCTGCGGGTATGCAACGAAGGCTGTTTCTGATGGTCCCATCTATGTAGTCGTCTTGTTTGATTGCGGCCATTGGCCACTCGTCGCAATTAATAGTAATGTCTCCAGGATTGCTATTGAATGGATCATGCAGCTTTTGACTGAAGGGCATATTGTTGCAAACGCTGCCGTCTGAAGTCTGACAACCAGACTGCAGACGGTTCTTGTCATTATTATTGCCGGCATCGTAGCTGTGATCACAATTATCATCAGTAAAGCGGCAAAATGATGAGATCAAGCGGAAGAACTGACATCATCGTTGTAGAGCTCGAGTCTATACAGTTTGTGTGATAACAGGCATTGTTGCATGCTCCTGCGGCTTTTTCACAGTACATGATAAACTTGCCGCAGTCACGTCCGTCTCTCTTGACAAGTCCTCTGGGATGTACGCGGACAGAAGGAATCGTATTTTCATTTGTATATGCCTCGCTAGACCACGCCTGCAGGAGGCCGGCTGCAGCAACGAGAGCAAGCTTCATCTTGCCTATAAAGATTGATGAAACTGGGTATAGTCAATAGTCTAAGAGCGAAATGTCTTTCAAGATGAGATCAATCGTCAGAGAAGGAGTTACAGGAGGGGAGTGATATGGTTTGAGGAGGACTCGGTGGTCGAGTGCTTTTATATACATGCTTTGAAGACGCCGCATGTCCTGCCACATCGTGGGAATTGGGAAAGAGAACAGAGAGGGTGTATGAGTAAAGCGTGGTAACACGTATTGGTCCTTCAATATGGCGCAGCATATAAAAGATGGTTGCCAAGTGTTGGCATAACTGTGGCGTCCATTCGCAATTTTTGCGTGCAAGACACCAAGCATTCGTTGAGTTCAATCGAAACTCGTTCCATCACATGCTTATTTCATCTGCGCAGCTCATGATCTGTTTCATGTGGATGCAAGATATGAAGCCTGACACGGTGTTGCCTGGTCTCGGGGGTTACTTGCCTGCCCAGGCCACGAAGTAATTAAATGCCGAACATCGATCTTTTCTTAGCATGTCATTCAAGCGTATGATAGGAACGGATACATTTGAAAGGAGCCGATATCGACTTTCGAACGGTTGAAATGCTTTCAGGCTTATTCAACATACATTTGAGACGCGTAGATTAGATTCTTCGGCAGCAAATGGCAATTAATGCCATCGGGTACTGGTGCCTGTGAGGCATAGGTCACAGAGGCTGATACGATGTTGCCTTGGTCGTTAGGATTGCTTGCCTCTTTCGTGTGGATGCATGTTGGAAGGCTTGACAGAACCTTTCCTTAACTATTGGGGCTTTTTTTCTAGTATTCGGAGATTCCACCTCTGTATCTTTGTGTGAAGGGCGAGAATGTTGGAGAGGTTCAAGGACGGAGGAATCTTGGCGAGCAGCTGAGAGGCTGAGATTAAGGATGAACGCGGAGACTGAGATAGCCAGCAGACATAGCTGAGAATTATCCCGAGACCCAATCCTTGGTTCTGTATTGTCAAGTGAAGAAGGTATGTGCCGTAGGGCGAGGGGTTTCATACGAGAAGGAGAGAAGGCACAGTCAAAGCTGGTTATAACGGAATTTTATATAACGAAAATCTGGTTACAACGGAGACCTCGCGAAGATTCGGCCGAAACACCACCAAAAACAACGGAAATCTGGCTATAACCCTGTAACGGAACAACTTTTTGAAAACCTTGGTGGTCCCATTATGTAAAGTGTCAAAATCCTCATACAAATCTTGTGTCGCGTGACTGATAGGGCTGATTCCAAAAGAAATTACCCTGTTTTTATGGTTTTTGATACCCAGGACAGTCAGCGTTGTTTTTGCTATAAATGAAATCTGGTTATAAAGGGAGGATCTCGGTGATTTGCCACTCCCGTTATATCCAGCTTTGACTGTAGGTACCAAACCTCGCAAGAAGTGGTATTCATGGCGCCCGGCAGCTAGAATAAGACTGACCCGCAGCCTTGCCCCTGTGACACCAACGCGTCCAACAAATAGAATAAGCCGAATGGTCGTCCCCGAAACTCTAGCATTGGCGCTTACAGGTCATCGTCGATGCGCACAAGGGAGAGTTGCTGTTCAATTTCATGAGCGAAATTTTATATAGCTTCAAACTCGCTGGCCTTAGCTATAACTCTCCTGATCAGACTCTGAGTGAACAAGGCCTCATGTCTTTCGTGAAAGCTGCCGGGCAGGAAGGAATACACACTGAATGAACATTTTTTCGTGGGAAGGCTGCCCAGCGACCTGAGAAAGCCTGCTGACAGAGTCGGCTGGGCCTGAGACTTGAGGTCTGTTCGCACGCCGCAGTTGCGCAACATTGAGATACTCGGATGAAACATGTGGCATCGTGGCTGTATGAATAAGGCGTGATACCCTCACGCCCTCTCCCGAATGTTGGAAAAACAATAAAATGGGCCCACCTGTTTTGTGTCAGGACCAATGAACCTGAAAATACGTGCCTGTGTTATAACAGGTTTTCAGCTTTTGCTCAGCTGTTCCATTGCTGCTCCCACCTCGTCTCTTGGATCATCCCCAGAATTGTGCACTTCTGATCTCACTTCTCGAGCATCACTTCCATCTCACGTTTTATCATCTTGCCCAAATCAAGCCTCTCAGATTGACAACATCATGGGCGTATTCGTAAACCCACCATTCGCACTGTTTTGTCTCGAAAATCTTTCTGTCGAGGTATGAAAACGTCATTTGTACATCTACTAGTCACCACTAACAACTTCAGACCCTTGACAATCTACTCCAAATGGCCCACGACGGCAGCACCGTGGAAGGATGGTTCTACTACTTGGCCGTAAAAGACTACGCAGCCGCGCCCCGAAAGAAGCCCGATGGTGGCAATCAAGACGCCACCAGAGTGCCTATTGACAGATCCTTCAAATCGCCATTCGTCGGCCAGATTGTCGACAGTGTAGCCGAATGGCTCAAGGAAGCGCCGAAGGATGTGAATTTGGAGAGGAAGTTCTTTGCCGTGCTGGATAAGAAGGCAGAGGCGAGTGACCCCTCGGTAGCTCTTTGCAGGATTGGAGATAAGGATGGGAAGGGCGATGAGGTGAAGTGTATCTTGTGGAACGCAAGGGAGTCCTCGTTGATTCTGTCGGGATTCGAGTATGGGGATTTTGATGAGATATTGAAGGGCCAGGGAGAGTATAAGCCTGAAATTTAGGTTCGCTGCTGGATGTGAGCTTCAGCTCAATTGGTAAAAGCGCGTTCATGTCTTATAAATACGTATTACTTAAGGGTTTACGGTACGGACGCCGTTCTCTATGATCAGCGCTTTGCCATGAAGATACACAAAAAAAGGAAATTCCAGATGTCAGATCCGTTTAAACTGTCTGGTCAGACTTTGTGACGAGGGTCGGTTGCAAAAGTCGTTGCCGATTTTTTGGTGAGGATCGTTCAAGAAAATCGGCAACGACTTTTGCAACCGACCCTCGTGAGCTGCGTATCCATTTGAAACTAAACTACCCGTCCAAATTAAAAAAGGGACCAAAGAGCGACATCCTACTTTCTCCTCACAAACGCCTTCGCTTCGCAAAGAGCGATTTTGTGAAACTACAAAATCCTGCGTCATGCACTCCCCATCATCAAAACCGACAACTTTCTTTCTCTCACAGCATCCGCCCGTACCCCTGAACTCCCGCCCCCCCGAATTACCTCCTCAAGCATAGCAAGTCCCACTAACCTGCACCTGAGGCGGTCCAACATCAACCGTCTGGCCCGTCGTAACAGTAGTCCTGCTCGAGTCCACCCCGTCAATGGTGCACTGCCCAGCACCCAGGAGAGTGATTTTTGAAACCGAGATCTCAGGATGTTCTAACTCGCAAATGAGCAACTGACCTGAAAGGAAAGGTGGCGCAAGGGAATCGCTTGAGACAGAGAAAGGGGGTACGTCCTGATTGCAAACAAGGTCCCGTCCGTGGGTGGGATCTCGGTGTAGAACGCCTCTGGAGTTGCGCGTTCTGGCCTCGAGGGGTGCCGAGAGGGTTGTGGTGGCTAGGAGGGCGAGGGAGGCGGTGAGGATCGGGAAGTGCATTTTAGTTGTTGGTGTTGCTGCTTGATCCTTTAGACGACGAAGAAAAGGGGTATAGCTGAAGATGTAAGAGATGACAGAATTGGTTGGGAGAACCTAGTTTCTTTCTGCCTGGAAAGTCACGATTTGGAGACTGCAGTATTCGTGCAAAAAGAAAAGCATTACTGCAAGGCACCTTTATATCTCCGTTCCTCCCAACTTCATCTTCATACCTCGTCTTCCTCACTGTTGACCATGCAAACCATCGTATCCGTATATCTAGCACCTCAGCTCAGCTTGGCGAGGCAGACAACTTGGCCAAAATCCCCATCGCACAACCAATCGCGACACAAAAAGAACGAAAGCATCAACGATGCCAAACCGTCTTGCCAGCACTTCAATGTGCCACAGAAACCCGATCTCATGACACTCGACCTCCAAGATGGGACCATGAGGTCTCGGTGTCGAGACAGGGCTGAAGGGTCCCAAGGAAATTCGTTCAGCCCTGGACAGCTTGGTTTTGCTTTAGAAGGGTTCACCTACTAACCGGATGCACCAACTTTTAATGACTTAACTTATTTAAAACTTCTTCTGTGAAGAGGTCGACAAAACTCACATGAATCATAACTTTAAGCGTATATTCTTTTTAAATTCTTTATATATTTTTAAACTATGTTGACGTCCTTGCGTTTGAACTGGCTCACATCAGAGTAGATCGAAATACGTCTTCATTGAATATAGTGGAGGAAAGTCGCGTGTGAAAGGAAAGGACTGTTAAATCCATTGTAGACGAATGAGCTTCGTATTTAAACCTTCCCGCGAGTTCCGACACAGCTTTTGAAAGGTGTCTTACCCGTCATGACTTTCGTCGGACGACCAGCCATCTGCAATTTGTCCAACGTCCACTGAATAAGTTCCATGTCCGTGTTAGGTGCTCCCATCAGCGAAACAACCATCGGTAACTGTTCCTCTTTCCCAGTGATGCGAGAATGATACGGGATCTGAGAGACTAGGAACGAGATGCGTTGTTATGAAAATCTCTGCATACTGATTCGAAAGAAGAACGAGTTGGAGGCATAGCTTACTTGGTATGGCCAACTCCGGAGCCTCTAGAATTGCCGAAAGATATGTTGCGCGAAGTCCCGGTACCTCAGGGTTACTGTTGCCTGGGTACTCATCCCGGTATTTCGCCTTGACGGTATCAATATGTAATGCAATGATACTGCTGTGGGGCCCATGTAGGTTGTAATGATCAAGAAACCAGGCTTTGAAGATCGAGAGATGACTCATTATCTCAAAATGCTGATCCGCGTTTACTTCACTTCCCAAGGACCTATCTATGGTAAGCTCTTGTGACAATTTTTGATTGCGTAATGCACTCATACCAATACCATCTCACGACTTCCGTCACAAACGGAGCGTGACCATGGGCTTCGACGTATTCCTGCCTGAATGCATCGAAAGCATGGTATGCGGAGTAGAATCAGCCATGGCGAGTTGTCTGTTTGATGACTTTAGCAATCGAGTGAGCCTATTCAAAGTAGAAGCCTACTTGATAGAGATATTCGCGCAGATCCTTCTCCTCTACAGGGGCTGTTTTGTGCCAATCTTCTCGAATGGAGATTTTGCGGTAAGAGCACCCTGAAGATTCTACCATGTCGTTGATGAAAACCTCCATAGCTTCCACTTGCTCGGGATTGCCTTCAGGCATGAAATCAACAGGATAGAGGATATCAAATGATGAAGTTTTTGACAATCGAGGTTCTGATCCAGTTGGACGCAGAACGTTCAAGACATTAGGAAATAGCTGCAGGTCTCTTCCAACCCATGCAGGAGTGTCCACGGCCTTCCACACCTCTACTAAGCCTCGGGTGGATATGGAAAGGGTTGATGGCCGAAAGCCAAAAATTCCAGTCTGAAGAGCAGGAATCCGAGCGCTTCCTGTGGCTTGTATCGGTGAGCTCAAATTTCACATCCTGGCGAGACGAAGAATCTTACTATCACTACAGACCGAAATATCTATCCACTCATAAGCAGCGACTGCGGCAGCGCTTCCCCCACTGCTGCCACCTGTTATCAAATAGCCATCTCCCCGCGGGTTAAAAGGGGCTTGGTAGTCGACACTTTGAGTCGGATGCTCCATCATCGCAAAGGAGCTAAGATGCGCTTTACCAACAATGTGGGCGCCCGCATTCAGTATTCGTGTCACTACTTCTGCGGTACTTTCTTGGACAGGACATGTCTCATAATATGCACGGTTACCAAGAGAAGTTCGGGTGCCACGAATTTGGAAATTATCTTTAATAGCAACTCTTCTGCTTCGAAGCAGGCTAGTGGAAACAATTAACAAATGTTCATCGAAGTTTTCTCAGCATGTGAGCCTCAACCTAGGCAGCAGTGTGGGATTTCCCAAATCTCTTACCTATTCGAAGATTGTCGAGCATTAGGAGCTGACGCCTCAATAGATGGAGCGTACGATCTGGCAGGAATGGCTATCCCATGCCCTCGGTAACCATTGCCTGCAGCGTTTATCTGAACAAAGTTTCTAGCTCCGATATCAGCTGTTGATCTTGCTGTACATTTCAGACTGGCGAACCAGCATAATCGTTGTCGTCTATTGATGGCCAAATGGATTGTACGAAGGCAAGCTGACGGTCTTCGTAGACCCTCCATACTGAATGTAGAAGCCCTCTGGCGACGCAGTAGGGGCCATCAGTAACGTTCAAATGAGGCTTTTACAATCACATGCCAATATTCCGGACATCCTCAAGAAAATGATACCGTATGCCGCTAGTCCATATCTGTCAAATCATCATCAATCCAAGCCCTACCTCACATCACCATTCAATACTCGCACACTAGCGCCTTAGGTATCTCTTACCATGTAGATGATCTTAGCATGCCCATCTGCATCGAATGTCGTTACCCGGTTCCTCAGCTCTACCATGTTCTTCATAGCAGCAACAATCGGGGCACCTCCAACAACCCGTCTACCAAGACCGCTGAAAATGGCATCCAGATAAGCTCTGCCGGTGGACCGAAGATCAAGGCGACAGGGGGAGCTACTGGAGGGGATGTACGGTTGACGCAATGCCCGCGATGCAAGCGGTTTGCGGACAAATACGTTGAGCATGATTTTGTTGTGCTGTTTATCGATTTGGTGCTTGTGAAGCCACAGGTCAGTAATCACTAAATAGCTTTTTTTAACCCATCTCAACAGTTTAGAAGATGGTCCAAAGTACAGTTTCCACTGCAAATAACTGCCATCCTTCCCTTACAACGCACAGATGCTGATCCGTAAAACTCAGGTCTATCGCCATCTGCTCTTCAACCGCCTCGGTCGCTCAGACGATGAACTCGACGTTCGTTCCCCAAAACCCCACCCCAAACATTCCATCCTCCTCGCCCATTAACGCCCGATCCAGCCGTCTATAACCCGCCTCGGTGTTCTCCTCCTCCTCTTCGATGTTTACCTTACATGGTCACACATCGAATCCCTTCCTCCCGTCCTAATCGCCTCCTCCCAAATCCCTCAACTCCCAATCCTCTTTCAATACACCTTCTACCTTCTTCTCTCCTTCCTTACGACCCTAGCCCAACACCTCACCATCCGCTGGCTCGCCCGCTTCCTCGGTCTTGGAAACACTATCATGTCTACCAACTCTTCAGGTAGCAGCACCCCAGCGACGACCGTATCAAAACCCACCTCGAACGGTAACAGCATCAGCACCGCCCTTTTTGTCAGCTCCTGTATGAAACTGTTCCCCATCCTTATGGTTGTTTGGAAATACGACGACGCTGGCGGCAATGTGGGTAGGGGCGTTGAATGGGCCGTTGCGGTACAGAATCTAGAGGCATTGAGGATCTTGCTTGGGTGCGGGTACATGGGGGCAGCGGGGCTTGTGGCGGTGGGATGGGTGGGAAGGTGGGTGGTTGCGAGGGTGGTGTTGGGGATAGTGGGGTTAGGGAAGGTAATGTAGTTTCGAGGACTTTACATGCATGAACTATATAACCTGCTCGATTTAGTTCCCCAGAGCATATAGATTATACCGCAGGCTTGGCTTCTTAAAGTTTCGGAAGCGCTGCTCCTCTAGCTTTTCTTTCAATACCTGAATCACTCCCTTCCATCTCCCAGGGTATTCTCGGTGTGTCAAGCGTCCCATGCCGTGTCAATTCACAAACCCCAAAGAACTCTGCACATCCACCATATTCTCTCCCCCCACTTTCCTTGCCAAAAGGCATTCCTCCTCCTCCTCCTCCTCCTCCTCCTCCTCCTCCTCCTCCTCTCCCTCTTCGACTTTACCTCTCCGAACCCCCACGTGGCCACCACCTATCTTATACGCCAGATCTTCCATTTACAAGGGGACCCGGAAGATCCTTCTACAGTAGAGAAAGAAGAAATGTCTACAAATTTGGATGGCTAGGACAGGAAGACCAGTTAGCATTTGTATCTTGGTTGAGGAGTGGAGAGGCCGTGGACGGTGGTCAATTACGAATGATGGTTTTCTATCATTTAAATCAATTAGGCAGCTTATAAGCCCCCTTGACCTCTGGATCTGCCTCTAGTACTACTCCCCCGCCTAGATCCCACTGTCCCTGGCTACGCTCATGCTGCACCCGCATTGCGCGGCGGTTGCGCTCATCTTCTTCTTGTGCGCGGCGTGTGTATTGATCATGAGCATGGACAACAGGTTTTTCACCGTTGTAGTCTTCGGCGTCGTAGCGGCTTTGCTTGGAGGAGATGCAGCCCATTTTGGTTAGTGTGTGCTTGGTGAATAGGGAGAGATGGATACTCAGCCGAGTTGTGCTTGGCTTTGGTTTGAGCTTCGTTGTTAAGTACTGATTGTGTTGAGGGTGAGCACTGTGGAGAGAGAAATCGAGGCACGAAGAGAGCGTGGCTGTTTTATATGGAATTGTCTAGTCCAGTGCGTTCCTTGTTTGAGACCTGGACAATGGTAAGACGCCTGAGGGAATAGGAGATGATCAAGGTCAAGGTTCCCGTCCTTAGGTAGCCATGTAAATTGTGATGAATGGGGAAACAATGTCATTATCTCACGTGTATTTTCAGTATGAAAGGGAGTCGGGACAAAGAGTCGTGAGACTTGATAACAATGACATTATTCCTTGTCAATACCGCCGCATTTCTTTGCTCGTTGTGTTGTTCGTCGAAGTCCCACTGTAATGCATAGCCACTCGCTGTTATGTTCTGCATACTCGCTGTCCCCTCGGTCGGTATTAGAATACACCACCCAACACGGATCCTGGCCCTTGGGTACCACGTTTGTATATTTCGGTCGCAATCTTTCTCCCCAGAGCAAACAGGAAAAGCCACAGATATCGACTTCCCCAGAAACAACCAGCAGCAAGTTCTCTAGTGTTATCAACCATGGGTTGCGCTCAATCCGTTCCAGAATCCCACAGGAGACCTACCCACCAGTCGTCTCCGAGTGAAAAGCAACGCAAGCATGGCGACAGAGAAGCTCGCCGTGCTGCGCGCAGGAAAAGGCATGAGAGGATGGACAGAGTAGCGGCGGCTAATGCGGCAAGAAGACAGAAATGGGATGAACATCGCCATCGAAGTCACTGAGGGAAAAATCGTCAGGACTATCGCTGAGATTCATAGTATATTGACTTCGCCCGAATCCTTGCTAATGTTTCTTTGTGGGTCATCTGGGCTGATTAGGTAGTGGGATGAGATGCGATTGGCGTTTGGAGTATTTGACGTTTCTCCCGTAGACAATATGAACATCGTTTAACAACTCGCCTCATCTCCAGTAGCTTTGATCACTCGTAGAAAATCAACCTCCCGCGATATTCGAGCATGAGTAGCATTAGGCATCAATCGCGCGAGCTTTCCAGTTCGGAAGCCGTTCCAGGTGCAGACTTCGGCTTCCAAATTTGGTCATAGGAGATGACAAGTTATAAGGTTCGTGGAGCGCATCATTAACACGTAAAGGCGGTTGATCTTGAATTATTTTAGGCGACTTCTCCATCAGCCGGAAACTTGTGTGGTCGAGATCTTGCGGTCATCCCAGAGTACAAGAATCTATTCTTCCACTCTTTCAACTGGAAAGTTGTCCAACTCAAAGCAAGCTCTGCCATCCAATGCCCTCATGAAATGCCCGCGTTCAGTGTTGTAGGCAATGATTTCGGGGGAAAAAGTCTTAATTAAACAGACCGCTCACTCAGAAGTGTGCAAATCTGCATCTACGAGAGTTTATAGCGTACCTGCGTAAGATGATGCATATCACCCTGTGAGCGGAATGGGACCTCTTACTTCCCTTCATTCTATGTTGAAAGCCGACTCTCACTTTTCCTCGTTAATTTGCTCACCCTACTTACTGCCATCAAGCTTCATCTGAGGTGCAGCTGTCTGTATTTGTAGGCGTAAGTCATTCCTAAGCTCTCCCGTGTACATTAATGCATTCAGAGGCTTACAATAATACAAACCATCAGCCTGTGGCTTAAATGTCTCGAAAAACGTGGAACCAAAGGTGCTTGAGAAGTAACCGTGACCTTCATACTCTATGGGCAAGTCGTTGAGCAGTACGATGTAGTTTAGAGCGTTATAGAGATCTGGGTCAATTTGTAGCAGGTCACGTTTAAACTCGGAAGTGTAAAAAATATAAACAACATTACAAAGTAAGGTAAGGTATCATTGACGGTAATAATGTAAGTGTGGTAAGGTAAAGTACTGTATCACAATCGCGGGTACAGCCGGTGATATGCACAGTGACTAAGCAATGCATCATCGACGGAGCTTCAATCTGCGTGTTGCGTTGTAGTACTTTCGCCAATTATTGCTAACTCCCCTTCTCCAACCTACCCTAGTTTTCTTTACTACCTACCACCTAGAAATATACACCGTCAAGATGTCTAAAAACAGGCAACCTCTCTATCCTCGATTATCCAGAAGGCCCCCGTTTAGTGTCGATGCATCTGGCTATGAGCCTTCGGCAGGCGAGACTATACCGCGAAGACACCCTGCTGCTAAGGACAAACTTATTACCACCCCTTCTGAAGACGTCAGGACTATCTTCGACATCTTGAAGCGAAGCGCTGACAAATATGGCAATGCCAAGGCCGTGGGTACTCGACGAATAGTAACGACGCATGTGGAAAACAAGAAGGTTAAGAAGATGGTGGATGGCGAAATGACGGAGGTCGATAAGAAGTGGACCTACTTCGAATTGAGTGGTTACAGCTATGTCAGCTTCATAGAGTATGAAAAAATGTGTCTAGAGGTTGGTGCTGGGCTTAGAAAGCTTGGTATGATCAAGGGTGATCGGTTACACCTATTCGCAGCAACTAGGTACGATCTCGATGTACTATGCTCGAATATCCTATAGCGTTGAAGCTCACACTGCGTGTCCTAGTGCTCATTGGCTTGCAATGTCCCATGGTGCAACCTCGCAGTCGATTCCTATAGCTACTGCGTACGACACCTTAGGCGAAGAGGGCCTTAAGCACTCTCTCGTTCAGACCGGTGCGAAGGCTATCTACTGCGATGCCCATCTTTTACCGACACTATTGAATCCGCTGAAGGAAGCTAAAGAGATAAAGTATGTGGTATACAACAGCGATACGGACGCTAAGCAGGCAGATATCAAGAAACTCAAGGTCGAATTCGATTATCTGGAAATTCTTAGCTTCGAAGATTTGAGGAAGTTGGGTGAAAGCAATCCAGTAGACACTGTGCCGCCTGAGCCAGAAGATCTGTGTTGCATAATGTACACGTCGGGTTCGACCGGAACCCCCAAGGGTGTGCCAGTGAAGCACAAGGCCGTCGTCGCCGCCATTGCTGGTGTCGATACAATAATTGGTCCATACCTTGGACCTGGCGATGCGCTCCTAACCTACCTCCCGCTTGCTCACATCTTAGAGTTTGTCTTTGAGAATGCTTGCTTATTCTGGGGTGGTACAATGGGCTATGGAAACCCCAAAACTCTGTCCGACTCTTCTGTACGGAATTGCAAGGGAGACATCCGCGAATTTAGGCCAACTATCCTTGTTGGTGTGCCAGCTGTGTGGGAGTCAGTGAAAAAGGGCATAATTGCGAAGGTCAACCAAGGCAGCTTTGTTGTGAAGAATCTGTTCTGGGGTGCTCTTGCAGCCAAGGGCTTCCTCATGTCTACTGGTCTCCCGGGCACAGCAATCTTAGATGCTTTGGTCTTTAAGAAAATCAAGGATGCTACTGGTGGACGCCTTCGGCTGTGCATGAACGGAGGAGGACCTATCGCCAAAGACACGCAGCGGTTCATCTCTCTTGCCATTACTCCCATGATAGGGGGATATGGTCTTACAGAAACGACGGCCATGGGAGCCCTGACGGACCCCTTGCATTGGACAGACGATGCTCTGGGAGACATACCGTCCTCGATTGAAATTAAGCTTGTTGACTTTCCAGATGCAGGTTACTACTCAACGAACCAAAGACCTCAGGGTGAGATCTGGATTAGGGGAGACAGCGTTTTCAAAGGGTACTATGAAAATGAAAAAGAGACAAAGGAGTCTTTAACAGAAGATGGATGGTTCAAAACGGGTGACATAGGGGAATGGGACTCTAATGGACATCTTAAGATCATTGATCGAAAGAAGAACCTTGTCAAGACGCTCAACGGAGAATATATTGCTTTGGAAAAGGTCGGTTTGCTTGCTTCGTAAGCATTGGCACTAGTACTGACGCGTGAGGAAACTTACAGCTGGAGTCGGTCTATCGTTCTGCCACAGTTGTTGCCAACATCTGTGTACATGCTGCAACTGACCGTGCCAAACCCATCGCTATCATCGTACCGGCCGAGCCTGCGCTGAAGAAACTTGCGGCGGACAATAATATACAAGGTAGCGGTCTCGAGGAGCTTGTCCATAATGAAAAGTTGAACCACATTGTCTTGAAAGAGTTGCAAGCAGCGGGTAAGTCAGGCGGGCTTGCTGGTATTGAAATCATTGATGGTGTTGTTATGGCCGATGAGGAATGGACAGCAGCGAATGTAAGTAATGGGTTTGTTTTGAACTGAGAACCCCCTACTCACCACACATTCAGGGCTTGACCACTGCAGCACAGAAAATAAACCGAAAAGGTATCCTGCAAAAGTACCAGAAAGAGGTTGACAAGATTTACAAAGCTTGTGGGCAATGAAACAGCCTGTTTTCAAGGAATCATTGACGCTGGCGCACATTCCACTACACCAGCGTGGATTTCGGCGTTGGGTATTTTCGGCAGCATCATTTCATGCATGGGTAATGAGAATATCTCCAGTTTATTCAAGCGGTCATGAGGAACGAAGCGGCTTGTAGTATTAAATGTATTGATTGTTGTGGAGTAAAGACTAGCAAGTACATCTTTAGAAAGATTTCCTCTAGAGTTTGGGACCGATTGGTTCGCGAATACAAATATGTTCTTGCAATTAGAACACTCAATTCATCATGATTCGACGCACCCATGACTTAGGGTTAGTCTCGCCTACAGTAATTAGCGTGTGCACAAAGGTTTAGAATCCTTGGCATTCATTTTTGCGCTGCCCCACGGTGATCCTTTATATGAGGAATTCGAAAATTCAACCCCACCGCCCCCCCAATTGCCCAAAATTGAAGCTATTCAGACCTCTTTGTTTATTGATGTTCTTGTAACCGTTTTTATTCGAAATTCCTCAACGTCGAAGTTAAAATCTACCTCTAGATGACCCTCTCACCCCCTCTAGAGCATCCGAAAGACTCTATTAGAACTGAGTCGTTAAATAGAATCAAATTCCTGATTTCCTACCTTCAATTCTCGTTTCAAAGCTCTGATATCTGTCTCAAAGATGTAGCCTGAATGCTTGAAGTGCTGCCTCGAATATCTATCACATTCGCTTCGTTCAACAGCGTAATGAAGAAAGTCATCAAAGATGCCTTCAAAATGAAGTCATATCTCGTCAAAATGCCTACGAACCCAGGTCTTTAATACGCTGAAGATGAGTTCTATGAGGTTGTAATTCGACGAGTAGAGAGGCAAATATCGCATCTGACATTCATATCAGTGATAGATCGTCAATTCAACGAGGCAAATAGAATAGCTTATCTGACATTCGTGTGAGATGATGAGCTCTTCGATTCGACTATTGCAATGAACACTTGCGTTATTCATGATGATCACACTTCTTGAAGCCGAAAAGAAACTGCATAGAGATAGCAGTTCATCTGCTAGTCATCGAAAGAAAGTCTCGTCGTTGAATCAGTCTTCACGAATGCCTGTACAGAATAGATATTCGTCTTTCATATAGATCGAAAGAACACTTCAGCAATGTCTTCTCGTTCTGAAGACTTGATAGCGAGCTGATTGATCAACGAAAGCATAGGCTTGATGACGTCAGTCTGTGATCTCATTGAATAAAGACTCATTCACGAACACGAGCTGTTCGATCGTCAAACGAAGCATGTCTGCTACTCAATTCAAACGAAGCTCATCGTTTTGCCTGATCTCTACACGCTGTTCTTTCTTATTACTTCAGCGTCTTCTCTTCAGAATTCTTGATATCGTGAATCGATGCACGTTAATGTCTCACTTCTTTCATATGTATCAGATCATCTCTTTCTGCATGGTTCATGACTGCTCTTCGAGGTAGACTATGAGGTCATTTTCAGCTGCCTTAAACACCTTGCGGGGGGCTTCTTTTGAACGAAACTGAGGTCTGAAAGGTGAGTTATACATAAAGAGGTTCTCTTGAATATTGTATACAGTGGCAGGGCAACAATGAACCTCTTCAGCGATTGCCCAAGGAGCCCAATGAAGTAGCAGAAGGCGTAGTATTCTGGAGCGAAGGCTTGCAGGAAGTGGTCCCGGCATAGCTATAAAAGCGATCAGTAAGCGAGGAGGTCTGTATAGCTTCAAAATCACCTGTTTGAATGCGATAATAGGTGGTGGGGTTGGATTTTCGAATTCCTCATATAAAGGATCACCGTGGGGCAGCGCAAAAATGAATGCCAAGGATTCTAGAATAATCTGTTGTCTTATTTCGTCTCTACTTTTTAGTACCTGTCTTCGATGCTCAAACATATTCCATTTGTATATGTACACAAAAGGATTCATTCTAAAGCCAATGGACAATCTCACCACAACCTCCGTGACCGAAATATCAGAATGCGTCAGTTGCGAAGTTATAAAGACTGCAGCTAATTCTAACGCCTGATCGTCGATCCACTGAATTGTGCCTCCAGGTCCGTCGCTCGTGTGACTCCCTCAACAGCCTGATGGTTGTGACCGCCGACAGGAGAACCACACTGCGGGCATTGAGATGTCTGCATCGGCATGCCGCAATCTCCAATCGTGAAAGGATGCCCGTTTGCGCAGTAATACCAATGTCCTGTACCACGGAAATCATGCGACATCGCTGCGTACACGGCTGCCTTTTCTTCGTTACTCACCGGTGCGTAGAAGGTCGAATCACGCAGCATCTTCTCCACATCCCCAACTTCAGCCAACATGCCAGCGGTTTGGCCAGGATAAGCTGTGCAAACACTTTTGGCTCTTTGGAGATGTGCTCTCGCCTGGATGAGAAGTTCAGGAATGGCTGATTCCGCTTCCGAGCGACCACGTTCGAGAGCAACGAAACGAGCCCAATACAGTAGCCCTTCAACCGCGTTCGCTGGCTGCTGTCTTGCCTGGGATTCTTCGACTAGAGCCTCGCAATCTTTTCTGTTACTGATTAAGTTGACGTGAAGGTTTCCTCGACCCGTGGTTAGAAATTCGAGGAGAATGGCGTAATCGCATCGGAGTAGCAAGACTGTTGTCAAGAGGCGATTTCGTACTTGAAGAACATTTGGTCCGCAGAAAATCTCAGTATCCACTCCGCGATGTCTGCGTGCATCCTGCACAAGGTCGTGGATGCGGCTGAGAGGTTGTTCCGCTTCGTCGACTTTTTTGAGGAACTGCTTTACCTCTTTCCGAAGCTTCAAGATGCTCTTGAATCTTGCATCTGATCTAGTGAAATTGGTGATATCCTTAATCTGCTGATCGCGGGATCCTTTCAGCTGAATAGGCTTCAGAGAAAGAAGTTCTAACGTGGAAGGTAATTGCTGCGTAGAATCTTGGCCCTCCGCCCCGCCTTCTCGAAGCTCTATCTCTTCCCGTTCCATTCTAGCAACCAAAGGAACAAATTGTATATTTGCCCATACAATAAACTTTTTTGTTGCCTCGTCAATCCACGCTCGTCGAACTATGCGGCCATATCTATTGATGTTTCGAAGAGGGCAGCGACACATCGGGCAGTTCTTTAATTCGGCGATAGAGAATGGTTCCGAGCTAGACTTTAGCCCCACAATCGAGCCTGCGCCATCTGGTTCGTCAGAGAGAGTATAATAATCCGAGATACTCATGTGACCGTCCATGCTTTCCAGAGTGAGGATGTGGCCACATGATGGTATAATGCAAGGGCTTTCGTCGAGATCAATCTCAGCATAGCTGGATCCCATGATGTAATCAACCATCATCTCCTTGATCGGCGTATCGGCGCACTCCTGGCAGTGCTGAACACCTGGACAAACCTCCCCACAGACAGACGGACATCGATGGCCACAGCCCAAAATCTCCGAGCAACGTTTCGAGCAAGGCAGAAGGTCGCAAGGCACCGCGCATGGCATCTGGCATTTCCCACGATGTGGACAAGACCAAGAGCAGTCTTCAACACATGGCATGCAAGGCTCTTGGCACTTTTTACTGCAGCGTGAGTGACTGCAGCGGACCTCACATGGTTCATTGCAAAGCGGACATGGACCGTCGCCGTGGCAGGTACCCAAACATGCGTGACTACATGTCGTGTACGGTCTACTGCATTGCGCCTTACAAATACCGTGAGCTCTCTGGGAGATCTGACCATCGGCCTTTGGATTGCAGTCTTTACAAGCGTGCTTGCAGTCATGTCCACAGGCGAGGGCGGCTCCACACGTGGCAGGACATGGGTAATCATTCTGAAGCGGAAGGTCACAGCAACGAATCTTTACTCGGTGCTTGCAATTTGGCATGACCATTTCGACTTTGATTCGGCATGATACAGTTTCCGGAGCTTGCGCTTTGTGACACTCCAACCATTTCCGTATGTGTCCACAAGGCAAGACGATGTTTGGAATCTGGACTGGACATTCCGCCTCGCATGGATCTCCGCACGGTCTGGGGCACGGGTGCTCACAGCCTCTCTTGATCCTCTGGCAGCGCTCAAGGCACCGGACGGCGTTGTGTAGCGAATCGGCATGACACTTATTGATGCAAGCGTGTCCGCAACGTAGTCTCGAAGTACACTTCTTGTCGCAGCCACCCTCCGGCGAGAGGAGAGAGAAATCATCGGCTTTTGATACCTCGATTGAGGTCTCCTTGTGCCGGGGACAGCAGAGCGCTAGGGTTTGACCTATGTTTTTGTCTCTCTCTAGGATGGAGATGACGTTGGTCCACATGGGAACAGAACTCGCGGTCTGAGCATTGCCGATGATATACATACCGTGGCGAGCGCGACTCAACAAGACGTTGATGCGATTCGAAGTTTTCAAAAATCCACATTTTCTCTCGTCGTTGCTTCGTACCAGTGAGATGACAATCACTTTCGCTTCTTCCCCCTGGAAATTATCAACAGTCGCGACCCTTAATGCATTGAGTAAGGTTGTCTTCTGCATATTGACTTCGCTCTCTGTTGTAGCCTCCGGGCTGTCATCTTTCAGGCCCAAGGTCTCCAAATCCTGGAGATCTCGATCGCCGACCACAATCTCGAAAGAAGACCTTAGCCGCTGCTTGATCTTCTGCAACTGTCCCAAATATGGAGTCAAAACTGCAATATCATCTTTTCCATAAGTTCCTTGGCGTACAAGGTGGGAAACCAAAGCGGCGACCATCTCTACTTCAAAAGAGTTAGTCTTCGAGAATGAGATCATTTGAGCTGATGACGATGAGTCTTCCTTCTCTTGATGGTTGAGCCAGAAGAGGCGCTTCCGCAATCCATCAGCCTCGGGATAATCTAACACCGAAGCGTAATCTTGTAGCTCGGGATACAGCGTGGTTCTAACAAGCTCTGCAATCGATGGGTGCATCCGGCGCTGCACCTTCAGTGAACTGAATGGGATCTTCGGGTAGCCGGGCTGAGGTTTAACGAGTCGCTCAAAAAGCGAGATGTCCAATGAGAATTTTCCGCCCCTGGGGTGATCATGTTGGAGCTCGTAGTTGTTGATCTGGGGTCGGAGCTGCTCGTGATCCCCAATAAGGATAGCATGTTCGACTGAAGGCAAAAGCGCGGTGAGCGTGTGTGCCTCTAAGACCTCACCTGCCTCTTCACACACCATGACTTTTGCTCGCACACGTCTAAGAACCTCTAGATTCCTTGCCAAGCCTGTGGTTGTGACGCCGATGACGTGCGCCCGTAGAAGACATCGAAGATTCAATTCCTGGTAGCACTTCTCGAGTTCATCTTTGGTATCACGATAGGATTCAAGGACGTGAAGTAGAAGGCCGTTCAGCTGAGCTGCGCGTTGCTGGACCCAATACTTATGGATTGATTCCCGCTCAGAGGCAGACATCTCCAGGAGAGAGACGTTTGAAAGCTCCGTAACGGGACGGTTCGAGCAAAGACGCTGAGCTGCTCCTCTAAGCCAGCTTTTAACAACACTGTACTTCCTATCGCGCACTGTCCGAAATCCATCTTCGTCAAACCCCATCCCAAACAGTTGTTCGAAGTGCCTGGACGAGTCTTGTCTTTCCAGATAAGCTTTGATGTTTCTCCACGAGGTCGGATCCTTCAGTCCTTGTAAAATTTCCTCGATATGTGCTAGCTCGCTGTCCAATTTCGTATGAAGTTGCCACTTCTCGTAACCTTCGGTTTTCGTCTGCCCGACTTGCTGGGAAACATGGCGGAGGTTCAAGTCTTGGAGAAGTTCGGATTTAGACCGCGAACCTAAACGGATCAGCTGCTCAACTCCGTCCTTTACTAGATGCTCGAGAAGTTGATCGAGTGCGTGGTTCGTATAGCATACGCAAACAATAGGACCAAGATTAGCTGCCTTACGGTTTTTCAATAAAGTTTTGATGATTGCTACGCCTGTATAGCTTTTCCCGGTACCTGGCGGTCCTTGGATGAGCGCAAGGCAGCGGCTCAGAGCATTAACAGTGGAGATCTGCTGCGCGTCGTCAAGTGTGGATTTGCTACGTAGCATCTGGTAGTCGAACTGCTTTCCAGGCTTAAGTTTCAGAGGTTCTCCTCCAGTCAAAGGGTCCAGACTGAAGGCGAAGCCGCGTCCCCGTGAGTAAGCGGGGGGTGGGATATCCGCAACCCCCGGATCTTGCGTCACTGGAGCGATGAATTCGGAAAAAGGAAGATCGAGAGTGCGGCTCATCTGCTGGAGCGCCTGCAGCGTTGGTCGGAAAGAAGGCAACAGAATTCCGGGAAACTCAACAAGAGATTGTCTTAGATTGCCAGCCTTTCCGAGGTGATTGTTGATCCAGGTGACGTCTTCCATATTGTCTTCCAGCATGCTAAGCATCACAGTTGCTCGATCTGCGTGCTTAAAAAGACTTGGATGTTCGACCGCTCTTCCAGGATCTGTATTGAGGCCGGTCGAAGGAGTTGCAAGTCCTTCTTCTGTATTATTTCGCTTCTTGGGCGGAGGCGTTGGAACTGGGTCGCATACAGAGAAGAAGATGGTGTTACCTGTAGAAGAGACAAGGCAGAGCAACGCATCAATTTGTAGCTGTTTGCTGCTTTTCCACCATTCCTCTCGCTGTGCAGCACCCTTTTTACGAAGTGCAGGAGGCTGTTCGAACTCTGCTACAATCTGAAGACCTTTTCTTCTGTCGAATGCCAATCGGAGCAGATGAACTTTATGATAAGTGATGTTTCGGGCGCCATTGTTTGGTTTTGACTGGACAGTTGAGGGATGATTGAGTCTCTCAAGTTCTAAATGGACCGCATCTCTGAGTTGGCCAATTGTATCTTCTCGGAGAAGCCGAAATTGCCTGTCGAGTAAACCTTCCAGACCGGGAAGATGGTTTCTGGTGGGATCATTTGAAGGTAGATACTCTAGCCGATGGGACTGAATCTCCTCAGCGGTTGGCAGGATCTTAATGTCGCGAATGTTCTCATGATCGTTATCATGTCGTGGGCCCTGTTCGGATAACATGCCGGGCAGGTCCTGGCCCAACTCGAAGACAGCTCGATGATTCTGTAGCTTGTTTGATCGATTTTCGGACGATGCCATCGAAGTACCAAGACCAAGACGATGTCGAATTCTGGCAAGGCTTCGCCGCACGGCATACAGAGGCAATTGTTCCGGAATACAGGCCGAGATAGTGTCCGCAATCGGCGTGAAATCCGCGATGACCTGGGCGCTTTGATTCAAGTCCACGATCCGCTGCAGCACGGCCAAACTCGCCGTCAACGCAATTGGAGACAACTCATCATCTTTGAGGGATTCTACTAAAGCAAGAGCAGTGAGAGCAACTGCTGTGACTTTGAAAAGATCGATTGCACGACGGCCATTCGGGCCAAAGAGAAATGTGCAGATGGTGTCGAGTGGAGTCTCCAAAATCAGAGATGAAAGGACATCCGGGTGGGAAATGGTTTGGAAGAATGGAAGAGTTCTCTCTTTGAAAATACGAATCGTCATCTCTCCTATTGGGCAATCAACCGCCAGATCTACCAGGGCCTTGATCATCGCAATCCCCTCTTCCGTTGCCAGCTTCGTGATGATTTGCTGACGCGTTTCGGTATTTTCTTGGTTCATGAGGTCCCATCCCATTTTGAAGAATCTCCCAGTATCTACGACTAGGGACCGCGAATAGGTATTGCGTTTTGGTATGAGGTAAGTCCATTCGCGAAAGCTAGACTCGATTCCGGACCGTTCCCGAGGCCTAGGAATAGCCTGTGGTAGTGCATTGGTACCATTTTTTCCCATGCTCAGTTCATGCAAGAATTTACATTGCTTCCCTCTATAGCACCCATTAGGTGTCAGGTAGAACGGGCAGGGTCCCGGCGATGCTCTGGAGGTCGGTTCATGACTGTATTTGCATCTATTGCCGCGTGTACATTCGCCGCGTGCAAAATCGAAACAAGGCTTCTTGCTAGATATGCCTGGTTACCCAAATTGTATTCGTCTGGAGATCTAATCAAGGGACTCCGCACTTACGCGTTACGGTCAGGCATATCGTGAAGGTGCTAATAACACCTGGGGAAAGGAATAGCTGCAAGCCTTACGGTGAAGCGGACGGGAGGCAGTGATCGGAAATAGTACCGTAGTTGGCAGTGTTTTGTTAGCGGAATAAACTCTTCTAAGGCCAGTGTTTTGCTAACGTTGAAAGAGAATGATGAGAGAAGTGGTCGGTCAGCCTTGTTAGTCGTGGTTCTGTTCATGAAATTGCATAAACTACAAGTTGTATAACATTTGCATAATTAGTACACGTGTTTTGTGCAGGAATCATCCGTACAAGGCGGGGTAAATATAAACCTGCCCCTCGATGCCGATGCTGTCCCTCTCGTTGATCTTCAACCTAGTATATCTTAAAGACTGACTAGATTTTTGAACATGTCTCATTATTGCGCTGCTTGTGACAGGCGTTTCAACACACCAATATCTCTGCTGCAGCATCTCGACTCCCCTGCTCACGCTGCTTCTTATGAATGCGATAGCTGCGACCGCGAGTTCGGTAGCCAACTGGCCTTGAATCAACATCTCAGTTCTCCCGTTCACGCTTTATCGTACGACTGCGATGATTGTGATCGTTCTTTCGGTAGTCAAGAGGCCCTTGAACAACATTTCAACTCTTCTCTCCACGTTTCAGTGTTTGAGTGCGACGACTGCGACCGCGAGTTTGGAAGTCAACAGGCTCTGGATCAGCACCTCAACTCTCCCGCTCACTCTTCATCATACGAGTGCGATAACTGTGATCGCACGTTTGGAAGTCAGCAGGCATTGCGGCAGCATCGCGCCTCGTCTGTTCACAATAGACGATATGTTTCGAGCATGCTGTGAGGGGAATAACGTTACATTGCAATGGAAACCAAGTGCTAGATAGGCGGACATTATAATTGAGAGCGGAAAGTTGTAGGATACAGCTCATGACTCGTTACTGTTTGTCTCGCTTTCTAATTGGTTTAAAATCACAGACAAGTTGATGAGATTCATCAAGTATATGAATGATGTGTTATGTTCTAAATTTAATATCACTTCGTATTCAATTTCGAACTGAATTTACAAGGTGTATTACATAATCTTTGACAGCAAAGGAACTATCCACTTTCAGATCTATCTCCGCTTGTTGAAGGGAAAGCCTGCGCTATCGGCTGTAGCCCCAGAAGGTTTTCTTTCAAAAAGTCCATGGCCCGCTTGAGATAATGCAGACCGATTGCTCTGGCACGGTTGCGGGCGTGAGAGATGAAGATGTCAATGTCGGCTTCGTGCTGGGCGATGAAGGGTTGTATATAGGATTGATAGAGGAGGCGGGCGCCTTGGGCTTGGGGTAAGACGAGGTAGGAGAGCAGGAAGAGGCGGAGGTAGGCGTAGAAGGGAAACCTGGGTAGAGATGCAAGGTTAGAGGGGGTTTGGTAAAGTTTGGGGTTGGGGTTGGGGTTGGGGGAGAAGGTGGGCGGAGGGTGGTTACCAGGAAAAAATGAACCATGTCCAGAATTCAATAAGGTTGAAGCAGGAGATGACGACCCAGTACATGAGCCATGGTGTTAGCTGAGCCGGGTCGGAAGTACGAAGCGCTTTGTAGGAGGTGAAGATTGGGAGAAGGATGGTGACAAATAAGCTGGGAGTTTGTCAGTGAGGTTCTACATGTTTATGTAGATAACATGTGACTACGATGAAGGTATCACTAGGGCTTTGACTTACGAGAGTAGGTTCGGGAGAATGTCAAACATCGTCAATCGCATCAAGTCCGATAAGGAGGGTTGATCCGCTTCTTCTCCTTCTCGCTGACAAAGGCCGGCAGAGCACAAATATTACAAAACAACCCTTTAGATGCTGGTAAGTCTACGGATATTTGACTTTGATGTGTGATCAGCTTTTTCACTGCGGATACTGTGAAATAGCTGAAAGTATTCTGCTGGGACACATATCAAGTCACGAAGCCGACGGCTTTAAAGCCAGCGCAACAAGCCATATCTGGAGAGATCTGCCATAATTTGGGGGGGGCGGGGGCATATTTGGGAGGGAGGGCCGCCATATCTGGAGTGGGGTGCCTCATTTTGAAAAGGGGGGAGCCGCCATATTTGGAGGAGATAAAGAACCATAAAGGTACAACAGAGAACCAAAGATACAGCAAAATCATTCAATCCCTTTCTCGTTAACTCTGTACCGCAGAAAGCCTCAGAAAATTGACTTACAGCACCAATGGATCAGCTGAACATCGATCGCGCGAATGCTCTGTCATATGAATCCTTTCATACTCCACCTTTTCCCCTTCAACAAGGTCTCAATGATAAAGATCAGTTCATGAAAGCTTATCCGCTCACTCCTTATCCTACGCTTTACAAGACAAACAAGCGGTCATTTTCCGCGTTTGAAACAGATGGCAACATAATGCCCACGACGGAATATGAAACCAAGCGAAGGGAAAGGAACTCCGGCTCATATCATCACTTCTTCAACGCCCCTTCATCTTCTAGCCTATGCCATTCTCCGCCGACTCCATCTTTGAATGTCTCATCGACGGAACTTAAAAGGGTGTTAGAGTCAATATTTAATCAAGTTGATTGGTTAGAGGTGGCATTAGCGGTGGCCAAGAATCGAGCGCCGTCAGTCTACTGCGAAGTCATCGAGAAGATATTGCAGGCACAAATACATCAGCTTCTAAAGGCCGAGGTCAAGGATGAGCATGAAAGGGATGAGGATACGGACAAGCACGAGGATGAGGATGAGGACGACGACGACGATGAGGATGAGGAGTATGTGTATGTGTACGAGGACGATGACGACAACAATAATGACGACGAGGATGAGGATGAGGATGAGGATGAGGATGAGGATGAAGACGAGGATGAAGACGAGAATGAAACTGACGACGGCGACGAGTACGACAGGGTGTAAAGAGGAGTAAGACAGGCGAGAAGGAACAAGGAAATCAAAGCGGATAATTAGAAGTGGGTTGGCAGTAAATGTGCAAGCTACTAAGATCATTAAATGTACAATGATCGTATCTATTTTAGCCTTTGACGTTTGCTTTTGCAGGACTTACAATCGATTTGCATCATCGAGGCTTTCAATGTATCTATTGCTGAACACCACAAGCGTAACATCAATATTGCAAGATTGGCCTACCCATCTACTGTAATATAGAGCTTAATAGGAGTTTAAATCATCTTTTGGATTAAAGAGGCTTGGGGGGCTAGCACAAAGTGTGTAGGGACTTCTCGTGAGTAAGCAATTCTAGTAAGTACGCAGTAATGGCGGTTTCTGCCGCTGTTTTTGGCGGTCCCCAAAACCTTAAAGTCACGTATAGGGCTGCGTCCCTGCCTCCAAAAAGCGAGGCACTAGCATCCAAAGTTGGCCCATAACTGCACTCGAAGAGTGCTCCCTTGGCGAGTACTCTCTTTTATTTCTCCAAGGGTAGATCCCAAAAATGGAGGGAAATGCTCACCAGGGGAGTACTCGCCAAGGGAGCACTCTTCGAGTACTTACTAGAATTGCTTACTCACCCTTGAAGGAAGCAAACATGCCGTAAGACACTTTTCGTAAGACACTATATGTCTTGGGACACTATGTCTTGGACCGCTGTGTGTCTTGAGCCACTATATGCCTGGAGACACTTGTCATAAGACACCATACGTCTTGAGACATATGTCACGAGACACTATATGTATTAAGGCACATGTAGGAAGACATTATACGTCTTGAGACATATGTCATGAGACACTATATGTATTAAGGAACATGTAGGAAGATATTATACATCTTGAGACATCATATGTATCAAGACACTTGTAGAAACACACTACATGGCTTAAGACCAATGTATTAGACACTTCTACCTTTTCTCCCTCTTGTACATTTAATGAAGGTCGTACAGGAATGATTTTTGAATCAATACGTATTTCATCTTCGGATACATGTGATCGATTTCCTTTGATTCTATTGTAAATATTACATCATGAGCAATAACGAAAACCCAAGCCCTTGCTACTCAATTCTGCCATCCTGATAAATAGTACGCAACATCCTACCGCTCCGAAGGCTGATATTCCAATTCCAGCAATTTTACCCGGTCATCCAAATAGCCACGTACAAGGCTTCGTAGATCATCTCGCTGCTTATCGGTCCCGGATACTAAATCACGGTCAGTCTTGATACGCAAAGAGCGAATAGTACTTACCCATCACCAGCATCTTTTCCTTCCCACTCTGCATCTTCTCGCTGAATTCTTGCGCACCCCCAGCGTCCCCTTGCGCGGCCTCGATATCCTCTGGATGCCTCATGTTCACCTCTGTTTGTAAAATCTCCTGCAAATCTGCGGATCCTCGGTAAACAGTCCCACGTCGACCAAAAGACACTTTGTCCTTTTTCAAATAGGTCGAAAAGATTGAGATGAAGAGAATCTACTCTGCGTGTCAGTGGAGCAAACGAAAGCATCGATGAACGTCACCTTATCCAGATTGTCGCCTTCCAAGGCATTATTAAGCAGCGGCTCCACTGCGAGAGCAGTCTCTGCCCTTGTAAGTTTCTCATCAGTGAATTCTCAACCCCGCTTCATGCTTACCGATGTGTTGTACTTGCCAAACCACACGGATTCGAAGAGTACTAGCCTTGCGAGCCTTATAATCATGGATCAGCTGTTTCAGATACGGCAAGTGTGCAGCCATCCCGAACCCAGCGGCTATCAGAAGAACGCTTTCATACTCGCCCACA
>JAABVA010000336.1_pt1 | contig 61315 bp, 58 predicted proteins | sample 5560331 | NCBI WGS metagenome assembly JAABVA01 (sample SAMN12812661, study PRJNA571458) | rock metagenome | isolation source: Antarctica rocks | place: Antarctica: Victoria Land, Mt New Zealand sud | collected 2016-01-07
AGACCGGCCGGAAGCCGCTCCAGCACCTCGGAAAACCGGTCCGTCAGAACAGATGCTGCATCTTGCATCTGCCTCCAAAACCAAGCCGCTCCGAGCGGGTCAAGCACAATTTTAGCGCCTATGGGGAGACGGGGGCTGCTTGTCCCGCAAAGGTGGTTCGGGCATTGTCCGCGTGCCTGCCCGAACGTACTAGCCGAGGTTTCTCATGCGCCGTCTGAGCCTATACGCCGCCACTGCCTCCTTATTGTGCATCTCCGGCCTTGCGGTCGCGCAGGCGCCTGCACCTGCACAGAGACCCGTGCCGACCCCGGCTGCGCCGCCTGCCCAACCTGCAGCGCCCGGGAAGCCTGCGGGCGATCCCGTCGTCGCGCGTGTCGGCACCGACGAAATCCACGCCTCCGAGCTGTCCGAGGCGGCGCATGCCCTGCCGGAGGAGCTGCGCGGCATGCCGCCGACATCGCTCTATCCGATCCTGCTAGATCAGATGGTCGACCGTCAGGTCGTCGTCATCGCCGCCCGCAAGCAGGGCCTGGAGCGTGACCCGGCGGTGCAGCGCATGATTTCCCGCGCCACCGACAGCGCGCTGCAGAACGCGCTGCTGACCCGGGAAATCGCGCCGACCCTCACCGATGCGGCCATCCACGCCCGCTACGACCGCGATGTCGCCGGCAAGCCTGGCGAGCCCGAAATCCGCGCCCGCCATATTCTCGTCGCCGACGAGGATACCGCGAACAAGGTCATTGCCGAGCTGAAGGGCGGCGCAGACTTCGCCGAGCTCGCGAAGAAATACAGCACCGATCCCGGCGCGCAGACCGGCGGCGACCTCGGCTTTTTCAAGAAGGGCGACATGCTGCCCGAGTTCTCCGATGCCGCGTTTGCGCTCAAGGCCGGCGAGACGACGCAGACGCCCGTAAAGACCCGCTTTGGCTGGCACGTAATCCAGGCCGAGGAGGTCCGTACCGCCCCGCCTCCGGCCTTTGAGCAGGTGCGCGACGAGATACGGCAGTCGCTGATCCAAGAGGGCGTGGTCCGCGTGCTGACTGCCGCCAAGACGGGCCTGCCGATCGAGAGGTTCAACCCCGACGGCTCGCCGATGGTCGGGGGTGCAGCCCCGACCGCAACGCCAGCCGCGCCAGCACCGACAAAATAGGTTGGCGCTGCCCACCAGCCCGCTTGCGGTGCCAATGCCGGAGCTGCCGCCATTGGCGGGCGTGCGGCTGGGCTCGGCTGAGGCCGGCATCCGCTACTCAGGCCGCACCGACCTCATGATGGCGGTGCTGCCGGCGGGCACGTCCGTCGCCGGGTTGTTCACCAAAAATCGCTGCCCCGGCGTCCCGGTCGATTGGTGCCGGGCGGCGCTGGCGCATGGCCGGGCCCGTGCGCTGGTGGTGAATGCCGGCAACGCCAACGTGTTCACCGGCCGCGCCGGGGTCGAGGCGGTGGACGCGACCGCGGAGGCCGCCGCCGACCTGCTCGGCTGCCGTGCGCATGAGGTCTTCATCGCCAGCACCGGCGTGATCGGCGAGACGCTGCCGCACGCCAAGCTGATTGCAGCGCTTCCAGCGTTGCATGCCTCCCTGTCCGAGGACGGCTGGGACGCCGCCGCCCGCGGCATCATGACGACGGACACCTTCCCCAAGGGGGCCACCCGGATCGCACTTATCGACGGCAGCCCGATCCGCATCACCGGGTTCGCCAAGGGCAGCGGCATGATCGCGCCCGACATGGCCACAATGCTGGCCTTCGTGTTCACGGATGCGAAACTGCCTGCGTCCCTGCTGCAGGATATGTTGGCAGGCGGCGTGAAGCGCAGCTTCAACTGCACGACGGTCGACAGCGACACCTCGACCAGCGACACGGTGCTGCTGTTCGCCACCGGGCAGGCCGAGCACGCCCGTGTGGGCAAGCATAATCTGAAGCTCGTCCGCGGCTTCCGTGACCAGCTCGACGCCGTGTTGCTGGACCTCGCCTTGCAGGTGGTCCGCGACGGCGAGGGCGCGCAGAAGCTGATACGTATCGACGTGACTGGCGCCATGACGGGCAAGTCCGCCCGGCGCGTGGCGCTCGCCATCGCCAACTCGCCGCTGGTCAAGACGGCTATTGCAGGGGAGGATGCGAATTGGGGCCGGATTGTGATGGCAGTCGGCAAGTCGGGCGAGCCCGCGGATCGCGACAAGCTGTCGGTCGGTGTCGGCGGCACCTGGATGGCGCGCGACGGTGGGGTGGTGCCGGGCTATGACGAAGCGCCGGTCGTTGCGCACATGAGGGGACGGGAGATCGGCATCAAGGTGGATCTGGGCCTCGGCAAGGGGAAGGGCACCGCCTGGACCTGCGACCTCACCCACGGCTATATCGACATCAATGGCAGCTACCGGAGCTGAACCGCGCCAGAGGCACGGCTGATGGCCCTGTCCTTGGTCCCCGACGAGCCTCCGTTCGCCCCGCTCGCCACCGAGCGCCTGACCCTGCGGCCGCTTTGCGCCCATGATGCCGAGGAGCTGCACCGCCTGGTCAACGACTGGGCCGTCGTCCGTATGCTGTCCGGGCTGCCGTTCCCCTACCCGCGGCAGCTAACCGACGAGTGGATCGCCTCCACCGCCCGGCAGATCGCGGGCGGCACAGGATACCACCTTGCGATTACTGGGCAGGAGGAGGGGCAGGAGATGATCGTCGGCTGCATCGGCCTTCGGCTCGACCTCAAGCCGCGTACGGGCAACCTGGGCTACTGGGTCGGGCGCCGTTTTTGGGGACATGGCGTCGCAACCGAGGCCGCGGGGCGGCTGTCGCGCTGGGCGCTCGCCAACCTCGACGTCGACCGCCTGGAAGCGCACGTGGCCGAGGACAATGCGGCGTCGGCTGCCGTCCTGCGCCGCATCGGCTTCCGCATGAGCGGGACAGGGCGCGAGCGCTTCCTGGCGCGTGGCGGGGAGCACCCTGTCTGGCGGTTCCAGGCGACGCGCGACGACATGGCTCCCAAGGCGCCGCTCCGCGATCAACTGCCCCCAGCCCCAGCTCCGCCGGCCTACTCCGCCCCGGACGTTCCAGAACAGCCGGCAAGGGCTGACCGCCCCATCGTGCTCGTCGCTGCTTGCGCGCTGATCGACACGGACGGCCGCATCCTGCTGGCCCGGCGTCCGGAGGGGAAGCCGATGGCCGGGCTATGGGAGTTCCCCGGCGGCAAGCTCGACCCCGGCGAGACCCCGGAGGCTGCGCTCATCCGCGAGTTGCGGGAGGAGTTGGGCATCGACGTGTCCGAGAACTGCCTCGCCCCCTTCGCCTTCGCCAGCCACGCCTATGCTGGGTTCCATCTGCTGATGCCGCTGTTCCTATGCCGGCGCTGGGCCGGGCAGCCGCAGGGGCGGGAGGGCCAGGGCCTCGCCTGGGTGCGCCCGGCGAAGCTCGCCGACTATCCGATGCCTCCGGCCGACAAGCCGCTCATTCCGCTGCTCCGCGATTTTCTATAGGACGCGCTATGCCAAATCCTATCGCCTGCCTGCTGGTGATCGGCAATGAGGTCCTGTCGGGCCGCACCCAGGACCTGAACATTAAATTCATTGCCACCGGCTTGGGTGCCATCGGCATCCCATTGCGCGAGGTACGGGTCATCCCCGACGTGCGCGAGGCCATCATCACGACCGTAAACGAGTGCCGCGCGCGGTTTGACCACGTGTTCACCACCGGCGGCATTGGCCCAACCCATGACGATATCACCAGCGAGTGCGTCGCTGCCGCATTCGGTGTGTCATGGGAACCGCACCCGGAGGCCTGGGCGCGCATGGACCGGCACTACCAACCCGGGCAGTTCAATGCCGCCCGGCAGCGCATGGCGACGATGCCTCGCGGCGCCACATTGATCGACAACGCGGTCTCGATCGCGCCGGGCTTTACGATCGGCAATGTCCACGTTATGGCCGGCGTGCCGCGCATCATGCAGGCGATGTTCTCGGCCCTGGCACCCACCCTGCAGGGCGGCACGCCGGTAGAGTCCCGCGCCGTGCACGCGGCCGGGCTGCTCGAGGGCTCGATCGCCGAGGGGCTGGGTGCGATCCAAGACCGTTATCCCGCCCTCGACTTGGGCAGCTATCCGTACTACCGCCTGAGCGGCAGCGGCGTGGCCCTCGTGGCCAAGGGGACCGACGCCGCAGCGCTGGACGCCTGCATCGCCGAGGTCACGACGCTGATCGAGGCGCAGGGCAAGACGCCGGTTCCTGGCGAGCCAGAGGTTTAGCCGACGCCGACTATACCCGCTCGCTCACCTTGATCGCCACCTTGCAGCCGACCTTGATCACCGCCGACATCAGCCGATAGGCCGGGGCCTGCTCGGCCTCGTGCTCCAGCCCGATGTCGCGGTGTTCCTGCTCCTCGGCCCGGAACCGCTCGATCGTCGTGCGGAGCGGGGCCTCCTCGTCGCCGAGCGAGGCCGCCTGGGCCGCATAGTGCTCGTCGATTGCCTCCTCGACAGCGACCGTGCAGGCCATGGCGGCGCGGTCGCCCATCGCCGCAGTGACGGCGCCCAGCGCATAGCCGGCGAGATGCCATAGCGGCAGCAGCGCCGTCGGCCGTACCCGGCGCGTGCCGATCAGGCCGGTGAAGGTGTCGAGGTGATGCTGCTCCTGCGACTTCATGTGGCGGATCAGGTCGCCCTTCGGGCCGCGCCCCATGATGGAGAGCTGGCCTTCATAGATGCGGGCCGCGCCATACTCGCCGGCGTGGTCGACGCGGATGATGCGCTCGACCGTCTGGCGCACGGTGGGGTCGCCGGGCAATGGCGTCCGGGCTTCGCTCATAATCTCGCTCATGTCATGCCTCGCTGCTTCGAGACTGACATGGCGAGGAACCCGGCCAGCGCCAGGGCGAGGACCAGGTTCATCGACGCCATCGACACCGGCAGGCCCGGCACGAGGAAGGTCGGCTCGTCGCACGGCTTGCTGACGGTGGCCGGCATGCGGGCCAGGCGCTCGGCGATGCTGCCGCCGCCGAGGGAAGGCGCCGCGCATTCGGGCAGCGGGCTCGGCCACCAGCCCTGCTCGACCCCGACATGCGTTGCGGCCAAGGCGGCGCCTGCCAGCAGCGATACTGTTGCCGCCGTCAATGCCAAGCGTGCGGCGCGGCGCGGCAACGCCAGCGCCAGGAGGCCGAGCGTGATCGCCACGCGATACGGCCAGCGCTCCCACAGGCACAGCGCGCAAGGCACCAGGCCGAGCCAGCGTTCTGACGCCAGCGCGCCCCCGAGCGCCGCTGCGGACGCCAGTATCGTGACCCAGGCTGCGCTGCGGTTGTCGGATGATGTCATGTCGTATCGGGCCATGATCGCGATATGGGCTGCATTGCCGCTTGGAGCAATTGCACGCGCGCCATACCGTGCAGGCGCACGATGGAGGAGAGGATACGATGCGCAAGGTTCTGGGCCGGGCGAATTCGAGCAACGTCATGAAGGTCATCTGGCTACTGGAGGAGCTCGGCCTTCCCTATGAGCGGACGGACGTCGGCGGCCCGTTCGGTGGCACGGACACACCGGAGTATCGGGCGATGAACCCGAACGGCGTCGTCCCCACGCTTGTCGAGGATGACTTCGTGCTGTGGGAAAGCAACGCGGTGGTGCGCTATCTCTGCGCCACCAACGCGAGGGACAACCCGATGTGGCCGGACGACCCGCGCGCCCGTGGCAGCATCGACCGCTGGATGGATTGGCAGCAGACGACGCTCAACCGGCCGCAGTCGGTCGTGTTCCAGGGCCTGGTGCGTACCGCGCCAGAGGGGCGCGACCTCGTCGCCATCACCGCCGCCACCGCCGAGGCCACCCGATGCTGGACGCTGCTCGACGTCATCCTGGCGCGAGTACCCTACGTCGCCGGCCCGGTGTTCACCCTTGCGGACATCGCGCTAGGCGTGCACGTGCATCGCTGGTTCTCGTTCGATTTCACCCGGCCGGCGCAGCCGCATCTGCAGGCGTGGTATGACCGCCTGCTGGCCCGCCCGGTCTATAAGCGGCATGTCGCGATGCCGATGACCTGATCGGAGGCGTCAAGCTTTCTAGGCCTAAGAGCGGCGGTGCCCCCTGGCATCGACCTCTTGCAGGTCGAGCTCGCCCTCTAGCGTGTGCAGGACGGAGTCGTGGACCTTGCCGGCCCGATACAGGCGCAGCACCTCGCTCCGCCCCGCCGCTACGGCGGCCAGCACGGCCTCGAAATGCGCGTTCTTCTCACCAATCAGGCCGCCATCCGCCGCGCTGAACCGGGCGGCGGCGCGGGCGCGGTAGCCGTATTGCTCGACCAGGCGCGAATGCCGATGGGTGCCGTCCTCGGCCAGCGAGTGCCGCTCGATTGCCGCGAGCTGGGCCTGCGCCATGCGGGCCCGCGCCTCGGCTTCGGATAGCGTCGTGCTCCGATCCAGCTTGAACTCGCTCAGGCGCAGCGCATGGACCAACGGCTCCAGCGTGGCGCCCTGGACCAGCACGGTGACGAGGATCACGAGGAAGGTCGTCGCCAGGATGAAGTCGCGCCCGGGGAACTGGTCGGGCAACGCCAGTGCTGCAGCCAGGCTCACCACACCCCGCATGCCGGCCCAGCTCATGACGATCGGCACCGCGAACGGGGGATAGGGGTCCCGCCGCCGCAGCGATGGCAGCAGGAAGCGCGGCACGTAGGTTGCTGGGATGGTCCAGGCGAACCGGCTCAGGATCGTCGCGGCCACGATGGCGGAGGCTGCGGGCAACAGCTCCAGTACAATGGTCCAGCCTTCACCCAGCCGCGACAGCACGCCGCGGAGCGACAGGCCTATCAAGATGAAAATCAGCGACTCGAGCACGAACTCGACCACCTCCCATACGGCCCCGGCCTGGAGGCGTGTGGCGGCGGTGAACGTGGCGTGCTGCCGCCAGCCGAGCACCAGCCCGCAGGCAACGGTGGTCAGCACGCCCGACACGTGGATGGCCTCGCCGCCGATGTAGGAGACCCAAGCCGCGAGCAGGCTGCCGACGATCTCCAGTCGTGGCTCCCGCAGCCGCGCCAACAGGAATGCGGTCGCGAAGCCGAATGCCGCGCCGGCCGCCACGCCCCCCACCGCCAGCACGCCGAAGGCCAGCGTGGCCTGCCCCGCATCGAACGCGCCGGTGAGCGCCGCCGCGACCGCGAAACGGTAAAGCACGAGTCCGGTGGCGTCGTTCACCAGGCTTTCGCCCTCGAGCAGCACGACGATGCGTGCCGGCAGCCGCACGCGGGCCAGCACCGCCTTCGCGGCCACGGCATCCGGCGGCGAGACGATGGCGCCCAGGGCGAAGCAGGCCGCCCAGGGCAGCGACGGCATCACCCAATGCGCGACGATGCCGACGACCGCCGTGGTGAACGCCACGGCGCCGACGGCAAGCTGTAGGATAATGCGCAGGTTGGCGCGAAAGTCCCGCCACGACGTAAAGTAGGCGCTGGCCAGCAGCAACGGCGGCAGGAACAGCACCAAAGCGAGGTCGGGATCCAGCTCGATGTCCGGCACGTTCGGGATCAGTGCCAACACGATCCCGCCTAGGATCAGCGCCGCTGCCGGCGGCATGCGTAGACGCCGCGCCGCCAGCTCGAGGCCGATTACGACGGCCAGCAGCGACAGGATCAGCTCGAATTGGGTGACTGGGGACATCGATCAGCGCATCGCGGACATGCGATGCGGCTACTGGTCACGGCCTATGCAGTCAAGCTTGCAGCGGAGGTAACCGGGTCCGCTCCAAGCCGGCCCTCGCCTTTAGGCGACAGCCTTCGATGCGCGCCCAGTTGCCTGGATCGCCGCCCAGACCCGTTGCGGCGTCGCCGGCATGTCGATGTGCCGCACCCCGACCTCCGCCAACGCATCCACCAGCGCATTCATCACCGCCGGCAGGGCGCCCGCGCACCCGGCCTCGCCACAGCCCTTCACGCCCAGCGCGTTGGTGCGGGCCGGGACGGGATGGCTCTGGAACGCGAACGGCGGCGCGTCGCTGGCATGCGGCAGGGCATAGTCCATGAACGAGCCGGTCATGAGCTGGCCGTCCTCGTCATACGCCGTCGCCTCCATAAGCGCCTGGCCGATGCCCTGCACGATGCCGCCATGCGCCTGGCCCTCGACCAGCATCGGGTTGATCAGCACGCCGAAGTCGTTGACCATATTGTAGCGCACGACCTCGGTGATCCCGGTCTCCGGATCGACCTCGACCTCGGCGACATGGCAGCCGTTCGGGAACGCCGACGGGGCCGCCTCATGGATGTGCCGCACGTCGAGCGTCTGCGGCAGGTCCGGCGGGAGCGCCATGCCGGCGCGCAGCTGGTCCGCCAGCTCCATGATGCCGATGCTGCGGTCGGTGCCGGCGATCACGAATCGGCCGCGCTCGAACTCGATGTCGCCGGCCGCGGCCTCGAGCGCGTGTGCGGCGATCTGGCGGCCCTGCTCGATGCAGAGCGCGCTGGCCTCCACGATCGCGGCGCCGCTCGCCATCATGCTCTTGGACCCGCCGGTGCCCCCGCCGGCGATCAGCTCGTCGCTGTCCCCCTGCAGCAGCCGCACCCGGTCGAACGGGATGCCGAGCCGGTCGCACAGCACCTGGGCGAACGGCGTCGCATGGCCCTGGCCATAGTCCAGGGTCCCCGTGATGATCGTCACCGTCCCGTCCGCCTCGAAGCGGATCCCGCCCATCTCCTGCGACGGCGGCGCGGTCACTTCCAGATACTGTCCGACGCCGCGCCCGCGCAGCTTGCCCCGGCGGCGGCTCTCGGTCCGCCGGGCCGAGAAGCCGTCCCAGTCCGCCATCGCCAGCGCCTTGTCCAGGATCGCCGGGAAATCGCCGCTGTCGTAGGCCATGCCGGACGGCGCAGTGTAGGGCATCTGTTCGGGCTGGATATGGTTGCGCCGGCGCAGCTCGACCCGGTCGATGCCCATCTCGGCGGCGGCCGTGTCCACCAGCCGCTCCATGTAGTAGTTGCCCTCCGGCCGCCCGGCGCCGCGATACGGGCCGACCGGCGTCGTGTTGGTGAACACGCAACGCGCCGAGGCCTCGATGAGCGGCGTCGCGTAGACGCCCACCATGTTCTTCATGGTGTTGACCGTCGGCGGCAGGGTCGTCGCGTTGCTCAAATAGGCGCCGAGATTGCCGTAACCCTCGACGCGGATGGCCAGGAAGCGCCCGTTGGCGTCCAGCGCCAGCGCCGCGTCGACCTCATGGTCGCGCCCGTGGCTATCCGACAGGAAGCTGTCGGAGCGGTCATCCGTCCACTTCACCGGGCGGCCCAGCGCACGGGATGCGTGCAGCAAAGCGGGATATTCCGGATAAACCGACGCCTTCATCCCGAAGGAGCCGCCGACATTGCCGGTCAGCACGCGCACCTGCTCCAGCGGCACGCCAAGGACGCTCTTCAACGCCGCGCGCAGGCCGAACACGCCCTGGCAGCCGACCCGCAGCGTGTGGCGGCCGCTCGTCAGATCATAGTCGGCGAGCGCCGACCGTGGCTCCATCGCGCTGACCACGATCCGGCTGTTGCTGATACGCAGGCGCGTAACATGCGCGGCGGCGGCAAACGCGGCCGCTACCGCAGCGCGGTCGCCGTGGTGATAGGACATCGCCAGGTTCCCCGGCGCGTCGTCGTGCAGCACAGGCGCGCCCGGCTCGGCCGCAGCGCGCGCGTTGGTTACGGCGGCGAGGGGCTCTATGTCCAGCAGCACCGCGTCGGCGGCGTCCCGCGCCTGCTTTGCCGTCTCTGCCACCACGATCGCGACGGGGTCGCCGACGAAGCGCACCTTCGCCTCCGCCAGGGCCGTCTGCGGCGGCTGCGGCGTGGCCGAGCCGTCGTCGTTTTTGCCCTTCGACGCCGGCATCACGCCGATGCCGCCATCCCGCAGGTCGGCCGCCGTATAGACGCCCAGCACGCCGGGCATAGCGCGCGCCTCGGTCGTGTCCAATCCCCGCAGATGTCCATGCGCGTAGCGGCTGCGCACCATCACTGCGTGGAGTTGCCTCGGCAGGCTGAGGTCGTCGGTATAGCGTCCCTCGCCACGCAGCAGGACCGGGTCTTCCTTACGGGAGACCGGCTGGCCGATGGCGAACTTCTCGAAGGACGGGTCGACGTAGACGTTCATGCGTGCAGGTTCCGTTGCTGCGGTTGGTTTAGAGTTGGGGCGCAGCGGGCGAAGGTAAACCCGCATGGCGCGGCCAAACGACCTGCGTGACCAGCGTGGCTGCGACCTGGACCAAGAGCACAAGCGCCACGCAGCCGGGCCAGCCGAGATGCCGCCAGATGCTCGCCGGCAGGATGCCGCCCAGGCTGCCGCCGACATAGTAGCAGGTGACATAGAGCCCGACCGCCGTGGACCGCGACCGTCGGGCTGCCGCAGCGACATAGCCCAGGGAGAGCACTTGCTCCGTGAAGATTCCCGCCGCCACGAACGCAAGGCCGATCAGGATGGCCGGCAGCCAAGGCACCAAGGTCAGCAGCAGGCCGCCCGACGCCGCCGCTGCCGCCAGCAGCACGGTGCGCCGCCGGCCGAACCGCAGCGCCAGCCGGGTCGCGATCGGCGTCGCCACGACGCCAAGCAGGTAGATGACGAACACCGAGCCGAGCTGCGCCGGCCCGAGACTGAACGGCGGCGCACCGAGATAGAAGTTGGCATACGTGAACGTCCCCACCATCGAGAACAGCACCGCAAAGCCTACGGCGCAGGTCGCCATGACCTGGGAGTTGTCGAACTGGTCCTTGAACCCGGCCAACTGGCCGGCCCAGCCGCGCACCGGGCGAAATCGCTGCTCACACGGCAGGGCCCATGCGGTCACGCTGGCGCAAAGCGCGGTCAGCAGCGCCAAAATGACGAACGCGGCGCGCCAGTCCGCGAGCTCGGTCGCCCAGCCCGCAACGAATCGTCCGCCGAAGCCGCCGACGATGGTGCCGATCGCATAGACGCCGGTGATGCGCACCGCCTCGGGGCCTGGGCACTCCTCGGCGATATAGGCGACGGTGACGGCGAAGATGAATGGCAGCAGCAGCCCCTGCAGGAACCGACATAGGATCAGCCAGCCGAGCCCCGGCGCCCAGGCCGCGAGCAGCGTCGGCAGCACGAGCAGGATGCTGGCGCTTAGGATCAGCCGCCGCCGGCCGAGCGCGTCCGAGATGCCGCCGACGAAAGGCGCCACGAGGGCCACGGCGATCAAAGGAGCGGTGACCGTAAGCCCGGTGTGCTGCAGGCTGGCGCCGAACTGCTCTGCCAAGGTCGGCAGCAGCGCCTGGGTTGGATACAGGTTGATGAACGTGCATAGCCCGGCGGCGGCGACACCCACGCGGACGCGCGTCAAGGCTGGCCAGCTAGGATCGCGGTGCAGGCGGCCGGCAAGGGCATTGGCGGACGAGGCGCTGCTGCGGGTTTCGGCGGCGCGTCCAACTGCTCGAACCACCACGCGAGGGTCGCATCGCAGCCATCGCCCGGCGGCGGCGGCGCTTGGTCATGGCACTCCGGCTGGTCGGTCGGGCAGCGGAAGTGGATGTGCATGTGCGCGGCGTGCCCGTACCACGGCCGGACCAAGCGCAGCCAACTGCGGTCCGCCATGGGCGTCTGGCAAAGCTGCTGCTTTATGGCCGGGTTCACCAGGACGCGGTCCACCCCCGGCAGGCCGGTCGCCAACCGCAGCAAGGTCATGTGGCCGGGGCTCCAGCGCGCCGGGTCGATGCCGCGGCCGTCTGGCGTCACAAGGCTCGCGACCTCGATTTTGTCCCGTGCAGCGGGGCTCAGCGCTGGCTTCGGCAGCACGTCGAGCCAGACATCCGCGTCGAGGCCGACTTGGTGGCTGGCATGGATGCCGGGCATGGGACCGCCGTGCGGACGGGAGATGTCGTTCATATACAAGGTAGGCAGCCCAGCCGCCTGCGCGCGGGCGCCCAGCGTTTGCAGCGCCGCGATGGTGTCCGGGTGTCCCCAGAACCAGCTCTGGCTGACGCGGATGGCTTGGTAGCCTAGGCCATCGGCCGGCAGTTCGACCGCTCCTGCAATGCAGCCGCCACCGGGGCCGCTGACGATGCGGGGCGCTGGCTGCGCGGTTGCAGCCGCGGGCGGGCTGAGCATCAGGGTGATGCCAAGGATCAGAGGGCGCAATGGCGTGGTTCCGCTTCGAAGTCGGCCTGCAAACATAGGCTGTCTCTCACCGGATGACCTGGACTGCGACGCGCACCGCGTCGTCCATACTTCCCAACACCGGTCGATCTCCATCCCTTCGAATGACGAGCAAGCCTCCTCGTTCGAAATCAAGCTGCTGGCCCGGGTCTTCCGGCAAGACCATTCTGACATTCGGCGCGATCTGGACCCTGTGATGCTCCATGACATAGCTCCGTTGCATGACGACCATCCAACGAATGACACTGGAGGAGCCTTATCGCAATTGTCGCGTATTTGGCTAAGGCGTTCGCGTGCTAACACTGTGCGGACACTGTGCGGAGCTGCTGCGTCGACGAATGCGATAGTGCAACCGTTAGCGCGGCAGTGCGCTAGGCTGCTATCCGGCGCATATGGCCCAGCTTAGGATCGAACGATGCAAGACCGCTTCCTCGTCACCGGCGGCGCTGGCTATGTCGGCAGCCACCTCGTCGCATTGCTTGTCGAGCGCGGCGCCGAGGTCGTGGTCATGGACAACATGCGCCAAGGCCATCGTGGCGCGATCCCGCACGGTGTGCGGCTGATCGAGGCCAATATCTCCGATCTTCCGGCGCTCGACGCTGCACTCGCCGAGGGACCCTGGACCGCCGTGTTCCACTTCGCAGCGCTGTCGCTGGTCGGAGAAAGCATGCGTGAGCCGCTCCGGTATCTGCTTGAGAACGCTGCTGGCGGCATGCAGTTGATCGACGCCTGCGTTCGCCACGATGTGACGAAGTTCATCCTGTCCTCCACCGCGAACCTGTTCGGCGAGCCCGAGCGCGTGCCGATCGACGAGACGGCGCACATCGACCCCTCGTCGCCCTACGGCGAGAGCAAGCTTATGATCGAGCGCACCCTGCGCTGGGCCGATCAGGTGCACGGCATGCGCAGCGCCTGCCTACGCTACTTCAACGCGGCAGGCGCCGATCCAAATGGCCGGCTTGGCGAGGACCACGATCCCGAGACCCACCTGATACCGTTGGTGATCGATGCGGCCCTTGGGCGGCGCGACGCACTCACCGTGTTCGGCACGGATTATCCGACCGCGGACGGCACCTGCATACGGGATTATGTGCACGTGACCGACCTGGGCGAGGCGCATCTTTGCGCGCTCACGCAGCTCGGCCGTCGCAGCGTCACCTATAACCTCGGCAACGGCAGCGGTCACTCCGTGCGGGATGTGATCGCGTCGGTGGAGCGGGTGCTGGGCCGCCCGGTCCCGGTGCATTTCGGCGACCGCCGGCCCGGCGATCCGGCCGTGCTCGTCGCCTCGTCCGCGCTGATCCAAAGCGAGGCCGGCTGGACGCCCCGCTTCGCGGAGCTCGACACCATCGTCGCCAGCGCCGCCGCCTGGCGGCAGGCGCATCCGCACGGCTACGGCAATTGCTTGTAGAACAAGGAATCCTTTGCTTAGAGGAGTAGATCCGGGCGCCGTCTGTGTGCCGCAAAGTGCCACGACAACCGATACCGGCCTGACCGTTCGCTGCGAACTGGACAGTGCCGCAGAGCCCTAGGGGATCGTGGTACCTGATCGAGAGATGGACCGCCTCCCCATCAGCCGTGATGCCTTCCACGGCGAATGGACCTACATCATGCAACCAACCAAGCCATCAGCCCGAGCGCTTGTTTCCGGATGAATTCTAAGATGACCGGCGCCTCCTCATTCTGCTTCTTGTTGAATCCACGCCGCGGCGCCCCGGGGATCGTGGTGCTGCCCAGCGGCGGCTTCCGCCGGGCGAAGGCGGATATCACGAGCTGGCCGGACTATGCGCCGACGCCGCTACATTCCCTGCCCCATGTTGCAGGAGAGGCAGGCATTGTGGCGGTCCAGCTCAAGGACGAGTCCGGGCGCTTTGGCCTCGGCAGCTTCAAGGCGCTGGGCGGCGCATATGCGGTGGCGGGCGTGCTCGCCGCGAAGCTCGCCCGGCGTGGCGCCGCGCTGTCGGCGACCACGGCGGACCTGCTCGCTGGGCGCTATGCGGCGGACACGCGGGACATTACGATCGCCTGCGCGACCGACGGCAACCATGGCCGCAGCGTCGCCTGGGGCGCGCAACGCTTCGGCGCGGCCTGCGCCGTTTTCGTCCATGCCGGCGTGAGCCGGGGCCGCATCGAAGCCATCGCCCGCTATGGCGCAGCTATCCACGTCGTCCCCGGCACTTACGACGACGCGGTGCGCGCCGCCGCCGCTGAGGCCGGACTGCACGGCTGGTTCGTCGTGTCCGACACCTCCTGGCCCGGCTACACCGAGATCCCGCGCGACATCATGCAGGGCTATCGCTTGATGGCTGACGAGGCGCTGGATCAGTGGGTGGGTCCGCCGCCCACGCACGTTTTCATCCAGGGCGGCGTAGGGGGCGTCGCGGCGGCAGTCTCTGTCCAGATGCGCGCGCGGCTGGACCCCACGCCGGACATCGTCGTGGTCGAGCCGGAGTGTGCCGCCTGCCTGCTGGCCAGCGCCGTGGCCGGGGTGCCTACGCCAGTGCGCGGCGACCTCGACACCATCATGGCCGGGCTGGCCTGCGGCGAGCCGAGCCTGATCGCGTGGCAGGAGCTCGACCGGGCAGCGGCGGCTTTTCTGGCCATTCCGGACGCGGCGGCGGTCGACGCCATGCGTTTGTTGGCAGGATTGGGCATCGTGTCCGGCGAGTCGGGCGCCGCCGGGCTGGCTGGGCTGCGGCTGGCCGCGCGGGAGCCGGCCGCGCGGGCGGCGCTCGGGCTCGGCTCCGAAAGCCGCGCGCTGGTGTTCAGCACCGAGGGGGCGACCGACCCTGCATTGTATGAACGCCTGGTCGGCGGCGCATGAACGGCATCGCGGCCCCGGCGCTGCTGCAGATGCTGGGCGCCGTGGTGCTGCTTGGCTCGAGCTGGCCTGTCACGCGCTACGCCTTGCTGCAGGGTGCCGCGCCATTCTGGTTCGCGCTGGGGCGGGCCAGCCTCTCCGCGATGGCCGCCATGTTGGTGCTGGGCCTGTTCGGCCGGCTGAGAGTGCCGGTGCGGCTGGATATGCCGGCGCTGCTGGCGCTCGGCCTGTTGCAACTGGCCGGATTTTTCGCATTGGCGCACTCGGCAGTGGCGTGGGTGCCGGCCGGGCGCACCGCCATCCTGTCCAACGCCACGCTGATTTGGGCCGTCCCGCTGTCCCTGCTGGTGCTGGGCGAGGCGATCCCGGTCCGGCGCTGGGTGGCAGCCGGGCTGGGGCTGGTCGGGGTAGTCGTGCTGAGCGGACCCTGGGCGATCGACTGGTCGGCGCCGAACCTGCTGCTGGGCCATGTGTTCCTGCTGGCGGCGGCCGGGTGCTGGGCGGTGACGATGGCGGTGGTGCGGCGCTGGGCACCACGGTCGTCGATGCTGGAGCTGCTGCCCTGGGCATTCGGCCTCGCGAGCCTCATTTTGCTGCCGTTCGCGATGCTGCACGCGTCCGGCACCTGGACCCGCCCGGCCATTGCGGCACTGCTTGGCGTCGGGTTGGTCGCGGCGCCGGTCGGCACCTGGTGCACGATGCAGGCGATGACGGCACTGCCTTTGATGGTGGCGTCCATCGGCTTCCTCGCCGCTCCGGCGGTCGGCGTGCTGATTGCGGCGGCTTGGCTGCACGAGCCGCTGACGATCGACGTGATTGCCGGGTCCGCACTGATCCTGGGAGGGGCAGTGATCGCCACCATGCCAGGGCGGCGGCAGTGATCCTGCATGCCATCGAGGCCGGAGCGCAGAGCGGCAAGGGCGCGCCCGTGGTGCTGCTGCATGGGCTGTTCGGGGCGGCCGCGAACTTTGGCGCAATCCAGCGGCAGCTGGCCAGCACCCCCCCCAGCGGAACCCGCGTGATCGCGTTCGACCTGCGCAATCACGGCCTGAGCCCGCATGATCCCGCAATGCCCTATGGTGCGATGGCCGCCGACGTGCTGGACAGCCTGATGCAGCTCGGAGCGCCACAGGCTACCCTGATTGGCCACTCGATGGGCGGCAAGGTTGCGATGCACGCGGCGCTGCTGCGGCCGGACCGCGTCAGCCATCTGGTGGTGGCGGATATAGCCCCGGTGCGGTATGCACCGGCGTTCCGCGGTTTCGTGGATGCCATGCTGGCTGTGACGCTGGCGCCGGGGCTGAGGCGGGCGGCGGCCGATGCGGCGTTGGCGTCCGCCGTCCAAGACGCCCGCGTGCGTGGATTCCTGCTCCAGAACCTGCAGTTTGGACCGGCGCCGGAGTGGCGCATCGGGCTGCATGAGATCGCGGCGAACCTGTCGGTGATCGAGGGATGGGACCCGCCGGCGGGCACGCACTACGCCGGGCCGACCCTGGTGCTGCGCGGCGAGCGGTCCGACTACGTGCGGCCCGAACACCGGCCGGCTATTCGAGAGCTGTTCCCAGCGGCCCGGTTCACCTCCCTCAAGGGCGCCGGACACTGGCTGCATGCAGACGCGCCGGATGCGTTCGTTGCAGTGTTGCAGGCCTTCCTGGACCGTCCGTAGAACACCCTCAGCTCACTGCTTGATCTTTTTGCCCTCATCGGACGCGCGCCACAGATACCAGGCCGCGGTCGAGCGCCAGGGCGCCCAGGCCTCGCCGATCGCCGCCAGCTCCTTGGGACGAGGCTGGACCTCGAGCTGCTTGATCCGCCGCCAGCCCTCGCGCACACCGAAGTCATCGACGGGCAGCACATCGGGCCGTCCAAGGGTGGAGATCAGCACCATCTCGACCGTCCAGCGGCCGACGCCGCGGATGATGACCAGGCGGCGGATCAGCTCGTCGTCGGGCAAGGCGGCGGCGTCCTGCAATGTCGGGACCGTGCCGTCCAGGGTGCGGGCGCAGATATCGCGGACGGCGGCGATCTTGCTGCCCGAGAAGCCGCAGGCGCGCAGGGTGCCGTCCGGCGCCGCCGCGAGCTGCTCTGGCTGCGGGAAGGCGCTGCCGGGATGCAGCGCGATCATGCGCGCAAGGATGGCCTCGGCGGCGCGGCCGTGCAGCTGCTGGTGCGCGATGGCGCGGACCAGTGCCTCGAACGGTTCCCGAAGCTTCGGCGTGGCGGTGCAAGGGCCGATACGGGCGATCAACGTCGCGAAGGCCGGATCGGCGGCGGCGAGGTGGGCGGCGGCGTGCGGCATCCCGTTTCCTTGATCCCGGCGGTCGCCGCTTGCCAGCCCGCTCCGGTCGTTCCTAGAATGACGCATCGGCTCGGGCACGGCCAGAGGTGCGCCGTAGGTGATCGAGGGAACGCGTCATGCGTGGGGTGCGGATTGGTGCGGTCGAGGACGAGACAGCCGAGGAGAACCGCTTGACGGCGAGCCTCGCCGGGCTGGCTGTCGCGCTCATGCTGGTGGTGGCGGGCTTGTTCCTGATCCAGCAACTGCGCGACAAGGCGCGGATCGAGGACTGCCTAATGTCCGGCCGGTTCAACTGCGACGCGGTGGTGGCGAGCGTTTCTCGTTAGGTCAGGCCAACGTGGCGCCCAGCAGTCCCAGCAGCGCGATGAACACGGTGGCGCCAAAGCCAAGCAGCAGGGGCCGCAGCCCACGGGTCTGCAGGGCCTTGAGGTCGGTGTTGAGCCCGAGCGCCGCGACGGCAGCGCCCATCATGATTGGCACTGCGCCCCGCGACCAGCCGACCGCCCACGCCGGGATCAGCCCCGTGCCGCCCAGGAGCACCAGTGCCAGGAAGCCGAAGGCGAACCACGGCACCGGCGCACGGACCGCGGCTTGGTCTCCGTCCGGCCGGGCCCACAGCCCAAGCGCCAGGACTGCCGGGGCCAACAGCACGACGCGGGCGAGCTTGGTGATCGTGCCCGCCTCGGCCGCCGCCGTGCCGCCGGCCGCCGCCGCGCCGACCGTCTGCACGACCTCATGGATGCTTGCGCCGGCCCAAAGCCCATAGGCGCGCGGACCGAGGCCGAGCGGCACAGCAAGCGCTGGATAGACCAGCAGCGACACTGTGCCGAACACCGTAATGATCGCGAGCGCGTAGGCGACGTCCTCCTGCTTCGCACACACCACCTGATTGGTCGCCACGATGGCGCTAGCGCCGCAGATGCCAGTGCCGGCGCCAATCAACTGCGACAGCGCGTCGGCGACCCCGAGCCTTCGGCCAAGCCAGACCGTGAATGGAATGGTCAGCGCGACCGAGGCCAAAGCCAGCAGCAGTGCGCCCCCGCCCAATGATGCCAATTGGCCCGGCGTGACTTGCAGCCCTAGCAGCACGATCGCCGCCCGCAGCACGGGCCGCACCGTGAACGCCGCCCCGGGCCGCAGCGCCGCCGGCAGGCCGACCGCCGCCCGCAGCGTGATCCCGACCGCAAGCGCCACCACGACCGGGTTCAATGCTGCCAGCCCCGTGCCGTCGCGGACCGCCACGGCCAGCACAGCGACTGCAAGGCTGACCAGCAAGCCCGGCGCAAGCGTAAGCACACCAGCAGCCGGCCCCGCCGCAGCCATGCCTCAGGCCGGGCCGATCGGGAGGTATGTCGGACGGGATGGCACTGCGTGTTCCCTCATGGCTGCGCCGGGACACTCCGTGCGCGTGGCTGATCCGTCAATGGATGGCTCCCCAGGTAGTGGGTCAGGTGCAAACTAACCCACACCCTCCCCTACGTGCGGATCAATCCTACAGTGGCGGCAACCACGTCGCTGCCCGGAAAAACCCCCAGCAAAACCGGCGCCGGCAGGCCGAGATGCGAGGCGAGCAGCCCCTTGGCGAGCGAGCGCAGATCGAGCGTCGGCGCAAGATCCCGGTCTTCCAGCAAGCATCCGTCGGCGAGGCCGGGCCAATCTGCCAGCACCCGGCCGCCCTGGACCGCGCCGCCGACCAGGAACGCCACCGTGCCGGTGCCGTGATCCGTGCCGCCGGTGCCGTTCGCCCGCGCGGTGCGGCCGAACTCCGTCATCACCAGCACAGCGGTCTGCGCCCAGGCCGCTTCCAGCCCGTCCCGCAGCGCCAGCAGCCCAGCGTCGAGTTGAGCAAGCGGACCCAGCAGCCGCTGCGTCTGCCCGGCGTGCGTATCCCAGCCACCCAGCTCCATTGCGGCAATGCGCGGGCCGTCCGCCGCGGCCAGCAGCCGACCAGCCGTGCCGGCCAACGTGGCGAACGCATATTTGTCCCGCGCCGCCTCGGCCCCGGCCGGCTGCGTGCCGGAGAGCTGGGCATCGGTGAACCCGCGCTCGATCAGGCCCTGGTGCAGCGCCGGGCCCGTTACCGGGTCGGCTTCATGCAGCGCGGCGAGCCGGGCGTAGAGGTCCGCCTGCGGCTGCATGAACCCGGTCGGGGCATAGGCGCCGACCGGGGCCGGACCGCGCAGCAATAGCGGCAGCGCGACGCCGACCGAGAGCGGCGCCCCCGATACCGGCCTTGGCGGCATAGCCAGCACGGCACGGTTCAGCCAGCCGCTGGACAGCCGCTGGTCGGCGCCGCTCTCCATCAAGTCCTGCGCCTCGAAGTGGCTGCGGGTGCGGATATGGCCCGCCACGGCGTGAATCGGCAATAGCTGCCCGGCCGTATACAGCGCGTGCATGCCCGTCAGTGCCGGATGCAGGCCGAAGAAGCCGCCGAGGTCCAAACTTCCGCCCTCATGCCCGGGCTGCAGCGGCAGCAATCCCGGACGGAGCGCCGCAAGCGCCGGGTCGCCATAGGGCACGACGGCTGCCATGCCATCGAGCGCCCCGCGCAGCATCACAACGACCAGGCGCCGCTCGGTGGGCGCCCCGGCGACGGCAAGCGAGGCCCGGCCCAGTGCCACGGCCGCGCCCAGGCCGAGCAGGGCGCCTCGCCGGCTGATATGAGGACGGTTTGGGATCATCGTCTCTGGAACTCCGGTGATCCGAGCAGCAGAGTGACGGCATCGCGGCGCGACCCGGCACGGCGAAGCTCATTCGAGGTAGCGTCCGACAGCAACGGCCCAAGTGCCGTATCTGCCAGCGCCGTCGCGTCAGGAAGCTGCGCCCGCCCGGAAAACCCATAGGCCCAATCGACCCGGCGCAGCATCGCCTCCGGCCCGGCCCAGTCGCCCGCGGCGTCCGGCCACCCAATCGGGAACGGAGCGTTGAAAGCGGGTTGGCCCAGCCCGGCCATGACCGCGAGCATATCCGGCTGGTTGTCCGGCGGCAGGCCCGATGCCCGCACCGCTGCCAGCAGGTAGTCCCAAGGAGTCCGCAGCTTCATAAGGGGTTGCCAAGCGGTCGGGATACGCACCAGCGCCAGAGTGGCCGCGCCGAGATTGCCGCCGGTGTCGCGCAGCGCGCCCTCGACGGTCCGAACGGCGTCCGGCGGCGGCGCGTCCGCCATAAAGTGCTGGACCAGCTTCGTCGCCAGATGGCGGTGCGTCATCGGGTGCGCCGTGAGGAAGGCGAGCGCCTCGATGCCGCCCTGCTCACCATCGGGAAAAATGTGGCCCAGAACCTGCTTGCTCCCGGGGTCATGCAGGGCCGGGCGGAACCGGAAGCCGGGCGGCTCCTGCTGCCGTCCAACCGACCAGCCGGTCAGGACGCGGGCGAACTCGGTGACATCTGCCTGAGCATAGCCTGCCGCCGGAGTGCAGGTATGCAGCTCCAGGCACTCGCGGGCGAGATTTTCGTTCAAGCCCCGATGCTGTTTGAGGCCAAACGCCGACGAGGGGCCGGTTGAGGCGACATTATCCAGATAGAGCAGCATCGCTGGATGCCGCATCACCGCCAGCAGCATGTCGCCGAACTCGCCCGTGACGTGCGGCCGGATGGCATCCCGGACATAGTTGCCCACCAAGGGCGCGATGATGCCGCGGCGCAGGCTGATGGTGAAGTGGTTGGCCCAGAACCAGACCAGGCGTTCACGGAACGGCGTGTCCGTCGCAATCGCCTGATTGATCAGCGCGCGCGCGTCGGCCCGGAAGATTTCGCGCGCGCGGCCGGGCTCGCCGGGCGGGCGGGGCTCGGTGCGATCGAGCGCCAGGGCGGTCATCGCTTCGGCCACTGTCGCGCTGCTGGTCAGAGCCGGGTCTGGCTGCTCGATCTGGGTTATGAGCCAACGTGCCGGGTCGTCAGGCAACGCGTCGCCGGGTTTGCGGCCCAGACCGAAGCGTATGGCGGCGTGTGGTGCACGAAGATCCATAGCGAGAGCTTAGGATCGCGTCGCGGCGCAAGCTAGGGACTGTTGTCATTTTGAAACTATTTAATCGTGACAAATGGTAACAGGGTCTCTAGGTATCAGTAACGGTCCGAGACCGTATCGTCGTTGGTTGCCTCCGCAATGTCAGGCAGGCTGACCTGCGTCGTTCTGTAATCGGATTGATCTATAGCGGCCTAATGCTCAGCAGACCGACCGCATAGCGATTCGCAACATTCAAAAAGGGGTTGTTCCCATGTTCATGCAAAAAGCAGTATCCGCCGGCATCGCCACTGCGGTTGCACTCGCGACATACTCCGCGCCGGCCGTCGCCGCCCCGGTCGTGCTCAACCCTAACTTTGTAACCAACGACACCGGGGCGAATGCTTCCAACAACCCTCCGGGTGCCTTGTTCTTCGTGCAGAACTGGACGCCAAGCGGCTTTGGCAGCAACTCGAACACAGATCCTGGCCAATATGACAATGGGTCGGCCGGTGGCAGGTCCGTAGTAGGCTTTCTGTCTGGCGCTAGCACCTCTTTGAGCCAAGTGGTGACCGGGTTCATTGCCGGTCTTTCCTATAGGATCTCCGTTGCGGCCGATGCGCGCTCGGGCAGTGGCGCCAATCCAACCTTCCGCATCCTGGCCGACAACACGCAGGTCTATGGGCCGACGACGCTCCGCCCAGTCGATCCGACCGGCACCTTCGCCACAGCGTTCACGCCGATCCAGTCGGACGCGTTCGTCGCGGCCAACAGCTTTGTGAAGATCACCTTTGCCAATGCATCGACGTCGAACGTGAATGCGACGACGCTGCTGACCGGTGTCTCGGTGTCCGGCGTGCCCGAGCCGATCAGCCTCGCGATCCTAGGTGCCGGCCTCGTTGGCGTCGGCATCGCCCGCCGCCGCAGCAAGGCTCTCCCGGTCCGCTCTTAATTCATGGCCGGGCTGCCGCAAGCGGTCCGGCCCCGACAGGCTACACACGACGCCAGCGCGTCAGAGCAGCGCGATCGCCTGATAGGCTGCGAGTGCCGCGAGCGGGACAACCAGCATTGCAGCGCCACGCGAGACCGGCCAAAGGCGCCGCGCCAGCAGCAGGGCGCCTGCAACCAGAACGGCAGCGCTAGCTAGGCCGATCTGCCGGCTCTCGGTCGCCATCGCCAACACCGGCGACAGCGTCATCCCGGCCCATAATGCGTCAAGGAGATGACGCTGCCAGCGATCACGAAGCCGGAAACGCGCCAGGCCCAGCAACGCAAACAGCATGATCCAAGCGATGTTCAACGCCAAAACCGAAGTCTCCTCCGGCACCGCGTCCTCCAGTGACCAGCCCAGCGCAAACGCGATGAGGTCATCTGCCAGCGCCCCGAGCGAATAGACCAGCATCATGTAGCCAGCGCCGGCCCCGAACCGGGTCTGCGCCAGCGCCCGGACCTCTGTGAGCCCGGCCGTCAACAGCCCCAGCAAGAGCACCAAACCGGCCGAATGCAGGCCGAACGAGATATCCAGCTCTCCCCGAACCACGCGCATCGCGTCGATGTGCGTGCCGAACCGATACCATGCATACTCAAACGCCAGCGCCATCGCGGCCGCCGCTAGCGCCAGCCCAACCAGCGGCACCGGCCCACGGTCCCACCCCGCCGGCAGCAGGCGCCAGATCATCGCCCAGGCAAAGACGCCCGCGGCCACTGTCGCCTGCGACACGTCCACCTTGGACTGCAGAAAAAAATGCAGCAGCGCCAGCACCGCGAGTCCGTAAGCCAGCTTGTGCAGCCGCTTCCAGTTCCGCCCCAGCCGCTTGACCCAGCCATCGCTGGAGGTGATGCCCAGCGCCGCCAGCCCCAGAAGCGTGACGAAGCCGATCGTAAGATAGGCCCGCACGATGATTTCGGTCGCGACCACTCCGAGCCGCCAGTTTTGGTCCGTGGCATACAGCGAAAGGTGCACCAGGGCATAACACAGCGCACCCACGCCGATCATCCGCCGCACGACCACGAGGTTCGGCATCCCAAGCAGCGCCTTTGCCGGCGTCACGAGCAGCGAGGCCAAGAAGATCCATGCCGCCCAATAGCCCATCGAATGGATCGCCGCATTGAGCGGACGGGCGCCCAGGTCGTCGCCGGCCCAGCGTAGCGCGAGCCAGGCCGCCGGCAGCATCAGCACCGTGAGCACACCGGCGCGCAGGGGATGCAGTCGGCCGCGGCGGTCCGTCCATGGCGCCCAGTCACCGACCGGCCGCAAGCGCAATGGGGTCAGCGTCATCGGGCGCTCCTGGGGCTCTCGTGACTATACGAAGGCGGGATGGAGAAGGTGGCGGCGTCGAGGACGCCATACGCCACCCGCGTCGCTTGAACCAAGACCTGGGCGCCGTGCCGGGCCTCGAGCAGGACGCCGTCCTCGGTATAGCACGCGAGCGTCGGCTGGCCCTGCCGGTCCAGTGTTTCCCACTCGGTGCAGGGCAGCCCGGCCACCTGGCTCATACCCCGCCGCAGGAAGCCTGCGCTGCCTGGCACCGCCTGGCCGGGCAGCCCGCCCGCCGGCATCTCCAGGTCCAGCACCCCGCGGGCCGGATCGCTTACCATTGCGAGCGTGTGCGCATTGTAGTCCGCAATGACATAGACGCCCGGAGTCGGCGTATCCAGCCGCAGCTTGCGCACCTCGGCAGACCATCGGGAACGCTGGCCCACAGCCTGATCGCCCTGGCCGGCCCGATAGGTCACGTCGACGTCGCGCGTCGGCATTGCCGGAGGCCGGTCCTGGTCCGCCATGGCCGAAGCCGCGATCGACGCGACGATGGGCAGCGCCAGCACGACACGCGGGATCACTTGCTTAGCCTGAACTTCGGAAAGCTGAGCTGCAGGAAATCGGCGGGCGCCCGGAACAGCTCGTCGCGCACCGGGCCATAGCTGACCCCAGTCGCGGTGAATGTGCCATGCCGGCCATCGATCTCGCCATCCGCCCGCAGCGCCACGCCATCCACCGTCAGGCAAACGGTGCCGTTGCCGCGGCTCGACTGCACGGCCCAGTTCGTGCAGGCCAGGCCCGCCACAACGGCCTCATTGCGCCGGGTCAGCCGGGCGCCTTCGAGAGTCAACGGCTGCAGGTCGCCGTCCCGCACCGGAAGCGTCAGCGCGCTTCGCAGCACCGCGTCCACCAACTGAGCGGAATGCGCGCGCAGGTCGACGATGACCGCTTGGCTTCGTCCATCCGGCTCGGCCCGCAGCCGCTGGCCGGCAGCGTCCCACGACAGGCGCAGCGCGCCGGGGATGCCGCCGGGCACGACCGCCGTGGCCGCCCCCTCGACCCTATAGGTGACGGACACGTCACGGTTGGGCTGGACCAACGGGCGATCCTGCGCCGCCAGGGGGCCTGCGGCGAGCACTGCCGCGACCGCAAGAGATACGCGCCGGATCATTGCGGCGGAGAGGGCGCCGGGCCGTTCGGCGTCGCCACCATGTGGTCGAAGTCGGCCGGGGGCACGAAGTCGCTCGTGGGCGCCAGTGCGAAGCTGACGCTCACGGCTTCGATCAGGCTGCGCTGGCCAGCCTCATCCTGCCCGGACGAGCGCAGCAGGATGCCGTCATCGCTGATGCACAGGACGCCGCGAGCCTTGTCCACGACCACGTCCCATGTCGTGCAGTGTACAGTTGCGACCGTGTCGGCGCCCTTGCGGGTGAACCGCATCCGCTCATTCAACTGGAATTGCGCCTGTGCGCCGTCCTTGAAGGGCAGCTCCATGACCATTTGCTCACTCGGCACCACCATCGCCATGCTGCGCGCCGTTTGATCCACGAGCATGTATGTGTTGTCCGGCATGTCGACCCGCATGGGCGTGCCGCCGGCGCGGGTGGTGATGCGCACCTCGACCGGCACAGTCCCGGCCTTGGTCATGCGATACAGCACCGATGCCTCCCGCGTCGGCATCATGAGCGGTCGGTCCGGCGCGTTGGCCGGCGCCTGCGCCGCAGCCGGATTCGCGGCCACCAAAGCAGCCAACGGCAGCCATTTCATCCGCCAGGCTCCGGCAAAGCAGCCGTTACGGTCGGGGAGTGGTGATAGAGCGACCTGATCTCAGCCTCCAGCGCAGCGGGGTCGGGGGCCGGCAGCCAACGCGCCGGGACCTGCACCGCTCCCGCCAACAGCATCTTGTACTGATCCCGCGGGATTTCATCAGCGCCGAACTGCGCAAGGTGCCGGGTGACGAACTGCGTGTCCAGCAGGGTGTAGCCCCCAAGCCGCATGCGCGCGACCAGGTGCACGAGCGCCACCTTCGACGCGTCGCGCGCTACGCTGAACATGCTCTCGCCGAAGAACACGCCGCCCAGCGACACGCCATAAAGGCCGCCTACCAGCGCTCCATCCTTGCGGCACTCCACCGAGTGCGCGAAGCCCCGGCGATGCAGGTCGCCGAACAGCCGCTCGATGTCGGTGTTGATCCAGGTGTCCTCCCGGCCCGGCGCCGCGGCAGCGCAGCCGGCGACCACGGCGGCGAACGAGTGGTTGCTCGTGACTTCATAGTGACCCGACAGCACCGTGCGCAGCAGCCGCTTCGGCAAATGGAAGCCGTCGAGCGGCAGCACGCCCCGTAGCTCGGGATCGAGCCAATAGAGCCGTTGGCCCCGGCGTGTTTCGGCCATCGGGAACAGCCCGACCCGATAGGCCCGCATCAGCAGATCGGGCGTCACTTCGATCGTTCGGCGCGACATACTTCGATCGTGGCCTGCCTTTAGAGGTTCGCCAGCATGATAACACGTTCGACGGTGCCGTGGGTTGCCAACCGTGCTCCGCCTACACGCCAGACACGAAGCGCTCCAGCCAATGTATCGTGTAGTCGCCAGCCACGAACGCCGGCGCCTCCATGATGCGGCGGTGCAGCGGCAGGGTCGTCTTGATGCCCTGGATCGCGAACTCCCCCAGCGCGCGGCGCATCCGGGCGATCGCCTCCGGCCGGGTTGGCGCATGGACAATCAGCTTCGCTACCATGCTGTCGTAGTATGGCGGCACGATGTAGCCGGCATAGAGCGCGCTATCGACCCGCACTCCCAAACCTCCTGGCGCATGGAATACGTCTACCCGGCCCGGCGTCGGCATGAATGTGTCCGGATCCTCCGCCGTCACCCGGCACTCGATCGCATGCCCACGAAACTCCACGTCCGCCTGCTCATACCCAAGCTCGTGCCCGGCTGCGACGCGAAGCTGCTCGCGCACCAGGTCTATGCCGCAGACCATCTCGGTGATGGGATGCTCGACTTGGAGGCGGGTGTTCATCTCGATGAAGGCGAACTGCCCGTCCTGATACAGGAACTCCAGCGTTCCGGCGTTGCGATAGCCTAATGTCCGCAGCCCGGCGCACACGACGGCGCCCAGGCTGTCCCGCGCGACGGAGGTGAGTGCTGGGGAGCCGGCCTCCTCCAACAGTTTCTGATGCCGGCGCTGCAGGCTGCAGTCGCGCTCGCCGAAGTGCACGACGTTGCCGTGCGCGTCCGCCATCACCTGCAGCTCGATGTGACGCGGACGGTCGAGGTATTTCTCGATATAGACCGCGTCGGCCCCGAAGGCGGTCCGCGCCTCGGTCCGCGCCACGGTCCAGGCCTCCTCCAGCTCGTCCGCCACCAGCGCCACCTTCATGCCGCGGCCGCCGCCGCCGGCCGCCGCCTTCACCAGCACCGGATAGCCGATACGGTCTGCCACAGAGCGCGCCTCGTCCATGTCGGCCACAGCGCCCACCGATCCTGGCACCAGCGGCACGCCCAGCGACGCCATCGCCGCCTTTGCCGTGATCTTATCACCCATCATGCGGATGTGCGCCGGCGAGGGGCCGATGAAGGTCATGCCATGCGCCTCCACCATCTCGGCGAACCGCGCGTTCTCCGAAAGGAAGCCGTAGCCTGGGTGGATCGCGTCGGCGCCGGTGACGGTGGCGGCGGAAAGGATGGCCGGAATATTGAGGTAGCTTTCCCGCGCCTGCGGCGGGCCGATGCACACGCTTTCGTCCGCCAGCCGCACGTGCATGGCGTCGGTGTCGGCCGTGGAGTGGACCGCGACCGTGGGGATCCCGAGCTCGCGGCAGGCGCGCTGGACACGCAGCGCGATCTCGCCGCGGTTGGCGATCAGGACCTTGTGGAACACTACTCGATAACCAGCAGCGGCTGGGCGTATTCCACGGGGTCGCCGCTCTGCACCAGGATGCGGGTCACGGTGCCGGCCTGCGGCGCCTTAATCTGATTGAAGGTCTTCATCGCCTCGATCAGCAGCACCGTCTGCCCGGCGGCGACGGCGCGGCCGACGGCGATGAACGGGGTGGCGCCAGGCTCCGGCGCCAGATAGGCGATGCCGACCATGGGACTCATGATGGCGCCGGCAGGGACCGCCTCCTCCAAGGCTGCGGCTGCCGGCGGGGCCGCAACGATCGGCGGTGCAAGGATGGCGGCCTGTATGGCCGGGGCCGCGCCGCGCACCAGGCGGATGCGGTTTTCACCCTCGACCAGTTCGATCTCGGTCAACGCCGTATCGCGCAAAATGGCGGCGAGCAGTCGGATACTCTCCGGATCGAACAGGATGCTGCTCATTCGTCGTACCTCATAGCGTGCGTTGCCGCCCCGCCCATTGCAGGGCCGCGCCCTACCACGCCCTGTCCGGCCCGTCCATTCCGGCCCCGTCTTTTCCAGTCCAGTCTTTTCCAGCCCTGGCATCATGCCAGGCTTGCTTCCCGGCTGCTTGTCCCGCACCGGCGATGTAGCTATTTCAGATACATGCTGGATATCTCCGTCAACGGCGAGCCTCGCACCATACCGCCCGGGCAAACAGTGACGGCGTTGCTGGGATCGCTCGGGCTCGACCCACGCAAGGTTGCGGTCGAGCGCAACGAGGCCATCGTCGCCCGCTCGCGTTACGACGTGACCCTGCTCGGCGCCGGCGACCAGATCGAGATCGTGCATTTCATTGGAGGCGGCTAGCGATGGACGGCATTGCACTGAACGACGACTTTTGGGCCGTAGCCGGGCGGCAGTTCCGTTCCCGCCTTGTGGTCGGGACCGGCAAATATAAAAACCTGGAGGAGACAGCGGCGGCAATCGAGGCGTCGGGCGCCGAGATGGTGACCGTCGCCGTCCGCCGGGTAAACCTGTCGGACCCGAAGGCGCCGATGCTGCAGGACCACGTCGACCCTGTCCGCTACACCTACCTCCCCAATACTGCGGGATGCCATACGGCTAACGACGCCGTCCGCACGCTGCGCTTGGCGCGCGAGGCCGGTGGCTGGAACCTCGTCAAACTTGAGGTGCTGGGACCGCCGCCGCACCTCTATCCCGACATGGCTGCGACGTTCGAGGCGGCTGCGGCGTTGATCCGCGACGGCTTCGAGGTCATGGTCTATTGCGCCGATGACCCGGTGGCGGCGAAGCGCCTCGAGGAGATGGGCTGCGTCGCCATCATGCCGCTTGGCGCACCGATCGGCTCGGGTCTCGGCCTGCAGAACCCGGCCATGCTGTCCATGATCATCGAGCAGTCGCGCGTTCCCGTGCTGGTGGACGCCGGCGTCGGCACTGCATCGGACGCTGCCATTGCCATGGAGATTGGCTGCGACGCGGTGCTGGTGAACTCCGCCATCGCCAACGCGGGCGATCCCATCCGGATGGCGCGAGCGATGAGGGCGGGCGTCGAGGCCGGCCGCCACGCACGCCTCGCGGGCCGTATGCCCCGCCGCATGGGCGCCGACCCGAGCAGTCCGCTGACGGGCCTGATCCGCTAGGCCGCTGCATGGCTTCGTGCTGAGGCATGGAGCCTCCTGCCTATGTTTCGGTTCGCGACGTTCAAGCAATCTGAGCGGTATCGCTCCGGCTCATAGGCGCAATGCTTGCGCAGGCGGTGCGCAGAACAAGCCTACGCCGCTGCCGCCCGGGCGCGCGCCTCCGCCCTCGCCTTGCGCTCCTCTTTCTTGTTGCCGCCCTTGGCCGCGCCGGCCAGCTTGGGCGCCTTGCCCTTCTTGGCCAGCAGCGCGCGATATTCATCCATGTCGCCGTCGTAGGGACGCACGGTGCCATCGTCCACTAACCAGAGCTGGTCGGCCACCAACTCGACCAGATGTGGGTCGTGAGTGATCAGCAGCACGGCGCCGGGGAACTCGCCCAACGCGCGGACCAGGGCGTCGCAGGCGTCGATGTCCAGGTGGTTCGTGGGCTCGTCCAAAATCAGCAGCTGCGGCGCGTCCCGGGTGGCGAGCGCCAGCAGCAGGCGCGCCCGCTCGCCGCCGGACAGGCTGGCGGTTGGAGTATGGGCGCGGTCGGCATCCAGGCCGAAACGGGCGAGCTGGCCACGGACCTGGGTCGGCGCCGCGAGCGGGAGGGCACGGGCCATGTGGTCGATCGGACTCTCGTCCGCCACCAGCTCGGCCTCTTGGTGTTGCGCGAAATAGCCGACGCGCAGCTTGCCGGGCCGGCGCAGATTGCCCGCCATGGGCGTGAGCCGCCCGGCCAGCAGCTTTGCGAATGTGCTCTTGCCGTTGCCGTTGGCGCCTAGCAGGGCGATGCGGTCCTCCATGCCGAAGTTCATGGACAAGCCCGACAGCACGATATCACCGCCATAGCCGACCGATACGTTGTCGAGCGCCAGGATCGGCGGCGCGAGCTTGGGCGGCTCGGGGAAGGCGAACCGGGTGGGCGATGCCTCGATGACGGTGTCGATCATAGGCATGCGTTCGAGCGCGCGCAGGCGGGACTGCGCCTGCCGAGCCTTGCTGGCCTGGGCGCGGAAGCGGTTCACGAAGGCCTGCATATGGGCGCGCTGCGCGGTGATGCGCTCGGCGGCCCGGGCCTGCTGCATGGCGTGTTCGGTGCGGATGCGGACGAACTCGTTGAAGCCGCCGGGGGTGAGGCTGAGCTTGCGCTGGTCGAGGTGGGCGATCGACTGCACCGATCGGTCGAGCAGGCCCTGATCGTGTGAAACCACAAGCGCCGCGCCGGAAAAGCGCGCGAGCCAACCCTCCAGCCATAGCGTGGCCTCGAGGTCGAGATGGTTGGTCGGCTCGTCAAGCAGTAGCAGGTCGGGCGCCGAGAACAGCACGGTCGCGAGCGCCACCCGCATGCGCCATCCGCCGGAGAACTCGTCGAGGGAACGAAGCTGCGCCTCCGCATCGAAGCCGAGCCCGGCCAAGATGATGGCGGCGCGGGCCGGGGCGGCGTCGGCGCCGATCGTGTGCAGGCGCTCGAACACCGCGGCCACGCGGTCGGGCGGCAGCTCACCACGTTCAGCGCAGGCAGCCTCCGCCAGGAGGGCGAGCCGCTCAGGGTCGCCCTCCAGCACGGTATCGAGCAGCGTGGCCGCGCCGGACGGGGCCGTCTGCCTGACCTGGGCCATGCGGGCGCGAGACGACAGGCGGATATCGCCGCCATCAACGGTGATGTCGCCAGCGATGGCTTTCAGCAGCGTGGATTTGCCGGCGCCATTGCGGCCCACAAGCCCGATGCGGCGGCCGGGGTCGACGGTGAGGTCGGCGCCGTCCAGCAGGGTGCGGCCACCCATGCGCAGCGTGACGCCAGTGCAGGTCAGGAGGCTCATGCGCGCCTTTTGCCGCAATGCAGCAAAACAGTCCAGGCTTGCCATGGAAGCCGAGCCGCAGGAGGCTGGCGTATGACATGGTCGATCCTTGTGCGGGACAGCTCCACCGGCGCGCTGGGCGCCGCGGTCGCGTCGCGGTTCTTCGCCGTGGGGGCGTTGTGCATCCATGTGGAGGGGCGGGTTGCGGCGCTGGCCACGCAGGCGTTAGTCAACCCGATGTATGCCGTGCACGCCATGCCGCGGCTGCGGGAAGGCGCGGCGCCGGACGCAGTGCTCGCGGCGCTGGTTGGCGAGGACCCGGGCCGGGGGCAGCGGCAGTTCCATATCCTGGATGCCTCAGGGCGCATCGCGCAGCATAGTGGTGAGGGCTGCGTATCCTGGGCCGGGCATGTGCGGGGCGCGAACGTGTCGGTGGCGGGCAACATGCTGGCCGGGCCGGACGTGGTGGCGCGGACCCTGGATGGCTTCATGGGTGCGGCCGGCAGCCTGGCCGAGCGGCTGCTGACGGCGATGGAGGCTGGCGAGGCGGCAGGCGGCGACAAGCGGGGCCGGCAAAGCGCCGGGCTGAAAATTTGCCTGGCCGACCCGTATCCCGACCTCGACATTCGCGCCGACGACCACCCAGACCCGCTGGCGGAGCTGCGCCGGCTGCACCGGGTCAGCCTGGAGCGCTATACGGTCTTTCGGCGGTATCTGGCGGGGACCGACAATCCCTATGGCACGGTGGACCGCGGCGTCATCGAGGCCGCAATCGCCCGGGACGGACAGCCGATTTGAAATCCCGCATCGTGGGAGTCCTACTGCTGGCCGGGCTGGCGCTCCCTGCCCTCGCCCAGCCGACCACGCTCACGATCGGGCTGCGTGAGGATCCGGACGTGCTGGACCCGACGCTGGGGTCCGCCTACGTCAGCCGGATTGTATATGCGTCGATGTGCGACAAACTGATCGACCTCGACGCCAAGCTGAACCTGGTGCCGCAATTGGCGACATCATGGGAGTATGAGGACCCGACGCATCTCCTGCTGCGCCTTCGCCCTGGTGTCGTGTTCCATGACGGGGAGCCGTTCGACGCCGAGGCGGTGCGCTACAAGCTGAACCGCGACCAGACGATCAAGGGCAGCATGCGGGTCGGCGAGGTGAACGCGATCGACGCGATCGAGGTCGTGGACCCGCTCACGGTTCGGCTGGTGCTGAAGGCGCCGTCGAGTCCGTTGCTGTCGCAACTCGCGGACCGGGCGGGGATCATGATTTCCCCTAAGGCGGCCAAGGCAGCGGGAGCGGATTTCGGCAGCCATCCGGTCTGCGCGGGTCCTTATGCGTTCGAGAGCCGGGTGGCGCAGGACAGCATCGTGCTGCGGCGGTTCCCTCAGTATTGGGACGCGGCCAACTACCATTTCGACCGGGTCGTGTTCCGGCCACAGCCATACTCCGCAGTCCGGCTGACGAACCTGCAGGCCGGCAGCCTCGACCTGGTCGAGTATATTCTGCCGAGCGACGTCGAGGCGGTGGAGAAAGACCCGAAGCTGAAGATCGCGATCGGGGACGGGCTGGCCTACCAGGGTATCACGTTCAATACGAACAACGGCCCGGCGGCCAACACGGCACTGGGGCAGCTCGCGCTGGTACGCCAGGCGTTCGAGCGTGCGGTCGACCGGGATGCGCTGAATCAGGTGGTTTACGGCGGGCTGTTCTCGCCGACCGCACAGGCCAATCCGCCGGGTTCCCCGTTTTTCGTGCCGGAGATGCAGCCGCCGCCGCGTGACCTGGACCGCGCGCGGGCACTGCTGCAGCAGGCCGGGGTGAAGCTGCCGGTGCCGGTGACGCTCACGCTTCCCAACAGCCCGGATCTGCAGCAGGTGGCGGAGGTGATCCAGGCGATGGTGGCGGAGGCCGGGTTCGATCTGAAGCTGCGGGTGATGGAGTTCGCGTCGTCGCTGCAGGCGGGGTATAGCGGGGAGTTCCAGGCCTACCTGATTGGCTGGTCCGGCCGTTTGGACGCGGACGGCAACGCCTGGCAGCATCTGCATACAGGCGGCACGTTCAACTACGGCAAGTGGAGCAGCGCAGCGGCCGACGCGTTGCTGGACCAAGCGCGTCTCCCGAGCGACGTTGCGGAGCGGCGGGCGTTGTATGCCAAGCTGTGGGATGTGGAGCGGGCGGACCTGCCGCTGATGTATCTATGGACGACGAAGAACGTGGTTGGGATGAAGCGCGGGCTGGACGGGTTCGTGCAGGTGCCGGACGGGCTGATCCGGCTGCGCGGGGTGACACTCAGGCCCTGATGCGGCGAATGAGCGTGTTTGCGGCGGACCATGCCAAGGCCAGCGAGGGCGAAACCCAGCGTGGTCAGGAACGCCGGCTCGGAGACGCCCACGTTCGTGCCGCTTTCCGTAGTGGCGAACCCGACTGTATGGGTTATCCGACTCATAATCACCTTGCGCCGGGTTCTCCTGGAAGCGAACGCAGTCGAAGGTGCCGTTCGTATCGAGGAAATTCACGAAAGCCTAGAGCCGGGCGCTGTTGTTTTTCTTAAACGGGGAATTTAGAAAGCGGCATCGTCCGCCCATAAAATTCGATGCCGCAATGGATTTATCCGCCCAAAGTGGCAGGACTCGACCTGCCGCTGCTACATTCCCCCACCCCGCATCGTGGTCACCCGGCGCACGAACCGGGCGATTTCGGGAACGCCGCGGTTGACGGCCAGCTCGACAACCCGTTCCCCCTTTGGCCGCTTCGATCGCCAATGGCCGTAGGGATAGTCGGAGATGGGCAAGAAGGTCGTCAGGCCTCTCGAGGCCGGGAACGGCCGCGTGGTGCCGCTGTTGATCGGCGAGAAGGTGATGGCCTGCCGGTAGGCCGCCACGAGCGGCGCAGTGTCGAGTTCAAGGACGTCGTGCTCGCGGTCGCGATAGGGTCTTGCGTCCAGCAAGCGGTGCAGCCGCGCACGCGTCAACCAAAGAAACACCTTGTTGTTCAGCAGCCGATACCAGTCTTCCGGTGACAGGCCGTCCAGAAGGCACTTGCGCAGCCCGGCGTCGTCCATCGGCTTCTGATCACGGAGGAGTATTCCGCCTAGATCCCGGCGCTTGAGCCGCACGCCCTCGGGTCGGCGCCGGCTCTCGATCGCGTCGCGTTCGGCACCGTGCACGCCGTAGAGGTCCAGCAGGGCCGACGTGCTCAGCAGGCCGTGCCGTTGGATCGAAGGCCAGCTCCCACGCTCGGCCATATGGTAGAGGATCGGGCAGTCTAGGATCAGCTCGTCCAGCTCGGCTTCGGTCAACTCGCGCCCACCAGGCCGCGGGCAAAATCCATCGCCTCGAATGGGCGCAGGTCCCCCGCCTGCTCGCCCACGCCGACTGCGTGCACCGGCAGCCCGAACGCCTGGGCGAGCGCCACGACGATGCCGCCGCGGGCGCTGCCGTCCAGCTTGGTCACCACCAGGCCCGTCACCGCCACCATGTCGCTGAACACGCGGACCTGCTCGACGGCGTTCTGCCCGGTGGTGGCGTCCAGCACCAGCAGCACGGAGTGCGGCGCCGTCGGATCCTGCTTGCGCAGCACGCGGATGATCTTGGCCAGCTCCTCCATCAGCGCGGCCTTGTTGTGCAGGCGGCCGGCGGTGTCGATCAGCAGCACGTCGGCGCCCTCGGTGCGGGCGCGGGTCAGGGCGTCGAACGCGAGACCGGCCGCGTCCGCGTTGCGAGGCCCGCTGACGACGGCGGCGCCGGTGCGGCTGCCCCAGACCTGCAACTGCTCGACGGCAGCGGCGCGGAAGGTGTCGCCGGCGACCAGGATGGGGCGGAGGCCCTGCTGCTGGTATTGCAGCGCCAGCTTGCCGATCGTGGTCGTCTTGCCCGTCCCGTTCACGCCCACGACCAGCACGACGTGAGGCCGCAGGGTGCGGTCGATCTCCAATGGCTGCGCCACCGGGGCGAGGATGGCGGCGATCTCCTCGGCGAGGGCCTGCTTCACCTCCTCGTCCGTCACGTCCTTGCCGAACTTGCTGCGGCGGAACTCGGCGATGATGTGCTGGGCGGCGGCGGGGCCGAGGTCGGCGCCAATCAGCAGGTCCTCAAGCTCTTCGAGTGCCGCGTCGTCCAGCTTGCGCCGGGTGAAGACGGTGGCGATGCCGGTCGTCAGCTTCTGCGTGCTGCGGGTCAGGCCTTCCTTGAGGCGGGAGAAGAAGCCGAGCGCCATCGGGAGGATCCTTTGAATGCGGCTGTGTATGGGGTGCGAACTGGCGGGCTACAATCCGGCGGCTTGCAGTCCGGCCGCGTCGGCGGCGGTGACGCGGGCCTGCAGCAATGTTCCCGGCGGGTGCGCCGTGGCGAGTCGGACCGGAGCGAAGTGCTCGGTATGGCCGCCGCCGCCGCGCTCCGCCACAACTTGGACGACGCGGCCCAGCAGTGCCGCATGGAAGGCGGCCGCGTGTGGGGCAGCGGCGGCGCGCAGGCGGGCGGCGCGGTCGCGGCGGTCCGGTTCAGGGACGCCCGGCATGCGGGCGGCGGGAGTGCCGGGCCGCTCGCTATAGGCGAAAACGTGCAGATAGGGGATCGCCGCCTCGTCGACGAAAGCGAGAGTGTCCTGGAACAGCGCCTCCGTTTCTGTGGGGAAGCCGGCGATCAGGTCGGCGCCGATGGCGATACCGGGACGGAGCATGCGGGCGCGGTCGATCACCGCCAGCGCCCCTGCCCGGCTGTGCCGCCGGCGCATCCGCTTGAGGATGAGATCGGCGCCGGCCTGGATCGACAAATGCAGATGCGGCATCAGGCGGGGTTCGTCGGCAATCAGGTCCCAAAGCTCACTGTCGATCGAGGCCGGGTCGAGCGACGAGAGGCGTAGCCGCGGCAGTTCGGGCACCAATGCGAGCAGCCGGCGCACCATGGCGCCGAGGCTCGGGCCGCCGTCGGAGCCATAGGACGAAATATCGACGCCGGTCAGCACAACTTCGAGGAAGCCGGCGGCGACGAGGGTGCGGACCTGCTGCACGATGCCGCCGAGCGGGACGCTGCGGCTGGGACCGCGGGCGAATGGGATGATGCAGAAGGTGCAGCGGTGGTCGCAGCCTTGCTGGATTTCGACGAAGGCGCGGGCGCGTCCGTCAAATCCGCTGACCAGATGCGGAGCGTCCTGGCGGACGGCCATGATGTCGGACACGCGGGCCGGCGCGCCGGGCTGCCAGCTTTCGGGCAGCAGCTTTTCGGTGTTGCCCAGCACGCGGTCGACGCCGGGAAGCGCCGCCCAGGCGGCCGGATCGAGCTGTACGGCGCAGCCGGTGGCGACGATGCGGGCGCCGGGCCGGTCGCGGTGGGCGCGGCGGATGGCCTTGCGGCACTGGCGCTCGGCCTCGGCGGTGACGGCGCAAGTGTTCACGACGATTGTGTCGGACTGCCCGGCAATATGCCCACGGATCACCTCGCTCTCATAGGCGTTGAGGCGGCAGCCGAAGGTGAGAACGTCGATAGTCATAGCGCGACGATGCCATGGAAGCTGGTGGCGACCGGGCCAGCCATCAGCACGCGGCCGGCTGCCGTCCACTCGATCTCGAGCGCGCCGCCATCCACCAGGACCGTGGCGCGCCGCTCCGTGAGACCCCGGCGGTGCGCGTTGACCAGCGCGGCGCAGGCACCCGACCCGCAGGCGAGGGTCAGCCCGGCGCCACGCTCCCAGACCCGCAGGCGGACGCGGTCCGGCGCCAGAATTTGGGCAAAGCCGATGTTGGCGCGGTCGGGGAATAGCGGGTCGTGCTCCAGCGCCGGGCCGAGCGCCGCGACGGCTGTGAAATCGGCGACGAATAGGGTGGCGTGCGGGTTGCCCATGCTGCATGCGGCGGGGTCGCCGGGGAGCGGTAGGTGCAGGGTGTCCATGGTGCGGGCCAGCGGGATGTCGGACCAGTCGAGGCCGGGCGGACCCATGTCCACGCGCTGGCGGCCATCGGCCAGGCGCTCCGCCGGCAGGTCCCCGGCGGCGGTGCGGATGACCTGATAGGGCCGGCCGTTCTCCTCGAACAGCAACTCGGCGACGCAGCGGGTGGCATTGCCGCATGCCCCGGCCTCGGAGCCGTCGGGGTTGCGTATGCGCATCATCAGGTCGGCGTCGGTGCCGGGCGGCGGCGGATGCAGGGTGATGAACTGGTCGCAGCCGATGCCGGTGCGGCGGTCGGACAGGGCGCGGACGGTGGCCTCGGAGAGGTTGAGTGGGCGGATACGCTCGTCGATGATGACGAAGTCGTTGCCGGCGCCGTGGGCTTTGGTGAACGGGGTCATGTTGGGAGGGCATATAGGCGAGTGGCCGGGGCTGGGCTATGCCCCCGGGCAAGCGTCGTTGTCGCTACACTGCCGCCATTGCGAGATACCAGAGCGGCAGCGTGAGGAACGACAGCGCGATGCCGACGCCGACCATGAGGGTAATGAGCGTCGGGTTGAGGCCATACTGCATGGCGACGATCGCCCCGCCGATCTGCGGCCCCATTGCCGCCTCGAACACCGTGACCTGCGTCGTTTCCCCATCGCGCGCGAGAAGGCCGACATAGAGCAACGCGAGCAGTAGCGGACCCAGCACCAGCTTGAAGCCCAGGCCAAGCCCGAGCAGCAGTCGGTTGCCGCGCAACTGGTCGAGCCGGAGCTGCAACCCAACCGAGACGAGCGCCAGCGGCGCCAGGGTGTCGCCCAGCCGGTGCAGCAGGCCGGCGAACCAGGCGGGGTATTCGACAGGCGCCAGCGCGAAGGCGAGCACGAGGGCGATCAGCGGCGGAAAGGTCGCGACCCGCAGCATAATCTCGCGGCGCGACGCAATGCCGGAGGAGCATAGGCAGGCGATGGTGATCCCCGCGGTGCTGAGCACGAGGTAGGTGCCGAGCTGGTCGATGAGGATGCCGGTCGAGAGGTTCTGCGCGCCGTAGAACGCCTCGATCATCGGCAGGCCGACGAACGAGGTATTGGCGAGCCCGGCGGTCATGATGAGAGCGCCGGTGGTATTGCGCGGGAGCTTCATGATGCGGGCCAGGACGGTGAAGAGCACGGCGCTGAGCGCGAACAGCAGCCAGGGCATCGAGGCCGGCCAGAGCAGGTTCGTCGTGAGGCGCAGGCCATGGATCTGGCCGAGGATGAGGGCGGGGAGCGCCACGTGGATGATGAAGCCGTTGATGGTGAGGTGCGCGTTGTCCGGCACGCGCCGCGCGATGCGGAGCAGCATGCCGGCGAGCAGGCAGATCGCGAGCATCGATATATTGGTCATGGCCGGGCTCCGTGGTGGGTGTGGAGCGAGGCATGGGGCGACGGGCTGGCGTCTGTCTGTGACGGGGGTCACATAGATCGGGGCGGCCGGCTATTTCCACTTTGCAGTGCGGCCGCGCGCCCGGCGGGTTGGCGCGTGGAAGTCGTCGGGCTTGGTGCGCACCCAGGCGACGAAGCGCGCGAGTTCCGGGTCGTCGCGCAACGCTGCGGGAGCGGCGAGATGCCGGGCAATTTCGGCTTCGGTATAGCGCGCGTGGATAGCGGAGTGGCAGACCTGGTGCAGCCGGACCGTGCCGAGGCGTGCGCCGCCCTTAAGCTTCGGCGTTAGGTGGTGCAGCGAGGAACGGGCTTGTGGGGGGATGGGCCGGCCGCACAGGACGCAGTGGGATGGGTTGTCTTCGACGTAGCATGGTTTAGCCTGCTGTTTAGCTTGGTGCTGCCGTCGCATGTGAGCCAGATAGAGTTGCTGCGGCGGGTTTGAAGCAGTCGGCCGGCATTTCTGGACGCAGCTTTGCCGCGTGGCTGGCCTGGGCCAAAACAGCTCAGGCCGCAAGCGATCCGAATGGCGGGTAGTATCTCGGTTTGAATTTTAGGCGGGTTGCTCAATGATTGAACGAAAGATTGCAACGATCTCCTCGCGACTGGTCTTGAACCACTCTTTTCCGGCTCCCAGGACCTTGGCGTCGCGATATTCCAGGATCGCATGAACCGCTCGTTCCAACGAACCGCAGTCATGTGTTCGAATTTCGAGCAAAAGAGCGGGCTTGTCCGGCGTTCCCGTGCTGATCTGAGCCACGATTCGCTGGACCGTGTCGCCCGTAGTCAGTCCGACTTTCAAGCGGTCCGGTGCGCAGCGGTAGCCATACGCATACAGGATACTCTGCCCTTCACCTAAACGGACCACGTCAGAGGTGTCTACCGCCTCTTCAACGGCATGGAGGGCTTGGGTCTCATTGATCTCCGGGCCTGCATCAGGGCTGGTCTCATTAAGATGCCGCCCCACCTCTGCTACAGGATACATCTGACCCTGGGTAACCTGATCAACCGTAAAACCGTTAGCTGGCGCTGCTGCAATGTATTTAGCCATGCCCTGCGCATACAGGGCTTGCTTCTCGGTACTTTCCGAAAGGTTGTATTGATTTAGCGCCCATGTGAATTGGGCACGTTGTCCAGCAAGCGTTGCCATTGTTTATTTCGTCCCTTTGAATTAGCTAGAAACCTTCGTTTTGTAAGTTATCGGCCGCTGGCATTTATAACAGAGCAATTGCAAACTGCGGCGGCGGCGTATCCTCTTCCTCGCCGGTCGCGATCCGCATACTCTCACCGCCACGCCGATCACTTAGGCATTGAACGTAACCTGATGCCAAAGTTGATGAAGCGCCTCGCCCAACATCGTGGTCTTGCTCCAGTGCCCTTCGTGATGTCCAGCTTCGCCGGGCCACACGTCATGGGTCTGGCCATCATATCGGCCAATCATGCTTCCGCTTGGAACGGCCTCCAGAACATAGTGCGGCCAAGTTCCGGTACCACTGCGCCCTATGCGTAGCGATACCGCGCCAAATTTTCCGACGTAGAGCGCATTGGCAAGCGCCATGCGCAGATACCGTTTCGGATTGCTCACGCGCCGGTCGGCAACGAGGTCAGTCAGTGTCACGCTCTCGAATAACATCTCTACTCTCCTAACAAATGCGAGATCGCTCAACCCATTTACCGGAACGACCAATTTTAGATCGAGACACTACCCGCCGCCCTTAGTGGCTGGTGTCTTCGTATGGCGCATTGAAACCCGAGCGCAGCAGCTGGGCGATGTAGCCGCGTAAGACCTCGTGCTGTGGTCGGGTGGCGAGCGCACACCAGTTCGGGCAGTCGCTCAATATTCCAGTTCACGGTCATCGCAACACGATACGCAGGCGGATCGGAATAGCCAAGGCGGGTCCGACTCGGGCCGGACTGCTAATGATAGTCGTATGTCCGCAACGCAAGGTGATCTATTCAGGACTCCATCGCACGCTAGCGAACAGCCCAGCGATGAGATGGTAAGCCTGGTCCGCGCCCGGCTGCACGCCACGCTGGCGCTGGTCAAAGCGGCGGAGGCGATCCCATGGACGGACCAGCTCGCCATCATCCGCGAGGACAACGCGTTCCGCTTCGGCAAGGACGCGCTGCCGGCGGCCGAAGGCGCAGCGCTGTGGGCCGAGTTCGACGTGGAGATGGACCGGCTCTCTGCCGTGATGAACGAGGGCAAGGAGCCGGACCTGAGCGACTGAGCAGGGGCGACTGAGCGCGAAATTCGCCGCCGCTGTTGCATCCCAGCCCCTCCCCCGCTAAACCCCCGCTCTCGTTTGCGCGCCGGGCCTGGAATGGGCATGCCCGGCCGCGACGCCTGTTCGGTGGCCACCGGGTCTCCGCAGGTCTAGCCACAGGAGACCAAAATGCCCAAGCTGAAGACGAAGAGCTCCGTAAAAAAGCGCTTCAAGATCACCGCCACCGGCAAGGTGCTCGCCGGCCCCGGCAAGAAGCGGCACAACCTCATGGCCCGCAGCCAAAAGGCCAAGCGTGCGAACCGCGGCAGCCAGACGCTGACCCACGCTGACGGGATCACCGTCAAGCAGTGGGCGCCCTACGGCATCGCATAGGGGAGAGCGCAGATGGCACGCGTCAAACGGGGCGTCACCACCCACGCCCGGCACAAGAAGGTCCTGAAGGCCAGCCAGGGCTTCGTCGGCCGGAGCTCAACGAACTACCGCATCGCGCTGCAGCGGCTCGAGAAGTCGCTGCAATATGCGTATCGCGACCGCCGGCAGAAGAAGCGGGACTTCCGCGGCCTGTGGATCCAGCGCATCAACGCGGCGGTGCGCGAGCATGGCATCACCTATAGCCGTTTCATCGCCGGGCTGAAGGCGTCGGGGATCGAGATGGACCGCAAGGTGCTGGCCGCCATCGCCTATGACGACCCGGCCGCGTTTTCCGAGGTGGTGAAGCAGGTGCAGGCCGTCATTGCCGCGGCTGCGCAGGATGCGGCGCCAGCCGCCGCCGAGGCGCCTGCTGCCGCGGAGTAACATCCGGCGACAGCACGCGATACAAAGGGCTGCCCCGATTGGGCGGCCCTTTTTCTGGCCCGACTATCTGGGACAACCAGCTATGACCGACGATCTCCACGCCCTGCGCATCGAAACCGCGGCCGCACTCGCCGCTGCCCCCGACTTGCGGGCGTGGGACGCCGTGCGGGTCGGCGTTCTCGGCAAGCAGGGGCGGCTGACCGGGCTGCTGAAGGAGCTCGGCCGGGTCGCGCCGGAGCAGCGGCGGGAGCGCGGGGCGCAGCTCAACGTGCTGAAGGACGAGCTCGCCGCGCTGATCGAGGCGCGCCGGGTGGCATTGGACGCTGCGGCGCTGGACGCGCGGCTGGCCGAGGAGCGCATGGACGTGTCGCTGGCCCCGGTGCCGCGGCCGCACGGCCTGATCCACCCGATCAGCCGCACGATGGAGGAGATGGCCGCGATTTTCGGCGCTATGGGCTTCACGGTCGGCGAGGGTCTGGACATCCAAACCGACTGGTTCAACTTCAGCGCGCTGAACATCCCGGCGCACCACCCGGCGCGCGCCGACCACGACACCTTCTATACGCCGGGCACCCGCGACGGCCGTCCGCTGCTGCTGCGCACGCAAACTAGCGACGTGCAGATCATCACCATGCTGGAGGCGCCGCCGCCGCTGCGGATCATCGCGCCGGGCCGGGTCTATCGCGCCGACCACGACGCGACGCACAGCCCGATGTTCCATCAATGCGAGGGGCTCGTAATCGACCGCGACATCACGCTCGGCCACCTGAAGGGCTGCCTGATCGACTTCCTGCGCGCGTTCTTCGGCATCGCGTCGCTGCCGGTGCGCTTCCGCAGCAGCTATTTCCCGTTCACCGAGCCCAGCATGGAGGTCGACATCGGCTGGAACCGGCATACCGGGGAGCTGGGCGGGGGCGGCGACTGGCTGGAGATCCTGGGCAGCGGCATGGTGCATCCGCGCGTGCTGGCGAATTGCGGGCTGGACCCGCGCGAGTGGCAGGGGTTCGCCTTCGGCATGGGGGTCGAGCGGGTGGCGATGCTGAAGCACGGCATCCCGGACCTGCGGCCGTTCTACGAAAGCGACCTGCGCTGGCTCCGGCATTACGGGTCGAGCCCGCTGGCGCCGGTGTCGCTGCACGAGGGCACCGCGCTATGAAGTTCTCATTGAGCTGGCTGCGCACGCATCTGGACACCGAGGCCGGGCTGGACGCCATCACCGACCGGCTGACGGCGATCGGGCTGGAGCTGGAGCGTGTGGAGGACCCGGGCGCGGCGCTGGCGGCGTTCCGGATCGCGCATGTTGTCGAGGCGGCCCAGCACCCGAATGCAGACCGGCTGCGGGTGTGCCGCGTGGACACGGGGACCGAAATCGTCTCCGTCGTGTGTGGGGCGCCGAACGCGCGGACCGGGATGCGGGCGGTGTTCGCGGCCCCGGGCAACGTCATCCCAGCGACGGGCGCCGTTCTGAAAGTAGGCGAAATCCGCGGGGTCGAGAGCGCTGGCATGCTGCTGAGCGCGCGCGAGATGGGGCTGGGCGACGACCACGCCGGGATCATCGAGCTGCCGGGCGACGCGCCGGTCGGCACGCCCTATGCCGCCTGGGCCGGGCTCGATGACCCAGTCATCGAGATCAGCGTGACGCCCAACCGCGGCGACGCGCTGTCGGTGCGCGGCGTGGCGCGTGATTTGGCGGCGGCGGGGCTTGGAACGCTGCGGCCCTGGGCGCCGGCAACGGTGCCGGGCACGGGCGAAAGCGCGGTGTCCTGGGCGATCGACATGCCGGAGGCGTGCTCCTGGGTGCTGGGCCGCACCGTGCGTGGCGTGCGCAACGGTCCGAGCCCCGAGTGGTTGCAGCGGCGGCTGCTGAGCGTCGGGCTGCGGCCGATCAGCGCGCTCGTGGATATCACGAACTTCTTTACGATGGATTTAGGCCGCCCGCTGCACGTGTTCGACGCGGACCGGGTGCAGGGCGGCGTGCTGCGGTTCCGGCCCGGCGCTGGCGAGACGTTCCGGGCGCTGAACGGCCGCGACTACGTGGCGGATCCGGCGGATTGCGTGATCGCCGACGACGCAGGGGTTCAGTCGCTGGCCGGGGTGATTGGCGGCGATGCCACCGGTTGCACGGAGGCGACGACCAGCATGTTCATCGAATGCGCGCTGTTCGATCCGGTGCACGTGGCCCTGACCGGCCGCCGCCACGCCATCATATCCGACGCGCGGCAGCGGTTCGAGCGCGGTATCGACCCGGCGCTGCTGCCGCACGCGCTCGAGGCGGCGACGCAGATGGTTCTGGACCTATGCGGCGGCGAGGCGAGCGACGTGGTGCAGGCGGGCGCCGAGCCCAACTGGCAGCGCAGCGCCAGCATGCGGTTCGCGCGGCTGGGCAGCCTGGGCGGCATGGACGTGCCGCCAATCGAGGCCGTGGCGGCGCTGGCCGGCCTGGGGTTCGCCGTCGAGGCCTACACGGGGGATGCAATCCAGGTGGCCGTGCCGTCCTGGCGCAACGACATCGCGGCGCCGATCGTCCTGGACCAGGCGGCAAGCCTCGATCCGGACCGCGCCCGCGCCGCCGCCGAGGGCTGCGTTGCCATAGAGCCGGAGGCGGACCTGATCGAGGAGGTGCTGCGGCTGCGCGGGCTCGACAGCATCCCGGCGGTATCTTTGCCCCGCGCCGCGCCGGTGCCGCCCGCGGTGCTGACGCCGCAGCAGGGGCGGAGTGCGCTGGCCCGGCGCGTGCTCGCGGGGGCGGGCCTGGTGGAGTGCGTGACGTTCAGCTTCATGGACCATGCGCAGGCGGCATTGTTCGGGGACGCTCCGGAGGCGTTGCGGCTGCTGAACCCGATCGCGTCCGACCTGGACCAGATGCGGGCGACGCCGGTGGCGACCTTGGCGCTGGCGGCGCAGCGCAATGCCGCGCGGGGGCAGACGGAGGCGCGGCTGTTCGAGATCGGGCCGGCGTTCGGGGCGGAGGGGCAGCAGGTGGTCGCGGCCGGGGTCCTGGCCGGATCGACCCCGCGGCACCCGCTGGCGCCGTCGCGCGGGCTGGGTGCGATGGACGCGAAGGCGGCGGCGCTGGATGTGCTGGCGGCGCTCGGGCTGCCGATGGAGAGCCTGGGCGTCATGCCCGACGCGCCGGGCTTCTATCATCCCGGCCGGTCCGGGATGGTGCGGCAGGGGCCGAAGCTCGTCTTGGCGACGTTCGGCGAGTTGCATCTGCGCGTGTTGCAGGCCCTCGACCTGGACGGCCCTGCGGCTGCGTTCGAGGTGTTCCTCGACCGCGTGCCGGAGCCGAAGCGGCGGCGGCGGGCGCCCCCGGACCTGCCGGCGTTCCAGCCGGTGCGGCGCGACTTCGCGTTCGTGGTGGGCGTTGACGTGGCGGTCGATACCCTGCTGCGGGCGGCACGCGGCGCCGAGCGCGCCCTGATCGCCGGCGTTAACGTCTTCGACATCTATCTGGGCGATAAGATGCCGGCAGGGCAGAAGTCGGTGGCGATCGAGGTGGTGTTCCAGCCACGCGAGCGCACGCTGACGGATGCCGAGATCGAGGCCGCGTCCGCCAAGGTGGTGGCCGCGGTCGCGAAGGCGACGGGCGCCGCGCTGCGTTGAGACACTGAGTTGAGCCGCTGACTTTTTGCAATTACCCACTACATCTAAGGAATGACCGACACTCCGCTCCACCTGATCCGCAACTTCGCCATCATCGCCCATATCGACCACGGCAAATCGACGCTGGCCGATCGGTTGATCCAGGTATGCGGCGGGCTGACGGAACGCGAGATGTCGGAGCAGGTGCTCGACAGCATGGAGCTGGAGAAGGAGCGCGGCATCACCATCAAGGCGCAGACGGTGCGCCTGGCGTATCAGGCGAAGGACGGTCTGATCTATGAGCTGAACCTAATGGACACGCCGGGCCACGTTGACTTTGCCTATGAGGTCAGCCGCAGCCTGGCGGCCTGCGAGGGCTCGCTGCTCGTGGTGGACGCGAGCCAGGGGGTCGAGGCGCAGACTCTGGCAAACGTGTATCAGGCGCTGGACGCCGGGCACGAGATCGTGCCGGTGCTGAACAAGATCGATCTGCCGGCGGCCGAGTGCGACCGAGTAAAGCAGCAGATCGAGGACGTGATCGGCTTGCCCGCCGACGACGCGGTGATGATCAGCGCCAAGACCGGGCTCAATATCGAGGGCGTTTTGGAAGCGCTGGTGACCCGGCTGCCGCCGCCGCAGGGCGTGGCCGACGCCCCGTTGAAGGCGCTGCTGGTCGACAGTTGGTATGACCAGTATTTGGGCGTGGTGATCCTGGTGCGGATCAAGGACGGCCGGCTGAAGCGCGGGCAGAAAATCCGCATGATGTCGAACGGCGCCGTGCACAACGTGGAGCAGGTCGGCGTGTTCACGCCCAAGATGATCCCGACCGGGGACCTCGGGCCGGGCGAGATGGGGTTCATCACGGCGTCCATCAAAACCGTGGCCGACTGCAACGTGGGCGACACGATCACCGACGACCGCGTGCCGGCGACCGTGGCGCTGCCGGGGTTCAAGGCCAGCATTCCCGTGGTTTGGTGCGGCCTGTTCCCGGTCGACGCCGACGACTTCGAGCATCTGCGCGACAGCTTGGGCAAGCTGCGGCTGAACGATTCGAGCTTTCATTATGAGGCGGAGACTTCGGCGGCGCTTGGGTTCGGCTACCGCTGTGGGTTCCTGGGTTTGCTGCATCTGGAGATCATCCAGGAGCGGCTGACTCGCGAGTTCAACCTCGACCTGATCGCGACGGCGCCCAGCGTCGTGTATCGCGTCCACACGACCAAGGGCACGGTCGAGGAGCTGCACAACCCGGCCGATATGCCCGAGGTCATGAGGATCGACCACATCGACGAGCCGTGGATACGCGCGACGATCATGGTGCCCGACGACTATCTCGGCAGCGTATTGACGCTGTGCAACGAGCGGCGCGGGCAGCAGGCGGACCTCACCTATGTCGGCAATCGCGCCATGGCGGTATATCGACTGCCGCTGAACGAGGTAGTGTTCGACTTCTACGACCGGCTGAAGTCGGTGAGCCGCGGCTATGCGAGCTTCGACTATTCGATGGACGGCTATGAGGAGAGCGATCTGGTGCGGATCAGCATTCTGGTCAACCAGGACCCGGTCGACGCGCTCTCGTTCATCGCGCACCGGAGTGCGGCGGAGAACCGCGGGCGGAGCATTTGCGCCAAGCTGAAGGACCTGATCCCGAAGCAGCTGTTCAAGATCGCGATCCAGGCGGCAATCGGCGGCAAGGTGATCGCGCGCGAGACGATCGGGGCGTTGAGCAAGGACGTTACCGCGAAGTGCTACGGCGGCGACATCAGCCGCAAGCGCAAGCTGCTGGACAAGCAGAAGGAAGGCAAAAAGCGGATGCGTCAGTTCGGTAAGGTAGAGATCCCGCAGTCGGCGTTCCTAGCCGCACTTAAGATGGACGCTTGAGGGGTTCGGGGCTGGTTTGCAGGATGGGTTGGCGGTGTTATTGATGCCGTCGCGCAGGAGAGATGGCCGAGCGGCTTAAGGCGCACGCTTGGAAAGCGTGTGTGCGTGCAAGCGTACCGTGGGTTCGAATCCCACTCTCTCCGCCAAACTGCTCATGTAACAAACTGATAGAACTGGATAATTCTAGGTACTCTGCCCAACAGTCCACATCTTGGTCCACATCTGCGTTGTAAGACTGACCTTGTGGGCCGGTTTGGATGGTCTCGGACCTGTATGGTTGGCCCCCATCGCCTAGGAGCGCCTGCTTGACTTTGCTTAGAAGGGTTTGCGAGGTCTCCGGCTTCCACTTATTCGCCACCTATGTTGGATGGCAGCGTTTGCAAAACGTCTCGTAGGTTGCCGGTTGTTTGCGGCAGCAATGATAGCTACTCAGCCAATCGCGCTGCCACTGCTCGGAACCGTGCAAACGCCGTCTCCAATTCGTCCGCAATGCTCGCCGCGATCTCCGCCGGGGGCGGTAGGGTGGATGGGTCGGCGGCGCCGGCCTCCTTTAGCCAGGATAGGTTCGGGTCCATCCGGTCCCGCGCCACAAGCTCGGCATATGAAAACCGCCGCCAGCGTTCAAAGGCAGTGGATTCCGCCCTCGCCGGTCGGTCCCGCAACCGGGCCAGCAACACAAACTCCCGCAGGTTCTCCTGCCGGAGCGGGCGCTCCTTCAAAGTGAAGCGGTTGTTGGTCCGCAGGTCATAAACCCACAGCGCGTCCGTCCACGGCTCCGCCCGGCGGAGGCGGCTGTCGAAGAACAGCACGTTCGCCTTCACGCCCTGGCGGTAGAAGATGCCCGTGGGCAGCCGCAGCAGGGTGTGTCAGTCGAATTCCAGCAACAGCCGCCGGCCGGATGCGCTCTCCGGCGCCGGCCTCGAACAGCACGTTGTCGGGCAGCACCACGGCTGCTGTCCCATCCTCTGCCAGCACCGTCATGCAGTTCTGTAGGAAACTGAGTTGCTGGGCAGCACGATTGCGGGTCAGGATTTAGCGGCCTCGGAGAATGTTGGAGGATTCTGCACAGCAAAGTAATTCTGTGCGGACAAGCAGGATGAAAAAGCCAGCGTTGGGTTGGCATGATGGCGAGGACAAGGTTCCCTCGCCAATCTGAGTGGCGGGCGCAGAACTCATAGCCTAGACTCTTGACAAGGCAGTGAGACAGGTTCGCGTATATGGCTATCTTCGCCGTCATTGTTCAAGCTGGGCCGGATGGCGATGGACTGGCCGCGGCTATCCGCCAGCATTTCGATCAAGCCAACTATCAGCTTGAAGGGGATCGCGGATGGCTTGTCGCAGCCCGCGCTACGGCCAAGGAGGTTTCGGACACCCTCGGCATATCGGATGGTGCGACCGGTTCCGCTTTGATTGTCGAAGTGGCTTCTTACTTTGGCCGGGCCAACCCAAATATCTGGACTTGGATCAAGAACAACTGGGAAGCTGGCAAGAATGCCTGAAGAGTCCGGCAACGGATCGGACGATCCCGCACCGCCTTCCGTATTTGCTGCAACTACGCCCAAGTCTCCCCGTTCCTACAATGAACTTTCCCAAGAGGATGTGGTCGCAGAAGTTCGCAGCATGCTTACCGAAATGCGGAAGGCATTCGGTGAAATAACGGCAAGGCTGGAAATGCAAGAGCGTTCCGCGTTGGAGACCAAAGAACTGCTCCGTCAACTGCTCCCCAAGATCGAAGATGTCGCTGGCTTCGCAAAACACCGCGCTCCCGTCCTCGCAGACAAAGCCGATTTGGAGAGAATGGCAGCCGGATTGCGGGGTGAGATCGAAAAGCGCCCTACACGCCGGCAAGCGATCTTTGACCTAGTATGGGTGTTCACTCTGATTACGGGTGCAGTCACGTTCGGAAGCAAGATCCTGCGTTAAGACAACGATCTAGTGTGCGGCCAGCTGCCAATATCCACAGAAGTCCACCGAAGGCCGTGCTTTCAACGCCAGCCCAACCACGCCGCGCACCTGCGTGCCGTAGTCGTCCTGGCGATGTACCTCACGTTATGCGTTCTCCTAGGCGCAGCGGGCTAGTTCGGCGCCGGTATTCCCCATTTCAGCTTAATTTTCCGTGGCTGCTATCAATCTCGAAGCTCCACGATAAAGGCCGTCGCTTGGCCTCGCTGGGCAGCCCGTGCCCGTGCCGCCGCATTTCGGCCGCCATGCTTCGTTGGCGCCGATGTGCACCGTGCAATACCCTCAGCCGTGCGTGGACCTGTGCTGCCGCCTCCGTGCATCCGGCACCGGCCATTCTTCATAGCGGGACTTCGGCAACGTTGGCCTGTGCGCTTGCAGATCGCACCGCATCGCGGGGTAGCGTTGGCTCGGTTCAACAACACGCGCCACCGGGGGCCTGCGTGACTGGCGCAAGGCTCCGCTTGCACCCCGTCCGCGATCACCGCGACGGCTCGCGGGTGTTGACGTTTCCGGCAACCAGCGCCTGCCCTCCATCTGCTACCGTAACGTGCTGGACCGTGATGGTTTGGCGTGCGCCGTTCCGCAATCGGCTAAGCGCCAGCGTCCCTTGCGAGAAGGCGCTAAGCAACCGGGCGGCGGCAGTTCCGGACCGGGCAGCATCCGCCAGCGCTGCCGGGTTCAGGTCACGCGCTTTCTGGTGCCGGTACATGTCATTACCGGCCGCCGAGAACAGGTCCATGATGAGCCGGTGGGCTGCCGCGAGCTGGTGTGCCAACATCTTCTCTGTCGCCGTCTGCGCTCCAGCGTCTTGCGCCGCTTCCACCGCCAACGGCAGCACGTCGGCGTCTCGGGCCAGGGTTAGCCGAGCCAAGCTGGCATCGGCCGCCAACATGCCAGGGGTCGCCGCCACCGCCTGCGCCAGCTCGCGCTTATGCCACGGCATGTCGCAGTCGTCGGGTGGTGCCGTCTCGTTGCCTTGGCCTTTGTGGAGGACCGGCACGCCGCGAGCGGCGGGGTCGCGCAGCGTTGCCGCCAATGCCTCGACAGCGCCGGCTTCGGCTTCGAGTTGGGCCGCTTGGACCGGATCGCGATATGCTGCCGCCAACTCACGCTTGTTGGCGGCAACCTGTTCGTACCACTCGGCATCTGCGGCCGTCAGGCCGGACAGGTTTGGGCAGGCTGGTAGAGTCACGGTCGCACCTCGAACATATATCCATGCTGACGTCGCAATCTCGCCGGAAAACGCAGTCCGTACAGAACCAAGCCCGAGAATGGGCTTTGCGCTGCCCTGACGCAATTAGGCCAGGTTCCTAGTAGCGTCTCAGTTGACTTTCGGCTTTGGGTGGAAAGCGGCTGTCGAAGCCTGGCAGGTGGATGTCCGATCCAGCCTCGCAAACAGACATAAAGGCGAGCCGTCCCAGCTTGCGCTCAACGGCCTGGTCTGGCCGAAAGCGGAATAACGGCTTCGAGGTGAAAAAGCAGGAAAGCGGACGTTCGCAAGCCCAGGGTCATGGGCTCGTTCGGATCTATTTTGGAAGTTCCCGCAGATTAGCTGATTAGCTGGTTTCCATCTCAATTTTCTCGAGAGCCGTCTCTATCGCTCCCACCATCGTTTTTTCGCCTGCAGACAGGCCTAAGCCCGCCGGCGCGTCCAAGCCATTGACCGACATAAACCATAAATGACGGTTGTGGCCTGACGTCACTCGCCACGGATTGTCGAAAGATAGGTTGGAGGTGACCTGTCCGCCGATATCCTCCGGATAGATCAGGAATCCGTCGGTGCGATTTGCGGCATTTCCAAAACCCGAGAGATAGGCGGAGAGCTGGTAAAGGTCCTCGCGTGAGACCCCGCTCACATGCTTCAAGTTCGACTGTGTGTTTTTGTATTTCGCATCAGCTACTGCGAGGCATCGGTCATGGTCGCCAAGAATAAGAATGTCGGGTCGCAATGACTGAATAAACTTTCCTTTCTCGCTCGTAAGCAGCCATTTGAAATTGTATTTGGCTCGGCCCGTATGAGAAATACGCAAACCCGGCAAACCGGCTTGCAGAAGCTTCGCCACATAAAGCTCCCAAATCTCCGCCATATCCAGGAGCAGGCCATGAGATTTTCCGTTTCCGTCCGCGCTTGGCGCGCGCGGCTTCCGCGACAGAATAGAAAGAGAAAGATTAACCAGGGGGCGGTAGCTTTCCGTGATGGGCGTATAGCGGATGGCGTGGGCTTTATGGGCGGCGGTTTCATCGCGGTGAGCGCCGAGCGTTGAGCGCAGATCGTCGAGGATTTCCGTACCGCGTCCGGGTAGCCAGCTCGGTCGCGGCCCTTTGATATGAAGAGCGCGATTTAAATGCTGAGCCGCGAGCAGCACGATATCCCCTATTTGATGGTCGACCACGCGGACGCGCGTCTTACTCACCAGATGATCGTCGCGGACGGCGCGCATGAGGGTCGTCTCCAGGGGCAGCAGTTTTACCCTGAGCGCCACACCTTTATGGATCGCGTCGCTTCGCCGATAGGGCAAACCATGCTTGGCAGCCGCGATGAGCCTGCCGCTCCACAGATGCGCGATAATTAGCCAGAGCCACAGGCTCTGTTGCTTCAAAGCGCCGCCGCTATCGAGCAGTTTTACGCCCCAGATTTCGCCGAGCCAGCGGAGCAGGCTGGGCATCCCAAACCGCGGTTCGATGCGCAGAATGCCGTTCTCGAACTGAAGCTCTCCCACATATCTGCCGGCGCGCCAGCTCCCTGTCTGGCTCTCGTAAACGGCGATCGGTTCATCCTCCGGCTTCGGGGCACCGACGAGCATGAGGCATGACGCTACGTCCGTCGCCTTCATCAGCCGTTTGAGCCACTCCTCGTCGTCGCGGCTGAGAGGCGGCAGCGGCGAACAGTCGCGAGCTGAAATTAGCCTTTCGGTCAAGCTTTGGACCCCGCAAGAAGAACGCCCTCAACCTTCGTCAAAAAGGCTTTGCATTCCGACGCTTCGACGCCGGCTAGATATTGCATCAGCAGAGGTCTGAGCGAAAAGCGCCAGAGCGATTTGACCGGATCGATGCCATTGCCTCGTCCGTCAAAAAACACCTGGTTTCGCCGTCTGTCGGTCGCCATCAGATAGCTCTGAACAAATGCAACCGCATCGCAAAAATAGGTGTGCCCGATCTGGTAATTCTCGCCGAGATATTCGCTGGCGTCGATCAGCTTGTTTACTAGAGCGGCCCGCTCGCCGAGTATCGTGAATTCAGCTTCGACCTTATCCCAGGTCTTGTTTTTCACTGCCGACGGCGACACGCTCCATCTGTGGCGGCAGACAGACATAAAATCTTCGCCCGAAAATCCCTTGAAGAACCAGAGGAAGCGCCGCCGCAAAGCAAAATCGACATTTTCGAGCGACTGGTCGATCAGGTTCATCGTCCCGATAAAATAGAGGTTGCGCGGAAGGCGAACTTTCCGTGTTTCGCCGCTGTATCCTGCCAGAAACACATCACCGTCGCGGTCTTCGAGCAACGAGAAGCATTCGCCCAGCACTTTGCTGAGATCGGCTCTGTTCATCTCATCGAGGATGAGGACTACCGGCACGTCCCGGAACTCTTCTCCTTCCAGCGCCATCCTTTTTATCAGATCAAGCAATATGCCGTCGCGGTATTCGGTCTTGCCGCCGTCTCCGATCTGCAAGCCGCGGATAAAGTCTTCGTACCCGTAGCCCGGATGGAACTGAACCCGATGCGTTCTCTCATTCACCAGCCCTTCCACATCTTCGGGGTTCCCGAAAAATTTTGCCGGCCCCCACAGCTTAAGAAGCTCCTGCCGGATAAGACCGTCGGCAAGCTGCCGCGCCTGATACGTTTCGCCGGTGCCGGGCGGTCCATACAAAACGATCTGTTTTTTTATATAGAGCGCTTGAAGTCCGCCGATAGTGTCGCTGTCGCCGTCGATATACCAGCATGCTTTTAACGGCGACCAATAAAAATCCAGATCATCTTTTGGCAGATAGCTTTCGAGACGATCACGGATCGCTTTCAGGCAGTCATCGACATTTTCCGGCTTTTCGCCTTCGATGACTCCCTCGAACGCCTCGACGATGCGCCCCTTATGCCCTTCGCTGGCGATACGCTCATAATGGTCCGGAAAGAGCAGATAAAGGATGATATGCTTGGTCTGCGGCGGGCGGCCGAACTCTTCACGATGCTTTTCCGCCAGCTTCTCCAGGAGTTCGCGAAGCCGGACATGATTGTTCAGTAGCGCGGTGCGTTCGGCATCGTCTTTATCCAGAATCTCTAACGTAACGCGGGCAAGATAAATGAGTTCGTTCGGGCGTTGTGTATTATAAACAAGGCCCGGATTTCCAACGCCCGCCGAAAATCCTTTGAAAGCCGGGCTATTTTCTTCAATATTTATGTTCTTCCAAGAAGAAACATCTCGGATTAAGGATATCTTTCTTGCACGCGAGACGCTTGTCGGAAAGAGGAAGTAAACAGTCAGGAGATCACAAGACAGGCGCGCCACTTCGTCGTCCGCCCTTGCAAGTTGCTCTTGCAACTTCTGAGAAAAATTTTTTTCCGACGAGGTGTCTTGCTTGTCGATAAAGAACCTCTTGAAGTTATCGAGGTTGGCAACGTTCCAGACGTCGTCATTCGGCCAAATCAGAGACTTACCACCGAGCAGGCAATGGGTTTTCCACTGGTTCGCTACGTCAAATATCTGCGCTAAATCCTGATCTCCGATTCGAGACATGTTGTCCCTGACTCCCTGCCGTTGACTCCAGCTTCAGCATAACACGCTATTGTGACTGGTCGAATACCCGCACGCGATACTGTTTGTTACAATGCTCTATCTATTATACTTACTGACGGCCATCCAATGGGGAGTGGTGGGCAAACGACCCGAACTCTGGGGAGAAGCGTTCAAAGCTAGAGCAACATCCGACCAATCTGCACTTTTGGTTGGATAAAGTTACTTGATAAAACAAAGACCTAGAGATTTTTGCCGATCCACTTCGATCGGAAAAAGCTCTAGAATAGCTTGGTAGGCTGTCCTCGAATGTCCGCTATCGAGAAGGCGTAAAGGATTCCCGAAAGACCAGGATGGGCGCAAACCAGCCAATCGCGCCGGTTGAATGGCAATGTCAGCTCCGCCACCCACACCGGACATAACGTTGCCGGCCTCGAATGTCGTGGATGGGTCGTGAACGAAAATCAACGTGAGACATAATCAGGTTCCTGCAATCCGGGCAAACGCCACGCGCGCGCGTGGCATGCCAGACCGAACAGCTCGTTATCATCGTCGTGCGGTGGGTGCCACCGTTGCCCCGTCCCCGTCTGTGGCCGCCACCTCCTTTGACGATCGCCCCGTCGCCAAAATCGAACAAAGGCGCGCTTTGACGCTTGTTGGCAAACCGATACTGATCAGCTCCGGCCAGTCAGGAACCTGCACATGAACGCGGAGACGAAAACCCAGCTCGACCGCTCGACGTATCCGTGCCGAGCGGCCTGGATGGTCGTCGGAGGTGCGACCTACAGCGGGGTCATCATGGCCAGAGGTCCGGACTATATCGAGGTCGACAGCAGACAGCGGGGCATCTACCGCCAAGCGGACGCGGACGTGGTCGACGTATCGTTCATAGCCTCAGAAAGCGGTGCCGGCTGACTTCACGGCTGAACTCCCTGACACGTCCCACTCGCCGCTGATGGAGATGTCTGGTGCCCGAGTATCGCATTTTCTCCCTGGACCGCCGGGGGCGCATCTTCGAGGGGCTTCAACGCTATCTGCGCCGATGACAAGGAAGCTTGCAGACTCGTTGAGAACTCGCCCACCGTCGGTACCCGAGAAGAGATTTGGTCCGGCACCCGGTTCGTGGGTAGTGGGTCAGTTTGAAACCTATGGAATATTGTCCTAGCATGTTTGGCATGCGCTGACTTGCTCCATATGGCAAGTTATGACCATGACAATGAAGCGCACTCCCCGTCCCCGTGATCCCGTCCAGCTTGGCAAGCTCATGGTGGACATCATGACCGGCCAAATGTCGGATGCCGTGGATAATGGGAAGGACGCGGGAGCGGCAGCGATGGGACGCAAGGGTGGACGATCTCGTGCCAGCAATCTTTCAAGTGATGAGCGCAAAGCCACAGCAACAAAGGCCGCCAATGCTCGCTGGGCAAGTCGCCTCAAGCCGTAGGGCCTCGTTTAAGAAACACGGTGGGTTGCCCATAGCCTGGCCCTACCACTCCGTCTAACGAGTGTCTAATGTCGTCTAATGACCCTAGTTTGCTGGTCCATGCGCCATCAGGCAGTTGCCTGGCAATGTGACGAAACTCGCCAGCCGTCGTATATATCACGACTTTTTCGAATCCGCTTTCCAGGCTTCCATCCGCACAAACTGTATAGCCGTATTCTCTGCATACACCTACATAACTCTCCAAAGAATAGGTTCTGCGTACGCTGTGTGGCCAAAAGCAGAACCCGAAAGGATCTGGTTCCCACCATTTCTTCATATCGTTAAGTGCCCAGGCAAGGCAGTTATAATCGGAAGTAGGGGCGCTGGTTCTCCGGTACCCATGCTTAACAAGATTTGGAAAATTCGCGGCAAGATCAGTCAACATTGGGATATGTTCTCGCATGCCAACTAAGCCAAGCGTTCGCCGTTTCTTGTATGCGCCCCTGCGCGGCAGGCGGAACAGGATTCTCCTTAGTTATGAAGTAGAGTGTATGCACTAGAAAGTCTGGTGTTTTCCTTATTTCATCTATAATCCAAGGAATGGCTTGCTCTCCCAATTCATTCACAATTCTCTGAAAATTCCGATTTTCAATCTTCTCTCTCATAAGCGAAGCAAAATAAGTTTCTGCTCGCCGACGGCGAAGAAGATCATGAAAGCGAGAGAACCCGTCAGAGGAACTTGGCTTATAGTTGCCAATCGTGCGAGACGCTTCCGACCCCCAACCGCGCGTCCAAATGAAGGGTGCTGATGCGGCCTGGCTGGACATTAGTTAACCTTCTCTAACTTCTGTGTAAGCGTCGATAGCTCTTGAATGCGCTGAGAAAGCCAGTGTTGCATTGAAATTGCGCTTTGCAGAGACATGTGAACATCCACATCCATCTCTCTGACGATCGAATCGCGAGACACTGTTTCGGTTGGAATGATTTCGCCTGGCTGCCCGTTTTCATCAACGGTCAGAACAAGGCGCCTAGGAATGGCAGGGCGCTCGCTGAAAATGGCCATATGTATGTGGCCAGATGGGGTGACTGACCCAATCACTCCGTCCGCATGCACTACCCGGAAAAACTGACCTTTGATGTAGTCGAAGGCAATATGTGCAGTGACATCCCCATTCAACCGAGGTGCAGCAGTCTCATTTTCGGCCATCTGCGCTTCCCTTCATACGGCTAGTCACGATTCTAACATTGCTTATGACCATAGAGTAGGCACGAAGAGAAGAGACTAAAGTGACCTTTTATGCCTGACGTATAGCATAGAAAGGCGCATAGCTGCGCTCATGAACAAGCTCTCCCGCGACGCCCGCGCCGAAATCGTCGGAATGATGGTCGAGGGCGTTTCCATCCGCGCCATCTCCCCGATGACGGGGGCCAGCAAGAACACCGTCGTAAAGTTGCTGGAGGACGCTGGAGAGGCATTCTCGGACTACCAGGACCGCACCATGCGGAACCTGACTTGCAAGCGCCTCCAGGTCGATGAGATTACGGCGTTCGGTTACGCCAAGGCAAAGAACGTCAAGACGGCTGAGGCCGCGCCAGAAGGCGCTGGCGACTGCTGGACTTGGATGGCAATCGACGCCGATACGAAGCTGATCCCGTCTTTCTATGTCGGCTCACTGGAAGCGCACGCGGCGCAGATGTTTATTGGCGATCTGGCCGGACGGCCGGCGAACCGGGTGCAGCTCACTAGCGACGGGCATAAGCCCTACCTTGAAGCCGTCGAGCAGTCCTTCGGGGCTGATATCGACTACGCCATACTGATCAAGCACTACGGCGAGCCGACCGGAGCCTTGGGCCGCTACAGCCCCGGCGACTGCACGGGGGTTGATCTGCGCAGGGTCGAGGGCCGTCCTGACCTAGCGCATGTCAGCACCAGCTACGCCGAGCGGGCCAACCTCACGCTGCGGATGGGATCGCGCCGGTTCACGCGGCTGACCAATGCGTTTTCGAAGAGAGTCGAGAACCATGCACACTCGGTCGCGATCCACACCATGCATTACAATTTTGTAAGAATTCGTCAAACGCTCCGCTGCACTCCGGCGATGGCGGCTGGCGTGAGCAATACGCTTTGGGAATTTGCAGATATGGTGAAGGTGCTGGAAGAGTGGGAAGCGAACCGAGAGATCTAGTTTCGAAGCTTGCGGCATTCGGGGTTTAGAATGAAACTTTCTTTTCTGGAAATTTTTGCTGACGCCCTGAAAACTAAGTTCTCGCTTCCTGGGTCCGCCTCTCCTGAAGATCAATTGAAGCCAGTCGTAGCCGATCTTCTGAAATCTGCTGGCAATGCCTATGGGCTGGCCATCGACACTCGAACGGAGACGCATCTTTCCGACCATAAGGTGCGACCCGATATTGCATTCTATGTTGACGGACTAATCTGCGGCTATATCGAACTGAAGGCTCCCGGCCTTGGGGCTGACGCGCCGAAGCTGAAAGGGGAGCATAACAAGAAGCAATGGGAGAAGCTAAAGGGCCTCCCTAACCTTATCTATACGGACGGGCGGGAATGGGCACTCTATCGAGGGGGCGCGCGTCCAGACGGCCAGCCCATCGTGCGCCTGCACGACGATCCGACCGACAAGGGCAAGGCCGCCACGACCAATGCCGATGCCGAGGGTTTGGAGCGACTGTTTCGCGATTTTCTCGGCTGGCGACCAAGCGTTCCGCATAGCCCTTCCGGCCTCGCTAAGTACCTCGCTCCCCTGAGCCGCTTTCTTCGGTCGGAAGTTGAGAGCGCGCTTGGTCAGTCCGGTTCCGCAGTCAAACTTCTTGCCAACGAATGGCGGCAGTTCTTCTTCCCCGACTCTGACAACGCGAAGTTTGCCGACGCTTACGCCCAAACAGTGACATATGCGATGCTCCTGGCCCGATTGTCAGGAGCGACGAAACTGGACCCGGCGGACGCCGCCAAGACGCTCGACAAGAACAATGGCCTTCTGGCTCGCACGCTGGAACTTCTCGGACAGCCGGAAGCCCGCAAGGAATTGTCGGTCGGGTTCGAGATGCTACAGCGCTCGCTCGAAGCGCTGGACCCGCACGACTTTCTGAAGTCGAAGCCCGATCTCTGGCTCTATTTCTACGAGGACTTCCTTGCGGCCTATGATCCCAAGCTTCGCAAGGATTACGGGGTCTACTACACCCCGCGCGAAGTGGTAGAGTTGCAGGTCCGGCTTGCCAGCGGGCTGCTGGAAAAGCGATTCGGTAAGAAGCTCGGCTTTGCCGATGATGGGGTAGTATTCCTTGACCCTGCTGTGGGCACGGGCACTTATCCGGTTGCAGCGGTCAAGTATGGGCTGGAAAAGGTTGCCAAACGATCGGGCAAACCTGCGGTCCCTGAACGGGCGAGGCAGATGGCCGAAAACATGTATGGGTTTGAGGTGCTGGTCGGTCCCTATGCTGTTGCGCATCTGCGGCTGACGCAGGCGCTGGAAGGCGCGATTAACGAATCGAAGGCGGCTGGCGAGCCCGAGGAGAAGTTGGGCAAACGGCTAAAGATTTACTTGGCCGACACGCTAGAAAGCCCGAACTCGGCACCTCCTGGCGGCCTTGACCTAACTCATAGAACGCTGACGCAGGAACACGAAGCCGCCCGGAAGATGAAGAACGGGGGCGAGATCCTTGTATGCCTCGGCAATCCGCCATACGACCGCCAAGCCATAGAGCAAGGCGATATGACCACGCAGCGCAAGGGCGGCTGGGTCCGGTTTGGTGATCAGGTAAAGGGTGGCGCAAAGCAGGAGGACCAGGGCGGTCGCGCAATCTTCAAGGACTTCACCGAACCCGCGATCAAAGCCGGGGCAGGAATTCACCTTAAAAATCTCTACAACGATTATGTCTATTTTTGGCGCTGGGCGCTTTGGCGGCTGTTCGAGCAACAAGAATGCGGCGGGATCATTACTTTCATTACTGCATCTAGTTTCCTCGGAGGGCCGGGATTTGTAGGTATGAGGGAGTATATGAGGCGAGAATTCGATGAGATTTACATCATTAACCTCGGGGGTGATCTTTTGGGAACGAGAAAGACGCCGAACGTCTTCAACATTCAAACGCCGGTCGCAATATCGATAGGTGTACGCTCAGAGAATAGAAACGTTTCTCAGCCGGCAAAAGTAAGGTACCTGCGTATCGAAGCCGAAAGCAGGCAAGCAAAGTTGGAGGAGCTTGAAAAGCTGACTTCGATCTCCGCAATGATTTGGGAAGGGGTTTCTGATGAATGGAGGAATCCGTTTTATCCGCGCTCTAATGCATCGTATTTCTTCTGGCCGGAACTCTCCGACGTATTCCCGTGGCAGCACAGTGGTTCGCAGTTCAAGCGAGTTTGGCCAATCGCAGAGAATATAGCTCTCCTAGAAAAGCGATGGAATGCGTTCTGCGACTCTGGTTTGGATCAAAGGAAGAAGCTCTTCAAGGAAACGCGGGACCGGAAAATCATCAAGGCGTATGACAATTTCGAAGGCGAGGCGACAACGCTTCTGGCCAGCTTGAGACCGGGTGATGCGACACCCTCAGTCGAACGATATGCCTATCGCACTTTCGATAGGCAATACGCATTGATTGATAATCGATTAGGGGACTATCTCAGGCCGCCGTTAGTAAGAGCACGGGGTAAAAACAACGTTTTCTTCGCCTCACTTATCACAAAAATGCTCGGCGTTGGTTCTGCCATGATCGCTACGGCTGATCTACCAGACCTCGACATTTTCGTAAGCGTCCGGCGCCGACGCGCAGACAGTGCCGCTCGTTTGTGGTTCAGAGGCTGAGAAACCCAGGATGCAAGCGCGCGACGACAGGCGTTTGATGTCTGCTGTTGAGAGACGGATGCGGAGTGCGATCCTATAGCGCGATCTGTGTGATCGCGCCGCGTGTGCACGTCTACGTCAAGGAGGGCTGCGCCGTTGCGGTCAGATCGGGATGGCGCAAAGCGGATGCGTGCCAGAGAATGAAGCCCATCCCTGCAATGAGCTCAACCGTCATTGCGACCGTGAGCACCGGGCCAGGCAGGCCATAGGCGAACGCGGAACCAAGCCGGGCCAGGCCGCTGAGTGCGATGGTGCCGCATAGCAGGCGGAACAGGTCCACTTCGTCGCGCAAGTGCGAGCTCGCCCGCCACAGGATGATGCCGAATCCAAACCAGATTGCCCCCCAGAAGCCGACCTGGCTGTTCAGGACCGGATCATTCGCGACACTTTCCAGGCGCGCGCCGGCAAAGGCGAGGAGACCCACACCGTTGACGATGTCGACGACTCCCGTGACGAACGGAATGATGCAGAGCGTCCGGACAGCTATCTTCAATGCGTGCATTGCAGGTCTCCTCGGTGTGTCGGTTGAACTCAGCTTCGAATGGCGGATCGAGCCCGCTTTTGGAGCGGAGCTGCAGGGTTATAGGTTGGCGTGCCTGGCGGCAGGGTTGTAGTCGTCGCCTGGGCCGAGGCAGTGTTGACACTGTGTCAACATCCTTTACCCCCGCCTCGCTTCTGCAGCTCATGTGCTTCGTCCGCGTGGTCGAGGCAGGCTCCTTTGCCGAGGCGGGCCGCCGGCTTGGGATGACCACGTCGGGCGTATCCAAGGCGATCAGCCGCTTGGAGGCGGAACACGGCGTCCGGCTCCTCCACCGCTCCACCCATGCATTGTCCCTGACAGACGAGGGTGAGCAGGTGCTGGACGACGCGCGCGACGTGCTGCGCGGGTGCGAGCGGCTTGGACTGGCGCTCTCGCAGGCGGCCGATGGCGGCCGGGTCGGGCGCGTGCGGATCAGCGCTCCGCCGGGTTTCACGCGAGCCTGCCTACTGCCTGTGCTGCCTCGCCTGTTGGACGCCCACCCGGAGATCCATGTCGAGATCCAGGCGAGCTACGAGTTGGTCGATCTGGCTGATGAGGGTGTCGACCTCGCGCTGCGAACTGGCCCGCTTGCGGGTCTGCCGGGCCACGTCAGCCAGGCGCTATTCTCGTCCCCGTGGTGCGCATACGCAACGCCCGGTTACCTTGCGCGTTGCGGCACGCCCTCGTCGCCGGACGATCTGGCCGGCCACGAACTGATTGGCTTCCGCAACCGCGCCAATGGTCGCATCGGCGCCTGGCGCTTCCAAAGTCCCGCCGCTCGCGACCAGAGTGGGGCGATGCGCCACGACGCCAACGCTCGCATCGTGTTCGATGATGGCTCGGCCGCCTACGACATGGCTTGCAATGGCTATGGCATCGTTTGGGCGCCCGAGTGGCTAGCACTCAGCGACATGCGCAGCGGGCGGGTGGTTGAGGTGCTGAAGGAGTGGCGCTCCAGCACGATGCTCATGTCTGTTGTGCGTCGCGAGCGCCGGCTGACACCGCAACGGATCAGGGTGGTGATCGATTTCCTCTGCGAGGCCGCCAAGCTTTGGCAGGCCCGCGAGGTAGTGCAATGAAAACTCTGATGCTTAGGGAAGCATCCAGGGCAGCAACTCATCGAGACGCTGCTGCGGGTACCCGTCAACCATCCGGCTCAGCACGTCCCGGAGCCAGGCATACGGCTCGACCCCGTTCAACTTGGCGGTCTATGCCGACTGGCGGACTATGCCGAGCGGAGCCACTTTTGCCCCGCAACTCTTGTGATTGGCTTGTTATCGGCTCGGCATAGTTCGTCCCCTGTCTTCGCTACCAACAGCGGAGACG
>JAABVA010000339.1_pt1 | contig 61189 bp, 56 predicted proteins | sample 5560331 | NCBI WGS metagenome assembly JAABVA01 (sample SAMN12812661, study PRJNA571458) | rock metagenome | isolation source: Antarctica rocks | place: Antarctica: Victoria Land, Mt New Zealand sud | collected 2016-01-07
ACGAACGAGTAGATAGCTGAGTTGATAGCTGAGTTGATAGCTGAACATGTTGATATTTTGATTGTTGTTGTTCTAGAAAGTAGAAACTATGAAGGGAAAAAGAAGGTGAAAACTTCGAACTTTCTAGCGTCAGCCCTATAGGGCTCGAAGCGAAGATTATCGAGTAGGTAGCTGAGCATGTAGAATGACGAGTAGATAGAAAGTCATGTAGGAAGCATTGTTTGAAGCACTGTTTGACGTGTTTTATGCGCTCGATCGACGCGTTTGATAGAGAGTAGAATGAAGAGTAGGTAGGCGAGTAGGGTAAAGAGTAGGTGGGCGAGTAGATAGGCGAGTAGAATGGAGAGTAGGTGAGCGAGTAGGTAGGCGAGTAGGGTGAAGAGTAGGTGAGCGAGTAGGTAGGCGAGTAGAATGAAGAGTAGGTGAGCGAGTAGATAGGCGAGTAGAATGAAGAGTAGGTGGGCGAGTAGGTAGGCGAGTAGAGTGAAGAGTAGATGGGCGAGTAGGGTGAAGAGTAGGTGAGCGAGTAGTGCTAAATCAGCTAAATCAGCTTGTAGCTGATCTATGTAGCATGTAAGCTAATCAACGATGCAAACTCAGCTGACAGCTAGCTTGTAGCAAACGTCTCATCTAGTAGCTAGCATATGCGTCTCGAGCGCATTAGTATTGAATGAACCCTGCTCACTAGCTCACAAGCTATCTAAGCTCTTTGTCGAAACGTCGATGAATAAAAGACGATTTATTGCAGATTTCGAAATAGAAATCGAGAAATCTCTACACTAAAGTTACTGTTTATGTGAAACGCTCTGAGTAAGAGATTAAAGAAATATTTAAGCGATGTCAAGTGAATTTTTAGAAGTCAGAAGCTTGAAATGAGGAAAAATCTCTATGAAAAGAAATATAAAGAGTCGCTTTATGAGCTCTTTCTCATCTCGTTTCGCGAATAGTAACGCAAAACTCAGCAGAAGCAATAGCTCAGCGTCAGAATTCAAAACGTCGACGATAGAAATCAAAAAGTCAACGTTAGAGATTGAAACAGATCTATGAAACGAACTTAGCATGAGTTCATCAACAAGCAAACAACTGCAAAACGACATTGTCGAGTTATTTCGCAGTCAAAAAAAATTGCTCACATCAGCAAATAAAAAAACGCAGTACATGTTTAGTTCACTCGACGCATTGATGCTAAATTTACATGCAAATGCGCACAACGACAAGAATACAATCAATCTGCGAAATGCAAATTCGCAGCAAAAAGAGCAAACACGAGCGATTGTGAAATTCAAAGGAATGAAAAAGCGAAAAGCGATGGAAAGTTCGCAAAAAGAAGCTAGCATCGAAGTTAGTACTAGCAAGTGCTACGATGTCACCTCTAAAGAGATGCAGATAAAGAGACTGCGCGAAAGAATTGAATTCGCAGTCAATCAGCTAAGACAAGCAATATCAGAACAGGAAGAGACTATAAATCATAGCTTAATCTACATTCGAAGAGCATGCAACAAAAGCATAGAAAACTCGATTCAGAAGCAAATTGATCGACTTCAAAGTCAAACAAACAACAAACTGAAGATTATTCTACAATTGGTTCAACAAAATGCTGAAAACATCAAAAAGAGAATCAATGCAAAGCAAATGACAGAGAATTTGTAAATCTTGCAGAAGACGCAGGTTTCGCAAACGTTGCAAGTCATGCAAAATTCGCAAAAATCAACGCAGAAGCTCACATATATGCAAAAAGCAGCTCAACTCGCAGATGCAAATGCAAATGCAAACGCAGGCGAATGAAATCTGATTATCAAAAAACCTTCGTCAAAATCGCAAGAAACATCGTATCGCGACAGAAGATTCATTGTCAATCTCAAAAATGAGAACTGAACTTTAAAGACAATGAAAATGCGAGATTCGATGAATAAGACATTGAAAAACGCAAAAATCGATCTGATAGTCATCACAGTAGTCAAAATGCAAAAGGAAAACAACATTGCCTTAATGATCTCGGAAAAATACATCGCAGACGTCTTACTAGCGCAAAGAGCAATATGAGAGCATGTTTTTGATGTTAAAAGCATTAAGAAAGATGAGAAATGACACAAAATAATCATACACAGTCTGAAAACCGACATTTTCAACACGAAAATTGAAATGAAAAATATAAAAACGAAGTTAGAGTCGTACAATCTCGAATTGAAACTAATAATCAACTCTATATGATTATTGAAGAGCGAAAATCGATCACGAAACAGACATGCATCGATGATCTTAACATTTAGAATCGAAGCAGAAGTGCAAAGACATCTGAAAAAACGACTCTTAGCTGCGAGATCGACATATCAAACAGTCGAATATCGAGACTATTGATCAAATGATCAATGTCAAAAATGTCAAACATTTGAGCATTTGCAGAACAAATGCAACAGATCATTAAGATGCTTGTATTGCAAGCGAAATCATCAGATCTGAGAGCATAAAGATCAATTATCTACGTGCAAAGACAAGCAATCATGCAATCACATGATTTCTAGATGCTGCAACTGTCAAAATGCGCACTTCGCAAATAGCGCAATGTGCAAAACATATCAGGCAGCTCAGTCTATTAGCTCACAAAAAGATCATCTAGTCACGAAATTGTAATGAGTATTGCATTTGAAATGTCACAAAACAATGCAAATGACGAAAGCTTTGCAAACACGTTGAATATTCGAATTCTACAGCACAATTGTGCAAGGTCAACGCAAATTATGCATGTATGCATGAAATTTGCGAAAAACAAGACAGATATTGTTATACTACAAGAATCATGAATGAGAGACGAAAATATAACAATTTCGCATTCGTCGTTTATTCGCATCAAATCAAATGTTCAGAATACTCATGTCAGAGTACTGATATTTGTTGCGAAAAACGCAAAGAAATTTACATGCACATCAAGATCAGACATAGTCAATAGCAAAGATATGCAAGCGATATCAATAGCAAACAATAAAATTCAGAGAGAAATTTTATTGTTCAATATTTACAACGAAAAGTCACAGAACGCAGATGATGAGTAATCATACATGATTGAGCGAGAATTAGCAAAAGTTATGCTAAATTCTGAGCAAAAAGTTATTATCGTCGAAGACTTTAATGCACATCATAGCTGATGAAACGCAAAAATTTCAAACTCTATTAGAACGAAAGCTTTAATAAATTGAGTAAATTTACATAAGTGTGATCTGATTAACACTTCTGATATAAACACATATCACAGCTATTCAAGTCAGTCAAGCTCGATACTGAATTTAGCATTCACATCAAAGAATATACGCAATCACATCAAGAATTGACATATAGACGAGAATGCAGACACAGAATTCAATCATGAAGTAATTTTATTTACAATAGTTACAAAAAAGATGAAGTTGATCGAAAATTCGTTGAACGCATCATACAATCTGCAAAAAGTCGACTGAAAAGACTTTGATGAGCATTTGCAAAAGGCGAAAGACAAAATGATTGTCAAGATGCAAAGAATCACGAGTTTAAAAGCAAAAGTCATTTACTTGATGAAATGCATCAAGAATACAGTGAAATTATTCATATTTAAACAGCGAATATGCGCAAAATCAAAACTCTGGTGAAACAATGAGCTCATCGAAATGCGAAAGACGTTGTCGTCAAAAAAGCGAATCTGAAAAAGATGCAGAAATGACGACGCATGAGCAGAGATAGTGCAAATGCGAAATTCGTATTATGATGCAATAAAGCTGATCAAAAACCAATTCTGAACCAATTTTTTAAACAACGTCAAAGAAAAAGAAGTGTTTCAGACATACAAGTTCACTAAATCACGTCTAATCGAAAGGCTACTCTCGATACAAAACTCGCAAAAAGAATTGAAAATCAAATTTAATGAAAAGTGCGAGACATTTCTGAAAGCAATGTACTCATCATCTTTGAAAATTCAAATCAATGAAGAATTACTATCAAACGAAAGTATACAGTGATCAAGAGTTATTGAAGAAGAAATCAAGCACGCTATTAATTTCTCAGCATTCAGAAAAGCATTCGAATCAGATGATATGTCATTCGTAATCATACAGCGAGCGTACAAAAGTATATTGAAAATCTTCAATTTAGTGTACTCAGATTTGATTGAAAACGACTATCATTCGAAGATATGACGCGAAGGCACGAGAATTATTCTGAAAAAATCAGACAAGTTGAATTATTCAATTTCAAAGATATACAGAATTATTACGCTGCTAAACTGTTTAGGCAAAGTAGCAGAAAAAATAATAGCAGTGCAACTGTCTTACACAGCTGAAATTAACGACAAGCTGCTGAATTTTGATCAAATGAGAGGCAGAAAACAAAGATCAGCTATAGACGCAGTACTAAATCTAGTACATGATGCGCAAATGGCGAAAAGTCGAGAAAACACGCTTATCTGTCTACTTCTAGATGTCAAAGAAGTCTTTGATCATGTTGCATTGAAGCAACTAGTCAAAATATTGATTAAGTTGAAAATATCTGTCAACTTAATCAATTGAGTAAAATGTTTCTTACAAAATCGAGTTATTGACTTAGCATTTGACGACGAACGTCAGAAATCAAAGAAAATAAGCACAGAAATATCACAAGACTCATCTATCTCGCTTATTTTATTTCTAATTTATATTTAATACTTGGTTTCAAAGATTCGCGCAAAGTTTAAAAATTTACAGTCACTCAGCTATATTGATGATGTGACGCTATACATTGAGCAAAGAAATATTGATAAGAATGTGAAAATGCTGGAAAACGCAGCAAAAATTGCTTTCACATGAGCTAAGAACAACGCAGTGCAATTCAATAATTCGAAATCTGAATTGATACACTTTGAAAGTCACAAAATGACACTCAATCAAATGATTATTCTACTCAATAACACGATCATAAAATCAAAAACATGCGTACGATGGCTAGAAGTCTGACTGAATCGAAAGCTCAACTTCAAAGTTCATGTGCAAACGAAAATCGCGACAGTCACAAGAACGCTACACTCGTTGTTTAGATTAATGAATAGCGAGTGAGAACTAAATGTCAAATCAGGAAAGTAGTTATATCTGACATGCATCACGTCTATTAGCGATTATGACGTCGAAATATGGTGAAATAATCAAAAAAACTACTTAGTCAAACTTCGCAAACTGCAAAACGCTGCATTACGAAAAATTCTGAGTTCATTTTGAACATCATCAATAGATGCTATGAAAATAGAAGTCAAAATCTCATCAATAAAGATGCAATTAAATTAAAAGTGCAAGAACTATGCAATTTGAATAGTTAAATTATCAAAAAAACACTCTATCAGAAAAAAAACATCTATTTTATATTCATCTTAATACTCTATCAAATTGAATCTAGATCTAAACACATCGAAATATCTGAACTGAAACGAGACAAAGTTAAATTTATCTTGAAAAGTCAAGAAGTACAAAGACAGACTCACGCAGATATATTGAATATTGAACAAAGTGCAAAAAACACTGAATTCAATAAAAGAAATCGAAATTTCTCACTTCAAGAAATCATGAGATCAAGATTTCAAGCATTTAGCAAAACTTCAAATTGAATTTGCAAAAGGCAAAACTGATGATACAATCAATACACACTATAGAAAATTAGAAAGAATTATCAAAAAGGCGAAAAACATAGTGATGTATATCAACGCATCGCAAATTCAAAAAAAGAAAGCAGAAGATGAAACAGAAATCGAAACAACAGTGATATTTACATATGAACTCGTTAGATGCAGCAAAGCGACAAGCGTTTCAGGCAAAATTATCATAACGAAAGCGAAACTGCAAGCTATTAGCGATGCAATCGCAACATGCAGCGAAAAAGCACTCAAAAACAGCGAAATTTGAGTGTACATGAACAGTCAAATGACTTTGCAAAGACTAAATGCAAAGAGCAACGTCAATGCAAGGTTATTCAATGACATACGACAAAACTTGATCAATTTACGTCAGAATCAGTGTCAAATTCGCATACAGTGAATATTGAGTCGCAAAAGCATTATTGAGAATGAAAAAGCAAATCAATTGATCAAAAGCGCTGCTCAAGAATTATCAGTTATCAACAACATGAAAGCAATCATCATAAGCTTCATCAAAAAGCAAATTTGCAAAAAGATGAAATTACAATGATTAAATGTCTGAAAAAGCAGCATCAAGAAGAGAAATCAGTATTGAAAGCACATATTGAACGTGAATCTAAGTCAGAAATCACTAAAAGAGCTTAGAAAAATCGATAGATTAACGTTTTCAATCTTTATTCAGTTGAAAATGAGACATGACTATTTGAAGAGCTATTTGCATCAATTATCAGAGAATAATTCAAACAAATGCTATGAAATATGCAATGCGAGTCAAACATCAGAGCATTTACTACTAAATTGCAAGCATTATAAATCAGAGCAGATAAAGCTTAAGAAAAAGACTCAGCTCAAAAACACAGACATTATATTGATGCTGCTGTTCATCATCAAAATCGAAAGAATTGCAACACTAAAGTATTTGAAAAATACTTGAATTGTGACGAGAAAATGACTATTAGAAATGAAAGAGTAGAACGCGAAAAGTGTGAAGAAATGAAGAAAAACGAAAGTATGATTGCGAGAGTTTGAGCGAGAGCACTTGTATGCGCAAACTATTGATGTGATTAATCAACGAGAAGATATAAAGCAGCGACTTTGACCAGATTACATGTAACTTAGCATACATACAGCGTCTAGACAGTGTCATAGTCATAGACTGCATGCACTTAATGAAGAAATAAAAAAATTAAAATAAAAAAACCTTAGAAAAATATTATCAATATATTCAACAAATTTACAATGAAGATTTTAATCAAATGATAATCTGTTTCTTTATTGAGCAGACATATTTCTTGTTTTCTCAAAGAACTTTCAAGATGAATATGATTTTTAAAAGAGTAAAAATGAAAAACATGAATGAAGTCATTCTTGTGACATACGTTGAAAAGATGAAGAAAAATTTTTAGCTGCTATTCTGTTAGTGATTTGTTAATAATCTTTCTATAGTGATGACTTTCGCAAGAATCTTCGTAAATAGAGAAACATCATCAATGTATTGTGATCTATTTACGCGACTTTTTGAGCTTATCAAGAAGAAAACTCATCGTCAAATTCGTTGAAAGCATATTCATGATGAAGACTGACTGACAATCATGATGAATATGAATTCAAAGCAATACACTAATAACTTCTTATGAATCTGTTGCTAATAAAATACTAATATATTGATACAGAATTTGAAAGATATTTAGCTCATATTGACATGTAACATCATCAATTCTGACAAATGCATATAAAATATGCTATTGTTTACTGTTGAGTTCACTTCGATCGAGAAGTTCTACAAGTTGCTGATACACTCAATCAACATCATGACTTCATTCATAGTTAAATGAATTCAATTTACCATGCTTATAGTTGAGAAAAGTACTACGATATGCTTTATCAAATTGATAGTAAGTTATGAATTCATTGTTAATTCTTTAATAATATATTGATGACTTATCAATCATCTATGATGAAACAAAGAATAAAATCATTCATGATTGAGTTCAACATAAACAATATTATCATGTTGTCACAGATTTAAATCAACATTGTATGTTAATGAATATTGATGATTTTGATACTATTTGAAAGCATACTAATGTAGATGAAATCACTTATTTTAAGAGTAACAGTTGAGATACTCAGTTGAGACTTCTTCAAGCAGTTCTTTAGTAAATTAATATCAACATTTTCAAAATATAATATTAACATAATATCAGTGAAATAAAACTTGATAAATGCAATGTTGAGCAAGCAAAGACTTTTAAAAACTTTAGTATTCAACACTTCTATCATCAGACTGATATATCTCAGTAATGAACAGAATTATTAGCAAGAGTGAGTAATAAACTATTAATAAAACTGTAATAATTTATTTGTAAATAGATATTAACTTATTAATAGATGCAAAAGTGACAAAATGTAAACTAGAAGATAAAGCTACTATTGAACATGAGATTCAACGTCACGTTCAAGTCTTTTGTGATAAAGAAAGAGAACAAATAGCTCATCTTGCAATGATTATTGACGAGAAAGAGAAATTTGATGATGAAATGTTAGAAGTCTCAAGTATATCATTATCAGAATCACATCATGATGATGAATGAAAGTGATGTTCTCAGCGTAATTCAAGAGCAAGTCGTAATCAATTATTAACTCATTCTCAATAAGCTACTAGTTCATTAACAACTAGTTCTTTGACTTTTAAATTAAGTTCACGTTCTAGTTCTTCGCTTTCAGCAACGCTGTTGTTACATAAGAAGATTTTCACAAATTTATTGCTACAATCAATACAGAATCAGCTGTTACAAATGAAATTAGAAAGTCAAGCACAGAAAATACGACTTAAGAAGACAAAGACTGATCGATTGAAACTACAGAATGAACAAATGAAAGCAGATTTAAGAAGAAATTGAATAAGAAGAAGTTAATATTATATTAGATATAAATTAGTATTTAGCTATCATTTATCTTTGAGTTTTCTTTATTCTAGTTGTCTTCGTCGCAGCTGTCTTCGTTGCAACTGTATTCATCGCAATTTTCTGACAATGATCAACTCATTTATGATACATTTCTACTCGTATTAGTATAGTAACAATATAATAGCAACGATATAAAAATATAATAGCAATATAATAATATCATTCAAAGATCTATGATCTTTATTCTTTATATTTTCTTAATTTTCTTCATGACATCTGAAATGCTGCTGATGTACATGCGTACGAAGTGCAAATGTTGTAGAAAAAGATTTCTATATAATTAATTATTAATTGATAATATAATAAGCATGAATTAATACTTACTTTATGAAAGTACATTTGATATTGTTTATTATCTGAATTCATCTCATTATGAGTAAATTGACTGCATCAAGTTAAGTACTTGAGTTCAAGTCAAGTACTCGACTCAAAAAATGTTAAGTCAAGTTGAAAGATTTTTGAATTCAAGTCGCGTTAAGTTGAAAAGTTGAACTTAAGAACTTAAGTTGAGTTGAAAAGCTGAACTCAACAACTTGATTCAACAATTCAACTTGACTTGACAAAAAGTAAATAGATAGATGTAAATAGCTTGATTGAACAGTCTTCATGATTTTTTATCATGACTTTCTATCAAATCTCTTTATCAAACAGTCTTCATGATTTTTCGTCATGACTTTCTATCATGACTTTCTATCATGACTCTCTATCAAACAGTCTTCATGTTTCTTGTCATGATTTTCTATCAAATGCAAAAAGGTAATGCAAAAAGATAATGCAAAAAGATAATGCAAAAAGATAATGCAAAAAAGCGGAAAAATTTCTATATTTAACTCTCTTGACATCAAGCTCAAGTTTTTGATGAATTGAGTTGACTTGACTTGATTTCTAGTCAAGTCAAGTTGCATTAAATTGAAAATATGCTCAATTCAACTCAAGTTAAGTTGAAAATGTGAGCAACTTGACTTTAAATTAAGTTGAATTCAAAATGTCAACTTGAAACTCAACTTGATGATCAGTTTAATTATGAGATTTATACAGATTGCAGCGACAAAAGATTTCATCTGACTCAACAATAACATCAACGAACTAATAATTCAGTATTAAATTAATAAAAGATTAGAAAAAGAATATTAGACAGTTAAATTTCATACATTGTATTGCATAAAGAATAATTCATCTGATTGAGTAGTATATTCAAGATAGTGTTCAAGTCTTTATTAAATATTAATATTATATTATTAAAATAATAGCAAAGTCTTACAGTTTTTTCTATTGACATCATAAAGAGTAAAGAAGAAGAAAAAGTTATAAACTTAAAGAAAATTTAGTTTTATAAACGTATTAATCAAGTATTAGTAAGCAAAAATAAATTACAAATATGTAATTGTAACTCATACATTCTTGTGACATCGATTTAGATTCGACTCATGAGGGAAACTATGCTATATGTATTAAACGAACAAAATTCTCTGAGAAAGAAAATCGCTCGTCGATTACATGATGACTTCACGTCGTTGAAACAATGAAATTGACACTATGTTATCAGTAATGAATTTATAGCTTCTATTCAGCGCGTGATGCTTAAGTAAACTCTTGATGAAAGTGTCTGTGCTGTTTGATTATGATGCATCGTCTTTGCTCTGCTCTTCATTGATGATATTCTATACAAACAATGTTTTGATTCAATTCTTGATTCAAAGATGAAAGATGTTTTCTTTACATTCATGATGCTTGTGATTGTAATGTCGAAAACTGTGTTCTCTTGCTCAATGATTATCATTTATTGAGCAGAGAAATATGTGATGAAAGAGAGATGTGCATAATGAGAAGATAAAGTGTGATTGTATTAAATGATTCTTTTCTTCTCTTGATTTGACTTATGTCACGTAAACGTTGAATAGATTGTTAATATAAACGTGCAATCACAATCATTCAATGCATGATTCTGATCAATAGTAGAGAATGCATTCTGATTATTCTTATGAGTCTATTGAAAATATGTTGTATACGTTGCATGCAACATACATAGAGCACGATCTCTATGCTGATTTTTCCCTTAGACTCAAGAAATTACTCAGAGAGAATTTCTTGTGACAAATTCACAGTTCAAGACGAATGAGATCTCTCACTGCTCAGATTTCAACAGTTTACTTCTTAAGCATGAGTTGCAGACGTTTTGTCTGCAATATGCATATGTATCGCAGTTGATTTCTTCTTTAATCACATCAACATGCATTACTGTTCTTTCAAACTATACAAATGATGTCTTCAACTAAAGATTGATTTTATCATCAAGACATTTGAGAGTCAAAGCTCAGTGAAGAAATAAGATTCTTGAGATTGACAGTCGTCATCATTGTATATCATGCTTCGCAGATGCTCGCTTCGCTTGAAAGCATGCAACTCATCTGTTTCATGTTATCTGTAGAAATCTTTCTCATGCAGATCAATCATGTTTTGCAAAAATGTTTGTATGCTACACTTCTAATCAGACAGCGTAATTCGATCATTCTTTACTAACTCGCTTGTGTTTCTCTTCTTTTAACAAAGTCTTTTCATCAATGTATCATCTGCATATAGAATGCTTATGTCTGAACGTCTGTTAAACAATATTAATGAGATTCTCAAGTTTGCTTGTGTTGAACTTAATGAAACTCGTGAGTTGCTTATGTTGTAGTAGCAGACGTGCAATCTTAACAAGATCTATGCGTAGTTAGCATGAAAATTTAAAGAATGTTCATGATTCAAGTTCTTTCTGCTAATCATCTTCAACAGATCAAACACGAGAGTGTTTTGTCTTAGTTCTTGTCATCGCGATGATGAGATACTGAATCGAATAGTTTTTATAAGCGATTTTTCTTGTAGTTCTGCGTTCTATTTGACTTTCTCATCTGTGTGCAAATTGCTTGTAGCATGTGCATTGAGATTATTGAAGTCTGCGCGATCGCGAAAACTCTGCACGCGATCAACGCACAGCGCTTCATCATCACGCAGCATCTCGATGTCATTCAAACTTTTAATAATCTCTAGACTTTACTGTAGCTAAACAGTAGATTTGTAGTCAGCATTGTGTACAGATGAGTTTCATCACTGATCAATTACAAATATGTTATTAATATAATATGAACAAGATTTTAATAGAAATATATAATAGTATGTTAAGTATTGAAATTTTCTTGAAATATTTTAATAACACATTATTAATATAATATGAACATAATTTTGCACAAAGTATCTTCTTGAATTGACTGTAGTTAACTAACTAAACTATTGATGCAAGTGCTTCAAAAGTAATAAATTTCTATTCTGTTAATAAATGATTAATCTCTTCAATGTTTAATAATAAAAGTTTATTGAATGATATTTTATCAACATCTTGCTTCTTATTTTTCTTCTCATTCTCTCTCTTCTTTTCATTCTTCTGCTCAATCTTCAAGTTATCTTGATTCTCATTCTCAGATGCAGAAGACTCATCTTCGTTCTTCTCAGACTGAGAAACTGTTTTTCTGATTTTCTTGAGCGATTGATAAATCTCTGACTCAAATTTCGTGAGAAATTCACACTCAGCTGATGTGAAATCTAATAATATATTAATAAATTTGCAATCATTTACATTTTAAGAATTTATTTTTGCAACAGTTGTTGCACTTCTGTTTATTGTTAATTTTCAGCGTTTGTTGAGTCTTGTCGATGAAAAACTAATGATTTAGTAACATATTAGCAACAGAATACTGTGTGATTATGAATCATCATTGACAATCTCATGAAAACATATTAAAAACATATTAGCAACAAAATAACATAAGATTGCTAACTAACACTGTTAATCACATGAAAATATATTAGAATCATATTAGTAACAAAATAACATGAGATTGTCAATCTTGAATAGCAATCTCAAGCAAATATAATAGAAACATACTAGTAATCAAATAGTAATAACTTATGTTTTTGTTTCTTATATATGAATGTTTTAGTAACTTTGAAGCAGACGAGACAGCAACAGATGCTGTTTAAGTTTTGAATCTCAACTAGATCGTAATTAATTATTGATTAAATATCAATAGATTAGATAAATAATACTTTAGAAAGCAACATAACATTGACATTCTCAACGTAAGTTTTTCAAGATTTAATGAGTTCTGATTATTTTATTAATAACAGAATAAGAACACATTATTAATATAAACTTTCGAATTGAAAATTTGCATCTGTAAACAGTGAATCAGCGTAAGATGATTCAACTTTGAGAAACTTTACAAATTAGTATTTAAATATCAAAAAAACACTAATAAATCATATATGTTCATAAATCTTATGAGTCTTTAAATGATTAATGAAAGTTTCTCAAGAGAAGAGTGATTTCTAACACATTAGTAATCAATTGATAACAAGATAAACAGATAACTTATCTTTCTGAAACATAGCTTTATGTTTTGTTCATTTTCATTCGTGATATTCATATTTCATCTACAAAAACGCTTGTAGATATGCACAATCATTTCATTTTTCTTCTTCTAATATATTAACAATCAATTAGTAATATGAAATTTTGATTTTTTCTTACATTTAATACAAATGATGACAGATTTGAATGATTAGTCTGCTTGAGATTTGCAAGTTCAATATATCAATTCATATCGAGTTACTAATAAGATAGCATTGTATTAGCAATGCTATGCTATTAGAAGTACATTATGTCTTGATATATTCAGATGCTAATGTAATAGTAACTTGTTCACTATGAAAAGTTTATATGATGCTAATTTCAAACAACAATTGAGTAACAAATCAACAATACATTAAGAAGAACAATAATATTAAATCGCAAGATTATTATCAAAACATGCAACAAGATATTAATACAATGACAATTAATTATCAGCATCATATAATGTATTAGTGATTTGCTAATATTCTGTTAGTGCTGAAAAGCAATGCGCAGTACTTGAAATTGAAGTATATGTATGCAATGATGTTTCTCTTGAAGAAATCATATTGAAACATGACTTACAATGTGTTTGATAATTAGATGAATAGTATTAAGATGATGATTGAATAGAAAAGATTTAAAAGTGCAAAGATAGAAAAACTATGCTCACTTAAAAATGTCAAAGTTAAACTACAATAGTATTAAAAGCTAAGACATGTTGATCTTTGATTGAAATGATTTATGATATGTTAAGTTTTAGTGTAAAACATGTTGATCTATATATCATTTGAAACTGTGTGAGAATGCATCTCATCAAATATGAATGATGCATGTCTGCAAGACTAGCTCACGAGATTAGATTGAAAGAGATTAATGAGTGAATAAAGATAATGACTTGACAGAAGATGAAAACTCTGTCAGCTCTTGCATTCGTTTCTTAGCAATTAGTTCTATCATCAATAGTATGTTATCTTATTATCTTTTACTACGCAGTTTCACGCAAAAAGATCTCATGCGTCTCACAGTTTTAATTGCTTCATTTGCATGAAGCTGCTCAGTAAAAGATGTTAAACATGCAGCGACTCACTAAAAGTTGCACAATCAAAAGAAGTAATAACTCTTCTTACATTAAAAATTCATTGTCTCATCAGAACAGATCTGAGAATCACGCATTCAAACATGCAGATGAAAAGTTCAAGTTGCAAGAATTTAATGAACAGACAAATCATATTTCTCATTAATTGACAAGCGAAGTACATCAACAGTTAAAGAATCTGAAGACACAGAACATGCTGCTTGTTTTGCAACTTTGTATATCAGAACTCAAGCAAGAAACTTGATCAATATCTGATCATTAATGTCAACATAATGATGATCACTATTGAAGTAATGCACGCAAGCATGCTAATTGATCTTGTGAGTTCAAAGAGCAAAGCATCATGAACTATAACTTCTTGATGTTCTGACTGCGAAACTGTAAAGACTTCATGATCGCGACATTATTTGATTTCATCATGAAAAAAGAGAAGCTGCAATGATTTGCATCATACTTGTCAGAGAAGTCTTGCAATCAATGATGAGATCATGTAATGAGCATGCACAATCATGATGAGAAACTCAACTGAAAGTACTACACTGAATACTTGCATGCTAAACTTAGTAATTTTGAAATTCGCAACTTTCAAACAAAATGTTGACTTGAGACTGCAAAGCAGTGAGTCAATCAAAGCATCGCGAATTTCAAGCAATATTTCATCAGACTGTATGCAGATTTGAACTATCATATATTCAATGAAATCATCATGAATGAGTTTCTTTGCATTTCATACATTTTTATCAATTATATTGATCTGCTAAAGCATTTTATAAACATTAACTTGCATTTGTAAAACATTGACACGTTGTCAAAGCTAAATTCACAGCAAGATGAAAGTATATTGTTTCAGAAGAAATCTCAATTCTTGCATGAAAAAATAAAGTTTGTTGTTGCAACAGAGACTTTGAAGTTCTCTGCTTCAAGCATGCAGTTTAAAAGCAATGCAACATTTAAGTTCAGTGAATTCAAGCAAGATGTTGTTTCATTCAATCTTACATGCTGATCATGCAAGAAAATGAGATACAAGATTGATAATTTGATGTGTTTCAACTATGCATTCAGACAAGAGACTTGCAATCATAATGAAAAGATGAAAAAAGAGAAAGTTTGATGTTCATCATTGAATCATTAAATATAACTACAAAAAGATGATTATCACATGCATTGATGATATCAGTATTAACAAATGTCTTTGAAAAAATGCGTGAAGCTCACTGTCTTATTGACTTTGAGATCGAGTGAAACTTTATATTGCAATCATGAGTAAAAGAGCATGAATTATCAAAGAATCATGCAACTCTGAAACAGATTCAGATGATCAATGATCATTGAATTCTCTGCTATGATATGCATCAGATTAATATTGAGTTGATTGATCATAAGAAAGTTTGCAAGAGCTAAAACATTGAGTTTCATGTTGTAAATATGCAAAAATATGATATAATTCTTGATTATTCATAATTGAATGAAATCAACTCAAATATTCGCTGACACAAGCATTGTTGATCATATCAAAGAAACTTGCCTCAGTTCTCAGACGTGTCAACGTCGCTAAGCTTCTTCGAGTTAGCGCTCTCGCTAAGTTTCTTCGAATTAGCGCTCTGCTGACTTCGCAGCATACGAGCGACACGTCTGAGTGCAAATCTCTGTAAGATAGATTGATCTGCGTTAATTTGATGACAGCTTGCACAACTTGTCTCGTTAACTTTTGCAAGTCACAACATTCTTGTTTGCGACGCGATCATCAATGCACAACATGTAAATCATAATGTATGTGAACTTGCAATAGTACTTTCACATATGCTCTATCTGATGCGTCTAATTTAAGTATCAATAAAATTCTGCGAGATCAATAAGTTACGTTGTTGCATCATTGAGTCAACTGCGTGCGATAATTCGAGTAGTTGAACAGCGTAATCAAAAATATGCTAGCTTCGATTTTTTGCTCTCGTCATCAGATATTTCATGATCATATCATTGACTGAACTTAGTTGAACTTGTATCATGTTGTGTGATGAAAATTTGATTCGAACGTTCTTTTTGATGATCAAGAAAGCGCGTTAAGTCGAAGCAGTTGACTGAAAAGTGACTGACTATGATCAAATCATGCAAGTCAATCTCTGATGAGTATGTGCATTAAACAATCGAAAATTAATTTCAACTAATGTCAAGAACTCAACAGATCAACACTCTTTATCTGCTGTTGAAGAACAAGAAGAATGTGATTTTCATCATCAGAATCGAATTTGAAAAAAGCATCATTTTTCAGATTGCACTCTTGATGTTCATTTCTGCTAAAACAGCATTGATCATCATGTCGTTGAACGCTTTGAAGAACGAGCAGTGTGAAAAGCTAAAAGACATTAGTGATTGTAAATTCTTTGTATTGAATGAAGATAGTCACAGCAGTTTCAATATTGCGTTAATTCGTCAAGAAAGTTTCACTCATAATAAGTCTTTAGTTTAAGCTGAAATTTTTCAAAAGATGCTAATGAATCAGTGTTCACAAGTTCAGAGATTGTGATATTCAAATTCTTCAATGATGAGATTCTAAAACATGTCAGTTTTTCTGCAAATTTATGTTTGTTGACTATTAACGAGATGCACTTGATATTGAAGTGAAGTACATTTCGTTCAGAGTACTTTGATCTTGAAGTGCTTCACGCAAGACTGTCTGCGAAACTTTCTCTTCTGAGCGTCTTCGCAACTGTCAATGCGAAAACACTAATCATTGTGAAAGATCAATGTGATTTTAATTCAGATATCAGAATCATTAAAACTGCATTGAATCATTCTGAAATATATATTCAGATTAACTTACTTCAAATATCTGCAATCAGTATGCTTGATCTGCAGCATGTTTTATCTGCGCAAGTGAACAATTCATTGAACATTTTCAAGATCATTATTTTCATGAATTTCATAAAGATTATCAATAACGTCTGCACATTAATGCGTCGCTGAATGAATTAACTGTCATATTCTCATGACTTCAAGAACTGAGTGACATCTTTTTTTTTGACATGATCTCAACTGATAAGACTAGAATTGCAATCTCTTTTAAGAAATCATCAACTGAGAGCGCAACGTCTTGAATTCTAATTGCAACAGATGCTTATGAGCTTGACGTTGACAATTTTGATGTAGCGAGAGTTTTGCAGTGATTGCTATCAAGCAGTATGTCAAAGCTGTATCAGCGTCTGAGTTGAAACATGCGTTGTGATAATAATCAGACAAATTTTACACTTCTACACTCTTCTTGATGTATAGAGTTCAGAAGTGAAAAAAAGATGAATGATTAAGACAATACAGATCAGAAAGAAACAGAAATGAGATCTAGAACAAAAAAAAGAGCGCGACTTACATTGATTCAGATCGACGTCACGATATGAAAGCTGAGCTTTGAGAATTATTGAACACTTCAACAAGCGATGACTGCATTTGCAATGTGAGACTAGACTTTTTTCAAGATGAAGTTTATTAAACTTTGATTTATATAAAGCTCAGATCTTGTTATTCTAGTTATGATTTGAATTCTCAAATCTTCATCGCGAGTCATGATGAGCTGATCAAAGATTCAGAGAAAGACTCACTTCATTGTTCATGACTATGTTGTCAGCTTCGAGAGTGATGAGCAGAGAAAACTCTCAGAATGTTTCTCACTGACTATATGAATCATTTTTCATCGTTGATAATGCTTGATAGTATATTAGAGTTTTTGACAAATTGAGCTGAATATATTCATGATAAATCGAGTCTGCGATGCTGGGTTGAAGATGAGTGAAGCAATCTTCAAATATATCATCTCGAGATTATAATCATATTGAAACAGAGTCACAGCATGAGCTCTGACGTGAGCGAGATTTTCAATGAGTGAAGATGAGTCAATGATATAAAAAGAAATAGAATTTCAGATTTGAATGCAAATGATGCTCTGATGAATTTCAATAATCAAAGAGACAGTTGATTCATTTCTTGTGAGTATGATAAGTTGATTGAAGACGCAGCAGACACAGTGAATGACTCATGAAAGCGAGTCAAGATAAAAAAGTCGTCAACGAAGAGTGTAAAGCTTAAAGAAAAGATTCAGTCTTCGATGCTGAATGAGTCACATGATAAAGCATCGCAATCAATCAGCTCTGAGCAGACATCAATGAAGAGTAAGCGAAAGCTTAAGACTGATGCAAGCAATTCAACAGACACACGACAGTCTCATGAGATGCTTCGAGAGATAGAAATCAATAGCACAACGAACAATTCAAGAGAACTTTCATTGTCAGAGATGACAGAGCGAAAAAGAAAGCTTTTGACTAGATATGAGAGCTAAAATCGCGCGATGTTGATTTGTTGATTTTGAGCGCGAAGATTTCAGTCAACAAATAAGTAATTGCATGTCTCAAGAAGATTCGTCGAAATAGTGAGACTATTTGATGTATTGATAATTGAGTCAATGAAATTAATAGCTGCTTCTGCGTCATCATCAATGATATCGAAAGATATGACTTTCACGTCATGCTGCTGATTGTACTTCAAGATGTTCTCATCAAGTCTTTCAAGCCTCGCGATATAAAGATTAACAGTTGAGTGAAGTGAGAATCTATCTTGACTCGATCTGCGTAGCGACGTGAAAGCTAGATTGAGCATCATGCTTCATATGTCTTCAACTGCGAATTTTGATGCATGTTTTTCTGCTTGCAATCTTTCAAAGCAAGATTTCATCACGCTTTTGAGTTTCAGTAAATAAGATTCATTCAGAGCTCAATTCTCAAGCATTTGATCACTGTTTTTTGTGAAACTAGATCGCTTGCGCTGAAACGTCTTTAGATTGTTATTCAGTAGCTCAAGAAGTCGATTCAGTTCAAAATTGAAATCTTCAACATCTTGTAGATTCATCAAACTGTTGATCAGCATGCACTCTTGAAGTCGTGTCATCATGATCGCTGAATCAATTAAGTAAAGAATATACAATAAAGTCTGCTCATATTTGAGTGTCTCAGCAGTCTCTGTCTGAAACATGACAGTCATATGACGTAACGCGTAACAAAGAAGATCAATATTTGCATACTTAATTGCGTATTGAAGAATTAAGTATGTTTCAACATGAGCACAGTAGTTCTGATGATTGTTGAAGTGTTCATCACACGCTGATGATTCAACAACAACTTTAGTCATGAGTGAAAATCAATGAATTCTATCAGATATTGAATTTAACACTTGAAGTCAAGAATCAGACTTATTCATCGTTTGCGTTGAGAGTCAAAGCAGAGTTTCTTCAATTCTTCGATGATCAAGCTTTTCACATTGCAAGTGTCTGACTCACATACTCATCATTCAAACTTGATAACTATGAATAATTAATTCTTCAAGAGTCTGAAAATCATTCAACTGAATGACACAAGCTCAATGTCATTTATCTGTTGTATACTGCAGTGTTGAGACATCTGATGATTCAATGTCATCTCAATGAATCTTGTGAATTAGTTGCAGCATATTCAGGCGAAAATGTCATAAGTCAAGCTCAGACAATAGTCAGTCAAAGTGATTGAATGACTGTTTTGATATGTCGCAACGTAATTTTTTGACAAAACAAATGCAAGATCAAGTCTTGAGATTTTCATATATGAGTTGCAGTACATGATGAAAGATGAGATCATTCACTTTCAAATCAAATTGACGCATGTAAATATTCTCAATGATTTTGATATTGTTAAATGTTGTACTCTCGTTCTTCATGATCGATTTCAAAGAAACAACTCTCGTTTTTTCAGATTCAAGTTTTTGTAATGTGAGCATTGCTGTGATTCAGAGATATTGAATGTCATCACTAAGCAAGACATTTGATATGTAAAGTGCTTGAATGACAGACTCTATGTGATGAAGACGAATCTGAAATAGTAAAATGATTAACTCTGCTGTTTGAAAGTCAACTCGCGAAAGAACGTACTTCGTGATTCATGTTTTCAAGCAGTAAACGCTTGACAATCTTTGCTGATAACAGTAAACTGTTACTGAAGTGTCACATGTATTGTCTCATGAATTCATTGTTGAACTTGCGATCAGAAATGACGAGACAGAATGTGATTGATCTGAAGACTCGTTGATTACTCACTCGTTCATCGCATTTATTCTCTGTAAATTCAAGATTATCATATGTGAAGATATCATTAAAGACTTGATCTATCACTTGAACTCTTCTTTCAGCTTCAGCGATTAATGTTTTCATTCATCATTGAAGTGTGATGTAGAATGCTATGAGTTCAAGCTGACATAATGTATCTAGAACTCGTTGTCTTGCGCTCTCTTGATACAGATAAAGTCTCATCACAGTCTGAAAGTTGATGAATCGATTGAGTTGCATTATATGAGTAAGAATAATGAATATAATTACAACACGTCGCATGAAAAAATACTTCATCGCTATTGTTGATGACTTTCGTAATCATGTTTTCTGACAGATGACTTCAATAAGTTTAAGTCATTGAGAGATCAGCAGCTCAATAGCAAGCACAGTCTGTTTGATTAGATTCAGCGATTCAAGCTCTGTCATCTCGATGAGCGACTGAAATGATTCAAAGACATCGTGTTTCGTCAGAGTTTTAATCTCTTGTCAAAGTGTTTTCATGACTCAATCTCAATCTCATTTCGAAAACAAAGTATCTCTTCTATCAATTTCAATAACTTGCGAGAAATCTTTATGATCTGACAGATCAACATAAGCAAAGTTCAAAAACTGATCATGCGCTTTGCACATAGTATGTCGACGATGATTCTCGCATAAAGTGAATAGAAAGTCTCGTACAGATCATCTCATTTCTTGAAGTTTCTTTATTATTATTTGAAGTTTTTTATAATGCGTGCATCGACGTCAACGTTTTCAACTTCATCTGCTAGAAAACACGATGATAAAGAGTGAATCAGATGCAGTGAAGAAAGCATCATTGGTTTCTGAGAACAATCGATGCAAGTGTTTGACTGACTTCATCTGATTATGCTGCTCTGAAGAGATTGCAAAATCTGATTAACTTGAGCTTGTTGACAAAATGATCAATGAACTTGTTGACAATGTCATTGAGAATAAAGAAGATCTCTTTGATGATGTTACTATCTGAACTGCTCAGTCTTTATGATGATGAGTGTTAGTTATTGCTAATGTTGTTGATTGATAATAAAACTGCGTGACGCGATTTTGCTTTGCATCAATCAAGTCTATTATTTCAACTAGATATAACAACGAAAAGATTCAAAGTTTTAATCGACACTATTCTAACAATGTTAAGAGCTATAGTAACTATCAGAATCATAATACAATTGTTTCGTCAGTTTAATTCTTTCAAAGATTATCTTGAAAGCACGCAATGCATTCAGTTGAATGTTGTTGATTGATGATAAAACTGCGTGACGCGATTTTGTCTTGCATCAATCAAGTCTATTATTTCAACTAGATACAACAACGAGAAGATTCAAAGTTTTAATCAACACTACTTTAACAATGTTAAGAGTTATAATAACTATCAGAATCATAATACAATTGTTTCGTCAGCTTAACTCTTTCAAAGATCATCTTGAAAGCACGTAATGCATTCAATCAATGTTCTTCAATCTTTCTTCATGCATTCACTCAATCATTCTTTAGTATGATATTTGTCTAACTTTGTACAACAGAGTCATTTCAACTTATTTGACAGATCAAGACTTGACTGACTAATGATGTCAGTACTAACTATGTTGATGAAGAGAATTTGTATGATATAGATTCAAAGCGATTGACAAGTTCAAAGAGAATAAGAGACATCGCTGTTTAACTTGCGTGAATCATTATCAGATCGCTTTATTTGTCTGACTCTTCATTGTTGAGTGTCTCTTCATCTTCACACATTCTTACGAATCAAGACAGCACAATTTTTCACACAGTTTCATCATAATCAGAAGTTGACTCATGAGATATTTCAGATCTGATCACTTAAACATTATCACGTCAACATGAAACAGAAACAAAGTCGTCATAGATTAAGATGTCATCTGAGATTCATAATTTCTCAAGATCATGTATATGATCATTCATGACTCGTTCACGAAAACACACATTCGCTCATCAGTTAATGATATAATTATGAAAATCAGATACAAGCTTCGTGCATTCATGAATATTCTCATCATCAAGTGAAACTGAATCTTGAATGATATTTGCTTCGTGATCACTTTCGATGTACTTCAATATATTCATATCAATATGTCTAAAGTATGTTGCATCATCGATCTGAGCATACTTTGCATAGTAGAGATAGAAAACTAGATGTATCTTTCAATCTGATTGCAGACAGATGTATAAAGCTCAGTACTGTAAATTCTGACGAATGATCTGCTGAGTCAAAAAGAAGTACATAGTTTGAAGTCAGTCTTTGTTTGACTGTTCATTTCGTTCACACTGATGATAAAGATATAGATCAAATTCTTCTTCGATCAAGTTTTCAATCTTGAACTCGTAGAACTCTTCAATCATCATCTCATTTCACAATCAACTAAAAACATTTTTCACGATCAGATTTTCTGTCTCAACTCAGTTGTCTCATGTCGAAGACTCTGCAATCTCGTTGATGATTGCTTTTGCTCAATCGAATTCAGATGATTTTAAGAAACTTGATTTGATAAAACATTTTGCATATACATCATGATCATCACTCTCAATTCATGATCTTGACTTTAGACATCATCATAGTGTAGATTGAAAACTCGTCTTGAATGCAATCAGATCGCTGCGATGTTTTCAACATTGACACAGTCAATTTCTTAACTCAGCTGAATTAAGCATTTTGACTTGTAGATTGAAGTGATCAGCAAGACGAAGAAGATGTTTATGACAAACATGCATCAGACTAGTTTCTTCAAGATCTGTCTTCACAAAGATTTTCAGTGTGTTGATACACTTCATCTCATTCATCATGTCAACGACTGTGAATAACTTTCTGCAAACTTTCTTCAATATCGTCTTAAGAATCTCGCTGCATTTACAGTCTAAAGTTTCTTCAATTGACTCATCATTCTCATACATTTCATCAAGTACTTCTTCGTTTAGTATCTCTTTATCGCTGTCGCTGTCACTCGTTGATCTCACAACTTCATCAGCATTGATCGTCATATTGCTGTCTTTCTTGTTTCATTCAATCTCGTCTTTATTCTTTCAATTAACATATTATATTCATTTTCGAGACAAAGAAACTTCATTGAATGTTTCATGTTTTGAAAAAATTAATCTTAGCAAGTTCAATTCAAGAGCAATTAATTTCTCACTTGATGACGTTGTCTTCATCAATAGCTTAATTGCGATATCGCGATTCATTCTTTTCAAGTTCTGTCAGTCGCTAGTAATGATTTGACGCATTGATTTTCAATCACTCTTTATTTTTCAAAGTTTAGTCACAGTGACTTGAATAATCATTATTGTTGCTTTCTTAAAATTGTATCGTTTAGATATCATCATTATTGCATCGAGATAGTTTTCTCTCAGTCGATTGAATGATCAGTCATCAACGTTGTCTTTTCACCTCGTTTTAATCAGATGCACATACTTCTCTTTACGATTTCGATTGCTCAACGCTCGCTGACGAAGTTTCTTCAATAGCAAGATGTCAATGACTTTCAGTGTCTCAATCTGTGTGAAAAATTTTACCCTTCAAATCTCTCTGTTCAACAAGACAGTTCAGATCTTCGATAAAATCTCGTTCATGAATTTCAAATTCTCTTCAACAGTCTGAAAGAGATTTCGCAGCTCATTGAATTGCTCAGTGATTTCATCTTGTGCAATAATTCATTTATTTGTCATATTTCTGATATCTGCTTCTGATCTAATCATCATGCTGCTGATAAGATACTTCATCGAGATATTGACTACAATCATGACATCTTCTTTCGAAGCATCTTGAGAAATCTCAAACAACATTGATGCAACTGCATCTGACATAACTATTTAGACTGAATGATAAGCTTAAGAGTGAGAAATAACATTCAACAGATAAAGCGAGTGAATTAAAGAGATAGTCAGAGTGAATTATGAGAAGCAATCTGTTGAATGACACGACTAGAAAAGATCAATTGAGCAGACATGTCAATGAGATGAAAAGAGAGAAACGAGATTGACAGAGCAAGATGAAGATCAACAAAATTAACAACAACAACATGATGAGTGAATGTGTTAGTTAGTAAGAAGAATAATATTAAAAGAAACAATAACAACAACGACAACAATGACAATGACAAAAACAACAATCACAACAACAACAACAGAATAGATCTCATTGTATGATGATTTATATCAATAGTTCTCAGAACAATAAAATTTTGAAAGATGTTTAAAAAATAGAAGAAAAGCATTAAGTGATTGAGCGAGTTAGTCAATTAAGAGATCAGAAGTAAGAGATAAAATATTTCTATCATTCTGTTAGAAAATATTTTTATTAGAACAGCTTTATATTTAAATCTCTTTCTTTGAATTTCAGCGCACATTTAAATTTAATCTTCAAAAAATCTTTAAGTTCTTGTAGTTTCTGACACATGAATTTATTCAAATTCTTTCTCAACTCGCTAGTAATTCTTGACTGCTCAAATACAATTATCTTGTCTTACAGTTACTTCATCATCATGAACATTGAGAATGACATGATACTTGATGCTGAGAAGATAAGTATCTTCGCTTTGTCAATTAATCATTATCGTTCACTGATTATTTCATTCAGAAAGTGTCTTCTCATGTAGCTTCTGATTCTGCTCAGTCAAATGAACTTGAAAATGATGCAGAACTTTCTCAAGTGTTCAAGACTATGTTCTCTTTGAATAGTCTCATCAGCGCTTTTCATACTGTTGATACATCTCAATTCTTCAAGCTCGTTGAGAAGAATGAAAAGATCTTGATGAATGTGACTAAGAAAGTTGTGAATAAAACTCTCAAGAATGCAAGGAAAAAAGAGACAGAGATTGAGAAGAAGACTGTAACTTATAAGACTGATTATTGAGAAATTGAGACAAACATAATGATGAAAGATAATGATAATTTGACAGTTAATGAAATGAGAAATAAGAAGAATAAAGAGAAGAAGATGCTCAAAAATCGCAAGCAGCATAAGAAGATCAACAAAGAATCTGAGAAATTCGAGAATGATTTAGACGAAGAATTCAATAATGAGGTCGATAGTGATAAGAAGAATAAAGAGAAGAGAATGCATCAAAAACGCAAGCAGCACAAGAAGATCAACGAAGATTCTGAGAAATTCAAGAGAGATTTAGACGAAGAATTCAATAATGAGATCAATAATGAGATTTCAGATGAGTCTGATGATGATGTATTCAACGCTGAGAAGAGCAAGATCACATTGATCAACAAGAAGAAGAAGATCATGAAAAAACGTGAAATGAGAACGATCAAGAAATCATCTAATCTCAAAACAGTCAAGACAGAGTCAAGATTGAAGTCTGAGTTGAAGCATTATCACAAGACTGTCTCAAGTGATGAAAAGAAGAATTTCAAGAAGAAGATTCATCTCAAGAAGCGTCAAACTAATAACTCTTCGCGTAACTCATTCACAATTCTGTGCAACTTGCATACAGATCACTATGTTCTGTTCAACTTAGTTAAACAGAACGTCAAGCACTCTGTCATGAGCAGATTCAAATCATTCAGTCAGTATAATGATTTCACTTTGTACATAAACTCTAAGCTGTCTTGAACTGTTCTTGATGATGAAGTTTTTCAATTCGAGATTCGCTTGAATGATCATACTGCGATCATAGCTCTGTCAACTTTTGCGATCAAGAAGTTGCATAAGAGATATTTCGTCGATTTTGATAGCGCGAAGATGATTCGCGCAACTTGCGTTTCTCTGAGACACGCACACAAGAAGAAAATGCTAGTCAATGATATCGACATTGATGAAAAAGTAGTGACTGAAGTCGTCTACTATTATATGTGATGAAGAGAGCTACATTACATGATGAACAAGAAGAGTTTAGATGCGAATCTGTATCAAATTCAATCGAGCTTCAAGAAGTTCAAGTGTGATGAATTTGAGTTCAAGATCGACTTCAAGATTGTAATTCAATATCAAGCTGATTTTAAGTAAGACAACATCTTTGACTCAACTTGAAATTGAAGATGTGTTCAAATGACAAATGCGTGTCACGCAGTTTTGTCAATAGATTTTCTCTAGATAGCAGTTTTGATAGCAATGTGAAGCTCTCTTTAATCACTTCATTCTTTCACTTCGTGACTTTGTAGAATAGTATCTGTTGCTAAACATGAAAGATCTTTCTTTTCTTATTGTATTATGAGCTTAATGAAATGTTTAAGTTCTGCTCACTTTGTAGATCAATCACACTTCAATCAAAAGACAACACTCAACTCATTGTTAAACGCGCTTTTGCTAAGATTAATGATGCAGACTTAAAATACGTGAATATCTCATTAATACTGTAAATTACGTCTGAATTAAATAAGATGATGACAAAGTTCAATATTATTTCAAATTAACGCAGATCAATCTATCTTACAGAGATTTGCACTCAGACGTGTCGCTTGTATGCTGCGAAGTCAGCAGAGCGTTAACTCAAAGAGACTTAGCGAAAGCGCTAATTCGAAGAGACTTAGCAACGTTGACACGTCTGAGAACTGAGGCAAAAAAAAACAGCATTCAGCATGCAAAGCAAATACAAGTTAGTCTGTGCAAGACATTGAAATTTGTTGAGCTGACAATGCTCACAGCTAAAAGAAGAAGAAAGACTTATGTAACTCTGTTTTATCAACTGCTATCTACAGATAACTTATTGCAGAATGCAGATCATCAGACTGCGAAATGTAATGCGCTTCAAACTGAAGAATCAAAGATATTCTTTGCTATTCAAGATTTCAAGAAAGTGTTTTCTGAAATTCTTTCTGATAGTTTGAACATGCATGATCAGATGAAACATTCTATTGATCTAATGAAGAACAAAATGTCTTGCATCGAGTCTATTTATAAAATGACATGAGATGAACTCATTGTGATACGAGACTATCTAGACAGCGCGCTAGAGAAGAAATGAATTTGTTCATCAAGTAATTCTGCAGAAGCATCTGTGTTATTTGTAAAAAAGTTGAACGAAAGTCATTGTTTATGCATGAACTATCATGATCTTAATGAAATAACAGTAAAGAACAATTACATCAACAGTTTGTAAAGTGAACTAAATTTTAGAATTTAGCTTAAGTGACATTCATCGCTTAAAGTCGAATAAAATTTGAATTTAAGCTGATTTCGCTGAGCTGAGTTCTGCTTTTGTTGATAAAATCTGCATTCATTCATATGTTGCTGAACTAAATTTCGCTTTTGTTGATAAAATCTGTGTTTGTTCATATACGCTGAACTGAATCTCGCTTTCGTCGCTTTCGTCGCTTATGTCACATATGTCGATTCTTCTTTTTGCGTATATTATATATATCTACAAAGACTTATTTAAAGACAGAATTATAGTATGAAGCGTCACTACAATAAATGTTGTCGTTGTACTTAAGAGCATCACTAATAGTACATGAACACTCTTCACTCTCAATCATTCATCTCTTCAAAATATACATTGACTTGAATCAAAACAACTCAGAAAACAACTTGATTGATTCTAATTTCAAAGATGATTTGCAGATTGCATCTTGAGTCTTACGTGAAGAACATGAAGACAACATTGTCAAAAGTTTTGAGCAAGCATGATCATCAAGACATTGAGCGACATGATTTAAGTAGTTTCATCGAGCATTCATTGCAAAACGACTCAGAAAACGAATTGATTAATTCTAATTTCATGAAGATCAATGATCTTATCTGCATACAAAGTATATGCTCATGACTAAAGATGATGAATTAATGATCAAGAAAATAAAATAAATGATTTCTGTTGATGTGACATTTCTCGATCTTCTTATCTGAACATCAACTATGCATGTATGTCTGAACACAGCAGTTCTGCTCGATGCTTGTGCTGAGTGAAACTAAATTGTTGTACTCGTTTTGAAAGTCTATCATGCGCTGCTGATCTGTAACGTCTGATGTAGCAATGATCTCATGTTCGCTCTTCGACTTCTGTGTTAAATGTCAAAGCTGTGATGCTTTTGTTTGAATTCTCAAGTTTCTTTGATCTTCAATCTGTAGAGACAGTTTTCCAATGATGACTTATTGAATCATGTCTCGACTCTATATCAGCAACAGCTCAAATTCTTCTTTTATTGACTTTCTCATTCTCATCGCTAATTTTGACTTCTTGCAGCCTTCACAAAGCTCGAACTATTCACTATGAGTCTATGAATGCATTGCAGTGACTTGTCAGACTTCATGCATTAGTATTCTTTGCAATAATTTGAATCAATTCGACATTATCTGACCTGACATCAGTTGTCACGCTGTCAATGATCTTGTTCTCGATCATAGTGTGCAAGATCTCTGTTGAAAACAGAAAACAGTACTATTATCTCTGTGATTAGAAATCTTTGCATTGATTCGATGAAGCAATCTTCGTATTAATTCGACGTTAGTGAATGAGTATTTATTCTTCGCTCACTTCTTTTCTTCATTCTTTATTTGTATGCTTTATCTACTAGATAGTTCAGTCAAATATATTTATATGCCTTTCTATTCTCGTGTTCTCGTATATCAACAGATTATGAGCTCAGGTTAGCTATTTCGCTATCGGAAAAATAACAAAGAACAGAAGCATCGAACTCACTGTCATTAAAAGGCGAAATTTTCCCTTTCGACTAAATTTCTAGAACTACTTTCATACTTCAATCATCATACAACAATGAAAGATTCAAAGATCTATCAAATTTCTAAGCTAAAGAGAAGCAAGAACTATGAGTCATGAAAGAAGAATATAATCAATGTCTTGAAAGTCAAAGATCTCTGAATGATCATCTCAAGAAAGCTGAAGAAATCGGCATCACTGTCATTCGACGTCTCAACAACAGATAAAAAGAAGCATATCACTGATGTTCAACATTGAAAAGATAGAAACGACAGAGTCAGCGATATAATTGACTTCAGCTGCGAAAAGAGACTCAGAATACATATATTCAAAGCAGATAACATCACTAAAATGTGATTTATTCTGAAGACTCAATATGAGCAGTTGAATTTGATCATTCTATTTCTAACAATCAAAGAACTGACTCAATCAAAGCAATCGAATTTCAAATTCATTCAGAACTATGCAGACTCACTTAAGCAAGTCGTTATCAAGTGTGCAGACATCGAAAAAACAGTAGAATTGTGAATGCTGAGCAATCTTTTTCTTCTAGATCTCAACGAAAGTCTAGAATCATACATTTTCGATCTGATACAGAGCATCAAGATCAATAAATTTGAACTATTAATCAATGATATGACTATCGCTCTAGTCGATCATGACAAACGATCAAATCAAGAGAAGAACTTCAGCTTCAAAAGTATGATAGCTCAGTTTGATGACAAGAAGTTGAAGTTTTTTCGAAAGAGATTGAAGAAATGCGCTCATTGCGAGCAAGAAGATCACAGCGAACAGAACTGTTGACATCTACATTTGAATCTTTGTTTAAATGAATGAAAGTCTTATCAGAATAGAAAGAACCTGATCAAAGAAGATGACTTTGAAACAAGCTTTGAAGTCAAAATAGTCAGAACAATGAAGATTGTCTGTTGAGCTGACAGTCACACAGATGTCTGATAAATAGACAGCGAAGCTGAGAATCATGTCTGCTATAATATAGACTTGTTCGATGAACAGTCATATCAAAAGATCATTGATAACAGCATTGTTACTGCAAATAATGAGACAGTACTCATTGTTGAAAAAGATTCAATTATAATTGACGTTTTGCTGAATAATCAATCAATCAAAATTCGACTAATCAATGTTTATCACTGTTCAGAACTACATTATTATTTGATGTCAGTCAATCAGATGAAAGTCAAAGAATATACATGTAGTATAAAGAACAACAAATTTCAATTTATGAGTTCAAAGAATGTCGTCGTTCTCATCGACTTGAGAAATGATGTGAAAGCATATTTCGTGAATACATCAATCATGTTGAGATGTCTATAGAGCAAGCAATAGTATTCGTATTAATGATAAAGATAAAGAGCAAACCTGAGTCAACGTCAGGTTTAAGCTCGACTAGCGCGTCGCTAAAGGCTCTAGTGCGTCGTCATAGATAGTAAGCTAGTAGCCGGCCACAATAGAAACAATAGAACAATAGAAACAATAGACTATCGTGCCTAATTCATAATAATATTCCTCTCTAGAAGAAGCAATCGACGCTCTTGTCGATGTTAAACATAAACGTCAAGAAAACGTTTATTCGAAACCATCTCGGAAATTCTACCCCTTTCACGACGTTCGCGTGTATTAGACTTTGGATGAGCGATATCGTAGTTGATCACTAGCTCAGAGGCGTTATTCAGCAGATCTTCGTCATACCACTCATCGTATTCTGACTCATATTCTTTTCATCTAACCAGATATTCTTTAATGACTGATTCTCTTCCGTAGCGTCGCAAGCGTTTGTTGACTAACCTGTCGATTTCGTAAGAGGCTCATTTCTTGATATCACCTTCAACAAGTATAGAATTCGAATGAGAAGATCGTGATCGATTATATGAGTTCGCTTCTTTCGATGCTGATTCTAACTGTGCTATGAAGATAACAGGATGAATTCTTCAGTGCGCAGATAGTTTCATTTTATATGCTAGTCTACTCACTCTTCGCTGTATTCAAAAAGGTTCGCAATATTGCTGAATTAATTTTCGAGAGAGATGATCTGAAAGATGATATTCACGATGCAAGCGTAGAAAAGCGAAACTTTCTTCTTCTAAAATCATTGACTTATGTTTCTTATCGTATCAGGCTTTGACTTTGCCTGCGACAAAAGAAATGACGTCTGTAGCTTCCGAGCGATAGATTGATCTTTCAGCGACATAATTCATGTCGAGGTTTTCTCTTGATTGAATAAGGCCTGAAATCTCTCTAGTTTTGAAGCCATAAACTACCTCATTCGAGAAATTTTCGGTAGCAATCTCTGAGTTGTTGAAGACAGTCTGTAATGTCGATAAAAGAGACGGTCATAGAGCATCTTCGATGCTTGAAAGAAGAAATCTAAGCGCAATTTCTATCGTTTAATTTGTGCGTTCGAATTGCTCATTCGTTTGAGAATGATAGGCGATACTGATCAGTATAGATGTTCTCAACTTCTTGAATGTCATCTTTCAAAAGTCAGACATAAACTTTGAATCTCTATCATTGATGATTGCGGCTGAAATGTCTCAATCAACTACTTGCAACCTTTTCAGAACTAGATGTGCCCATTGTTCAGCAATATGCGTTGCTTTTCCTGATATCATAGTCACTCGCTTGAAGAATTTATCGATTATAGTCAGTAGACAATTATATTCTTTCTGACTGATTGACAACGTCATAACAAAGTTCATAGTGATGATGTGAAAAGAAACGTTCATGATTCTAATGAGCTGTAATTCTTCGTACGACTGATGTCTTCTAGTTTAATATAGAAGACAGTCTGAGCAGTGTTTGATAAATCTTCGCAGTCTGATCGATAGCTTTCTAACATACAAGAATTCTGTCACATGCTGATACGTTCGATGAAAGTCGACATGATGAGATTGATGAGTCAGTTCAAAGATCTCTCTCTCAAGCGCTTTTGAAATCATCAGCCTTGATTTCATATTCTGATCGATGTGATAGAGCAGATCGTCTTTGATATCAAAATAGACTTCTCGAGACAATGCTTTCATGCTATCTGCTTTTATATTGAGTATGATATTCTTTCAACGCTTATCTGTGTTCATAGTCTCTAATAGTCGTTGACGAAAGTTCGCTGACATTTCTATCAAGAAGACTGCAAATACGTAAGTGCAATCGAGATCTTTCACTGCTGTATGCAAGGTTTCGAGTATTTCTTCGATTTCAATACTTGATGCATTCTCGAAACTGCGTTCTCTTAGTAGGCGAGAGAGAGCATCTGATATCAGATTCTTATTTCCTGATTTGTATCTTATGTTCAATTCAAAAGTGAACAAGTACTGAGAAACTCGTACGAGTCTTAGATTTAGCTTGTCAGTATTGAAGAAGAACAGAGAGATCTGACGCGCAATAGAAATCGTGGCCGAGTGATCAGTATACACTGTGATTGAAGGTCTCTTCATGAATTCGATCATATGACGAACCTGACGTACTACTCAGACTACGTCGACTATCTTCAGTTCTGTAGATCAGTAGTTCTTTTCGACGAAATTTAATTCCCTACTTAAGAAGAGAATTGAGCGTGATTTCTCGTTCATTATATGATACACTATTGCTTCAAAGTCATAGACTTTGAAAGCATCAAGATTCACATAGAGCGAAAGGTCTGAATTGTAGTGCGTTAACACACTGAGCTTTCTAAACTGCTTTTGCAAAAGCTCAAAGAAAGCAAGTTCTTTCTTTGTAAAATTGCTCAGGAAAATTCGTGATGTTTTTGACTTTCGAGCCTTATCAAGACCCTTGAATACTTCTTTAGAAAGAGCAGTCTTGCGCTTTTGTAATGCTTCTGTCACCTGTGCATAGTATGACACATAGTTACATAAATATTCTGTCAATTCAATGTACGTTTTCAATTTCTTAAGAGACTGAGAGAATCGAAACGAGCTGATGACGATCAGTTTTTCCGTCGATGTAGTCAGCTCAAATTCATTCACCTTCTGTTCTAAAAGAAATATCAATGAATATTCGAGAAAAGATTTCGTAAATGTCAAACATATGCGTAATTATTTGAACAGACTGAAAATAACGTGAAGATGCTTTAGATGTTTCTCTAAAGTATGTGAAAAGATTACAATGTCGTTCATATAGACTTTAGCGTAGACTCGATGAGATCGAAGAATTTTATTGATTTGTCGTTGAACATATGAGAATGAATTCTTCAATCTCATTATCGTCATCGAGAATTGTTTCTGCTCTTTATGACTTACTACAGTAAGTCTATTTCGATCAGCTACTCTCATCTGTCATTGATGAAAGTATCTCTGCGCGTTCACGACGAAGATATACTGACATTCTGTCACTGCGATGATCATGTTTGTCTGAAGTGACATGAAATAACTGTTCGAAATGATGATCTTGTTGAGATCTCGTATGTCTACTACTACTCTTTTCTTGCGTTCTTCGCTTGATGTGATACTTCATACTACAAAGACTGAATACTGAAAGAAGATAGGTTGACTAGTTCATGATAGCTTGCCTTGAGTATGTAGCTTATCAAAGATTTTATCAATCATATCTTTGTCTTTGATGCTGAGCGAATAAATCTTGAATGCTTTTTGTTCGAAAGTTGCTTCTGATTTAAGCGTAATTGACATTCAGTTTCTTTCTGAAACATCTATGATAGTGCCTTGATCAGTTCAAACTTTCGAATAGAAAGTCGTTACATTCGATATCTGAGCGAAGATAGAATCATTATCGAAGATGATGATTTCGTTAGATAGAGTTCGTTCGATAGTAGAAGTATTTTTGATCAGTTCGCTCAATGCGAATGTGACGACTAGCATTGCTACGTCGATTGACTTTTTTCATGAAGCTCTCTTGTGCTTTCATTCAGTGGTCGCAAGGTGATTGTCTATCGAATTGACGAGAAAACAATCGTTTTCATCGTATTTTGTGATGATTCTCAATCTGACATGCCTCTGTATAGTAAGAAATTGATCGATGTCATTTCGTAGCTGCACAAAGAAAAGCGAGACATCAACAATATGAGCATAAAGATCGTCTTGATCTTTCATATTCTGATCATAGTCTGATTCAAATATAAAGTTTCAATTCTTTGATAGATTTTTAACCTTGATTGAAATCTTCAGAAAGACGTGAGATGACACAATGATCTTGCCTCGAGATCTTACTATTCTTTTTAGATTTGTCTCTTTTCGAGTGACAATATCTATTTTGACGATGATGTCTTGACAACTATCTATTTGCAAGATTCGAGCATTCAAATTTAATTGAATTCGCTTCGAACTCAGAATGTCAATGTCAATAAGCATTTTCATCTTGAGATCGTTCATCAGATAAACTTTTCTTTGCAAGAAAGCGACAGCTGAAGTGTTGTTCGACAGTGTTTCTTTGATGAAGTCGTTCATCAAGATATATTCATTCAAGTTATGAATCTTATTTTCAATATCTCGAATCGAAATAGAAAATGCCAACTTTCGAACTTTAGTAGCGAAATTCGATGTTATTGACTTAATAAACTCTCTGTCTTTCAGAGACATCGTGCACTTGATGTCAGCGCAAGCATCATACTCAGCACTATTCTTAGTGCATCATGAGACTTTGAATGTTGCGTATTTTCATTCTCGAAAAGCATAGTCAGTTTCTTCAACTGATTTAGCTGTGAATTGAATTAGAATTCTATCTTTTGATAAGATTTCGAATGAAATCATGAATATTTCAACGAGAATTATCGATTTCGAAAGTTTCGAAGATTTCGAAAGTTTCGATACTGCAGAACTGATTCGTGAAGTCGAAGAAGCTGTTTTGCATTGAAAATTGATATGTCTGAGATGTTCATGAAGTCTACTGTTGAACGAGAACTCAGCTTTACACTGACGACAGACAGCTTTGAGTTTTCTCAGAGTTGATGTCACGAATTCTGCATTCATTACATTCTCATTCTGATTCTGATCAGTTTCTTCTTCTAGAGTGCCTTCAGCATAATCGTCTGATATGCCTTGATAATAGATCTCTTCTAGCTCATTAATAGAATCATCGTGATAAGATTCTGCAGATCAATCATATGTCTCATTCAGACTTTTCTTCTCGACGTTCTCGTTGATCACTGTGACGAGATAAGTCTTTTGAGATCTTTGAAACGATCGTCGATTGTTTTGATAGCGAGAAGAGATCGAATCTGACCCGCTTGTGAAAGAAATTTTGCCGTTGTTTTCTTCGATCAGTAATAATGACTGACGAGAAGCTGACAATGCACTTGATTGTACAGGCTAATTAGACTGATAAGCTGAATTGTTCAAAAAAGATTGATAAGAAGCTTTTTGATTCTGAAAGTCGTAGCTCTGAAACTGTCGCTGAAAATTCGGCTGAAAATTACTACTATACTGACCTGTGTTTCGACTATCTGATCGATCTCTATTTTCTCGTTGATTGCGATCTTTGTTAGCAGCTATGTTAGAGATATTGTTAGACGATCGTTCGTTATCGAAACTGCGTTGTCTATCTCTCATAATCAGATCAAACCATATTTCTTTATACCTATCTAACTGCTGAAGTCATGCATTTATCGTTGTCTTTGACTCGAAAGATTTCAGATTTCTTCGAAGTTTCAAATCAATTTCATTGTAAATCAGAAACAACTGATTATAGGTAGAAGTCATTTTTGCAGATTTGATCTCGCGAAGAATAATCTGAGCGTATTCACGAAGCTCTCTTCGTCGATGAGCATCGATTATAGTGTATTTCTCAGTCGTTATAATGATGAGAGCTGCAGCCGAAGATTTCTTGAATCGAGACAATAGAGCTCGATGTCATTCTTCGAGCGAGAGCTTGAGAAGACGTTTCTTCATGTCAGTGAGTTCAGAAACATACCATTTCAGTGCGATGTCTTGCAGACAAGTATACAAGTTCTCAGCTATCATCTTTTCGCTTTTGATGACAGCAATATCTTTAACTCTTTCATTGAACAGGTGAACATCTCGAAAAATAGTCTTCTTGCCGATATGAATCATGAGTTCTGACTTGAAATTATCACTATCTTCGTAGTGAGAATCAAAGAACCCAATATTTGATGAGTTTCAACGCTCTCTTCACTGAGAGTTGAAATCAGATCTCGATTCATCACCTGTACTATCACTGTTATCATCGTTATCACCTGTGTTATTCTCATGATCATCTTTTCTCATAATATTAGACTGAAATACCTCTTGCATCATGACTCGAAATGCTGTCATTTGAGCTTCGTTAAAGAGAGCTGTCATTTCAAGATGATTGAGTTCGACTCTCGAGCGATCAGCTTTCAAGAGTTGGCTGAATATTGTTTTCTTCGTCGATGTTTCTCTTGTAGAATCGATAATAATGAAAGAACGTCGACTTTGTTCGATGATGATATCTGAAATGATGCGTTGACGACGTCATAGAGAAGGTGATTTTCTAGATAGTGAATCGATGCTCTTCTCTTGAGCCTCTCGAAAACGATTATGTTGTGAAGTCGATGACTTCGAAGTTTTATCGATAGAAGCTCGTTTCGATGTGGTTGAATTGCTTTCCTGAGAATTCTGTTCATCACTCTGTTGATCAGAAAGAGTGGGAAGAAAGCTTTTGTAAGTTTGAGAGGTACGATACTCAATCGTACTCTGAAGAAAGGTTCGAAGATAACGTAGAAAGACGAGTCTATCAACAGCTCAAAGCTCAGAAAATGATGACGACTCTAAGAAATTAGTTCGTTGAGTAGTACGATCGATAGATCGACGTATGGTAACTGATCGTAGATTTGTAGTTACTATACTCTGAACAGTAAGTCGAATTTCTTCCGAGCTTTCTTTAGAATAATCTTGATTTTCTGCTCGAAGAAAAGCGTCAATAGAGAAGACTGCTTTGACAATGTCAAACGGTTCAAATGAAGTCAGCTTGTCTGATGCGAAGAATTCGTAGAAGTTCGCTTGACGTAGAGATTGCTACTAGTACGAAGAGATTGTAGAAGTGCTTGACTGAGCTTGACTGAAAAGACCTAGTTCTAGATTTGATAGACAACTGAATTAATCATTGATTGATGCTATCATTTGTTGAGGTGTCTATAGAGCAAGCAATAGTATTCGTATTAATGGTAAAGATAAAGAGCAAACCTGAGTCAACGTCAGGTTTAAGCTCGACTAGCGCGCCGCTAAAGACTCTAGTGCGTCGTCATAGATAGTAAGCTAGTAGCCGGCCACAATAGAAACAATAGAACAATAGAAACAATAGACTATCGTGTCTAATTCATAACAAATCAACTCTTCAAATTCTTGATCAGTTACTCTGACAAGCAGAACAGAGTCAGTCAAGACATTATGATGTCAATGATATAAACGATTAGCTTATCTAAACATGACAGACATCAAACGTCTTGTCAACATGAGCATTGACATCGATGTGAATTCAACTGATAGTCTGAAAAACGAAGAATTCTCAGAATTCTATCAAGCATCATCTTTGTTTGAATGAATATATATTATATATGTTTGAGCAAACTCGATGATCTCTGATAATCTTCAGAGCTAAAATTTGCCTTGAAAGTCACTCTGAGATGTCAAGCACTTTCTTTATCTAAGTGACTGAGTCTATGAAGTGAGTGAGTGAGACAAAAGCGCGTTTCTGGCTGAATTCTAAGAAATGAAGAAACAGAAAGAGATGATGAAAGAAACAGAAGAGAGAACAACCTATTTATTCTCTTTTTTCTGCTTAATCTTCTTGTTCTTTAGCGATCAACATTGATCGAGTCAAGTCGACTAGTTATCTTCGCTTATCAATAGTCTTCAGTCAAGCTGAATCTTCTATTGAGCATCATCTTCGTTTGAACGAATATATATTATATATGTTTGAGCAAACTCGATGATCTCTGACGATCTTCGAAGCTAAAATTTGTTTCGAAAGTCGCTCTGAGATGTCAAGCACTTTCAAATCTCAGAAACGTCGATGCGAAGTATCGAGATCAACGAGAACTCTGATTTTAGTCAACTGATTGAATGTGATTATCTTTGATGTCTTCTAGAGACATTTAGTATGTAGCTACAGTACCTCGCACTAAGTCTTCGCGTGCGCTTCTCAACCAAATCACCATCTCATCTGCATCAATCATTGAATCATCAAATTCAGCTGAGAAACTTCAATATTTGAACTAACTATTTGATAGTATATGATCTATAATTTCTCAATCAATATTTAGTATGCCAGCCCTTCGCTATAATTACAGCTTCACATCTGCGTGGCATACTGAAAATTAGCCTCTCTATTATCTTCTTTCGTATGTTTCTTCAGACCTTCTGTAAAATCTGAAACAGTTGAGTTTCAGCTTCATCGCCTTTACTCTTCAGCGAATTCAAATTCGAATAGACTTTATAGACTTTCTTCTTCAGTAGAGCTCAGAGATTTTCGGTTGGGTTCAAATTGAGACTGTACGAAGGTCACTTCATGACTTCTATATCATTTTCCTGAAATCAAAGCTTCGATTTTCTGACTCTATGTATCGAAGCGTTATTCTACATGAATACTAGTTCTGATTTTCATATGTCAGTCAAATTGTATTTCAAAATCTGAATGTAGAAGACGACTGAATAGCCGTGTTTTTTGAATTCGAAGTCTCGATCGAGCAGGTATAAATTCGATCTTTCAGAACCTCAAAAAGCTTCTCAAATCATAATGAAAAAGATCTTTTCATTGAAAATTTCCATCACTTTATTTCTATCTTATTTCTGTTTGCGAGTTTTAAACACTCATTCTGATGTTTTACCTGATTCTCGAGCCACGAATGCCTCGTTCGACCAAATGACTTTTCTTCATTGATTCACGATTCAATCTTTATGATTTTTAGCCCATTTTAACCGAAGCAGAGCAGCTTCAGGTGTTAATTTCGATCGCTTAAGAGCTAGTCAGTGAGAAATTTCGTGAGCTCGTAGTGTTGCGTTGAAAGTTCTCGCGTTCAAATTGATCCCGATGTTCGTTTTCAGCTGTCTTCAGATAATTTTAGACTTCGATCGTAACTGACGTAACAGTACTCTAGCTGCTCGAGAAGTGATTGATAAGAGTCTTCCTGATCTGAATTTATTAACTTCGAAGAGTGTTGTTTGAAGTCTTCTCAAAACGCTTCGAACGATGCTTGAGAGAACGTTCAAACTTCGTGCTATTTGAGTGAGTGTAAGGTCTAATTTAGCTTGTTCTGATATTTCATCTTTGACGAGCAAAGAAAGCTTCTTTCTAGAAGTCTTGTTATCAGAAATTGAAGTTAATGAAGATCTTTTGAACATGATGAATGTAGTTGAAGAAGATGAGTTGTTTTGAAGGTACGCGATTTAACATGTTTTCGCGATTTACGCGAAGACTTAGTGCGAGATACTGTAGAGTGAGCTTCAATATATAAGCGATAGCTGTTGAATTTTCACCTCTCTAGCAGCTGAATTTCATTTTTCAAAAGCTCTGCTTGACGAGCTGAGATAGCAGCATCTCGACGAAAGAAGTGATTCAAGTAGCAATCTTCTATGCTTAGTGTGACTAGCGTTCTACGCAGAATCTTGATGACGTGAGTTTGCATGTATGAATATTCTGAATCAAACAGAGACATCAGCAGAGATGCAGAGAACTTTGAAAACAGATTGACAAGTGAGTTCTTAACGCACGCTTCGTCGTTGATGACAGCGATGATCAATGTGACTTCACGTCTGAAAGAGTCAATTTTGAAGCTCAATAAAGTGAGTTGCAAAGAATCATTCTGAAAGATAATTGAACTTCTAGTTAGATGTCACTGTTTGAAGTCAGATGTTTTATTCAATTGACTTCATGTGAACTCACTCATGCGCAGAAAGTTCGCAAACGTCAGGCAAAATGACGCATGTCATGTTGTTTCTTCAATGATAGATTGATCAAATTGACGTAGTAATAGTAGCAGTAGATCTTATGTTATAGATTTTCGCTTACGAGTCTGATCATCATCTTGAAGTCTTCGAATTTCAACTATGATTCGCTGTAATGTAGAATGATGAAATGTCTCAATCTTGATATCAGAATATTTAACGTCAATGTGATGTGATCATAGATCGATGAGATAAATCTTAATGATTTTGACTTTGATCATTTTGTCATCTAGATTCGCTGATCAGCTGATCAGATTTGAGATTGAAGCTGAATATTTGACTTTGATGATTAAGAAGCAGAACATGAAGTAGCTTTTTTTTGCTGTATCGTAGATATTTCTGATGAACGTCGTTAGATCTCATCAAAAATATCTGACTGCTGAGCGATTAAGAGAGATCTCGCTGTATCAGAAGCTCAATAACTCACGCTGATTGATTGAAGTGTAGCTAGCTGAGAAAATTCGTCAGCAATAGTACTAAACTTCACTCTGAAAAGCAAATCAGTTAAACGATTTTCATGAGTTGAAATTCACAGAGCATGTATGCAGATATCGTGCGCAGTCGTCAGTAAGATTATTCGTCGCAGATGCAGCATTGTCTCTTCGCGCATGAAGATTTTGTTTATGTTGACGACAACAGCTACGTTGTCATCATATATAATGAGATTGCATTTCGCAAAAACAAGAAGTCATGCTGTTAAAGCATGAAGAACAGTCGTCATTTCTTTGACATTGATATGCTTGTCACTCAAGCGCATGTTAAATTGATTAGAAAATGTTTAACTAGCAGCTGATGATAGACTTGAATGAAGCAGACAGTAGTCTCTCATGTCGTGCAGATCTGAAGCATTGATTCAGAGATATAGAGAATGTCTGAATTCACGTTTTCGAAGCAGATGTACATCATTTCACTTTGAAAGAAACATCTTTCATCATAGTAGATCTTGTTGCATTGAATAATTAATGCGCTGCTTGCGTGATTTGATGATGATTAAGTCGTTGAACAGTCATCTGAGAAAGACTCTTTCAGAAATTACAATCTTTGCAGCAAATGACAGAAAGTTTAATAGCATCTGTAGCTTCTCGTATGATAAAGAGCTTTTTGTAAGCGTGCTGTTGATGAGCTGAATTGTCTTCTGATGCTTGTCAGATGATAGACGAGTCATCATATTGATTGAGTCAAGCTCAATGCTCAAAAAGATACACGTGATGTCAATAAGATTCTTTTTAAGATTAACGCTAAACTTTAACTGAGCGCACAGATCATTGAAATCGCTCTCATATTTATGAGCTTCGATCATGTTCACTTGTATGACTAGAAAGTCATTCAAATAGTGTATTATTGAGTCTCATTGCAGAGTAACTATGAGCATTCAGCAAAGATCTTTAGCGAAAAGATTGAACAGATATGATGACGTGCGTAGATTGAAGAGAAGAAAGCGATCTATTCAGTACTTATTTTCTCAGAAGAAATCGAGCAGTCAGTGATCTGATGTTGCTATCGACACATGACAAAAGACGTTGATCAGATCTCTTTTAATGAGAACTGCATTTTGATTAACGTCACATAAAGCGATGATTGCTTAATCAAAGATGAAATATTCAATTGATCTTCAGTTCTTGAGAATGAAGCAGTTGATTGACTTTTCTTTCAAATACGATAAATGATGTATTTGACGTCAGCGATCGTTTTTCTTTAATACTAGTCTCAATGATGAGAATATAAAGCGATGAGAAACATGTTGAATCTTGATTAGTTGATCACAACAAACTTGCTGCGTCAAATCAGTCTGAAGAGTATCTGAAGCTTCATTTGTCAAAAGAAGATTCTTGCTCAAAATCAGTTGATCAAAGTCTCGATATTCAATTTTAGCTTCATGTTCAATGATAAACAGCAATGTTTGAACATATCTATGATCAGAATGTTCAACTAACTGTGTTTGTCATGCGCTTGCATCTAGAGAGTCTCTGCGCGCTAAAGAAATCTCGTCAATCTTCATGAGCTGATATGAAAAGAATTTCGATATTGATATCAGCGAGACCGAATTTCAACGTCACTTTCTTTCAATGATCAATTGACTGTTTGAATTCGATGTTTTGCAATTGATAACAGCATAAGTCTCATCACATTCGCTGCAGATATGTTAATATATGCAACTAGAATAAATGCAGTTGTCATCATTGAACTTGTTGCATACTGAAAGCTCTATGCTTGTTTCTTCAAGTCTGAGATCATAGAACTGTTTTCTGATCTTCTGACTCTGATATTTCGTCTGAAAAGCGATAGCAAATGTTTTTTTATCAGTGCTTGATTGACAAGTTCATCTTCAGCATTGTATCACTCATTCAAATCATTGACTTCTTTTATTATGCAAATCTCATGAAAGTAAAAGTGAAAGATTTGCAGAGATTCAAAGATGTAATGCAGATGAAGCTTCTGCAGATAGTTGATGTATCAAGCTAAGCTTGCTTGCTGTCATGATGAATTGACACATAGAAGTTAGATCAGAGGCTAGAGTCAGAGACTGAGTCGAAGATCAGATCTGAGTTAGCTCTGAAACTTTATGACTCTGTCAAGGCATCGTTTAGACTACGTCATACCTTCGACTTAATATGTCATGAGTTATGTCGTGCTCGACTTGACAATGCTTGACAAACTTTCTATAGTCGATCGATTTTCTCGAGTTATCGAGAGCTTCTTAATAATTAGCTCTACCATAATATATATTCATTCTGTGCCTGCTTAGAATATCACATTGTCATATCACCCTTATAGACTTCGTCTGTTCATCTGATAGACTCGATCATCACAGTTCTAATTATTTCAAACTCTTCTTAGAAATGACGATTCGATATTCAAGCATGACAACAGTAACGCGATCGCAACAGAATTGAAACGACAATGTCTTGATCTTGCAAGACATCATATCAGAAAACGAACGTTGCATAACTGAATCAGAAAGTGAAGAAGCAGAAGATGAACTCTTTCTTGATATTGATGAACAGCTGACATGAGCAATGCTTCAACATGATGAACTGCGAAAGAAACAGAAGTTAGCAGCTATTCGATCAGAGATTGAGACTCTGCAAGTCGTCGAAACGACGAAGAGAAGTCATCGAGTCTTCACTCGAGCTCTCACGAAGAACTCGAACGATCTATGCATCGTCTTCATAGTGTCGACGATAACGAAACGAAGTCATCACGAGATCGTCTTGCAGAAGCGAAGATCTTCAATGTCTTTGAAGAAGTATCATGACAAAATCATAAGAGAATATAGAGAGTGAATTCGCGACGTTGAAATCTCATTTTGAAATATTTCTTGACATTTTGAAAGTGATGAGAAAAAGATTTTGTACTGCATGATCTATCTGAAGAATGAATCAAAGAAACTTTGATTCGATCACGAAGAGACTATGTCTGCAGCTCAGCAGATGTGATTCAATTTTATCGACTTTCTTCTGAATCTAATCGAAGACTCGATGAATCAAGGCATAGACGTGACTCAGCAGTACGCGAACGCATCGCAACGTTCAGATCAGATGATACGAACGTTTGCAGCTCATCTGAGCACTCTGAAACATCAACTTTCGTTGTATAGTGATGAGCATAAGTGAGCTCATCTATTCATCAAGTTGAGATCTGAGCTGCGCGTGATCATTACTAATGTGCAGTTGATTTCTATCACACGAGATGCGTTAATTGATCTTGTCGCTTGATTGAAAACAAATCTGCAAAAAGAACATGTCTTGTCGTTGAAACAATCTCGAGACGAAGACTTGCATTATCGAGATAGAGTCAACAAGAAGACTCATTCAAAGCGAAAAAAATCTCATCAATCGACTAAACTCGATTCTTCGTCAAAGATGAGCTCACACGCTTCATCACGTTATAGCAAGAATTTGTTCAACATAACGTGCTACACATGCAATCGAAAGAATCATTACTTTACTGATTGTAAAGACGAAAAGATCAAGAATAGATCAAAAGAATCTGATGTGAATCGAGTATTCATCGATTCAATGTTGCATATGAGTCGTTTCAAGATTTCGAGAAAAGGCAAGCTCTCGACGAACGCTTCAAATCGTCGAGGGAAAAACAAGAAGTTCTCTTCGTAAAGACTCTTATATATAAAGAGCATGTAATTCAGAGAGATCAGAAGACAGAAACGAAGATTCACATGAATATTGACATCAAGATGAACGTGATTAGTCAACGTTTCGTTGTCGAGCAGAGTATGTCATTGCTGAACGTCGATCTCTCAAGATCTATCTGAATGAACGATCAAAGTGTCTATTATTATGACGTCTATAAGATGTGTTATCGACTGAGAGACAGCTGAAACATGAAGGAAAAAGATATAAGTATCTTCTATGCTATTGACAAGAAAGAATCTTCTTTGATTCTGAGTATGTCAAGTATGCAATTCGAACGTATTCGAATAAACATGATCGCAAGAACATGACGTTTCGACGTGAATGAGCACGCATTTGAGTTGTTCTTCGCACAAGCATTTGTGAAAGCTCTACAAGATGAGTCTACTGTGTATGCTCTTGTCATGATCAACGTTGTCGAAGAGTCGATCGTTGAACATCAAGTGAAAGCAATGAATAACGTGACGAGTCGTATCACAAACGCGTTCAAAACGCAGACTTTACTTGTTGAATTGAAAGAGTACGAAAATGTATTCTTGATAGAGAGTGCAAACAAACTGTCTTTGCATGAAGATCACGATCATGCAATCGAAATCACTGCAGAGTCATCGTATGAATCGTTGTATAATCTGTCGAACACAGAGTTAGCGACTCTGAGACAGTATCTAGACGATGCTTTAGCGAAAGAATGAATTAAGCACTTCGTCAGCTCAACTGACGCGTCTATTCTATTCGTTCTCAAAAAGAATGATAGTCTTCATCTATGCATGAACTATCGAGATCTGAATAAGATCACTGTCAAAAATCGTCATTTGCTGTCTTTAATTAGTGAAACTCTAGACAGACTCAGTAGAGTCAAGCAGTTCACTAAGTTAGATCTGAAGAACATCTATCATCGTTTTAGAATTCAATGTGAAGATGAGTGAAAGACAACATTTCGTACTCGTTACGATCACTTCGAATATATGATCATGTCGTTTGATTTGATCAATGCATCTGTCATCTTTCAGACTTATATTAATAAGGCCTTGACAGAGTTTTTAGATGACTTTTGTGTTGTCTATCTGAATGACATTCTAATCTTCTTCGTGAAGAAGACTGATCACGTAGATCACGTGAAGCAGATTCTGAAGAGACTAAGAAAGTTCAAGCTATATGCTAGCTTGAAGAAGTGTGCATTCTTCATCACTAAAGTGAACTTTCTAGAATTTGTCGTATTCACAGAGAGTGTTTCGATGAATCTAAGTAGAGTAGACATCATAAAAACGTGACTCAGATCGAAAACATATCGAGAAATACAAGTTTTTCTGAGATTCGTCAATTTCTATCGACGTTTTATACATCACTACTCTCAGATAGCAAAGTCTTTAACAGAACTGCTGAGAGATAGTGTAAAAGATGTAAAAACGAGCTTATTTATATGATCAAGCGAAGCGAAACAAGCTTTTAATCAGCTTCGCGACGTCTTTATAAGAGCATCTATACTAAGGCATTTTGACTCAGAGCGACATATACGCATCGAGATCGACACGTTCAATTATGCAGTCGCGAGTATTTTTTCTCAGTCAGATGACGAAGATCAGTGACATTCAATTGCATTCTGATTCAGAATGATGATAAATGTTGAAAGAAACTATGAGACACATGATCAGAAGCTTCTAGTCATAGTAGCAATGTTTAAACATTGACGACACTATGTGAAAGACAATTATCATACTGTCGAAGTTCTGACTGATCATAATAATCTGAAGAGTTTTATGAACGTTCGAAAGCTAAACGAAAGACAAGTCAGATAAATCATGAGATTGTCGATCTGCGACTTTGAAATAGCGCATAGATCAGAAAAGACAAACTCAATTGATGTGTCATCGAGATGATCTGACTATAAGAATGAGAACATCTTTGCGAATCGTTTGCTGCTCACTCTGCAGCGAAAGCTGGCTAGAATAGAAAGCTTAAATAGCTTTATATTCGTAGCAATCAGAGAACTATACTGTATACGAGTGATTAACAATGTCGAGAAGATGTTCGTTCACAGTATAAGTATGAACAGATATTCAGCAGAACATGTCGAGAGCAGACTGCAAGATGAAACTCACTGATAAACATGAATGATTAACAATGTCGAGAAGACGTTCGTTCACAATGTCAGTGAACGAAGATATTCAACGAAACATGTTGAAAGCAGATCGCAAGATGAAATCTACTGTACACGAGTGATTAACGAAGTTGAGAAGATGTCTGTTCACAGTGTCAGTGAATACACGAGTACGTGTTCAGCAATGCATGTCAGAAGTATGCTGCTGAGAGTCATGATTCTAGCAGTGCGAGAAATGCATCTAGATGAAGTACATTTCTCGAGAGATAGAATTTCTCAACTCGAATCAACAACTTCGAAGAGCACGAACGTCAAAACGTCAACTCATAGAGATCGCAACGTAGCTGAGAAACAGCTTAATTCTGTTGCTGAAACTGTTGATTGCAAACAACTCGTTTCACGTGCAATTGTCAGAGTACTGACAATTCATGAAACAGCATACGACTTCAGTAGTAAATTTGTAGTCGAGCTCATCAAGATTTTACAGCAAGAAAATGAATTTGCTGTGAGACTAAGAGCAGACGAAACGACGAATATACGAAAGAGTGACGTCGAAGCTTGAACATTGAATAGTCAAGAAATGATAGAGTACAACAAATCGTTGTATGTTTCAGAAGATCTTTCTGTCAGAGAAGAGCTGTTGAAACGTCATCATGATGACTCGTTAGCAAGACATTTTGATGCTGACAAGATCAGCGAGCTATTAGATCGCAAATATTACTGAAAAAGTATGATCAAGAATGTCAAAGAGTATATAAATACTTGTGACATTTGTCAGAGAGTAAATGTTACGATCCTAGCTACGCACCTATGTTGGTAGCTATGTTGGTGGCTATGTTGATGACTATCGCCGGCCGCTCGCCGCTAGGCTATAGGGTTGTTCCGAGGCCAACCCTATTCAGGGTTAGCTTATGTTCTCCTGAGTCATATAGATAGCCGGCTCTTCCCTTCTAGATACTTTCCTTCCTTAGCATTTATATACTCGTTACATTATACCCATATGACTCGCTCTATGCTGGCCCCTAACATTAGTAAAGATGAAACGTCATCTATCATATGACGAGTTGAGATCGTTACTTCGACTCACAGATTCATGAAAAGAAATAACTATGAATTTCATAACAGATCTGTCGCCTAGTAAATGAAAAAAAGTCGTGTATGACTTGATTCTCGTGATAGTCGATCGCTACACAAAGATGACGCGTTATCTGTCTATGAAGAAAACTCTGACTGTCGTAGAGTTAGCAGAGTTGTTCTTTGAGAAGATTGTTCTAAGATATGAGATCTCAAGTGATATAGTTATCAATAGAGATAATCTATTTATCAGTGCGTTCTGATCAGAGATTTGCTATCATGTTAAGATAAAACGACGACTAAGCATCGCTTTTCATTCGCAAACAGACGATCAGACAGAACGACAGAATCAAACGTTGAAACATTATCTAAGAGTGTATTGTTTCGAAAAGTAAGATGACTGAGCTACGCTTCTACTCATAGTCAAGTTCGTTTATCATCAGACAAAGCACGCTTCGTTGAGCTGTAGTCTCTTTAAAGTCATGTATGACTATGAGTTAATCTTTGACATATACATCGAGAACAATGCTATGAAAGAAGAAGTGTCAGCAGCAAAAGAACGCGTTGAAATGCTGCAAGATGTGCGAAACACGTTGACGCAACGATGACAAAACGCGATCAATGCTCAGACAAAGTACTATAATCGAAAACATAAGTCTAAGTTCTTTAATGTCAACGATTTAGTCATGCTATCAGCAAAAAATCTGAAGCAGAAGAAGTCGAGCAAGAAGCTATCAAATAAGATGATAGAGTTCTTTCGTATACAAGAACTCATAGACAAGCAGATGTATCGTCTTGATCTTTCAGTCATCTATAGAGTTCATTTTGTCTTTCATGTATTTCTTTTAGAGTCATATAATCGTAGGCTAAACGATGACTCTATACTCGATTATTTCGTACTCAAGCTTATTGATGATGAGCAAGAATGAGAGGTAGAAAAGATTCTACAGAAGCGAAAAAGAAAGAAAATCTTATATTATAAGATACAATGAAAAGAATATCTCATTGAATATGATCAATGAATATCGAGCGAAGATATGAAAGATGTCTCGAAGCTTATAGAAGCTTTTGAAACAGAACTGAAACGTGAGCGAAAAGCATAATCACTCACTTTCAAGCATAAACTCATTATTAGAAAAGAAGAATCACTGTATTATGATAGTTTCGCCCTCTAATGAAGCGATCACATATGTAAATCAACAGACAGAAGAAAAAAGCGCAAAGACGCTCAAACGCGCTCGACAAGAGAGCGCAATCATCACTTCATCAAACATCTTTCACACGAGACAAGATCGCAGATTTCTTCTTCTCTTTCATTGTCAGATTTACATTGAGACGCGAAGACAGAGATTCAAAAGACGACAGATTGTGCTAAAATATATCAGAACAATTAGAAACGCTGACAAAACGATATATAATCAAGATTGAACATATCACAAAGCGCTTTACATTCAGAATTTCTTTGACAATGTCATTGACAATCATCATCTTTTTGAGAATGAGCTTTTGAATCTTTAGAGACTTGAGTTTGTGAGTTCTCTCAAGACGACTCTTCACACGAGTCACTGTCATCAACTTCTTGTAAAGAAATTTCTGATGAACAGTGAATGTCTTCAGAGCGACATTCTCTTCTTCATTCTCAATTGCACTATCATGAATTTTCTGCAGACGAAAGAATTCATTGACAGTCGAAATGCAGATGTCGAGAATCTAAACATTGAATCATGAGCATTTAGCAGACGTATCATATAAGTATACTCACTGCGATACAGAAATCTTTATTACTCGCACAGCGAGCACACTTCTTATACATTGTCTTTCTTTGAAAGATGACGTCACACAGCGATGCTTTATTCTCGATGTGTAGAACTCAAGCACACTTTATACAAATCATTCTATCTAGAATTTCAAGATCAGCAATGCTTCTTTCACTTATTCTCACAATTGACAGCTGAAAAGCATCAGTAACGACATCAAGAAGTGAAATAAGTGAATCTCATCATCATTCTTTGATTTCGCGAAGTCTGTGAGTTTGACAAGATTGTCGACGAAGCATCAGCGATTATTTCTTCTTTCATTGTCTCTCGAATTTTCTCTTCAATAGTTGAGATGTACTTGAAAGTTTGAATAGTAGAAGAAATGAGCTTTCGATCAGAATTTGACAACGTTTGCATCATCATGATCATCACGTCTGATCAATATCTTTTGAGCAGACTTATGATACTGTTAGTCGTAGTAATAGTCGTGAAATCTCAAGTTATGACATCACTTACTTTCGTAATGATCTTGACTTGAGCATCAGTCAACTTCATCATCTTACGACTCTCTTTGAGCGTCACTGCGCGTTCACGACTCATGATCTAGATCTCTTACTCTTACTATACAGATATACTCAAAGTTTGTCAAAAGTAATCACACAATGATAAAGATATGATTGTGATTGTAAAAAGATGAAGTTGAAGAAAATGAGAAGTTGAGAAGAACTGAAAGAGCGATAAACAAATCAACAATTATTATTCACTCTTGTCTACATTCTATCGCCTTAACAACATCATCTACTTGAAAGATAAACAATGTCTATGCGCTATCTACACGTCATCATTGCTGTCATCTACATCAACTACACATCACATATACTATCTATAATGTCATCTATACACATTATAATCGAAGGCGAATCATTATTCGATCGAAAGTTTCTCTTTTTCTTGTTTTCTCACAGAGATTTGAAGGTTTTTATCGAGAGCTTCTAGAGCGAATCAATGAGTGCGCGTCATCGTTTATCATAGTAAACAAAGACATTAATTCTTGAGATCGAGAACAAACTCACTTAGAAGAGAAGACAATTGTCATGATGAATTGACACATAGAAGTTAGATCAGAAGCTAGAGTCAAAGACTGAGTCGAAGATCAGATCTGAGTTAGCTCTGAAACTTTATGACTCTGTCAAGACATCATTTAGACTACGTCATACCTTCGACTTAATATGTCATGAGTTATGTCGTGCTCGACTTGACAATGCTTGACAAACTTTCTATAGTCGATCGATTTTCTCGAGTTATCGAGAGCTTCTTAATAATTAGCTCTACCATAATATATACTCATTCTGTGCCTGCTTAGAATATCACATTGTCATACCATTCTTATAGATCTCGTCTGTTCATCTGATAGACTCGATCATCACACTTGCAGAGAATGTCTCAATTGATCATTGATCATCTTGATGAGACATTGATCATATACTTCTAGACAGCGTAGAAAGAAAATCATGTTCTTGAGATTCTGCTGAGTTACGTCATCATCATGAGCTCAAAGCTCATTAATTCGTGATAATTGCAAATCTTGCTTATTGATTGAATTTAATATATGATCATTGATCAGCTTGAAGATATTGACAGCTCAAAATTCGTTCTTGAAGATGAGAGTCAGTTGAATGATATCAATAAAGAGGTAACAAGATATCATGATTTGAATGCGAAGATCACTTGAGAGAATAGTACCTGACGTTTGACTGATAGTGATCTCTATCATCGAGTTGTTTCTCGACTGATTCAGCGCTGCACTCTGAGACTCTGAGCTTTCAGTCGTCGAAGCTTCTGTTTCAGCTCACGTTTCATATTCGCTTGATAAATGTCTTTAATTCTCTGTCACATAACGAAAGTAGTTGATGTTTCAATGATTTGTTTTGAGTTAACTTTTCTCAAGAAGACACTCGAAGAAGAAGAACTTAAAGAAGCAGATGAATTTAACGAAAGTGACAACAATGATGCAGATGAGCGAGAGCGAGACACATAAGAGAAGAGAAAGTGATGATGACTTCGTCTTCTGCTGACAGCGACGTCAATGTTGATGCAATTCTGACAATGAGTAGAAGCGATCATCAACAGTGATGACAGTAGTGAAGCAAATGAGATAGCAGTGACAGCAGTGAGTAGCGATGACAGCAGTGAATAGTGATGACAGCGATGAGTAGCGATGACAGCAGTGAGTAGCAGTGTGAATGACAAAGTGAGTAGCAAAGTGGGTAGCAAAGTGAGTAGCAGATGCAAAAGCGCGTTTCTGACTGAATTCTAAAAGATAAAGAAACAGAAAGAGATGATGAGAAAAACAGAAGAAGAAACGATCTATTTATTTCCTTTTTCCTGCTTAATCTTCTTGTTCTCTAGCGATTGACATTGATCAAGTCAAGTCAACTAGTCATCTTCGCTTGTCAATAGTCTTCAGTCAAGCTGAATCTTGATATGTGAAATCTGTGTCATAGACAAGCAAAATAGAACGTTAAGTCAAAAACCTCACATCAGAATCATCAAAGTAGATGAGCTAGTACATTCAAATCTCGTCAACGATGATAAGATACTTAAGATTGATGAAGAATTCAGATATGTAGCTATTATGATTGATGACTACAGTCAATATACGATCATTTATCTACTGAAACGAAAATTCAATCTAAAAGATGTACTTTGAAAATACCTGAAATTCATGAAGATTTAGAGCTCTTCAATTCAGCGACTACGTTCAGATAATAAAGATGAGTATGCTGATCATTAAATCATTGAATTGCTCAAAGAGCATAAGATCAAATGAGAGTTGATGACATCATATAACTCAAGTCAAAATGAAGTTGCAGAGCAATGTTTTCACACTCTTTTTGAACGAACTTACGCTATACTGACTAGCGTCAATTTGTCGATATGATTATGAAATGAAGCAATAATGACTGTCATCTATCTGAAGAACAGAAGTTCTATCACTGCGTTGAACAATATAACTCTCTATGAGACATGACATGACAAGAAGTCTGATCTTAGCTATCTACATACATTTGAATGTATAGTTTATCTGAAAGCTCATTGAAAGCTCAATGACAAGAGCTTAAAATGTCAGTTCTTGAGCTATGAGAGAGTCAATCAGTTTCGCTTGTGAAACGAGAAGAATGTACTAATATCTAGTCACGTTCAATGAGACGAGATAGTCATCGAAGTCGAGAAGTATGAAGATCTTTTGATACTAAGCTTCGATGATCAAATCAATGATTCATCTTTCTTGATAAAGATCACTGAAAATGCGAAGATCATGAAAATAGTCAACGATCATCAAACAAGAACATCAATCACTTCACAGAAAGCTAGTAGAAGCAGATCACTAGAACTAGAATCAAGTGAGTCAGATAGCTCAAATGATTCTGATGCTTCAAGCGAATGTCTTAAACGAGTCATTGCTGAATCAGTTGACTACAAAGCACTAAACAACTTCTGAGTCAAAGATCATAATTGAGACTTTATCAGTAAAGCAAATCGAGTTCAAATTGAATTGAATACTTCACAAACAGTGAAACATGCTAAAGCTAGTTTCGATTGAAAACAATGAAAGCTTGCATTCAGAAGTGAGCTTGACACTCACATCAAAAATGACATCTTTATTCTGAAGATATCTTCGTTGAATTCATGAATACTGCCGACGCGCTAAGTAACTATCATTAAGCGAAAGTTCAAAGAGAAGATGATCAAATACAAAGCTAGATGAGTGTGTAAGAGATTTCATCAGAAGCAGAGAATTGACTATGACGAGATTTTTGCTTCAATGATCAGAGTCATGATCATCAAAATGCTTCTGACATTGATGATCAAATATGACTACAAAGTTGAACAAATGAACGTCATCATCACTTTTCTAAAAGCATATCTAAAGAAAGAGATCTGAGTGCAGCAATCTTCAAGATTTGAGCAAAAAGAATCAAATGAAACCTTTTTAGTCTATCATTTAAACAAGACTCTATATGAACTAAAACAGACGTCTTGAGAATGATATGCAACTCTGAAAGTTTATCTCATCTTCATCAACTATCAAAGAATAGAAATTGATTATTCAGTGTTTATTCATGATTAGATCTGTCATCGAGTTCGAGTTGCTCAACTCAACTCAGATTGAATTGCAGTGTTGAATTGAGTTGAGAGAGATCAACTCAACTCGATCGAGTTGAGTTCAACTCTTGACTCAACTCGATCAACTCGACAAGTTGACTCGAACTTGATGACATGTCTAGACATTTTACTTATTTGAAATAAGTACTAGTAGAATGAAATTATAAAACTTTAAAATGTGTGTGTATGAATGATCTTTATTCACATGTCAAAAAGAAATTTATATGTATGTAGAGAAATGTCTTCGACTCTTCTATCGTTGACTCAAATTTCAGTCACTGTCTCTAACTAAACTGCTTGAAGAATGCGTAAGTAATTTCATGAAAACAGTAGATTGCAAAATGAATTGCAAAATGAATTGCAAAATGAATTGCAAAACTATCTACGTGAGCTTTCTATTGATGTCTTCTTGTCTTCTTTGCTCAGACAATGCATTCAATTTAGCTTTATTCTTAAATGATGATTTCTTCTTGAAGTTAGTCATCTCAAAGCTACGTTTACATAGACTGATCGTCGAGTCGAGTTTCGAGTTGACATTTTGAACCCGAATCGATATCGAGTCGAGTTGCTCACATTTTCAACTTGATTCGAGTCGAGTTGCTCATATTTTCAACTCGACGTGACTCGACTCGACTGGGAATTGGGTCAACTCGATTCGACTCGCCAAGAACTCGAGCTTGGCGTCAAGAGAGCTAAATATAGAAATTTTTCCGGTTTTTTGCTTTTGCATTATCTTTTTGCATTACCTTTTTGATAGAAAGTCATGACGGGAAACATGAAGGCTATATGATAGAGAGTCATGAAGGGAAGCCATGGTAGGAAGCCATGGTAGAGAGTCATGACGGGGAAACATAAAGGTCGTTTGGTGAAAAGTCATGAAGGGAAGTCATGAAGAGAAGCTATAGAGAGGAGCCATGACGGGAAATCATGAAGGCTGTTTGGTAGAAAGGTTTGGTAGAAAGTCATGACGGAGAACATGAAGGGGAACATGAAGGTCGTTTGGTAGGAAGCTTCGAGTCATGCCGAGGAAACATGAAGGTCGTTTGACTTTGGTAGAGAGTCATGACGGGAAAACATGGTAGAAAGCCATGAAGGAAACTCATGAAGACTGTTCAACCAAGCTATTTACACCTATCTAATATCTAGTCGGATCGAGTCGAGTTTTCAGATCGAGTTGTCGAGTCAAGCTTCTCAACTCAACTTGACACTTTTTCAAAAAAATTTCAACTCGACTCGATACTTTTCGAGTCGAGTACTCGACTCGACGCGATCAGTCTACGTTTACATGTTACAGCAGAACTCAACTTCAAAGAAAAACTCATCTTGCGCTGTTCTTTTTTCAATGCTAAAGATGACGATCTAGATTCTTCATTCAATTTAGAGACTGCAACGAATTTCATCAAATTTCTTTGATTCATTATCTTTCATAATGATTGATTGTTCTTCTTCAATCTGTTTCTCTCAGTCAAGTGTGATGTAACTTGATCAAAATGAGCAGACGCTGAAAATCGAGCATTTAAAAGTGAAGTTGTCATAGATCTTGCTGTTGTAGATCTTGCTGTATTAGATAACGTAGATAACGAGAATTCTTTGAAGTTTGAGAATCTAGATTGCGAAGATGATATGAAAAGATCAACATCAATTGTATCATTGTTCTTTAGCTCTGATATTGTTAATTAAATGTTTGATGATGAACAATATAACATTACTTATCACGCTTGTTATCATCAACATCATCATCTGATGATGCATCGCTGATATACTCTAAATCTTCATTAACGTCGATGATGAAGACTAAATCTTTGTTCTTTTCTTGTTTCTGTGCATCGAAAGCTCTTTTCTCTTTGATAAGCTCGTGAGACTTGAATTCTGCTTTCAACTTCACAGCATCTGCATGCTTAATCATCATGATATTCAATATGATGTTGACAACAAGATAGCTGCAACAATAAGATAATACATCTTGTTTCAAATTGAAAACTCGTTCAACATCTGTCAAGATAGCTGAAATTGCTAAAATATCTTGAGTCATTCTGCTTAAATGAACAAAGTTTCTGAGATGATTTCTTCAGAACTTAATGATATCGATGTCTTGAACAGTGTTTAAAGCTTATTAGAATTTGATATTTCAAACTATGTGACTGCGAAATCGATTGCAAAATCGATTGCAAAATTGATTGCAAAATTGATTGCAAAGAAATTATGAGATAACATTAATTGTGCAACGAACGAAACAAAGAGAAGAAAAACTAACTCTGATTCAAATATCATTTCGCTTCGTTAGTTGAAACAAGTGATGATGAATCGTGACGTCTGAAATTTCGTCTAGCGACTATATCTGCAATAAAAGATGATTGTTGCAAGACTCTTTCTTGAAGTTGATCTTGCAATGTAGTTGAGTCGAAAGTGTAGTGTCTAGCATAATAATCTATAAACTCTCGTTTGTATCTTTGTTTATAGTCGCTGTCTTGTCATGTAGATCGCTCGTATAGATTTAGTTTCTGATGAGAATCTATAATATTTTCGAGATTGTACATTAACTTTCGATCATGACTGACATCTGCATAATATTTGAATAATTTGATTCGAGCTTGCGTTAAGACTTTTAAAAGCGAACGCTTTCAAGAACATTGCTTTCTCTTCAGAGCTGTCATGTGATCTTTGATATGAAAGAACAAAACATCATAAACAATGTAAATTGCATTGATGCTGAGTTCGCGATTACGTTCAAGTAAATCAGTGAATATCGCGAATGATTTGAGTAGTTCTACAAGATATTGAACATGTGTTCATTCTTCATTATTGAGAGATAACTTTTGAAGAGTAGTATTTTCATTTTCGTGAGTAGAAATATAACTCTTGATGAAGACTTGAAGACGAAGTGCTCTTAAAAGCATGAAACAGATGAAATTTCAACGAGTTTTAACGTCTTGTATCATCTTGAGACGAAGTTCAAAATTGCGTTGAGACTTGTGAAAGTTCTCTATTCTCTGAGAACTTTCGTTCATATAAACAGAAAGCTTTCGAATCTAATTAAAGATTACTATAATGTCATGAATAAGAGTGTACTCTGTATTTTCGATCGCGATTGCAAAATCGATTGCAAAATCGATTGCAAAATCGATTGCAAAATCGATTGCAAAATCGATTGCGAAATCGATTGCGAAAATAATAGCAGAGCAAACTAACATGATAAATAAAAATTATTAATTATCTTGAACAATGTTTGAGATAAACTCTCTTGTATAAACATGCTTTGAAGACTAATCTTGAATATTCAATACTCTTTCTCATTCTCATTCTTGAGACTTAACATCAGCGATTTGAGTAACTGTTTAACAGCTAACTGAATTACATGTGCTAAACATGATAAATGTGAAATAGCTGAGAATGTTTGCAAAGTCTCGTCTAATGCAGTCATCATGACGTTGTTATTGCTGACGTTGTCTGTGATTACAGTTATAACTCGATCTTGAATATCAAGTTCTTGCAATATTCGTTCAGTAATACTGCTTAGATTGCTTTCGATATGCTTGTCTTTGATTTGTTCAAAGCTCAACAAGACTTTTTGATACTCTCAGAACTCAATGTAGTAAAATCTCATGATGACTAGAAAAAATAATCTATTAGAACTACTTCATTCATCTAAACTAATGAAGATTTTAGAATTCGTTGATAAATTCTTGAGTATATTAACTCAAACAACAGTCGCTTGATTCTTGAGAGAGATCGTAAGTTTGATTCTGTGCGACAGAGTAATGCTCGATCATGTCATTTCAAATGCTCATCGAAATTGAACATTATTAATAGCGACATGAGAGATATTCAAAGTGACAAAAGTCTTTTGAAGTTGTAGTACAAAGACTTCTGAAGTATATTCTTGATGAAAAGCGCGATGCTGTGATTTGTTAATCTTTTGCAATCTCTTTTGCAATCTGTTTTGCAATCTATTTTGCAATCTGTTTTGCAATCTATTTTGCAATCTGCAGCTAAAAAGTAACTTATCAAAGCTTTAACTCTAACAAAGTTACGAATGTCTCAAACGTTCGTGATCTTAGTTGCTAAGTTTGTGCATCTATCACAATCTTTGCTATTCAGATGATGTTTCATGATGCTGTTATCGATGCTTCTATTGTTAAAATGCTCGTAGACATGCGAACACAAACGACAAATGAGTTTGAGTCTTTCGCTTTCAACTAAAGCTGTCTGATAGAAGTTATTTCATATCTCATCTGTTCATGACTGTGAGATTCACTTTGAATGACGATAGTCTGATACTTTTCGTTCTACTCGCATCGCATATTAAGTTTGCTTTCATCAATTCAGAAATATATGTTGATATTCTTGCTCATGATTGTATAGCACATATCATTCATTGTGTAACGACTGCAGTTTGACGAGCACGACAGAAGCAACGTTAGAAGAAGAAGATTGAGCACTATCATGCTCGCTGTTATCAAGATTCTCTGAAAATATATTTATAGAACTGAATAAACTGTTCATACTTGCTTGCAATCTCAATGTTCTGTTTCAAGAAGATGACATGATAAGTAAGTTAAATGAAAAAGAGACTGCAAAAAGAGTTGCAAAAAGAATTGCTAAAAGAGTTGCAAAAAGAATTAAAAACAAGTTTAATCTTTCAAGCATCGTTAAGCTTAGAGTTTGAAGATCAATGCAAATCATGCGTCACTGTTGACTTGTGACTGATTGATTCTTATCTTTTAAATTAACTGTTAATTATTCTAAAAACTAGCACATTTTAATAGATTTCAAACATCATGATTGACTAAGAAGCTTATTACAAATACAATGAAATAATTATACAGAGATGAACTGAAGTACAAAATAATCGTTGATCATTGCACAAAATTATGCGAAAAGAATGTTTAATTCTTCTGTTCACTTCTGCTATTTATTCATTACATGAGAGTATGCTGTGATGCTGCATGCAATAAATAATTCTATCTATCAGCTTGTGACTGCGAAACTAGCTAGATCATCGATTTAGAAATGCTCGATTTCTAAGATATGAATATTAAGAGAATCAAAAAGAATACTTAACTTCTTGATTTTGAATATCACTTTTCATATTTTTCGTGTCAATTTGTAGAAAACATTTGATGTTCATTCATACTTGTCGTAGTCAAAATTTGTCGATCAATTCTCAGTCTGATCTGATAGCACAATTCACTTGCATGACTTGTTCTTAATCGTCTTTCTTCTCGATCATACTACACGTCATAGAGTTTTCTCAGACGTGATGAATGATTCTCGAAAGCGCTTTGGTGTCAATTTGCAATCTCGAGAGGTATGACAATTTGTGAAGAAGACTCGACGATACTGATCGCTCTCTGCTTTTCTATATGTCACAATGTTAGTATAAATATTGAAATACAAGTCGCGAAATTGATTGCAAAATTGATTGCAACATCAAGAGCAAAATCAAGAGCAAAATTCAAATAGTAAAAGAAATAATAATCATATTATAAACAAGATTACAAAAAGAACTGTCAAAAACTTACACAATAAGACGACATGCTACGTCTTTTCAGAAATTCTGAAACTGTCGAAGAATCTTCACTGTCAAGACTTCTCTGATGACATTCAAGTTATTCATTATCTTTTCGTTCATTATTGTCTTAAGCTTTTCGCTCAGAAGCAAGTCATTTATCTGATATCGTTCTTTCGCCTGAACATCATTGATGTCAGAGAGCTTCTCTCATTGAGAACTCTTCACACTCGTATCGAAACGAGCGCTTAATGTTGAAGAATCTTGGTTAAGACTTGCAACATCGAGACGCGTTCTTACATGATTCATCGTATTTTCTTTCGCAATTCTATGAATTTATTAATATTTGATTGCAAAAAAAATTGCAAAAAATATCGTTGATTTCATTTGCTATTTACATGCGCAGTCAACAAGAACTCATGATCATCATTTGATGCTTGTAGATAGACATTCGATTTTTTGAATTGCTTGATTCAGTAGAAACGAATGTTTCTATCTCTATTCTTGACATCTTCTATTTCTTTTTCATCACTCATCATTCTTTCAACTCAACTTCTAGTCTTTTTGAAATGAGAATTATCAAAATAATTATCGTTTATTTTGCGTTTGTTAATTGACATCATTGCAATGATGATATAGAGTAGTAGTGAAAGTGTAAACGTAATATTTTAGTAATCTAGATAACGATTGTGAGTTAAAATAGTGAAGTTCAATCGCAATAATGAGGTATGAAATTTAAACTTCGATATCTTGATTTAAGGTTTTAAGATTTAGATCATCAACATTAATTCAATCGTGTAATCATCAACTTTTTTTCTTCTTTGTAACAATCATCTTCAAACAACAACAACATACTGCAATCATGATTGCAACAGCTCAGTAAGTTATGTATCAGCTTCACGAGTTTATAGAAGATCGCAAAACTGATTGCAATACAGAAACAATGAGCTTAACGTCAATAATAAAACACTACTCAGCATCTTTGATTTTGCAACTGACGAGATTTTGAAATCGATTTTGAATTCAAATGAATTCTTCAACTTGCACGAATCTATGTACATGTTTCGCTTCTTATTACTCTTGAATTGATTGCAAAACTAATTGCGAAGTAGAAATAATATTGCAGCGAATTCTAAATTCAAGCTTACAAGATTAAATTTCGATCACGAGTCAAACAATAGATCGCGATTGTCAAGCTCATCGTCATTATTCTCACCGTCATTATTCTCATCGTCACTCAGTAAAAAACCTCATAACAAGCAATTTGTTGAAAAGATGCTTCGAAAACAGTCAATAGTGAAGTCAAGAACTGATGACAGGAAGATGAAGCTCATCAGAGTAAGTTTTGAGTCTTGCTAGATTGCAAAAATGATTGCAAAAGTAATTTCAAAGACGCTGATCATATGTTAGAATGTTCAACTCATTGAGTCAGCTCATGTTATCAATGTCATTATAAAAAGTGATCTTATCAAGTCAAAGAAAATGCGAAAATATCATAAAGAAACTGTGACACTTCGTGAAATTCGTTGATATCAAAGAACAATCGATTTACTTATTTCAAAGCTGTCGTTTCAGCGTGTGATTCGCGAAGTGTGTCGTAAATTGATTGAAATCAATCTTCGCTTTCAATCAAAAGCTATAGAAACATTGCAGAAGATGACGAAAGCATGACTTGTTGCGATGTACAAAGATTAGTTTCACTATTTCGATTTTGCAATCAATTTTGCAATCGATTTTGCAATCGATCAAATACTGATTACTTAACAGACATCAATCTTTGCGCAATTCACGTAAAGCGTGTAATCATTCAAGTTAAGAATATGAGATTAATTTTTCGTCTTACAGACGAAAAGTTCACATTTGAAGCTTGTTCAACTTATATGACAAAGTAGATACTATGCAATCAGAATGCAACGCTGTCACAAGACAAATAGATAGTAAATACAATTTTTGCACTGTCACACTATTAGTGATACTATTGCTTTTATGTGTAATTCAATGTAAAAGTTATCACTTTTGTCAAGAACTTTAGAATTTTTTCTTGAATGTAAAGTCGATTAATTAACTACTCGTATGCACAGAGTCTTCATGCACACTGAGTTTTCGCACGCTTTAATTAGAAAGATTAGTTTCAGATACTATTTCAAGCACGCTAATAGTAATTCGAGACACGCTAAATCTTAAAATACTATCTGTAACTAATCTTTCTAGTTAGAGTGCGCGAAAATTTCGTGCATATGAGTAAGTATACTATTTTTAGAAATCAAGTTCAAGCAACTCAGTGCACAGAAATTCTGTGCATTTGAGTAAGTATACTATTTTTAGAAATTGAGTTCAAGCAACTCAACTCAATTCTGAGTTGAGCTCGAGTTGAGAAAGATCAATTCAATCTCAACTCGAACTCAGACTTGAGTTGAGTTGACTTTTCTCAATTCAACTCAACTCTAACTTGACAACAGATCTACGTGAGAGAAGCGACAAGAAATATACATTTCAATGAAAAGAACAGACTTCACGAGCAGATTAGCATGATCTCATGTCACGGACTGAGGGCTGGATGGAACCAGGATGGAATTCTAATAACTAGATTTTAGATACAAGACGTTGCACGAAGAAGAAAGGAAAGAAAGAGATCATTCAGAGGTTCTTATACCCCATGAA
>JAABVA010000340.1_pt1 | contig 61152 bp, 54 predicted proteins | sample 5560331 | NCBI WGS metagenome assembly JAABVA01 (sample SAMN12812661, study PRJNA571458) | rock metagenome | isolation source: Antarctica rocks | place: Antarctica: Victoria Land, Mt New Zealand sud | collected 2016-01-07
CCGCGAGATGCCCTTCGCGTTGTGCGGATCAGGTCCTAGACAAACCCGATCGTCCCAGCGTGCGAGGGTATTTCGCGTCCCAACCCGCCGTCATCAGCTCAAGATCGTCGGCGGATCGAGGCTAAGCCGGATGCGAACGAGCTGCTGAGCCACCTGCTGGGCGGCCCGGCACTGCCGGACCGGGCGCGCGGCCGGCTGCTGGCGGCGGCGCACGGCAATCCGCTGTTCCTCGAGGAGACCCTGGGGATGCTGGCCGACGACGGCCTGCTCGCTGGGGGCTCCGGCAGCTGGGAGCTCACCGGTGAGCTCACCGACGTCCCCCTTCCGCAGAGCGTCGCGGCCCTCGTGGCCGCCCGCCTGGACCTGCTCGCCCCCGCGGACCGGGAGGTGCTCCAGCACGCCTCCGTCCTCGGGGTCCGCTGTGAACGCGCCGCGCTCGTGGCACTCCTGCCCCCCGCTCGGCGCCGGCAGGTTGAGGCGTGCCTGGCCCGGCTCGACGAGGCCGACCTGCTGCACGCCGAGCTCGTCGGCCCGGGCGAAGCGGCCGAGCCTGTCCTTTCCTTCCACCACCAGGTGGTGCGCGACGTCGTCTACGCAGCGGTGACCAAGCGTCGGCGCATCGAGATGCATGCAGCCGCGGCAGACGTTCTGGCCCGCAACGGAGCCGGAGTCGAACGCGAGAGCGCTGCAAGCGGGCTGATGCCGGGGGTGGTCGAGGCACAGCAGGCACAAGCCGCCCATCACCTCGAGCAGTCAGTCCTGCTGGCGACCGAGCTCGGCCCGCTTCGCGCTACGGACCGCGCTAGGGCCGGCGACGCTGTTCACCTGTTGGTCGGGCTGTCACGGCAGGTGGGAGCCCGCGGCGAGACCGCTGCCACCGCCGACCTGCTGCGGCGTGCCTCTCGGCTGCTGCCGACCGGCGATGCGCAGCTGCCACGGGTGCTGGCCGAGCTGGGCAGCAGCCTGGTCGATGCGGGCCAGTACGACGCCGCGGCGGGCGTGCTCACCGAGGCCCAGGGGAGCGCCCAGGACCGGCAGGACCACACGGCTGCGGCGACGGCGGAGCTGGCGGGGCTCTGGCTGGCCGCCGCCCGCGACCCGTCCGGCTGGGCACTGCGCGCGGAGCCTGCGGCTCACACCGCGCTGTCCGCTTTCAGTCGTGCCGGGGACGACGGCGGCAGAGCCCGTGCTTGGGCGGTCCTTGCCGAAGTCGCCTTCTTGCAGTGCCGCATCGCCGACTGCGAGCAGGCGGTGCGGCTTGCCTCGCGCTTCGCCCGCCGGGCGGGCAACGTGCGGGAAGAGGCGCAGAACGCAGGAGTGCTCGCCCTGACGGCCTTGGTCGGCCCCCTCCCGACCGAGGCCGCCCTGCGCAGATGCCGCCGCCTGCTCACCACCTACCGGGACAACCCGTTCGTGCAGGGCAGGGTCCTGACCGTGCTCGGCGTGCTGCTGGCGACTACGGGCGACAGCGCAGCCGCTCGGGCCGCCTTGGCCAGCAGCATCGAGCGGCTTGAGTCCCTCGGTCAGCCCGTGCTGACAGCGCTCGCCTGGGAGGCACTGGGGCACGCCGAGGACCTGCTGGGCGATGCCCCGGCAGCGACCCGCGCCCTGTGCCGGTCGCTGCATGACCTCGACGCCGTCGGCGAGGTCCATCAGGCCGGCGCGGTGGCAGGCCGGCTGGGCTCGCTGCTCGGTCCAGCCGACGCCGGCGAGGCGGCCGAGCTCGTCCGCCGCGCCCGGGTTGCCGCGCCAATGGAGGACTGCTACGCCCAGGCACGCTGGCGGCTGTCGGACGCGCGTGCAGCGCTTCCGGGGACGCCCGGTACCGCCGCTCGGCGCGCCGAGCAGGTACTGGCATTGCTGGGGCACAGCGACGCCCTGACCCTCGCCGGGGAGGCCTGGCTGATGCTCGCGCAAGCACGCCGGCAGCAGGGCAGCACGCCCGGCAGCAGAGCGGCTGCCCGGCGGGCGCTCGCGCTGTTCGGCGAGAAGGGGCACGGGGTCGGAGCGCACGCCGCGCACGCCCTCCTCGCCTAGCCAGATTCGGGCGCCTGCCGGCAGCCAGGCGAGAGCGGTACGAGGTCAGCTTGAGCGTGCCTCGTCCTCCCGCCGGTGGCCGGTGCTGATCTCGGTGAGTATCGCTGGGTCGATGTCGGCCGCGGGCACCACCGCCACCTTGCATCGCGTGACTGCAGTCAGGGTGGAGGTGCGGTGGCCGCCCTCGAGCAGCGCTCGCTCACCGAGAATGGCACCCGGCCCGACCTCCGCGAGCGGCTCACCATCGACACTGACCGTGAGCACGCCGTCGAGCAGCAGGAACAGCTCGTTCCCGGCGTCGTGCTGCTGCACCAGGACCTCTCCCACCCGCAGCTTGCGGATGGCCGGCTTGCCGCGGCCGCGCATGAGGCTTCGCGACAGCTCCCGCTCCAGCGCCGACTCGGCTGCACTCATCAACGCGGAGCTGTCCTGACCCCCCCAGGGAGTGCTCTCGGCCGAGCCGCGGCGCGCCCAGGCGATGAAGTCGATGGCGGCGCTCTTGTGCGTCAGGTGGCCGTCCTCGTCATAGACCCAGTGTCGCGGGAAGGTGCTGGCTCCGCAGAGCTCACGCTCGGTTCGGCCGTCTGCGTGAATCGTGACCGCCACTGTGGTCCAGGCGAAGGGAGGGACGAGGCGGACGTGTGGCGGCTCGTCGACCGGGCGGGGGAAGGGCAGACCGGCCCGGCCCCCGGCCGTCTGCGTGAAACGCACGGACGTCGCCGTCACCTCGGGCTCCGGGCAGAGGTCGGGCAGGGGATAGGCGGTGAACACCAGGTCACGCCGGGCGAGCCGGACCGTGGTGGAGCCGATCAGGCCCCCGCCCGCTCGCCCGTGGCTGACGATCCTGCCGTCCTCGACCTCGGCCCACACCGACAACCTGTTGGCGAACCGGAAGCGGTCAGCCTGCCGCAGCGCGTCGAGGTCCTCGATCCGATCAGGAGGCGGGGCATCGTAGTGCGTGACGCCCCAGTCGAAGGGCAGGCGCATCCCGCTGGGCAGGGCCTCCGACGGGATCCACGACAGCGCAGTCACCGACGTCTCGACCCGCATGCCCCCACCTCCGTGTCAGCGCGACGACGCTGGGGGCTGGAGCAGGGCCCGCGTCCGCCCATCAATAAGGCATGACCGAGCCTGCAGGTCAAGCCGCATGGGCCGCAGCAGTGGGCGGCCTCACCCGTCCGCGTGCGTCAAGGGCTCCCGCGACGGGCAGGTCGCACGGGACGACAGCTCGACGCTGCCCGCCGGGTAGCGGCCCGGCCGGTAACGTCTGGGGCCGTCCATCGACCAGGAGGCATGCGTGCCCTCGATCCGCCCCGGCCGCTCGGTCCTCGGCGTCCGCAGATGTCGGGTGCGTCTGGCAGCGCTGCTGCTCGTCGCCCCGCTCGTCGCGGGCGGCTGCAGCGTCAGCACATCCAGCGACGCCAACAGAACCGACACCACCACGGGCGGGGGCACGACCGGCAGCGCCGTCGGGGCCGGCACCTGCAGCACCGGGCTCGCCCGAGACCTCGACAGCGCCCTCGCCATCCTGACCGACCCGCCCGGGTGCGCAGGCTCGCTCAACAGCTACTGGCGCCAGCAGCTGGGCAGCCGCTGGACGCCAGTGCGCTTCATCGGCTACGAGGACGGCGATGTTCCCTCCGACGCATGCGGCGCGCAGGTGCGCGACCCCCGCGAGCTGGCCGACAACGCCTTCTACTGCCCCCAGGACGACACGATCGCCTACAGCAAGAACCTGCTCTCCCAGCTGTACGAGACCGGCGGCCCCTACCTGCCCGTCGTCGTGCTCGAGCACGAGCTGGGGCACCGGGCCAACGCGCTGGCCGATGTCGTCGGCGTCGTCCCGCGGGCCGAGGAGAACCAGGCCGACTGCGACGCGGGGGTGACGACGAAGTACGCGCGCAAGGCCGGCCGGCTGCCCTTCAGCGACGTCGTCTCCTCGGCCCAGCTGCTCTACAAGCTCGGGGACAGGCGACGCTTCGGCCAGGAGCAGGCCAGCGACCCGTCGGCGCACGGCACACCGGGGCAGCGGCTCGTCGCGTTCACCAAGGGCTACACCTTCGGGCTCGGCTCGTGCCGCAAGCTCGGGCAGCGGGAGGACGGCAAGACCCTCTAGCTGTCACTTCCCGGCGGCGCCCCTGGGCGTCCTCGCCGTCGGGGAGCTGACCCGGGGGCGACGACGGTCGTTCCCTGGCGCCCGAGCAGGAGATCGGCGCCGTGCCGGTCGAAACTGCAGTCATCCTCCGCGTCTCGGCTCGGGTCACCTGCGCTTTCACACCCGAAGGCGCGCTGCTGACTCCAGGATGACTGCAGTTGCGACGGACGGCCGCCGGGACGCGATGTGCTACGGACCGGCTGGGGCAGCGCACTGCCTATCGTGAAGCCGTGGACGCCCGCCGCTCGGTGCCGCGCACCGATGCGGTGCTCGCCGACCCCCGCTTGCAGCCGACGCTCGCCCGGCTCGACCGCGCCACGGTGAAGGCTGCGGTGCTGGCCGCACAGGAGGAGGCGCGCAGCGGCCGGCTCGCACCGGAGGATGTCGTGGGCGATGCCGTGGCTCGCCTGCCCGCGGCCGCCACCTCGCTGCATCGGGTCCTCAACGCGACCGGCGTCGTGCTGCACACCAACCTCGGCCGGGCGGCCCTCGCGCCGGAGGCCTTCGAGGCGCTGGTCGCCGCGGTCGGGTTCGTCGACGTGGAGTTCGACCTCGCCTCCGGCACCAGAGCCAAGCGGGGGAGGGGGACCCTAGCGGCGCTGAGCACCGCGGTCCCCGACGCGGGCGACGTGCACCTGACCAACAACGGAGCCGCCGCCCTGCTGCTGGCAGTGACAGCCGTCGCCGCTGGCCGCGAGGTGGTCGTCAGCCGCGGGGAGCTCGTCGAGATCGGGGACGGTTTCCGGCTACCTGACCTGCTTGTTGCCACCGGCGCGCGGCTGCGTGAGGTCGGCACCACCAACCGGACGAGCCTCGCGGACTACGAGCAGGCGCTCGGGCCGCAGACCGGGTGCGTTCTGAAGGTGCACCCGTCCAACTTCCAGATCACCGGCTTCACCTCCTCGGTCTCGACGCGTGAGCTCGCCGAGCTGGGCGCCGGGGCAGGGGTGCCGGTCGTCGTCGACATCGGTAGCGGGCTGCTGGCGCCCGAGCCCTTGCTGCCCGACGAGCCCGATGCCGCCTCGGCGCTGCAGGCCGGCGCGTCGCTCGTCACCGCCAGCGGCGACAAGCTGCTCGGCGGCCCCCAGGCGGGCCTGCTGCTCGGCGACGCTGCGCTTGTGGAGCGCTGCCGCCGGCTGCCGCTCGCGCGCTCGATGCGGGTCGACAAGCTCACCCTCGCGGCGATGGAAGCGACGCTGCTGGCTCGCCAGACCCCGACCCGCGCCGCGCTGCACGCTGACCCGACCGTGCTGTACGAGCGGGCGCAGCGGCTCGCGGCGGCGACGGGAGGCAGCGTGCTGCCCAGCGCTGGCCGGGTCGGCGGCGGGGGTGCGCCCGGAGTGGAGCTGCCCGGCTGGGCCGTCGCCTACCCCGAGCCCTATGCGGCGCTGCTGCGCCGCGGCGACCCGGCCGTGGTGGGGCGGGTCAGCGAGGGGCGTTGCTTGGTCGACCTGCGGTGCATCCCGGCGGATGCGGACGGCGCCCTGACCGCTGCCGTCTGCGTTGCCGCGGCCAGCGCGGGCTCGGCTAGCGGGGGCTGAGCACGTGCACGTGATCGCCACTGCCGGGCACGTCGACCACGGCAAGTCCACCCTCGTCCGCGCGCTCACCGGGATGGAACCCGACCGGTGGGCCGAGGAGCGCCGGCGCGGGATGACGATCGACCTCGGCTTCGCGTGGACCCAGGTGCCGACCGGGCAGGCGAGCGCCGAGACTGTCGCCTTCGTCGACGTCCCCGGTCACCAACGCTTCCTCGCCAACATGCTCGCCGGCGTCGGGCCGGTGCCCGCCGTGCTGCTCGTCGTCGCGGCAGACGAGGGCTGGGCGCGTCAGACGGCCGAGCACGTCGCCGCGCTCGACGCGCTCGGCGTAGCGCACGGGGTCCTCGCCGTGACCCGCAGCGACCTCGCCGATCCTTGGGACGCCACCAGGCAGGTGCTCGATCGGCTGGCCGGCACATCGCTCGCCGGCCTTCCGGCGGTCTCGGTCTCCGGCGCGACCGGCCAGGGGCTCGAGGAGCTGCGGACCGCGCTCGGCGAGCTCGTCCGGTCGCTGCCCGAGCCCACGACGGGCGGGCGGGTGCGGCTGTGGGTCGACCGCACGTTCACTGTGAAGGGGGCCGGCTGCGTTGTGACCGCGACCCTGGGAGCCGGCACGGTGCACGTCGGCGACCAGCTGCAGCTGCTGCCGAGCGGGCGTTCCGTTGGTGTGCGCGGGCTGCAGAGCCTGGGGGAGCCGGCCGGCAGCGTGTCCGCTGTCGCTCGCGTGGCCGTGAACCTGCGCGGGGTGAGTGCCGACGAGGTCGCGCGCGGCGATGCCCTCGAGACCCCAGGCGCGGAGGTGTTGACCACCGTCGTCGACGCCACGCTCCGGAGGCCGGCCGCGGAGCGCCCCCTGGACGAGCTGCCGCAGACGTGCGTGCTGCACGTCGGGTCGGCGGCCGTGTCCGTCCACGTCCGCCTGCTGGGCCCCCACTCGCTGAGGCTGACGCTCGAGCGCCCCCTGCCGCTGCGCCGCGGGGAGGCCGCTGTCCTGCGCGACCCTGGGCAGCAGCGGGTCGCGGCCGGGCTGGTCATCGCTGACGTCGACCCCCCGGGGCTGCACCGCCGCGGCGCCGCTGCCGCCCGCGCCCAGGCGCTGGCGGCGGGGGTCGGCGTGCTGGACGAGGTCCGCCGCCGCGGTGCCCCCGGGCTGGAGCAGCTCGAGCGTGTCGGGGTGCTGCAGCCGGGCCAGCCGCTGCCGTCCGGGCTGCTCGCAGTCGGCGGCGCCTGGGTGGTCACCGAACAGGACTGGGCAGGCTGGGGTGAGCGGCTGTCAGCAGCCGTGCGGCAGGCCGCAGCCGACGACCCGCTGTCCGCCGGGCTGTCCGCCGACGCCGCGCGCCGGGCCGCACGCATCCCGGCGGGCGTGCCGATGAACGCCCTGGCAGCAGCGCGCGGTCTGGTCGTTGCCGACGGTCGCCTGCAGCTGCCCGCCGCCGGCTCCGTTCTGCCGGCGCCGGCGAGGGCCGCGCTCGACCGGCTCGCCGAGCACCTGGACGGCACACCGTTCGCCGCTCCCGAGGCCGACGACCTGCCGCGCCTCGGCCTCACGCCCGCGGTCGTCGCGGCAGCCGCCCGGGCGGGTCTGCTGCTGCGCATCGGCTCACCGCCCGTGCTCCTGCTGCCTACAGCGGAGGACGAGGCCGTACGACGCCTCGCGGCACTGCCCCAGCCGTTCACCGCCTCGCAGGCCCGGCAGGCGCTGGGGACGACGCGCCGGGTCGCCATCCCGCTGCTTGAGCACCTCGACAGCCGGCGCCGGACCCGGCGCGACCCGGCCGGGGCCCGCACGGTGGTGCGCTGACGCGACCCCCGAGCGGCGGCAGGGGCGTCAGCCGGCGTCGACGACCAGCTGCGCGATGCGCTCGCGATGCTCCACGCCCGAGCCGAACGCGTACTCCAGCCGCTTGGCGCGCTTGAAGAAGAAGTGCGCGTCGTGCTCCCACGTGTAGCCGATGCCGCCGTGGTACTGGATCATCGCCGCGGTCACGTCGCGGGCGGTGTCCGATGCCTTCGCCTTGGCGACGCTGACGGCGAGCTTGGCATCGGGGCGCTGCTCGTCGATGGCAAAGGCGGCATAGATGACGCCGTGCTCGGCCATCGTGGTGGAGGTGTGCAGGTCGGCGAGGTGGTGCTTGAGCGCCTGGAACGAGCCGACCGGGCGGCCGAACTGCACGCGTTCCTTGTCGTACTGCACGGTGCGCATCAGCGCCTCGCGGGCAAGGCCGCTGAGGTCGGCGGCGGCCAGCACAGCGCCGCGGTCGAGCAGCGCCGGCACGACCGACGCGTCGAGCGAGACGCCTGTACCCGTCGGGGTGACCCGTGAGAGCCGGGTGGTGCGATCGAGCACGGCGACCCGCTCAACCCGGTAGTCCGCAGGTTCGAGCAGGCGCAGGTTCGTCCCGTCGGCGACGACGACGGCGTCAGCGATGTGCCCGTACTCGACCGGCAGTGCGGGGTCGGGGCTGAACGCCAGCACCACCTCACCCGCGGACACGCGGGGCAGCCAGGCCTTCTGGACCTCGGTGTCGCCGCCGAGCCGGATGGCCTCGGCGGCGAGCGTGGTCCCGAGCCACGGGCCGGGTGCGCAGCCGGCACCGAGCGCGCGGGCCACGACAGCTGCGTCGAGCAGGCCGAGGCCCAGCCCGTCGAACTCCTCGGGCACCATCACCGCCAGCAGGCCCTGCTCGCCGAAGGCGCTCCACAGGCTCTCGGGGTTGCCGTCGCTGTCGGGGTCGTCGTAGACCTCGCGGACCTTGTCGAGCCCGAACCTGTCCGTCAGATAGTCACGCACGGTCTCCTGCAGAGCCCGCTGCTCGTCGGTGAGCGCGAAGTACACCTGGTTCCCCTACCTCGGCAGGCCGAGCACGCGCTCGGCGACGATGTTGCGCTGCACCTGCGACGAGCCGCCCCAGATCGTCTCCGACCGCGACCACAGGAACATCTCCTGCAGCGGGTCGAGGTCGCGGGTCGGGCTGCCCGGCACCTCCTGGCCGGCGTAGCCGAGCACGTCCATGTAGACCTCCCCGAGGTCCTGGTGCGCCTCCGACCACTGCAGCTTGGTCATCGAGGACTCGAAGCCCAGCTGCTGACCGGCCTCAACCTTGGTCAAGATGTGGAACGAGTGCAGGCGCAGCAGCTCGAGCTCGGTCAGCACCGAGGCGAGCCGCTGGCGCAGCATCGGGTCGGCCGAGCGCCCCCGCTCGCGCGCGACTGCGGCGACCTCGTCGAGCTCGGCGCGGAACCGGGTGTACTGCCCGATCGCCGACGAGCCGCGCTCGAAGGACAGCAGCAGCATCGCGACGTCCCATCCGGAGCCGACCTCACCGAGCACCTGGTCCTGCGGCACGCGCACATCGGTCAGGAAGACCTCGCCGAACTCCTCGTTGCCCGTCATCTGCTTGAGTGGGCGGGCCTCGACGCCCTCGGCCTTCATGTCGACGAGCAGCATCGAGATACCGCGGTGGCGCGAGGACTCCTGAGAGGTGCGCACCAGGCAGAACATGCGGTCGGCGTGCATCGCGTGCGTGGTCCAGACCTTCTGGCCGTTGAGCACGTAGGCGTCGCCGTCGAGCTCGGCGCGGGTCGACAGCGCCGCGAGGTCGGAGCCGGCGCCGGGCTCGGAGAACCCCTGGCACCAGATGACCTCGTTGAACAGCAGCGGCTTGATGATGTCGCGCTTCTGCTGCTCGGTCCCGATGGCCATCACGGTGGGGGCGAGGAAGGTGAGCCCGAGCGTGTTGACGGTGACCGGCGCGTTGGCGCGGGCCATCTCCTCGTCGTAGATGGCCTTCTGGCCGGGCGTGCCACCGCGGCCGCCGAACTCCTTGGGCCAGGAGATCCCGGCGAACCCGCCCCTGGCCTTGTCGGCCTCCCACTGGCGGCGCAGCTGGAAGGACTCCTCGGCGTCCTTCGTGGTCCAGAACTCCTCCTGCCGCCACTCCTGGGGCAGGTTGGCCTGGAGCCAGCTCCGGAACTCGGCGCGGAAGGCCTCGTCGGCCTCGTTGTATGTCAGGTCCACGAGCCGATCGTAGCCACGCCGGGTGACCGGCCGGCGCTCAGGTCGGGGCCAGCTCCCGGTACAGGGCGGCCGTCTGCTCGGCCACGGCCGACCAGGAGAAGTACTCCACCGCCCGTCGCCGGCCGGCGGTACCCATCGCGCGCGCGGCGGCGGGGTCGGCGAGCACGCGGCCCAGCGCCTCGGCGAGGGCGGCGGGGTCGTCCGGCGGCACCAGCAGCCCGGTCATGCCCTCGTCGACGACCTCGGGGATGCCGCCGACAGCGGAGGCGACGACGGGGATCCCGCAGGCCATCGCCTCGAGGTTGACGATCCCGAGCGGCTCGTACACCGACGGGCAGACGAACACGCTGGATGCGCCCAGCACCCGGGCGACGTCCGGGCGCGGCAGCATCTCCTGGACCCAGACCACCCCCGTCCGCACGGCGCGCAGGCCCCCGACGAGCGCGACGACCTCGGCCGCCAGCTCGGGGGTGTCAGCCGCGCCGGCCAGCAGCACCAGCTGCACGTCGGGCGGTAGCGAGGCAGCTGCGCGCAGCAGGACGGGCACCCCCTTCTGGCGCGTGATGCGGCCGACGAACAGGACCGCTGGACGAGACGGGTCGACGCCGAGCCGGTCGAGCAGCGCGAGCGTCGCGGCATCGTGGGGCCCCTGCGCGGGGGTGTAGTCAGCCGGGTCGATGCCGTTGTGGATGACCCGCACGCGCTCCGGGTCGACGACCGGGTAGGCCGCGAGCACGTCATCGCGCATCCCCGCCGACACCGCGACGACCCGCGCGGCGGACTCGATCGCCACCCGTTCGCACCACGACGACAGGGCGTAGCCGCCGCCGAGCTGCTCGGCCTTCCACGGCCGCAGCGGCTCGAGCGAGTGCACCGTCACCACGTGCGGGACCCCGTGCAGCAGCGACGCGACATGCCCCGCGAGGTTGGCGTACCAGGTGTGGCTGTGCACCAGGTCCGCGCCGCGGCGCCCGTCACCGGGTCCGACGGCAGCGGCCATGGCGAGGTCGACCCCCATCGTCTGCAGCGCCGCGTTGGCCCCGGCGAGGGTGGTCGGCGACTGATGCGCGACGACCCCCGGCTCGTCCCGGTCAGCGCCGAAGCACTGCACCGTCACATCGATCAGCGGACGCAGGCTGCGGGCGAGGTACTCGACGTGGACGCCGGCCCCGCCGTAGACCTCGGGCGGGTACTCACGGGTCAGCAGGGCGACGCGCACGGGCGGACAGTAGCGCCCGGCCGGGGGCCGGACGCAAGCGCCGAGCGCTGGTCTACGGTGGCGCGGTGGCTGTGACCCCGCGGGCGCTCGTGACGACCCCGCGGGTGCTTGGCATCGTCCTCGCCGGCGGTGAGGGCAAGCGCCTGGCCCCGCTGACGCTCGACCGCGCCAAGCCCGCCGTCCCCTTCGGCGGCCGGTACCGGCTGGTCGACTTCGTGCTCTCGAACCTCGTCAACGGCGACTACCTGCGGATCTGCGTCCTGACCCAGTACAAGAGCCACAGTCTCGACCGGCACATCACCACCACATGGCGCATGTCGACGCTGCTTGGCAACTACATCACCCCGGTTCCGGCCCAGCAGCGGCTCGGCCCGCGCTGGTATGCGGGATCGGCCGACGCCATCTACCAGTCACTGAACCTGGTGTACGACGACGAGCCCGACATCATCGTCGTGTTCGGCGCCGACCACGTCTACCAGATGGACCCGCGCCAGATGGTCGCCCAGCACGTCGAGAGCGGGGCCGGGGTGACAGTCGCGGGCATCCGCGTGCCGCGCTCTCAGGCGAGCAGCTTCGGGGTGATCCAGACCGCCGGCGACGGACGGACGATCACCGAGTTCCTGGAGAAGCCGCACGACCCGCCGGGGTTGCAAGACAGCCTTGACCAGGTCTTCGCCTCGATGGGCAACTACGTGTTCAGCACCGAAGTGCTGCTCGAGGCCCTGCGCGCCGATGCCGGTGACGAGGGCAGCGTGCACGACATGGGCGGCGACATCGTGCCGATGCTCACCCGGCGCGGCCTGGCGCAGGTGTACGACTTCGCCGACAACGACGTCCCGGGCTCCACCCCGCACGACCGCGGCTACTGGCGCGACGTCGGGACGCTCGATGCCTACTACGACGCCCACTCCGACCTGGTCTCGGTCCATCCGGCGTTCAACCTCTACAACCGGCAGTGGCCGATCCTGTCCTCCCACACGCCGCTCCCACCGGCCAAGGTCGTTCACGGCGGCAGCGTCAACGACTCGCTGCTGAGCAGCGGTGTCATCGTCAGCGGCGCGGACGTGCGTCACTCGGTGCTCTCGCCAGGCGTGCGCATCCGCGAGGGTGCGCGCGTGGACGGAGGCGTGCTGATGAACAACGTCGTGGTCGAGCCGGGCGCCGTCGTCCGCCGGGCGATCGTCGACAAGAACGTGGTCGTCGCCCGGGGGGCGTCGGTCGGTGTCGACCGCGCGGCGGACGAGGCCCGCGGCTTCGTCGTCTCGCCAGGCGGGGTGACAGTGGTCGGCAAAGGCGTGCGCGTCGGCTGACCAGCCGGCCGACACCTGCCCATCATGTGCCGGCCACCCGCCTGCCACCGAGCCGGCGACCGGCTGGCATGATCAGCCCCGAGCCGGACCACGCCGGCCACCTTCGAGCCAGGAGCGCAGTGGACGGCTATCTGTTCTTCGACGACATCACCCCTGAGACCCGGTCGGCGCTGCTCGAGCTCGTCGACGACGGGCTGCTGCGGGTGGCGGCGGTGACGGTCAGCGGCAGCGCCGCGGCCTACGCCGTCTACGACGCCGACGACGTGCGGACCGCCTACGCCACTATCGAGGCCGTCGTGTCCTCAGTCGGGCGGCCGAGCCGGCGTATCCTCGCGGTGAGCCAGCCGGGCACGCCGCCCGGGCGGCAGCACCCGGGCACCCGGCCGGTCCCGGACGGCTCCACAGTCGTGCTCGCGCTGCTGCCCGTCCCGCTCGGCCGGGCGAGCGAGGTCGCCAACGTCCTGACCGGGATGGCTCCCGGCGCGGGCGTCGCCACTGTCATAGGCAGCGCGGGCACCGTCCTGCTCGAGGTCGACGGCACCGACCCGGTTCAGCTGCAGGCCCAGGTCAGCTCCATGCTCACTGCAGCCGGGGTCGACATCGCCGACATCCTCATCACCACGACAGCACTCGGGCGCGGCTGGGCGTCCTGAGCCGGCGCGTCCCCGCGCCCGAAGCGGCACCGCCGCGCCTCACTGGCTCCGCGCGAGCTCCAGCAGCTCCTGCAGCGCGACGTCGATCCCCTTGGCGAGCGGGTCGAGCGGGCCGAGGCCGTCAGCATCCCCAAGCAGGCCGAAGCTGACGGCGCCGTTGTAGGACAGGATCGCGATGGCGACCCGGTGCTCGGGGGCGAGGAAAGCGATTGGGAAGACCTCGGTCATCTGCCGGCCCATCATGTAGACCGGGAACTGGGGCCCGGGCACGTTGGTGACGAGCAGGTTGTAGAGCCGGCTGCTGAAGCCGAGCCGCGACGCCTGGGCCAGCACGTTAGGCGGCATCCACTGCTCCATCTGCACCAGCGTCTGGGCGCCCACCGACTGGCGGCCCTTCTTGAGGCCGCCCATGTGGGCCGAGACCAGCTCGTGCCGGCGACCGGCGTCGGCGACGTCGGTGGGCAGCTCGGCAACCATCAGCGAGATCTGGTTGCCCGCGCCGCCGCGCTGCTCGGAGGTGCGGATCGACATGGGCACGCATGCCCGCAGCCGCACGTGGTTGACGTCGACGCCGAGCCCCTCGAGGTAGGTCCGCAGGGCGCCGGCGACAACTGTCAGCACGACGTCGTTGAGCGTGCCGCCGAGCGCGTCCTTGACCGTCTTGAAGTCCTTCAGCTCGGTGCGCACCACCGAGAAGGTCCGGTGCGGGCCGGGCGCAGCGTTGAGCGGGGTGGCCGGCGCCGGGGTCACGAAGTTGCGCAGCACCTCCGCGACGCCGCCCACCCGCTCCATCGAGTCACCGAGCAGGCGGCGGGGGTCGGTGGCGCGCGAGAGCACCCCCGTGGCCAGCTCGCGCACCCCCTCGACAGCGCCGCGCGCCCCGCGGCTCGCGTAGTCCGTGAGGCCGGGGGAGCCCGCCGGCACCCACGGTTCGGGCTCCACCACGCGCGGCTCGGGCGTCAGGTCGACGAGCGCCGTCATCAGGTCGATACCGCCGACGCCGTCGACGAGAGCGTGGTGAGTCTTGCTGATCATGCACCACCTGTCGTCGGTCAGACCCTCGACGACCCAGACCTCCCACAGCGGCTTGCTGCGGTCCAGGCGCTGGCTGATCAGCCGGGACACCAGGCGCAGCAGCTGCTCCTCGTTGCCCGGGCGCGGCAGGGCGGAGCGGCGGACGTGGTACTCGAGGCTGAAGGTCGGGTCGTCGACCCACACCGGCCGGCCGCTGCCCAGCGGCGGGTAGGCCAGCTTCTGGCGGAACCGGGTGACCAGGTGCATGCGGCTGGCCATGTGGGCGAGCAGCTCGTCCTCGGTGGGGGGCGGACCCTCGTAGATGGCCAGGCCGCCGATGTGCATGTGGCTGTCGCGGCCGTCCTCCTGATGCAGGAACCCCGCGTCGACGCTGTTCAACCTGTCCAGATGCTGCTGCGGCACCGCCCGCCACCCCTTCTGCCACCGGCGACCGCGCTGAGCCGCGGGGCGCCGCAACGCCGACGTTACCGACGGTTACCAGGCCGGCCTGCACCACCCCGGCCAGCCGGACCATTCCCAGGTCTCAGTCCAAGGTGTGGTCGGCGAGGCTGCGCCGCCCCTCGTCGACGAGGGCCGGGACCGTGGCGGCGAGGCTGTCGAACCCCTTGCCGACCATGCCACCGGCGCGTACGCGGGCAGCGATACCAGCAGCGATGACGGCGAGCTTGAAGTAGCCGAACGCGACGTACCAGGGCATCGGGCCGGGGTCGCGGCCGCTGCGCTCGGCGTAGCGGCCGAGCACGTGCGACCGTGACGGGAAGCCGGGCAGCGAGGTCACCCGCTTGACGAGCGCCGAGCTGCCGCGCTCGTCCGGGGCGCCCCAGTAGACGCCGAGCAGCCCGACGTCGGCCAGCGGGTCGCCGAGCGTCGACAGCTCCCAGTCGAGCACCGCGAGGACCTCGCCGGGCGTGTTCTTGTCGACGAGCATGTTGTCGAGCCGGTAGTCGCCGTGCACCAGCGTGGTCTCGCGCTGCTCGGGCAGCTGAGCGCTGAGGTCCTTCGCGAGCGCGTCGAGTGCCGGCAGCTCGACCTCGCGGGACTGCTCCCACTGGCCGGTCCACCGGCGGATCTGCCGGGCGAGGTAGCCATCCGGTCGTCCGAATCCGGAAAGGGCCCCGTCGATCGGCACGGCGTGGATGGCCAGCAGCACATCGACTACGGCGTCGGCGATCCGCTCGCGCTCGGCCGGCTCGTCGGCGTAGCCGGCAGGGATCTCCTCACGCAGCACGAGCCCGTCGACGTAGTCCATGACGTAGAACGGGGCGCCGAGCACCGCGGTATCGGTGCACAGGTCGAGCACCCGCGGGACCGGGACGGGCGTGTCCTGCAGCGCGGACAGCACGCGGTACTCCCGCTCCATGTCGTGCGCGGTGGGCAGCACGGCCGCCAGCGGGGGACGCCGCACGACCACCCGGCCGGCATCGGAGCTGACCACGTACGTGAGGTTCGACTTCCCCCCGGCGACCAGCGCGACCGACGGCGAGGACCAGCGCTCGTCGTCGAGCACGCGAGCCAGATGGGGGCCGAGTACGTCCGGCGCGGCTCCGGTGCTGACCGGCTCCGTCATCGCGGGCTCCTCGCCGGGGGAGCGGTGGCAGCTCCGCCCTCGGCCCGTGCGCCGGGCACACCGCGGAAGCGGTAGGGCGCGGGCGGCACGCCGGGCTGGACGAACCAGGCCAGCCCCGGCTCGTCGTCCGCGGCGTGGAGCACGACCTCGGCGACCTGCTCGGGCGTCAGCAGCGGGAAGTTCGCGGCGCGAAAGCCCTCGGCCATCTCACCGAGGATGGCGGTCTCGGCGAAGCCGGGGCAGACGGCCGAGACCGTGATGCCCGCCTCGGCCAGCTTGGGGGCGACGCTGCGCACCATGCCGATGACCGCGTGCTTGGTCAGGCCGTAGATCGGGGTGTCCGGGGTCGGAACCAGGCCCGCGAGGCTCGAGGTGGCGACGACCGAGCCGCCGCCGGCGCGCCGCAGTGCCGGCAGCACCGCCTGCAGCCCGAACCAGACGCCGTCGACGTTGATGCCGAGCATCCGGCGGTAGGTCTCGAGCGGAACGTCCTCGACCGGCCCCTCGTCGACGGCGATCCCGGCATTGAGGTGCGCCCAGTCGAGCCGGCCGTACTGCTGCTCGGCGGCCGCCACCGCGCGCAGGCTGGCCTCGGGGTCGCGGACGTCGACCTCGACGAACAGCCCGCCGACCTCCTTGGCGACAGCCTCGCCCCCGGCGGTGTCGACGTCGGCGACGACGACGCTGTCACCGCGGGCGGCGAGGGCGCGGGCCACCGCCGCGCCGATCCCGCTCGCGCCACCCGTGACCAGGGCGACGCGGCTCACGCCGCTACCCGGCATTCGGCCATTAGAGGTTCGGCCACCCGGCCGGCGGCCGCACAGCAGGACAGGCAGCAACTGGATCGAGGGCATGTGCCCGGCGGCCGCCGGAATGGGAACGGGTGCAGGACCATGACGGGATGATGCACCGCGGGAGGCAGGCCGACACCTCCGCCCTCCGGGCCCGGTGCCCAGCGGTGCTGACCATGCTGCTGACGGTCGCGCTCCTGGCCGTCCTCGGGGACGTCGCGGGATGCAGTGTCGCCGGCAGCGCCCGCAAGGCGAATCCGCCCTCAGCGGCGCTGCAGCCCGACCCGTCCCTCAAGGGAGTCCGCGTCGCTGTCGGCTCGCGGGACTTCGACGAGCAGGTGCTGCTAGGCCAGCTGGCCATCGCCACGCTGCGCGCTGTGGGCGCCGACGTCACCGACCGCACCAACATCTCCGGCTCCTTGGGTGCCCGCCGGGCCCTGCAGACCAGCCGCATCGACCTCTACTACGACTACACCGGCACAGGCTGGACCCGCTACCTCGGCGGAACGCCCGAACGCGACCCGCAGCGGCTCTGGCAGCAGACGGCAGCCACCGACCTGCAGCGCAGCGGCCTGCGCTGGCTGGAGCCGTACGCCCCCTTCTCCAACACCTTCGGCCTGGCCGTCAGTAAGGACACGGCCGTGGCCCTCGGGCTCAGGACCGTCTCCGACCTCGCCCGGGCGACGCGGCAGCACCCGGTGAGCTTCTGCTCGGATGCCGACTTCGCCTCCCGGGCGGGCGGGCTGGCCGGCGTGGTGAAGGCCTACGGGCTCGACGTGCCGGCCAGCCGGGTGGTGCGAATGGACACCGCTGCGGTCTACACCGCGGTCAGCAAGGCCGAGCAGTGCACGGCCGGGTCGGTCTACACCACGGACGGGCGCATCGCCTCGCTCGGGCTGCGCCTGCTCGTCGATGACCGCCGCTATTTCTCCGCCTACAACGGCGACCCAGTGATGCGGGACAGCTTCGCCCGCCAGCATCCCGGCATCGCCGCGGCGCTGGCGCCGGTGACCCGCTCGCTGGACGATGCAACGATGAGTGCGCTCAACGCCAAGGTCTCGGTCGACGGCGACGCCCCGGCTGACGTGGCACGCCAGTATCTGCGCGACAGGGGATTCGTCCGCTGAGGCCACCCCGGTCTTCCGCCCGGCGACGGCGCGTGATGAAGTCGCGGAATGGACTTCGCACCAACCGCCGCCGCACAGGACTACCACGACCGGCTCTCCGCCTTCATGGACGAGCGCATCTACCCCGCCGAGCACGAGCTCGACCAGTGGGAGCGCGAGCAGGGGCCGGACAACCACGACCACCCTCCCGTGCTCGAGAAGCTCAAGGTCGAGGCACGTGAGCGCGGGCTGTGGAACCTGTTCCTGCCCGGCGAGGGGCATCCGCTGACGGTGCTCGACTACGCCACGCTCGCCGAGCTGACCGGGCGCAGCCCCGGGCTCGCGCCCGAGGCCATCAACTGCGCGGCACCCGACACCGGCAACATGGAGGTGCTGCACCTGTTCGGCAGCACCGAGCAGAAGGAGCGGTGGCTGCGCCCGCTGCTCGACGGCGAGATCCGGTCGGCGTTCGCGATGACCGAGCCCGACGTCGCATCCTCCGACGCGCGCAACATCGCGACGAGCATCGTGAAGGACGGCGACGAGTACGTCATCAACGGCCGCAAGTGGTGGACCAGCGGCGCGGCCAACCCGCGCTGCGCGGTGTTCATCCTGATGGGCAAGACCGACCCGTCGGCCTCGACCTACCGCCAGCAGTCGATGATCCTCGTTCCGCGTGACACCCCCGGTGTGACTGTGGTGCGTGACCTCACCGTCTTCGGCTACAACGACCGCGAGGGTCACTGCGAGGTCACCTTCGACGATGTCCGGGTACCGGCGGCCAACCTCATCGCCAACGAGGGCGACGGCTTCATGATCGCCCAGGCGCGGCTCGGGCCGGGGCGCATCCACCACTGCATGCGCGTGATCGGGCTGGCCGAGCGCGCCCTCGACGCCATGATCCGGCGGGTGTCCACCCGGGTGGCCTTCGGCGGTGAGATCGCGCGCCAGGGCGTGGTGCAGGAGTGGATCGCGCTGTCGCGCATCGAGCTCGACCAGGCCCGGCTGCTGACGCTGAAGACGGCCTGGCTGATCGACACGGTAGGGGCGCGCGGCGCTCGCACCGAGATCTCGGCCATCAAGGTCGTCGCCCCGCGCACCGCCCTCGCAGTGATCGACCGGGCGATCCAGGCGCACGGCGGCGCGGGAGTCTCTCAGGACTTCCCGCTCGCCTCGGCTTACGCCCACGCGCGCACCCTGCGCCTGGCGGACGGGCCCGACGAGGTCCACCTGCGCAGCGTGGCCCGCCAGGAGCTCGGCCGGGTCATGGGCTCGCACTCGTCCTCCGAGCAGCCTGCTGCCGGTACGGCAGCCCCCCAGCCGGCTGGCGGCTCCTGACCCCTCGGGCTGGCCGAAGGCCCTCTCGCCAGCAGCCACCTGCTCCGGCTACGTTCCAGGTGCTTACTGCCCAACGTTTCCCGGGCTGACAGCCCAGTGCCCTACGGAAGGTGTCCCATGATCGAGCGCACCACGATTTACATCGGCGGCAAGTGGGTGCCGAGCGCCGGCACGGGCGTGTTCACCGTCCGCAACTCGACGACCGAGGAGGTCCTCGGCAGCGTCCCAGCCGGGACGGCAGAGGATGTCGACGCGGCAGTCGCCGCCGCCCGGGCGGCGTTCCCGTCCTGGTCCCAGACGTCGGTGGCCGAGCGGGCCAAGTACCTCGGGGCCGTGGCCGAGCAGCTGCAGCTACGGACCGAGGAGATCGCCCGGCTCATCGCCGCCGAGGTCGGGATGCCGCTGCCGCTCGCCAAGATGATCCAGGTCGGCCTGCCCACCATGACCTTCGCCGACATGGCGCGGGTGGTGCAGGAGTACGAGTTCGAGACCACGATCGGCAACTCGCTGATCGTCCGCGAGCCGGTCGGCGTCGTCGGTGCCATCACGCCGTGGAACTACCCGCTGCACCAGATCGCGGCCAAGGTGGCGGCAGCGATGGCGGCAGGCTGCACCGTCGTGCTCAAGCCGAGCGAGATCGCCCCTCTCAACGCATTCGTCCTCATGGACATCTTCGAGCAGGTGGGGCTGCCGGCCGGCGTCGTCAACCTGGTCAGCGGCGACGGGCCGATGGTCGGGGAGGCAATCTCAGCGCACCCGGGCATCGACATGGTGAGCTTCACCGGCTCCACCCGGGCCGGGCGGCGCGTCAGCCAGGTCGCGGCGGAGACCGTCAAGCGGGTGGCACTGGAGCTGGGTGGCAAGAGCCCGAACGTGATGCTCGAGGACGCCGACCCCGCGAAGGTGGTACCCGACGCGGTGCGCAAGGCGTTCCTCAACTCCGGGCAGACCTGCTCGGCGCTGACCCGCCTCGTCGTGCCGCGCAGCCGGCTGGCCGAGGTCGAGGAGCTGGCGGCCCGCGAGGCGGAGAGCGTCGGGGTGGGCGACCCGCTCGGCGAGGAGCGCGTCTACGTAGGCCCCCTGGTGAGCGCGGCGCAGCGGGAGCGGGTGCGCGGGTTCATCGACACCGGCGTCGAGGAGGGTGCTCGCCTGCTGACCGGCGGCAGCGAGCCACCGGAGGGGCTCGAGACCGGCTACTTCGTCCGGCCGACAGTCTTCTCCGACGTCACCCCGCAGATGTTGATCGCCCAACAGGAGATCTTCGGGCCGGTGCTCGTGATCCAGCCCTACGACACCGAGGACGAGGCCGTCGAGATCGCCAACGACACGGTCTACGGGCTGGCGGGCGGCGTGTGGTCCGCCGACCCCGAGCACGCCAAGGCCGTCGCCCGGCGCATCCGCGCGGGGCAGGTCGAGGTCAACGGTGGCGCCTTCAACCCTCGGGCACCCTTCGGCGGGTACAAGCAGTCCGGCGTCGGGCGCGAGTACGGCGAGATCGGCTTCGAGGAGTTCCTCGAGGTCAAGGCGATGCAGCTGTAGCGACCGCCGCCGCGCCCGCGCCCTTATCGTCGTCTGCGGTGGGGCGTGCGGTGGCGGGTCGTGCGGTGGCGGGGTGCAGCAGCCGCGACACCCGGGCGATCGAGTCCTCGCTCATCCCCGCCGCGCGCACCCAGCCGGCAGCGCCGCCGTGCTCGGCATCCAGGCGGGCGAGGAACTGCTCCATCACGTGCGGCTCGCAGGCGAGGTCCGTGGAGCGCCGCGTGCCGGTGTAGTGGGAGTACGTCGGCATCCGCAACAGGCGGCCAAGGACAGCATCGAGCCGCTCGTTGGAGCGGGCGTAGTCCGCAATGACGGCCTCCCGCTCGACGCCGTTGAGGTCGAGGACGAGCGCCGCGAGCACCCCCGTGCGGTCCTTGCCGGCCGCGCAGTGGAACACTGCCGGCACGCCCGCCGGCCCGGCGAGCCACTCCAGGGCCGCGACGACGGCCGGCCCCGCCCCCCGCAGGTAGTCGAGGTAGTGCTCGACCCGGTCCTGCTCGTTCCGCTCGGCGACGACGAGCGCGTGCCCGGGGTCGTCGACGACGATCACGGCGTCGGGGATGAAGGCCAGGTTGGCGTAGGCCAGTGGCTGCTCGGCCAGCGGGCCACGCCCCTCCCGCCGCGCCTCCTCGGGGGCTCGCAGGTCGAGCACGCTGCGCACGCCCCAGGCCAGCAGCCACTCGACGTCGGCCTCGGTCAGCTCCTGCAGCGTGTCGGCCCGCAGCAGGACGCCAGCGCGGGTCGTTCCTCCCCCGCGCAACGGCAAGCCACCGAGCTCGCGGACGTTGACGGCACCTTCGAGTCCGATCCACCGGTCAGTGCTCACCCAGCGACCCTACGAGTGGTGTGGCGGCCGCCAGCGCTTAGACGAGCAGCAGGGCGATGACCGCGACCAGGTTGAAGAAGAAATGCGTCGCCATGCCCGGACCGAGCCGCCGGAAGTGCTGGGCCAGCACTCCGAGCAGCACGCCGAGCAGGCCGGTGCTGAGGATGATCGACACGTTGCGCCAGCCGTCCGTGGGCTGCGAGTGCACCAGCCCGAACAGCAGCGCCTGAACCGCGACAGCACCGGCGGAGCCCAGCCGTGGATGCAGCGAGCGCAGCAGCAGGCCACGGAAGAACAGCTCCTCGAACAGGGGCGCACCGACCGCGGCGAGCACAGCCAGCGCGAGAAACGCGGCCCGGTCGTCACGGAGCTGGTCGAACACATCGGTGTTGGAGCCGACCAGGCGGCGGTCGAGCACGAGCAGGATGGCGACAACGATGCCCGCGGCGAAGCGGCCACCGAGTGCGGCGAGGAATCCCCAGCCGAGGTCGACCCACCGGGCAGACATCCCCAGGTCAGTGCGGACCGAGCCCGTGCCGTAGCGGTGGCTCGCCCACCAGCACGCGCCGGCCATCCCGCCCCACAGCGTCCCCTGTCCGACGAGCAGGGCGGGCAGCAGGTGCCGGTGCTCGCCGCCGGTGATCAGGAAGGCGAGGAAGGAGCCGACGAACGTGGCGAGCACGAGGGCGACGAGCCCGATGGCTGCCGCCCGGAGGGGGAGCAGGGCCCGCGCATCCACCGGTGGGCCGCCGGCGGGCAGCGCCGGGTAGGCCGGGAGAGGGTCCTCGCCCACCACGGCGCCGTCGGCGACGCCGAGCGCCCAGCGGGAGCCATCCCACCACCGCAGCTGATGGCGCCCACCGGGGTCGGGGTACCAGCCCGGCACGACGGCCGGCGAGCCGGAGTGCTCGGTGAAGGTCGCCACAGGACGCAGATCCCCGAGGGGTGCTCCGGGAAACGACCCGCAGGCTTACCAGCAACCGCCAAACCGACAGGTGCCTGCTGGGATTGCAGTACTCCTCAACGTGTGGCGGCGGCAGCACGCAGACACGCCGCCGTGCGCCGGTGGACGCGCAGGAACCGTACAGATTCGGCGGCTACACGCGTTCGGCGGTCGCCGCTCGGTCGTCAGGATCGTTAGTGTTGCTAACGGACTCGGCATCTGAGAGGATCAGGTCGAGTAGCGGGGCACCGCCAAGGAAGGACGGCAGTCATGGCAGCAGCAGGGCTCGACAGCTTGCGGACGCGGGGCCAGCTGACGGTCGGTGACCGCAGCTACACCATCCACCGCCTAGGGGGCCTGGAAGGCGCCGACTCCCTGCCCTACAGCCTGAAGGTCCTGCTCGAGAACCTGCTGCGCACCGAGGACGGCGCCAACACCACCGCCGAGCACATCCGCGCGCTGGCCGGCTGGGATCCCTCGGCCGACCCGAGCCGGGAGATCCAGTACACGCCGGCCCGGGTGATCATGCAGGACTTCACCGGCGTCCCGTGCGTCGTCGACCTCGCCGCCATGCGCGAGGCGATGACCGAGCTCGGCGGCGACCCGAAGAAGATCAACCCGCTGGCACCCGCCGAGCTCGTCATCGACCACTCGGTCATCGCCGACGTCTCCGGCCGCGCCGACGCCTTCGAGCGCAACGTCGACATCGAGTACCAGCGCAACCGCGAGCGCTACCAGTTCCTGCGCTGGGGCCAGCAGGCCTTCGAGAACTTCAAGGTGGTGCCGCCCGGCACGGGCATCGTCCACCAGGTCAACATCGAGCACCTGGCGCGCGTCGTCTTCGTCGACGAGGCGACAGGGCAGGCCTACCCTGACACCCTGGTCGGCACCGACAGCCACACCACGATGGTCAACGGCCTCGGCGTGCTCGGCTGGGGCGTCGGCGGCATCGAGGCCGAGGCGGCCATGCTCGGCCAGCCGGTCAGCATGCTCATCCCGCGGGTCGTCGGCTTCAAGCTCACCGGCGCGATGGCCGAGGGCAGCACGGCGACCGACCTCGTGCTGACGGTCACCGAGATGCTTCGCCAGCACAAGGTGGTGGGCAAGTTCGTCGAGTTCTACGGCGAGGGCGTCGCCAGCGTGCCGCTCGCCAACCGCGCGACGATCGGCAACATGAGCCCGGAGTACGGCTCGACCTGCGCGATCTTCCCGATCGACGACGAGACCCTGTCCTACCTGCGCTTCACCGGCCGCCCCGAGGAGCAGGTGGCGCTCGTCGAGTCGTACGCCAAGGAGCAGGGCCTGTGGCACGACCCGTCGCGCGAGCCCCGCTACTCCGAGACCCTCGAGCTCGACCTGTCGACGATCGTCCCATCGCTGGCCGGTCCGAAGCGCCCGCAGGACCGCGTACCGCTTGATGCCGCCAAGAACTCCTTCCGGGCCGCGCTCAACGAGTACGCCAAGGGCAACGACCCGATCCCCGGGGGCAGCGTCGACGAGGCGAGCGCCGAGTCCTTCCCCGCCTCCGACCCGGCGTCCGCGGGCGCCGGCCAGAGCACAGCGGAGGCCGAGGCCGACCAACCGGTGACGTGCTCCAACGTCGGCGAGATCGGCGACCGGCCGAGCAACCCCCAGCAGGTGCGGCTCGAGGACGGCAGCCGGTTCCAGATCGACCACGGTACCGTCGGCATCGCGGCCATCACCTCGTGCACCAACACCTCGAACCCGCAGGTGATGATCGGTGCCGCGCTGCTCGCCAAGAATGCGGTCGAGCGCGGCCTGACTAGCAAGCCGTGGGTCAAGACCACGCTGGCGCCCGGCAGCAAGGTGGTCATGGACTACTACGAGCGCGCCGGCCTCACGCCATACCTCGACAAGCTCGGCTTCAACCTGGTCGGCTACGGCTGCACCACCTGCATCGGCAACTCCGGGCCGCTGCAGCCCGAGATCTCCGAGGCGGTCTCGGCCGGTGACCTCGCCGTCGTCAGCGTGCTCTCGGGCAACCGCAACTTCGAGGGCCGGATCAACCCGGACATTAAGATGAATTACCTCGCCTCGCCGCCGCTGGTAGTGGCCTACGCCCTGGCCGGGACGATGGACCTTGACATCACCACCGAACCGCTCGGCACCGACCCCGAAGGCAGCCCGGTCTACCTGCGCGACATCTGGCCGACCGACAGCGAGATCAGCCAGGTTGTCGGTGAGGCCATCCAGGCCAGCATGTTCGCCAAGGACTACGCCGACGTGTTCGCCGGCGACGAGCGCTGGCAGTCGCTGCCGATGGGGGAGTCGGGCACGGGTGCCTTCTCGTGGGAGGGCGAGTCCACCTACGTGCGGCGCCCGCCCTACTTCGACGGGATGGACCGCGAGCCGCAGCCGCCCGCCGACATCGAGGGCGCCCGCGTGCTGGCCCTACTGGGCGACAGCGTCACCACCGACCACATCTCGCCCGCCGGCGCGATCAAGCGTGACTCGCCGGCCGGCCGCTACCTCGGCGAGCACGGCGTGGAGGCGAGGGACTTCAACTCCTACGGCTCACGCCGCGGCAACCACGAGGTGATGATCCGCGGGACCTTCGCCAACATCCGGCTGCGCAACCAGCTGGCCCCCGGCACCGAGGGCGGCGTCACCCGCCACCTGCCCGGCGGCGAGCAGATGGCGATCTACGACGCCGCGCAGCAGTACGCGCAGGAGGGCGTCCCGCTCGTCGTGCTCGCCGGCAAGGAGTACGGCTCGGGCTCCTCGCGTGACTGGGCGGCGAAGGGGACTGCCCTGCTCGGGGTGCGGGCGGTCGTCGCGGAGTCCTACGAGCGCATCCACCGCTCCAACCTGATCGGGATGGGCGTGCTGCCGCTGCAGTTCGACGAGGGCGAGTCGGTCGCCTCCCTCGGGCTGACCGGGGAGGAGAGCTTCACCATCCGCGGGCTCGCCGACGTCTCGGAGAAGAGCGGCACCGTCTCGATCGAGGCCGATGGCAAGCCGGTCGAGGTCCTCGTCCGGATCGACACCCCTGGCGAGGCGGCCTACTTCCGGCACGGCGGGATCCTGCCCTACGTGCTGCGCTCGCTGCTGGAAGGGGGCGACAGCGACGGCTGAGGACCTGCTGGCACTCGCCGTCGACGTCGCCGCCGAGGCGGCAGCCCTGCTGATGGACGGTCGTGAGGGCGTCACGACGGCGGCGACGAAGTCCTCGCCGACCGACGTCGTCACGGCGATGGACCGCGCGAGCGAGCAGCTGATCGTCCAGCGGCTGCTCGAGGCCCGACCAGAGGATGGAATCCTCGGTGAGGAGGGTGCCGCCCGTACCGGGACGAGTGGCGTGCGCTGGGTCATCGACCCGCTCGACGGCACTGTCAACTATCTCTACGGCTTGCCGCCGTGGGCCGTGTCGATCGCGGCCGAGGTCGACGGTTCAGTCGTCGCAGGGGTGGTACACGCACCCATGTTGGATGACGTATGGACGGCGGTGCGTGGCGGCGGAGCCTGGCTCGGTGGCATGCAGCTCTGCGGCTCGCAGCGGACCGACCTTGCCCAGGCGATGTGCGCCACCGGCTTCGGCTACGAGGCGAGCCGCCGCACGCGCCAGGCTGCCGTGCTCACCCGCGTGCTGCCCCGCGTGCGTGACATCCGCCGGTACGGAGCGGCGTCCATCGACCTGTGCCTGGCCGCTGGCGGCATCGTCGACGTGTACTACGAACGGGGGCTACACCCCTGGGACCTGGCAGCTGGCGGTCTTGTCGCTGCGGAGGCCGGCCTCACCGTGTGCGGGCTGGACGGCAGGCCCGCCGGGATCGACCTCGTCGTGGCCGCCCCGCCGGCGCTGGCAGTGCCGCTGCTCGCCCTGCTCAGCGAGGAGCCGCGTCCCGACCGCGACTGAGCCTCAGCGGGCCCCGGCCATCGCTGGCTCACCGTCCCGCGACCGAGCGCGCAGGGGTCCGGCCGCGACGGACCGTCCCCCGCGCGGCAGGCCGGCCAGGGCCAGCACGGCGACCGCCAGCATCGCGGCCGCACCGACCCCGAAGGCTGCGACGTACGCCGACTGTGCCGGCACCCCGGACGGCAGCACATCGCTGGCGAGCAGGGTGACGACGAGCGCGCTGGCCAGCGAGCTGCCGACCGAGCGGGCGATGGAGTTGACGCTGTTGGCAACGCCGGTCTGGGACGGGGCCACCTCGGCGACGATCAGGGCGGGCATCGCCGCGAACGCCAGGCTGACAGCGCCGTTGACGAGCACTGACCCGGTGATCAGCTCCCAGCTGGCTCCGTGCAGCACCGCCATCAGGGCGAAGCCAACCGTTCCGGCGACCCCGGCGGTGGCGAGCGTCGCCGGCGCCCCGAACCGGTTGACCATGCGGGCACCAGCAGGAGCAGCGACGATGCCGAGCAAGGCGCCGGGCAGCAGGTAGACGCTGCTGGCGGCAAGAACGCTCGCCCCGAACCCGTAGCCCAGGGCGCTCGGCGTCTGGACGAACGCCGACACTCCGAGGAACGAGACGAACATGGCGATGCCGACGAACACGCCGGTGGCGTTGGTGACGAGCAGCGGGCGGTTGGCCATCAGCTCGGGCGCGACGAGCGGCGAGGCCACCCGCGCCTCGAGACGCAGCCACAGTGCTAGGACGAGCCCGGACGCCAGCAGCAGCCCGATCGTCAGCGGGGAGCCCCATCCCCAGCTGTGGCCCTGGCTCAGCGGCAGCAGCAGCAGGATCAGTCCGCCCCCGAGCACCGCGCCACCGGCCCAGTCGACCCGGCCGCGCGCCACGGGCCGCCGGCTGGGGACGACGGCGGCGGTCAGCACGAGCGCGGTGGCGGCGACCGCCAGTGCGAGCCAGAAGATGCGGTGGTAATCGGCGCCGCCGGTGGTGAGCACCCCAGTGAGGACAAGTCCGACGCCGCCCCCGACACCGAGGGTGCCGCTGACGACAGCCATCGCCGTGGTGACGCGCGGGGCGGGCAGCTCGTCTCGGATCACGCCGATCGACAGCGGGAACAGCCCGAACGCCGCGCCCTGCAGCACGCGGGCGACGAGCAGCAGCGCCAGTGAGGACGTGGTGGCCGCCAGCAGCGATCCCGCGCAGACCGAGGCGAGGATGGCCAGCAGGACGCGCTTGCGCCCGTGCAGGTCGCCGAGCCGGCCCAGCAGCGGGGTGAGCACCGCTGCAGCGAGCAGGTTGGCGGTGACGACCCAGCCGACCGCGGACGGTGCGGCGTGCAGCTGGTGCCCGATGGTGCCAAGGACGGGCACGACGAGGGTCTGCAGCACGGCCGTGACGGTCACGGTGGCCGCGAGCGCGGGCAGCAGAGCACGGCGGGGAGCGGGCACCCAGCAAACGTACCCCGAATCGACAGGCTGTTGACTTTTTCCGACGTGGCGTCGAACACGGGGTAATGTGCGTAGCCGTGACCACCGTTGCTGGGCTTCAGCAGACGCCCGGCCCGGAACAGGCGGGGCCGCCGGAAGAGGCGGGGCCGGCTGTGCCGGGTGTGCCCGCTTCGTCCGCTTCCCCCCGCCGCCGCGGGCCGAGCAAGGGTGAGCAGCGCGAGCAGGCCATTCTCGATGCCGCCCGGACCCTGCTCGAGCGCAAGCGCCTTGCCGCCGTGACGACCGACGAGCTGGCGGCCGGTGCCGGCCTGTCCCGGTCGAGCTTCTACTTCTACTTCGACTCCAAGACGGCCGTGCTGACCTGCCTGCTCGACGAGCTCAGCGCGCAGCTGCGGGAGGAGAACGGCCCCTGGCTCGACGCGACTGGGCCGGCAGAGGACGCGCTGCGCTCCGCGACCGCGCACACCGTGGCCCTCTGGCGGACCTCGGGGGGGCTCTTGCGGCAGGCCTACACCGGCGACGAGGAGCAGCTCGCCGCATGGCGGGACGGCATCGTCGAGCGCGGCGCGCAGCGGTTGGCCGCCAAGGTCGAGCGTGACCGCGCCGCCCGTCTCGCCCCGGGTGGGCCGCCCTCGGCCGCGGCGCTCGCCCGGCTGCTGCACGGCGCCAAGACCGCGCTGCTGCTCGAGCACGACCCAGCCGGCCCGGACGAGGCGCTCGTCGAGGACCTCGTCGCCGCCACGTTGCGGCTCATTTACACCCGATAACAGCTCATTTACACCCGATAACAGCGCGACTACTCCCGAGACCAGCCCTATCGGGGGCCGGCCAGGAGCCGCAGCCCCTCTCGGTGCCGTCGGGCCGCAGCCAGCGCGTCGTCCCGGGCATCCCAGATGAGCCGGGGGTCGAAGGCTTTCGAGGACAAGCTCGCCGGCGCCCCCACGGCCGTCTCGTGCGGGGGCACGACGAGGCCGCGCGGGACCACGGCGCCGGCGGCCACCACGCCGCCCTGCCGCACGAGCGCCCCGATCAGCACCGCTGCGCCGTGGCCGACCAGGGTGGCGTCCTCCAGCCGGCAGCCGACGAGGACGCACAGGTGGCCGATCGTCACATCCTCGCCCACCACGGCTGGCACGTCCGGGGCACCTCGGACGACCGACCCGTCCTGCACCGAGGAGCGGGCCCCGACCCGCACGCCGCCCTCATCCCCGCGGAGCACAGCGCGCGCCCACACGGACGCCTCCGGCCCCACGACCACGTCGCCGACGACTGTCGCGTCCGGATGGATGAACGCTGTCGCGTGGATGCGGGGAAGGATGGCCCCCAGGGCGTAGACCGGCACCGCGCGATCCTCCCGCGTCGATGCAGGCAAACCCAGCGGCGACGCTCACGCGAAGTGCGGCAGCACCTCACGCTGGTAGAACTCGATCATGCCCTGCTGGTCGGGCCCGATCTGCGCTACGTAGACCTCGTCGTACCCCGCATCGACGTGCTCCTGGATCGCCGCGATGTGCACCTCGGGGTCGGGCCCGGCCGCCACCGCCTCGGTGACCATGTCGCGGGTGACGAGCGAGCTCGCCTGCTCGAAGTGCGCCGGCGTCGGCAGGATCTGCGGCAGCTCGCCCGCGAGCGCCTCGTTGGGCCACAGGCGGAACGCGGTGTCGATGCCCTCGTCGCGGGTGGGCGCGTAGGCGACCTTGAGGCCGGTGTGCGAGCGCCCCTTGCCGCCCTCGCTGCGGTAGCGCTCGAGGATGTCGGCGTTGGGGCCCACTGTCATCAGCCCGTCGCCAATGCGCGCAGCGACTGCCGTGGCCTTGGGGCCGAAGGCGCTGACGTAGATCTCGGGCGCGGTGTCGGGGCAGGTGTAGAGCCGGGCGTTCTCCACGCGGTAGTGCTCCCCGCGGTGGCTGACCTGCTCGCCGGTGAGCAGCCGGCGGATGACCTCGATCGCCTCCTCGAGCATGTCCAGGCGGACCTGCTCCTGCGGCCAGGCGTCACCGAAGATGTGCTCGTTGAGCGCCTCGCCGGTGCCGACCCCGAAGCCGAACCGGCCCTCGGACAGCACCGCGGTCGTGGCAACCGCCTGCGCGACGACAGCCGGATGGATGCGCAGGGTCGGGCAGGTGACAGCGGTCCAGAGCTTCATGGTGCTCGTGGCCTGGGCTATCGCGCCCAGCGATGACCAGACGAACGGTGACTCGCCCTGCGCGTTGGTCCACGGGTGGTAATGGTCGGACAGCCACATCGTCGTGAACCCGGCCTGCTCGGCGCGCTGCGCGCCCTCGACCAGCTCCTTCGGGCCGCGCTCCTCGCTGGACAGGAAGATCCCCACAGTCGCCATGCGGGCGAGGTACCCCGCTCACACTCGCTCACGCCGCCGGACGCCTGGACACTCATGCGCGGGGGTGCGCTACCGATGTGGACCCCGTGTCACCTCGCGTGCTCGTTGTCGCACCACCCGGGACCGGGCCGGTGCTCTGCGAGACCCTGCGCGGCATCCGCCCGCACTGGGAGGTGCTCACGGTCGCATCGCCGTCCGGCGCGCAGGCCCTGTGCTCCGTGCTCGAGATCGATGTCGTCGTCATCGACGGCGGAATGGCCGACGCTCCCGAGCTGCTGCGCGGGCTCGCCGTCGAGCAGCCGGGGATCGGCCGCGTCGCGCTGGCGGGCGACCCGCCAGAGCTGGTCGCGCTGGCCGCGCACCAGGTCCTGCCGCACGCTCCGGCTGCCTACCCGCTCGTGCGTTCTGTCGCCGCAGCACGGGCCGAAGCCGCGCGCACGCAGGTCGACCCGGTCGAGCGCGTCGTCGCCGACCTCGACACCCTGCCGTGTGCACCCCTGGTCTGGACCCGGCTCCGGACCATGCTGGCTGACCCGGACTGCGATGCCCTGCACCTTGCCGACCTCATCCACCACGACGTGGCCGCCACCGCCGCGGTGCTGCGCATCGCCAACAACCCCGGGTTGCGTCGGGCCGAGCCCGCGACCGACGTCGCGGAGGCGATCCGGCTGCTGGGAGTGCGGACGATCAGCAGTGCCCTGCTCGCCCCGCAGGCACTAGCCGCCCTGCGCCACGTGCGGCCGCTGCCCGGGCTGCGCGTGCACGAGATCTCCCTGCACGGCTACGCCTGCGGCGTCGTCGCCCGCGCCCTGCTCGAGGACCCGCAGCAGGCCGCACAGGCCTTTGCGGCCGGCTTGCTGCAGGACGTCGGCCGGCTCGCCCTGGCGATGCGCCGGACCGGGCCGTACCGCAGCGCCCTGTCCGAAGCCGCATGGCAGGAGCGCCCGCTGCACGAGGTGGAGCGCGCCTTGCTGGGCTTCGACCACGCCGCAGTGGGGGCCGCGCTGCTGCGCCGCTGGGGGCTGCCGGAGGGGGTGAGCGCCGCAGTCGGGGCCTCCCACCAGCCCCGGCTCGCATCCGGGCTCGCCGGGCCGCTCGACGTAGCCGGTGCGGTCCGCCTGGCGCACTGCCTGGTGACGACGCGCCATCCCGGTTGGCGGGATCCGCATGAGCGGGGCCGGCTCCCGTCGCTCGCACTCGAGGCCGACGCTCTCGTCGAGCTGTACGGGCTCGGCGACGCCTGTGCCAGCCTGGGTGCCCAGCTGACCGGCACGCTCGCCGGCGCGCCCAGCAGCTGAGCCGGACCCTCGCCGGCACAGCGAGCCGGTCCGCTTGCCCGCACGCAGGCGACGTCGGGTGACAGCGCCTCGCGCAACGGGCGAGGTCGCGCCCCCCGGCTTGAGTGTCGGATGGGCCGCCGCTAGCGTCGGACCAGCCAGGACAGACGGCTGTGGCGTGCAGGGTGAGCGGGAGGTGGCAGCGATGCCGGTCGGGGCGGACGCGGCAAGCGGGGCCACAGCGACAGTCGGGGCGGACGGCCCGGCACTCGCGCGTGAGGAGCTGCGGCGCGACATCGCCTACTGGAACGCGGCGAACTACCTCACGGTGGCCCAGATCTACCTCTCGTCCAACCCGCTGCTGCGCGAGCCGCTGCGCGCCGAGCACATCAAGCCGCGGCTGCTCGGCCACTGGGGCACCTCGCCCGGGCTCAACCTCGTGTACGTCCACCTCAACCGGCTGATCCGCGAGACCGGCCAGCAGGTGCTCTACGTGGCCGGCCCGGGGCACGGTGGCCCGGCGCTCGTCGCCAACACCTACCTCGAGGGCACCTACTCCGAGATCTACCCGCGGGTGACGCCGGACGAGGCCGGCATCGGCCGGCTCGTCCGCCAGTTCTCGACCCCGGGCGGTGTGCCGAGCCATGTCAGCGTGCCGACGCCGGGCTCCATCCACGAGGGCGGGGAGCTCGGGTATGCGCTGGTGCATGCCTTCGGGGCGGCGTTCGACGCGCCCGAGCTGCTCGTCGCCTGCGTCATCGGCGACGGCGAGGCGGAGACCGGCCCGCTCGCCGGGTCCTGGAAGGGGCCGCGGTTCCTCAACCCCGCGCGCGACGGCGCCGTCCTGCCCATCCTGCACCTGAACCAGTACAAGATCGCCAACCCGACTGTGTTCGGCCGCACCTCCCGTCCCGACGTCGAGGGCTTCCTGTCCAGCCAGAGCTGGGAGCCGCTGTGGGTCGAGGGACGCGACGTCGCGCAGGTGCACGCCGCCTTCTCGGCCGTCCTCACCACCGCGCACGCCCGCATCCGCGAGATCCAGGACGCCGCCCGGGCGCCGGGGGGAACTGTCACCGACGCTCCCCGCTGGCCGGCCATCGTCCTGCGCACCCCTAAGGGCTGGACCGGGCCGGTAGAGGTCGACGGCGTGCCCGTCGAGGCGACGTTCCGCTCGCACCAGGTGCCGCTGGCTGCGGTCCGCGAGAACCCCGCTCACCTGGCTCAGCTCGAGGCCTGGATGCGGTCGTACGAGCCCGAGCGGCTGTTCGATGACGCGGGACGCCTCGTCCCCGAGCTGGCGGCGCTCGCCCCCGACGGTGACCTGCGGATGGGCTCGAACCCCTACGCCAACGGGGGGCGGGTGCGGCGCCCGCTCGAGATCACCCCGTGGCAGGAGTACGCCGTCACCGTCGACCCCGAGCGCCGCGGCAGCGAGTTCGTCGAGACCACCCGGCCGCTGGGGTCGCTGCTACGCGACATCTACGAGGACAACCCGACCACCTTCCGGGTCTTCAGCCCCGACGAGCTCACAAGCAACCGGCTCGGGGCCGTGCTGGAAGTCAGCGAGCGCTGCCTGGTCGCGCCGATCGACCCGCACGACGACCGGGTCAGCCCGGAGGGCCGGGTGATGGAGGTGCTGTCCGAGCACCTGTGCCAGGGCTGGCTGGAGGCCTACACCCTCTCGGGGCGTTCGGGGTTGTTCGCCACCTACGAGGCCTTCGCGATGGTCTCGGCATCGATGCTGGTCCAGCACGTCAAGTGGCTGCAGGAGGGGGCGCGGCTGGGCTGGCGGGAGCCGGTGTCGAGCCTTAACGTCCTGCTGACCTCGACCTGCTGGCGCAACGACCACAACGGGTTCAGCCACCAGGGGCCGGGACTGATCGACACTGTCATCCCGCTGTCGCCCGCGGCCGTGCGGGTGTGGCTGCCACCGGACGCCAACAGCCTGCTGTCGATCTCCGACCACTGCCTGCGCAGCACCGACCACGTCAACGTCATCGTGGCCGACAAGCAGCCCCACCTGACCTACCTCACGGCGGATGAGGCAGCCGAGCACTGCGCCCGCGGCGCGTCAGTATGGGACTGGGCCGGCACCGAGGTGGGGCGCGGCGGGGCGGAGCCCGACGTCATCCTCGCGGGCGTGGGCGACGTCCCGACCGTGGAGACGCTCGCGGCCGCGCAGCTGCTGGCCCAGTACGTGCCCTCCCTGTCGGTGCGGGTCGTCAACGTCGTCGACCTCATGGCGCTGATGCCGCGCGACCAGCATCCGCACGGGTTCTCCGAGACGATGTTCCGGTCGCTGTTCAGCGAGTCCGGCCACGTCGTGCTGGCCTTCCACGGGTACGCCCGAGCCGTGCACCAGCTCGTGCACGGCCGCCCGGACCCGGCCCGCTTCCACGTCCGCGGCTTCATGGAGCAGGGGACGACGACCACCCCGTTCGACATGCTGGTGCGCAACCGGATGAGCCGCTACCACCTGGCCATCGACGCGCTTCGCTGGGCGCGGCGGGCGCCCTCGGGGTCCGACCGGCTGACCGACTTCTGCCAGCGCCAGCTCGCCCGGCACGAGGGCTACATCGACGAGCACATGGAGGACCTGCCCGAGGTGCGCGACTGGACCTGGAGCCGCTGAGGTGCCAGCCGGCGATGCTGGGCCCGCCGGCGCTGTGCTGGCCGTCAACGGCGGCTCGTCATCGCTGAAGACGGCTCTGTTCGACGGCTCGCTGCAGCTGCTGGCCAAGGTCAGCGTTCCCCGGCTGGCCGACGGCGTGCTGCACGCCGACATCGGCGGCGCGCGGACGACGTCGAGGGCGGCGGGGGACCCGCTCGTGGGAGTCCTCGCGGCGCTGCGCGAGGCCGGTGCGCCCGAGCCGGCTGTCGTCGTCCACCGCTTCGTGCACGGTGGGCTGCTCGACGGTCCCCGCCGCCTGGACGAGGGCGTCCTCGCCGAGCTCGGCCGGCTGGCGGATTGGGCGCCGCTGCACCAGCGGCAGGCACTGGCCGACGTGGCTAGAACGCGCCGGCTGCTGCCGGCGGCCCAGCAGGTGGGCTGCTTCGACACCCTGTTCGGCCTGGGCATGGCCGAGGAGGCCGCGCGGCTGCCGGTGCCGGACGAGCTCTGGCGGGCGGGCATCCGGCGCTACGGATTCCACGGCCTGTCCTACCAGGGCGTGGTCGAGACGATGGGGGAGCAGCGGCTCGGGCGGGCCGTGCTCGCCCACCTGGGCAACGGCAGCTCGCTCGCCGCCGTCGCCGGTGGCCGGTGCGTCGAGTCCTCGATGGGGGTGACCCCGGAGGGGGGCGTGCCCAGTGGGACCCGTACCGGCGATCTCGACCCCGGCTTGCTGCTCTACCTGCTCGACGCGGGGTGGACGGTCGAGCGGCTGCGGACGCTTGTGCAGCGGCAGGGCGGGCTCGCCGGCCTGTCGGGGGGGACCTCGGACATGGCCGAGCTGCTCGGACGCACGGACCAGCCGGCCCGCCTAGCCGTCGCCGTCTACTGCCGCCGGGTCGCGATGCAGGTGGGCGCGTACGCGGTGGCACTCGGCGGTCTCGACAGCCTGGTGTTCACCGGCGGCATCGGCGAGCACGCCGCCCCGGTCCGAGAAGCAGTGTGCGCCGGGCTCGTACACCTGGGCGTCGAGCTCGACACCGAGCGCAACGCCGACGACGCCACCCCCGCCGGCGTGCCGCGGGTGATCAGCCGTGGGAGCGTGGAGGTGTCGGTGGTGTCGGCCGACGAGGAGGCCACGATGGCGGCACAAGCAACCCGGTTCCTCGCCAGCGTCCCCGGCTAGATCCTCCACCTGCGGGGAGCCCGGCGCTGCCGCGGGTAGTCGGACCGGCATGAAGATCTATGCCGATTCGCCAGTGCGGCGCGGCCGCCAGCTGATGACCGACGCCGGTGTGCTGGTCTGGGTCGTCCTGTGGGTCCAGCTGGGCCGCATCGTCGCTCACGCCGTCGACCGACTCGCCGCCCCGGGGCGCGCGCTCGAGACCGCCGGAGGCGGCCTTTCCCGCTCACTGGGGGATGCGGCTGGAAAAGCCCGGGACCTGCCCCTGGTGGGCTCCCCGTTGGCTGGACCCCTGCAAGCTGCCGGACGCGCGGCCGGCGATGTGGCCAGCGCCGGCGTGGCCCAGCAGTCTGCGGTGGCGCGGCTCGCGCTCGTGCTGGGGCTGGTGGTGGCGCTGCTGCCCATCATCTCCCTGCTGCAACGCTGGCTGCCGGGGCGCGTGCGCTGGGTGCGGACCGCCACCGCCACGGCCCGGTCACGCGATCACCTGGACGAGGACCTGCTGGCCCTTCGAGCGCTCACCCACCGTCCGCTGTGGGAGCTGCAGCGGGTCGACCCGCGGCCCGGGGCCGCCTACGCCGGGGGTGACCGGGCAGTCGTCGCCCGCCTCGCGCAGCTCGAGCTCGACGCGCTCGGCCTGCGCCCGCGGCGGCAGCTGACCTGAGCTCGCTACCCGAGGCTGGTGGCGCCGGCCGGCTCGGCGCCGGTCAGCCCCGGCCGTGCAGGGTGCGAAGGACACCGATCAGCACGCGGGTCGCGGCGTCGGGCCGGCGGAAGCTGGTCAGCGGTACCGGCAGGTCGAAGCGCTTGCGCGCGATCGCCTTCGCAGACGTGAACTCCTTGAGGCCGTCAGCGCCGTGGATGCGCCCGTAGCCGGACTCCCCACTGCCGCCGAAGGGCAGCGCCGGGATCGTCGCGAATGCGATGACGGAGTTGACCGACGCCATTCCACACCGCAGCCGCCGGGCGATCTCCATGCCGCGGCTGCCCGAGAACACCGAGGCCGCGAGGCCGTATCCGGTGGCGTTGGCCTTCTCCACGGCCTCGTCCATGTCCCGCACCTTGGTGACTGTCAAGGTGGGGCCGAACGTCTCCTCGGTGATGGCCGCGGCATCGTCCGGCACGTCGACGAGGACGACCGGGTCGACGAACCGCTCGTGCACGCTGTCGCGGCCGCCGACGACGGCGTGGGCCCCGCGGTCGAGCGCGTCGGTGATGTGCCGCCGGATGATGTCGAGCTGGGCCGGCATCGTGATCGGCCCGAACGACGTGCCGGCCTTGAGGCCCGCCGCCTGCGTCGACAGCTCGCGCACGAACGCGTCGTAGTTGCGCTCGGTGACGTACACCCGCTCGGTGCCGATGCAGGTCTGCCCGGCGTTGCTCATCCCGCCCCACAGCGCCGCGTCGGCGGCCGCGGCGACGTCGGCGTCGTCATCGACGATCAGGGCGTCCTTGCCGCCGCACTCCATCAGTACGGGGGTGAGGGTCTCGGCGCACGCGCCCATCACCTTGCGGCCGGTCGTCGAGGAACCGGTGAAGGCCAGCTTGTCGACCCCGGCGGTGCACAGGGCGGCGCCCGTCTCGCCGAGCCCGGTGACGACCTGGAAGACCGGGTGGTCGGGGACGGCCTCGGCGAACGAGTCGGCAAGCCACTGCCCGACCCCGGGTGTGTACTCGCTGGGCTTGAACACCACGGCGTTGCCGGCGGCCAGCGCATAAGCGATCGAGCCCATCGGCGTGAACACCGGGTAGTTCCACGGCCCGATGACGCCGACGACGCCGAGCGGGGGGTACTCCACCGTCGCCGCATGGTTGATGGCGAGCATGCCGCTCGAGACCTTGTGCGGGCCGAGCACCCGGGGGGCGTTGCGGATCGCCCAGTCGAGGTGGTCGACCGCGAGCACGATCTCGATGATGGCGTCGGCCTTGGGCTTGCCGTTCTCGCGGGTGACGACCTGCGCGAGCTCCGGCGCGCGGCGGGCGAGCAGAGCCTTCCAGGCGCGCAGCCGCTTGGCGCGGCCGTCGAAGCCGAGGCCGGCCCACCAGGCCGACGCCGTGCGGGCGCGGGCGACCGCAGCCCTGACCTGCTCGGGAGACTGCTTGGCGAAGCTAGCGACGACCTCGCCGCTGGCGGGGTCCAGCGAGTCGAACGTGTCGCGCTCGCTGCTTGATGCCGCCGGTCGCTCCGGTGCGATTGTCATCAGCCGTCTCCTGCTCGTCGGGTGCAAGGCCCACGATAGTGCGCCGGCTGGCTGTACCGACACGGTGTCAGTAGAGACGGTGTCATTACCGCTGGGTCAGTGCGCTGGCTCCTCCAGGCCCTCGAGGAAGCCGCGCACCATCGCGGCGACCTCGACGGGATGCTCGAACTGCGGCACGTGCCCGCAGTCCTCGAGCACGATCGAGCCCGCCTCCGGCAGAGCGGTGGCCACGTGCCGCGAGAATGCCGCCGGCACCAGCCTGTCGCGGTCGCCCCAGACGAACAGCGCTGGGGCGGTGAGCCGGGGGAGCCGCTCCCAGAAGCCACGCTCCCCGTAGGCCTCGTCGAGGTAGATCTGCCGCAGGCAGGACATGAAGGCCACCCGGCCCGAGCGGGTGTGGAAGACCCGCAGGAACTCGTCGGCCCCGGCCTGCAGCCAGTGCGGCGGGATGCGGTCGGGGTCGCTGAACATCGCCCGGATGGACTCCACGACCATCGCGTGCGGCACCGGCAGCGGCACCATCGCCGCCTCGGGCCGCAGCAGCCGGGCGATCGGCACCCACTGGCGCAGCCGCCGGAAGGCGGGGGAGGGGGCGAGCAGAATCAACGCCCGCACCCGGTCGGGCGCGCGCAGCCCAGCCTCCAGCGCGATGCGGCCCCCCATCGAGTTACCGATGATCACCGCGTCATCCACGTCGAGATCGTCCAGCCAACTGGTGAGCCAGGACGTGTACCAGGCGGCGTCGTAGCGCGAGTGGGGCCGAGCCGAGCCGCCGAAGCCGGGTAGGTCGGGCGCGAGGACGCGATGGTCGCTGGCCAGCTCCCACATCAGCGGCAGCATCGAGGCGTTGGTTGCGCCCAGCCCGTGCAGCAGCACAACCACCGGAGCATCGACCGGACCGGCGTCGAGGTAGGCCGTGCCGATTCCGCGCGGGCGGTTCATCGTGGCGTGCGGCCAGTGCTCGGGCATCACGCCGCGGTCGAACAGACCGTCGAGCGCGAGTGCCAGCGAGAGGTCGCCGCGCACCGCGACCCGCCCGTCAAGGAAGGCGCCAACGCCGGTTTCCTGGCCCAGCACGATGGCGCGCAGGGTCTCCTGGGAGCCCATCACCGTCGTGGCGCGCTGCTTGAGCGGAACGGCACCGGGGTGGGCGCGCAGCCGCCCCCGGTCGAGCGCGATGGTGACAGTCTCGTCGTCCGAGCGCAGCACGACGCATGCCGTTCGGTTGCGCAGCAGCGGGTTGTCCACACCGGCCAGCAGTCGCTCACGCAGCGCCCCGATGAGCGGGCCGCCAGTCTCCTCCGGCGCGCCCGGCTCACTGCCCAGCATCCGGCGCACCGTACTTAGGACTTCAGCTCCTCGAGCCCGGGCGGCAGTGCCCCGGTCGCCCTCACCCACGCCATGGCAGCTCCGCGCTCGACGAGCAGGCGGACCAGAGCCACGCTGACCCCGCTGACCAGGGCCCAGACCAGCGCCTCGCGCATGTCCAGGTGGGGGTGAGTCGGGTCGTCGGGCGGCTCCTTGCCCGTAGCGCGGGTGTAGAGCTTGCCGACGACCTGCTGGGTGCCCTTGCCGGCGAGGGCCGCCGACAGGCCACCCACGACCTTCCAGCCGGCCGGTCCCATCCCGTTCGACACGTGCGCCTCCTCGCCGACCTGCATGTGCTGCCTACCCATCGGTCGCGACAGGTCGTCATCGCGCCATACAGGTCATAACGCTACCGATCAAGGTGATCTTGACCCGCACCGGCCTCCCAGTGATTGCCTTGCCACCGTTCCTCGACCACCTGCTCGGGTAGTGCTCTCGTATGAGCAAGTCCAACGAGCCCCGGAGCGAGCCCAAGAAGGGTGACCACGTCACCTGGAAGACCCACGGCACCACCACCGAGGGGGTCGTCGAGCAGAAGATCACCGACGACACCGAGGCGGCCGGACGCACCGTGCGGGCCAGCGAGGACGACCCGCAGTTCCTGGTCCGCAGTGAGAAGTCCGGCAAGGAGGCGGTGCACAAGCCAGGCGCGCTCGAGGTCGAGTGACCCAGGGCAGCGCGTCCACCCCGCGGACGCCCCGATGGCCGAGCCGTATCAGCCGATGAGCGGCAGCTTGCGCACTCCGCTCGCCACGCCTTTGACGTAGTCCTGCACGATCGTCGGTGTCAGGGTCTGGCCCAGCAGGCCGCCCATTGCATCGAAGCCGACGAGGTAGCGGGGCAGCGGGCGCGGGCTGGCCAGCGCCAGCCGGATCGCGCGCGCCACCCATACCGGGTCGGGCAGCTCGCCGCCCCGCGATGTGACGGTCTGGGCGCGCTGGTAAGCGGTGGAGTAGGAGGTGTGGCCGGCCTCGGGCAGGACCTCACCGCCGCCGGACCAGATGTCGGTTCCGAACCCGCCCGGCTCGATGAGGATGACCTTCACGCCGAACTGACCGACCTCGACGCGCAGCGCATCGCTCAGAGCCTCGAGGCCGTGCTTGGACGCCGAGTACCACCCGGTGAAGGGCGTCGAGACGCGCCCGGCAATCGACGAGACGTTGACGATGCGCCCCTCGCCCAGCTCCCGCATGTGCGGCAGCACGAGCTTGGCCACTCGCGCGGGCGCCACCAGGTTGATCTCCAGCTGGGCACGAGCGAGGTCGTCTGAGACGTCCTCGACTGCCCCCGGCTGGGCGAAGCCGGCGTTGTTGACGACGGCCCACGGTCCACCGCCGGTGGCTGCCGCGATCTCGGCGAAGCCCTCCTTGCAGGAGTCGGCGTCGCCCACGTCGCAGACGACTGGCCGCAGCGCGACGCCCTTCTCGCCGGCGTCGGCCGAGAGCGTGGCGGCCTTCTCCTCGCTGCGCACCGTCCCGTACACGTCGTAGCCCGCACCGGCCAGCTCCAGAGCTGTGGCGCGACCGATGCCGCTGTTGGCTCCGGTGACGACGACTGACTTGGCCACGAAGGCCTCCCTCTTGCTCGGTGTGCGGATGCCAGCGCCGCTGGGCACCGGACCGGCCGGCGGTAACGTCGCCACCCGGCTGCAGGTAACTGCCCCTTTCGGCCGCCAGGTACCACCACACCTCAGGTGTCAGCTTGAGGTGCCAGCCAGACTCGGGTGTCAGCACCGTCAGGTGTCAGCACCAGCGGCCACCAGCACATCTCGGGAGGGCACCCATGGCGCTGCCCACGACGCCACCCGCGGGCGCCCCCATCCCCCCGCCGCATCCGGAGGCCCCCCCGCCGGGGACGGTCATGCCCGAGCACTTCGGCGGCTGCTTCGGCTGCGGGCAACAGCACCCCGGCCGCCTGCGACTGCAGGCGACGGTCGCCGAGGGCGTATCGCTCGAGGCCCGCTTCCTCGTCACCGACGCCCACCAGGGGGCTCCGGGCCTGGCGCACGGAGGAGTGCTGACCACCGCGTTCGACGAGGCCCAGGGTTACCTCATGTGGCTGCTGCACAAACCGGCGGTGACGGGCCGGCTCGAGATCGACTTCCGGCGACCTGTGCCGGTGGGCAGCACCCTCTACATATCGGCGCGGCTCACCGGGGTCGACGGCCGCAAGCTGTACGCCGCCGCGGACGGGCACCTCGGCGCCCCGGACGGACCGCTCGCCCTGACCTCGGCCGCGCTGTTCATCGAGGTTCCCTTCACCCACTTCACCAGCCGCCTGCCCGGGCAGGAGCCCTCTCCCGGGTCGTACAACCCGTGAGCGAACCGGTGCGGGTGTTGCTGCAGCAACTCGACCCCGGGCTCCCGCTCCCGGCCTACGCCCGCCTCGGCGACGCCGGTGCCGATCTCGTGACGGCTGTCGACATCGACCTCGCACCGGGCGAGCGGGCGGTGGTCCCGACCGGCATCGCCCTCGCGCTGCCGCCGGGGTACGCGGCGTTCGTCCATCCGCGCAGTGGACTGGCAGCGCGCCACGGGCTGACGATGGTGAATGCACCGGGCACGATCGACAGCGGGTACCGGGGAGAGGTGGCGGTCATCCTGCTCAACACCGACGCACGCCAGCGGGTCCGGCTGCGGCGCGGTGACCGGGTCGCCCAGCTGGTTGTCCAGCGGGTCGAGACCGCGCTGTTCGCGCCGGTCGATGCGCTGCCCGCATCCGAGCGCGGCACCGGTGGGTTCGGCTCGACGGGTGGCTTCGCCGTAGCAGCAGCAGGCGGCCCGGACGGGCAGGGTGGCGGCAGCACCACTTTCGGCCCCGATGCTGAGAGCACCGACGAGGGAGGCAGCAATGTTCCGCCGCAGGCGTGAGGGCCGGGACGGCACGGGCGTGGATGCGGCCGACGGCGCCCCAACGCCCGAGGACCTGACCCCGGAGGACGAGGCCGCCCTGGCCCAGGCCGACGAGCCGGACCGGAATGTCGACGGCAACGCCGACGGTGACGCGGTCCCCGCGATCCAGGCGCCGCCTCGGCCGGGCGGGGCGAAAGGGCCCTACGATGCCGCCGACTCGCCACAGGACGAGCTGCACCGGATGGACTTCGGTTCGCTGCGCGTGCCGGTGCTCGATGGCATGGAGGTGCGGTTCGACCTCGACGAGACCGGTCAGGTAGCCGGATTCGTGCTCGCCGACGGCGACAGCGTGCTGCAGCTCGCTGCGTTCGCCGCCCCCAAGCGCAGCGGCCTGTGGGACGAGATCCGCGCCGAGATCGTCTCGTCGCTGGGTGAGTCGGGGGGTGAGGCCCAGGAGGTCGAGGGCCCATTCGGCAAGGAGCTGCAGGCACGCATCGCCACGGGTGTCCCGGGCGAGCTCGCGCCAGCCCGGTTCGTCGGCGTCGACCAGCCGCGCTGGTTCCTGCGCGGGTTGCTGTCCGGGCCCGCCGCGATCGACCCCGCGGCGGCGGAGCGGCTGCTGGCGGTGTTCGGCGAGACAGTCGTCGACCGCGGGTCGGATGCGATGCCGCTGCGCGACATGCTCCCGTTCGCCCTGCCCGCCGAGGTAGCAGCCGCTGCCCAGCAAGCGGCCCAGGAGCAGGCAGGTATGCAGCAGGGCTTAGCGGAACCGCTGGGTCCGGGTCCGACGATCACCGAGACCCGGTAAGCCAGCGTCGGTCGCTGCCACGGCAAGGGCGGCGAGCGCGGCGCGGCCCAGCACTGCCCGGTCGGCGGCGACCTCGGGCTGGGTCACCGTCCGCAGGCCGGCCACGGGCAGGGCTGCCGCCCAGCGGCCCGCAACTGCCGCCGGATGCATCGGATCGCCGGCGAGCGCGACGACTCCGGCAGGCACGGAAGTGGCCGCCAGCTGCGCAAGGGTCGGAGCTGCTGAGTCACCCAGCGCCCGAAGAACCGCGGTGAAGGCAGCAGCGTCGTGACGCGGCCAGCTGCCGGCAAGCTCATCAGCCACCCAGCCGGGGAAGGCGCGGGTGATGCGTCGCAGCGCCGCCTCGATGCCAATCCGCTCGATCTCGTCCGCCTGGAGCAGGTTGGCCCGCGCGATCGCGTCGGGCGCGCCCGTCCATGCGGGCATCGCCAGCAGCAGCCCACCGGGCGCCCGGCCGGCCTCGGCCAACCCGGTCGCGGCGAGGACAGCGGCATGCGCGCCCATCGACACCCCGCCGATGAGCGACGCCGAGACCCGCTCGGCCACCGCCTGCAGGTCGGCGGCGTGGTCGGCCGGCCGGAGCCGGCGGGATTGGACGACTGGTGTGCTGCCGCGGTGACCGCGCAGGTCGAACGCGACGAGTCGCCAGCCCGCCTCGACGAGCGGACGACCGAACGCGCGGATGACGAAGCCGGCGTCGGACCCGGCCCCGTGCGCGACGACAGCGGTCGGCAGCCGGCCCTCGCTCAGCGGCGGCCCGGTCACGGTGGCAGCGAGCGCGATGTCGGGCTCGGCCCCCGGTAGGTGCATCCACCCATCCTTCCGGGCCAACTCCTGCACGCGTCGCAGCGGGCAGAATGGAAGGCAGGCGCCACCAGTTGAGGACAGGTGCCGGCAGTTGCTGCCGGCATGATGCGGAAGGACGGCGACGTGAGCGAGCACCGGGGATGGCTCAGCCGGCGGCTGCACCGGCTGACTGCCGACGACGCCGTCATCGAGGCCGAGGAGCTCCAGGACCACGTCGAGTCGGTCGGGGCCGAGCCGGTGAGCGCCTGCCCGCTGCGCACCGAGGTCTGCATCAGCGGCACGGTCCGCTCGGTCACGGTGCGCACGCGGGCCGACGCGCCGACACTCGAGGCGGAGGTGTACGACGGCAGCGGCAGCGTCAACGCCGTGTTCCTCGGCCGGCGGCGCATCCGCGGCATCGAGCCCGGCCGCCTCGTCGTGCTGCGCGGCAGGCTGACGAACTCGCACGGACACCCGACGATCTACAACCCGCGCTACGAGCTGCTGCCAGACGACGTGTCAGCCGCATGAGCCACCGCTGCGGATGACGGACCCGCGCGAGCGCCGCATTCCCGGAGTGCCCTCCAGCCGCGAGTCGATCGCCGAAGCGGTGGGCGGTACCCGGGGGCTCGTCGACAGCGGCCTCGCGGCAGTCGTCTTCGTCGCGGTCAACGCGCTCGCCGGGCTGCGTGCAGGCATCGCCGTCGCCGTCGCGGTGGGCGTCGTGCTGATCGTCATCCGCCTCGTGCGGCGGGAGCCGCTGCGGCAGGCCATCAGCGGGTTCTTCGGCCTGGCGCTGGCCGCCGCGGTGGCGGGGTACACGCACAGCGCCGAGGGGTTCTTCCTGCCCGGCATCATCTACCAGGTCGTGCTCGCGGTCGGCTCCCTCGTCTCCCTGGTGATCGGGCGCCCCTACGTGGGCTACCTCGCTGCCACGTTCGACGACAAGCTGGTCGGGTGGCGGGAGAACCCTCCGATGCGGCGGGCCATGTCCTGGGCGACGCTGCTGTGGGCAGCGATCTTCGCCGTGCGGGCCATCGTGCAGGGGTTCCTGTACGTGCATCACCACGCCGGACTGCTGGCCGCGAGCAAGCTCGGCATGGGCTGGCCGCTGTTCGCAGCAGGCTTGGCAATGACCTATGCGCTGATCCGCCGGGCCGACCGCTACGCGGCAGCACCGGCAGGACCGGGCGCCAGCCAGGCGGGGCAGCGGCCGGGCGAGCGGTCGTAGGCTCGCGCGGTGGCGTCCCCGTTCGTCGAGCTCGACGTCGACGGCAGGACCGTGCGGGTGACCAACCCCGACAAGGTCTACTTCACCGCCCGCGGCGAGACCAAGTTGCATCTGATCGAGTACTTCCTGGCTATGGGCGATGGCGTCGTCGCCGCGCTCTACGACCGCCCCTGCGTGCTGAAACGGCACCCCGAGGGCGCCGACGGTGAGCCGATCTACCAGAAGCGCGTGCCCGACTCCCGCCCGCCGTGGATCGAGACGGCCCGCGTCGAGTTTCCGAGCGGCCGCTCCGCCGATGAGCTGTGCGTCACCGATGTGGCGGCCGTCGCCTGGGCCGCGAACCTCGGCACGCTCGACTTCCATCCCTGGCCGTCGCGGCGCGGCGACACCGAGCATCCCGACGAGCTGCGGGTCGACCTCGACCCGCAGCCGGGCACGGGCTGGGTCGAGGTCCGCGCCGTCGCGCTGCTCGTCCGGGAGGTGCTCGAGGAGCACGGCCTCGTGGGGTGGCCGAAGACGAGCGGGAGCAAGGGCATCCACGTGTACGCCCGCATCCGGCCCAAGCAGAGCTTCACCGACGCCCGACGGGCGTGCCTCGCGCTCGGGCGAGAGGTGGCTCGGCGCGCGCCCGAGCTGGCGACGACCGCGTGGTGGCGCGAGGAGCGCGGCGAGCGGGTGTTCGTCGACTACAACCGGATGGCGCGCGACCAGACCATCGCCTCGGCCTACAGCGTGCGCGCCCGACCGACGGCCACCGTGTCGGCGCCCCTGACGTGGGACGAGGTGCCCGATGCCGAGATCGAGGATTTCACGGTCGCGACGATGCCCGCCCGGGTCGGCCGGGTAGGGCACCTGCATTCGGGGATGGATGCCGCCACCGGCTCGCTCGACTCGCTGCTCGAGCTGGCCGACCAGGACGAGCGCGACCGCGGTCTGGGCGACGCGCCCTACCCGCCCCAGTTCCCCAAGATGCCGGGGGAGCCGATGCGGGTGCAGCCCAGCCGTGCCCGCCGGGTGACCTGAACCGGCGGCCAGTGCGCTGCGGACCTTGAGACGAGCCTCGCTGCCCGGTTCGTCCTGGTTAGTCACTTTCTTGGGTGAGAGAAGGTTCGAACCAGTCCACAAATTCACTCTTTCGGGGTGTTCGAGGCCCGAGAAAGGGCAATCAGGGCGTGTCCCGACCCCTGCCCTGGAGGCCATCGTGTCCGCGAGCTCGACTCCTCACCTCGTGCTTCGTGGGGCTGGTGTCGTCGCCGGCACTGCCGTCGCACTGCTGAGCGTCGCTGGCCCCGCGGCCGCCCTCCCTGGTATCCCGCCGCCGCCGGCTCCCTCCGTCTACTTGCCGCCTCCGCCACCCCTGCCTCCCGCCTACGTGCCGCCTGCGCCGGCCGTGCCTCCCGCCTACGTGGCACCTCTGCCGCCTCTGTACACGCCGCCCGTCAATCCCCCCCCGGTGGTTTCGGCGCCGGTGCAGCTGCCCGTCGGAGGCGGTGGCTCTGGCGGCGGCGGATCGGTGGGCGGCACGGTTGGTGGCGTCGTCGGCGGTGTCGGGGGCACGGTGGGCGCTGTCGGCGGGGCCGTCAGCGGCACGGTGGGCGGAGCCGTGGGCACGGTGGGCGGCGCGGTAGGCAGCATCGGCGGCACCGTCGGCTCGCTGCCCTCGACCATCTATGGCGCGGCAGGAAATCTCACCGGCGGATACGGGGGAGTCGGCGGCTCCGGCGGCGGTGCAGGACTTCCTGGCGCCCCTGCCACTGGCGCTCCAGCACCCGGTGGCGCCACCACAACAGCCGGCGGGACGGCCGGGGCTCCAGGGGCCCCGGCAGCGTTCGGGGTCGCCGTGACGGGGCCCGTCGCCAAGGCTGCCGGCGCGAGCCGCGACAACCTCCTCGGCGCCGCCTCAGCCTTCCTGCCGTCGACGTTGGTCACCAGCTTCGCTGACCTCGGGTCGACCCCCGGCTCGCTGAAGGCAGTTCCGGCCCCCGACCTCGCCCTGCTGCCGCAGTCACGGCTGCAGGACGTTCAGGCACCGCTGCTGGCCGCAGCCCAGCGCAGCGCCAACGGCTCGGTGCTGCAGGCCATCCGCGCTCAGGTGGTTCGCGGGATGCTGATCGTGCTCGCGACAATCGCCGTTTCCCTCGTTGGCGCAGCCAACGTCCGGGTGCGGCAGTTGAACCCTCGAAGCCGGGGGACCGGCGTCGCCGGCTGGCGCGCGCAGGTGGGCGCCGCAACCGCGATGCTGCACGCGGAGCCTGCCCTCGCCCTCGGCGTAGCCCGCGACCGGCTCGCCGACATGTTTCCGATGCGCAGCATGGGCGAGCGGGCCGCACGGTTGCTCAGCACCCGCATCCGGGTCGGGGCGTCCTAGCACCCCCAGGCTTAGGCCCGCGCGGATGCCGCTAGCCGGTCCAACCGGCGGCGTGCAGGTGCGCAAGCACCGGCTGCAACGCCTCCTCGGGTGTCAGCCCGCTCGTGTCAACGACGACCTCGGCGTCGGTCGGCGCCTCGTACGGGTCGCTCACGCCGGTGAACTCCGCGATGATCCCGGCGCGCGCCTTGGCGTACAGCCCCTTGCGGTCCCGTCGCTCACACTCGGCCAGTGGGGTGGCCACATGAACAAGGACCAGGCCGCCCCCGGCGTCCTCGACCATCGCCCGAACCTCACGGCGCGTGACGTCATACGGCGCGATCGGCGCGCAGACCACCGCCCCACCGGCGCCGGCGACCTGCGCCGCCACCCAGCCGATCCGGTGGACGTTGGTGTCGCGGTCGACGCGGGAGAAGCCGAGGCCGGCGGTGAGGTGGCGACGTACCCGGTCGCCGTCGAGCACGGTCACGGAGCGCGCGTCGGTCTCGAGCAGGCGGGTCGCGAGCAGCGTCGCCAGCGTCGACTTGCCTGACCCCGACAGTCCAGTGAACAGCACGACCAGTCCGCGGCTGCGGCGCGGGCGATGCCGGCGCGCGAGCGCGCGGATGACGGCCGGCGGGCTCACCGCGGGGTCGGGGTCGGTACCGGCATCGAGCGCGTGACCGAGGGCGAGCCCGACCCCCAGCGTCAGGGGCGGTGCGATCCACGCATGACCGAGCCCGTAGGCCTGGGCGACGAGCCGGGCGCTGTCGTCGTCGTCGGGGACAGCGACCAGGACCACCGCAGCCGGCACCGTCAGCTCGTCAACAGCTGCCAGCAGCGCCGCGACCCGGTCATGGTGGCGCGGGTCGGTCGGCTCTGACTCTCCCGCCAGCAGGAGCACCAGCACCCCGTCCAGAGCGCTGTGCTCGGCGAGCCGCTCCTGCACTGCGGAAATATCCGGGGCGTGCAGTGCTCGACCGGTCAGCACTCCCATCGGCAGCTGCACGCCGCGTTGGCGCAGCAGCGCCCGTGCGTCCTCGGGCACCAGCCACTGGCCGGGGTGGTCCGGACGATGCGGCGGCCGGACTTCGAGCGCCGTGCCGCTCACCGATCCCTCGCGTACCGCTGTGACGAGGAGGGTGCCGAGCTCGACGCCCTCCTCGTCGTGCAGCGTCAGCGACATCCCCGGCTGGGGCGCCGGGCGCCCAGCGGGTAGCGGCAGGACCAGCTCGCCCGCAGCCGGCGCGACCGCCCGCAGTGTCAGAGCCGCGATGCCGGAACGGTCCAGGACGAGTGGCGGCGCGTTCTCCGGACCGCCGCCATCCGGCGATCCCGCGCCCGCCTGTGGGCCGCCTGGTGGCGTCGTCCCCGGCTCTGTCATGGAGGCCTTTCTACCCGGGTCGCCGTCCTTGCGGCAGGGCCGTGGCAAGGTCGTCGTATGCCTGCCAGCCACGGCCACTCCAGCCACGCCAGTCACGCCAGCCACGGACAGCACGCCCACACCCCTGCGGGCCAGCCGCAGTCGGCGCATCCCGATCCCGCTCTGGCCGCACGCCTCGCCCACGAGACGGGGGAGGTGCTCCTGGGCCTGCGGCGCGACTGGGCGCCGGAGGCCGGAACCGACCAGCTGCGGGCAGCCGGCGACAGCACAGCCCACGAGCAGCTGATGACGGCTCTCAGCCGTGCCCATCCAGGCGATGCTGTCCTGTCAGAGGAGGGCGCCGACACCCCCGAGCGCCTCGACGCCGACCGGGTCTGGATCGTCGACCCGCTCGACGGCACCCGTGAGTACGGCGAGGGCCGCGGGGACTGGGCGGTCCACGTGGCGCTCTGGGTCCGGGACAGCAGTGCCGACACCGGGGGGCACATCGCGGCCGCTGCGGTGGCCCTGCCCGTGCTCGGCGTGACCCTAACCAGCGACCCGCAGGTGGTCGTGCCTGCCCTCGAGGACCGCCCCCCCATCCTGGTGGTCAGCCGCAGCCGGCCACCCCACGAAGCGGCGGCCGTGGTCGACGCCCTCGGCGGGGAGCAGCGGGCGATGGGCTCGGCCGGCGCCAAGGTCGCCGCGGTCCTGCGGGGCGAGGCCGACGTCTACCTGCACAGCGGTGGCCAGCACGAATGGGACTCCGCGGCCCCGGTGGCCGTGGCGCTCGCTGCGGGGATGCACGCCAGCCGGCTCGACGGCTCGCCGCTGGTCTACAACCAGCCCGACCCGCTGCTGCCCGACCTGCTCGTCTGCCGCCAGGAGCTGGCCGATCGGGTCCTGACGGCACTTGCCAAGGCACACTGACCGGCTCGGCCGCCGCTGGAAGCCGCCGTGGCCGACCGTAGGGTGACGCTGTGCGCCTGCCGGTGATGCCCCCCGTCAAGCCAATGCTGGCGCGCTCGGTCCCGGAGGTTCCCGAGCAGCCCGGGATGCTGTACGAGCCCAAGTGGGACGGCTTTCGCAGCATCGTGTTCCGCGACGGCGACGAGGTCGAGATCGGCAGCCGTAACGAGCGCCCGCTCACGCGCTACTTCCCGGAGGTGGTGCAGGCAGTCCTCGCCGAGCTGCCCGAGCGCTGCGTCGTCGACGGCGAGATCGTGGTCGTCGCCGGGCCCGGGCTCGACTTCGAGGCGCTGCTGCAGCGCATCCACCCCGCTGCCAGCCGCGTCGACCTGCTGGCCGGGCAGACGCCCGCTCGGCTGGTCGTTTTCGACCTGCTGGCGCTCGGCGACGAGGACTGGACGGGCCGCCCGCTGGCTCAGCGTCGGGGGGCGCTGGAGAAGATGTTCGCGGGCCGGGACCAGGCCGGCCAGGTGCACCTCACCCCCTCCACGGCTGACCCGGCAGTCGCCCGGGAGTGGTTCGCGACTTTTGAGGGGGCCGGCCTCGACGGCGTCGTCGCCAAGCCGGGCGAGCTCGGCTACCTGCCCGACAAGCGTGTCATGTTCAAGATCAAGCACGCTCGCACGGCCGACTGCGTCGTCGCCGGGTTCCGGTGGCACAAGAGCGGCGAGCCCGCGGTCGGCAGCCTGATGCTGGGGCTGTACGACGATGCCGGCGTGCTGCACCACGTCGGGGTGGCAGCTTCGTTCTCGATGGCGCGGCGGCGGACACTCGCCGACGAGCTGGCGCCCTACCGCACCGCGCTCGACGGCCACCCCTGGGCATGGGGGAGCGAGGACGCGCCAGTGCCGGCAGGCGCAGCCGAGCCGGGGGCGGTTGGGCGCACCCCCCGCGAGGCGGAGTCCTCCCGGTGGAACCGGGGAAAGGACCTGTCATTCCAGCCGCTGCGCCCCGAGCTCGTCGTCGAGGTCGGGTACGACCACCTCGAGGGCGCCCGCTTCCGGCACACCGCCCAGTTCGTCCGCTGGCGCCCCGACCGCGAGCCGCGCTCGTGCACCTACGCCCAGCTCGACCGGCCGGTCGCCTACGACCTGGCCGCCGTCCTCGGCTGACCGGTGCGGATCCGCTGACCTGTGCGCATCAGCATCGTCTGCGGCCGCTACCAACCCGCCCGGGACGGCGTCGCGGCCTACGTGGAGCGGCTCGTCGCGGCGCTGCCTGAGACCGGGGCCGCGGCCGGTATGCCGGTGCAGGCCGACGTCGTCGAGTGGGCCGGCCTGCTGCGCTTCCGGGCCGGCGACACCGACGTGGTGCACGTTCAGTTCGCCCCCGCTGCCTACGGCTACCGCCCCGAGATCGGGCTGCTGCCGCTGCGCACCCGTCGGCCCGTCGTGACGACGCTGCACGAGTACGCCTGGTGGCAGTGGCCCGCGCGAGTGCCAGGGGCGGCATGGCGCCCGCTGGAGCGCCGACGGCTGTGGGACCGCGAGACGCTGCGCCTGGTCCCCGGCAGCGCCGCCCTGGTCTGCACCAGCTCGCCGGCCGCGGATGCGGTGCAGGCACGGACGGGCCGGACGGCTGAGGTCATCCCCATCGGCGCGAACGTCGGCCTCAGCTGGCCGGGGGACCGGGCGCTCGCCCGCGCTGAGCTCGGCCTCGACCCGGATGCTCCGGTGCTCGCCTTCTTCGGCTTCGTCCATCCGGTCAAGGGGCTGCGCTACCTGCTCGAGGCGCTGCCCGGGCTCCGGGTGCGGCATCCCGGTACGCGGCTGCTCGTCATCGGTGGGTGGCGCTCGCTGGCCTGGCCCGACGGCGAGGCCGACGCGTTCGTCGGCGACCTGCGAAGGCTGGCCCGAGAGCTCGGCGTCACGCCGGCTGTCGACTTTCTCGGGTTCCAGGAGCCGGCCGCCGTGTCTCGTGCCCTGACCGCAGCCGACCTCGCCGTGCTGCCGTTCACCGCCGGACTGACCGCCAAGAGCGGCTCGCTGCTGACCTGCTGGGCCCACGGGCTGCCGGTGGCCGGCCCTGAGCCCCTCGCCGGTCGGGACCCAAACCTCGGGGATGCGGTCGCGCCGTTCACCCGGCGCGATGCCGCCAGCACGGAGGCTGTGGTCGGCGACCTGCTCGCTGACCCGTCCCGGCGGGCGCGCCTCGCCGCTGCGGGGCGGGCCCAGCTGGCCGACCGGTCGTGGCCGCAGATCGCCGCCCGGCACCTGGCGGTCTACCAGCGCGTACTGGCCGGGCGGGGGAGCGGCCGGTGAGCCCGAGCCCACGGCTGCCCCAGCGGCCCCAGCGGCTGCTCGTGGTCGAGCTGCTCGGCGGCTTCGGTGACCTGCTGATTGCCCTGCCCGCGATCCACGCCCTCGCCGCGGCCCAGCCGCAGGCGCAGCTGCGCGTGGCGACGGTCCCGGCCGCCGCCGAGCTGCTGGTCGCCGACCCGGCCGTCGACTCGGTTGTCGGCGGCGACCTCTCCCGCCCCCACGACTGGCTCGACGGCGAGCTCCAGCGCCATCCTCCTGACCTGGTGGTGTCGACAACGATGCACAGCGGGCTCGACCAGCTGATCGAGCAGCGCGTCCCCGGCAGCATCACCAACCTGTGGCGCAACCCCCCGCCGAACGAGCTGATCGACCGGCGGTTCCTGCGCCTGCTCGCCGATGACGGGCTGATCCAGGACGCGCACCGCAGCACGCCGCTGCAGGTCGCCCTGACCAGTGCCGAGCGGGACGAGGGACGCCGGCTGCTAGCGAGCCTGCTCGGGCCAGGCGCGCGTCGCCCGCTGCTGGTGCTGCCCGGCAGCGGGATGGCGGTCAAGCGCTGGCCGGCCGAGCGCTGGCAACAGCTGGTCGAACAGCACGCCGGTCGCGCGCTTGTCCCGGTGGCCGAGCACCGGGTGGTGCCAGCGGCCACCCCGCTACCGGCCGGGCTCGACCTGCGCGGGCTCGCGGCGCTTGCCGGGGCCGTCGGCGAGGCCGGCGGTCGAGCCGTGGGCGGTGACACCGGCCCGGTCCGGCTGGCGGCCGCAGCCCGCTGCCCGGCCGTCGGGCTGTACGGGCCGACCCTGGCGGCCCGCTACGGGCTGTCCGCACCGTGGACGCAGAATCTGCAGGGGCTTCCAGGCTGCGAGGTCCGGCGGCCCACGGCCATCACCGAGCAGGAATGCTGGTGGTCGGCCCGGTGCCCGCTGGACACCGGCCCGCTGGGCACCGGCCCGCTGGGCACCAAGCCTGCCGGCAGCCGCGCGCAGTGCATGGCCGACGTGTCCGTCGCGGACGTGCTCGCTGCCCTGGAGCGGGTAGGGGAGGCGACATGACCAGCCCCCAGAGCGGCCCCGACACAACCGGCGAGCCGCAGACCGACGACCCGCACGCGGGCCTGTCGGCCACCGGTCGGACGGCCGACCAGATGCACGTCGACGACGCCAAGCCCGGGACCGACTACGGCGCCCCCGCTGCCATCGGTGAGGACGACGAGGAGTCCGCTGGCGGCTGAGCAGCGCTCTGCCCATCGTGGGCATCCTTGTCCCGGCGGTAGCGCAGCAGCAGCGTCGAGTCCTGCTCCAGCACGCCCGCCAGCTCGAGGTCCGCCGGGTGCTGCCAGGGCGTCCCAGCGAGCAGCTGCAGGTGGCCCGGGCCAGCCAGCAGCGGTGACACCGTCACGCACAGCTCGTCAAGGTGCCCGGCGGCGGCCATGGCCCCAAGCAGTGATGGTCCGCCCTCGCACAGCACGCGCCGCAGGCTGCGGGCGGCGAGGGCGTCGAGCACGCGCCGTGGCTCGGCCGTGTCCTGCCCGCACACGATGACCTCGGCCACGTCAGCCAGGGCGGCCACGGCCGTCGCGTCGGCGTGCGCCGTCGTCAGGACGAGGGGCAGCTCGCCCCCGCCGGCCTCGGCAAAGAGCCGGGCGGCAGGGTCCAGCGCAGCCGACCGGCTGACCACGGCGAGGCGGGGCACTGCGCGCATCCCACGCTCCCGGCGCCACTGCTGGCGCTGGTCCGGCACCCGGACCGGCCCGTAGTCCTCCGCCCGGGCCGTCCCGGCACCCACGAGTACGACGTCGCAGCACCACCGCAGCATCCGGAACACGGCCTTGTCGGCGGGGCTGCCGAGCCCGTGGGAGCGGCCGTCGAGCTCGGCGGCGCCGTCGACGCTGACGACGAAGTTGGCACGCACGTGGCACTGGCCGAGGCCGGGATCGGGGACCGCGTAGACCGCACCGAGGTCGACCTCGCCCGTTTGCGGAGGCAGCAGCGAGCGCACCACGGGACGATATGCCGCCACAATGGGCGGGATGCCTCCCGAAGCGCCGCGAACCCCCAGCGCCCCCACAGCCCCCAACGCCCCCACAGCCCCCACCTCCCGCACCACACCTGGCACACCCGCCCGCCTGGCGGACCGGCGGCCGGAGGTCGGCGCGGACGCCCTGGTCGCCGAGCTGACCCCGCCACCCCGCTTCGGGGAGGTCAGCCTGCAGACCTACCGGCCGGAGCCCGACCAGCCGACGCAGGCCCGGGCGGTCCAGGCTGTTGCGGCATTCGGCGAGCGGCTGGCGCCCGAGCCGCCACGCCGGCGCGGCCTGCTGGGGCTCGGGCGGCGGCGCGACATCGAGCCGGAGGCTCGGGCGGGGCTCTATCTGGACGGCGGGTTCGGCGTCGGCAAGACGCACCTGCTGGCATCGCTCTGGCATGCCGCTCCCGCCCCCAAGGCGTACGGGACCTTCGTCGAGATCACGAGCCTGGTCGGCGCGCTCGGGTTCGAGCCGACCGTCCGGGCGCTGGCCGGGCACCGCTTGCTGGCCATCGACGAGTTCGAGCTCGACGACCCGGGCGACACCGTCCTCATCTCCACCCTGCTGACCCGCCTTGCCGACGCTGGCGTCCGCGTCGCTGCCACCAGCAACACGCAGCCCGAGGACCTGGGGGAGGACCGCTTCGCCAGCGAGGACTTCCTGCGGGAGATCCAGGGCCTGGCCGCGCGCTTCGAGACCGTTCGCGTCGACGGCGAGGACTACCGGCACCGCGGCGGCACGCACGCCCCCGAGCCGCTCCATGACGACGAGGTGCTGCACCGCACGGCGGCGGTCGGGAACGCCACCTGCGACGACTTCGACGCGCTGTGCGGCCACCTGGCGACGGTGCACCCCTCCCGCTACCGCCACCTGGTCGACGCCGTGCCCCTGGTCGGGCTCACTGGCGTGCACCGCCTCGAGGACCAGGCGGTGGCGCTGCGGGTCGTGGTCCTCATCGACCGGCTCTATGACCGGAACGTGCCAGTCCTCACCTCCGGGAGCCGGCTCGACGCGCTGTTCGACAAGGAGCTGCTGCGGGGGCCGCACCGCAAGAAGTACCAGCGGGCGCTGTCCCGGCTCACCTCGCTGGCCTGTGCCGGCCTGCACGCAAGCGGCGCAAGCGGCGCAAGCGGCGCAAGCGGCGCAGCCGGTGCCCCCTAGCATCTAGCTGTGGACTGGAACCTGCGCGGCTGCGCCCGGCACGGGCACGTGACCTACCGTCCGGACGAGACCGACCTCGCTGAACGCCTCACCGCCACCACCCCGGCGGGCGAGTCGTGGCGGTGCCTGCGGTGCGGCGCGTTCGTCCCGGGGGAACCGCACAGCCGTGGCCCGGCTGACGAGGCGCCCATTGTGCTGCGGGGCAAGGCGCTGCGGCAGGCGACGATCCTGCGGCTGCTGGCGGCCGAGCGCCTGCTGAGGGCGCTGCTGCTCATCGGCATCGGGTACGCCATCCTGCGCTTCCGCAAGTCCGAGGCCAACGTGCAGGGGGTCTTCAACCGCGCCGTCCCGGCCGCCAAGCCGCTCGCGCGGGTGCTCAACATCGACCTCAACCACAGCCCGACGCTCGGCAAGCTGCAGCACCTGATCCACACCAAGCCCTCGACGCTGCTGCTCGTCGCCGTGCTCATCTTCGGCTACGCCGCGACGCAGATCGTCGAGGGTGTCGGCCTGTGGCTGCTCAAGCGCTGGGGCGAGTACTTCGCCGTCGTGGCGACGAGCGCGTTCCTGCCGCTGGAGATCTACGAGCTCACCGAGCGGGTGACGGTGCTGCGGGTGCTCACTCTCATCGTCAACATCGCCGCGGTCGTGTACCTGCTGCTGAGCAAGCGGCTGTTCGGGCTGCGGGGTGGCCGCGCCGCATACGAGAAGGAGCGCGAGAGCGCCTCGCTGCTCGAGGTGGAGGACTCAGCCGGCGGAGCTCGTCGGCGCGAGCCCGCTCAGGCCGCAGCCGGCTGACCGGTGGCCACCGGTGGCCACGTCCCGCGATGCCGGGACGTCAGGGCGCCCGATCAGCCCACGGGCGGCTGCAGCAGCCGGACGAGCGCCACGGACTCGCCGGGCAGCTCGATGTGCCCGTCGGCGAACGAGAAGCCCTGCTTGGATGCGAGCACGACAGCGACGGGAGTGCCCTCGAGCGGGACCGCGGTGCGTTCCGGTGAGAACGCGGCCACGACAGCGAGCGAACCGCGGTGCAGCACGAGCCAGCGCCCGCCGGGGTCGACGCTGCAGCGGACCCGTTCCCGCGGGCCGGCGAGGTCGGGCTCGGTTCGGCGCAGGACAATCAGCCGGCGGTGCCAGTCCAGCAGCATCGCGCCGCGCTCGCTGGCCGGCTCGTCCCAGTCGAGCGTGGAGCGCTCGAAGGTGGCCAGGGCCTGCGGGTCGGGGACATCCTCGGTCGCCCAGCCGTGCTCGGCGAACTCGGCGCGGCGCCCGACGCGGACAGCCTCGCCCAGCTCACCGGAGTGGTCGGAGAAGAACTGCCACGGCGTCCTCGCGCCCCACTCCTCGCCCATGAACAGCATCGGCGTGAACGGTGAGAGCAGCAGCAGGGCCGCGCCGACCTTGAGCAGCCCGTCGGAGAGCACAGCAGCCGCGCGGTCACCCTGCGCGCGATTGCCGATCTGGTCGTGGTCCTGCAGGAACGTGACGAACCGCCAGCCCGGCACGCCGGTGGCCGGACGGCCGTGCGAGCGGCCGCGGAAGCTCGAGTAGCCGCCGTCGTGGACGAAGGCCGACCTCATCGCCTTGGCCAGGACGTCGAGCCCTCCGAAGTCGACGTAGTAGCCCTGCCGCTCACCCGACAGCGTGGCCCACAGGGCATGGTGCACGTCGTCGCACCACTGCGCGTCGAGGCCGTAGCCGCCGGCCTCGACGGGCCGCACGAGCCGCGGGTCGTTCAGGTCGGACTCGGCGACGAGGAACAGCTCGCGGCCGGTCGAGACGCGCAGCTGCTCCACCTCACGGCTGAGCTCCTCGAGCAGGTGCATCGCGCGGTCGTCACGCAGGGCGTGGACGGCGTCGAGCCGCAGCCCGTCGCAGTGGTAGTCCTGCAGCCACATCAGGGCGTTGCCGAGCAGGAAGCGCCGCACGTCGTCCGAACCGGGGGCGTCGAGGTTGACGGCGGCACCCCATGGCGTGCTGTGCGCGTCGGTGAAGTACGGCCCGAAGCGGGCGAGGTAGTTGCCGGCGGGCCCGAGGTGGTTGTAGACGACGTCCATCACCACGGCGAGGCCACGGGCGTGGCAGGCGTCGACGAAGCGCTTGAGCCCGTCGGGGCCGCCGTAGGGCTCGTGGACCGCGTACAGGTCGACGCCGTCGTAGCCCCATCCGCGTGCGCCGTCGAAGGCGTTGCACGGCAGCAGCTCGACTGCGTCGATGCCGAGGCCCGCGAGGTGCTCGAGCCGCTCGATCGCCGCATCGAACGTGCCGGCGGAGGTGAATGTGCCGATGTGCAGCTCGTACAGCACCGCTCCCGGCAGGGGCAGCCCGCGCCAGGACGCGTCGGTCCAGGCGAAGGTGCTGTCGTCGACGACAGCGGAGCGGGCGTGCACGCCCTCGGGCTGCCAACGCGAGCGTGGGTCGGGCAGCTCCTCGGTAGGCCCGACATCCCCTGCATCGAGGACGAAGGCGTACCGGCAGCCGTGGCCGATGTCGGGCGCGTCGAGCGTCCACCAGCCCGGCTGCGAGCCCGGGCCGCCGCTGGATGCCTGGCGCCGCTCGTCGCCCACCGCGACAGCAACCGACCGGGCCTGCGGCGCCCACACCGCGAAGCGAGTCATGCCCGTCGCCCTCCCCGCGCGCTCGATCGGCTACGCACTCGGGGCCGCGAGCCGCGCGCCGAGGAGCATCACACCCTCGTGAGCGGCATCAAGCCAAGGTGGACACGGCGCGACGCCCGGTCGACTGCTCCACCACGGTACGAAGCCGCGCCCACAGCAGCGGCCCGAGCACGATTGCCGCCAGCAGCACCCAGCCGATTGTCACGGTCGGCACGTCGAGGGTCTTGAGCCCGCTGGCCAGCAGCACCACGGCGATGGCGCGGCGGACGAACCAGGCCGGCGCCGAGGACGACAGCCTCGCGCCGACGTACACCCCCGGCAGGCTGCCGATCAGGATGGACGTGGTGAGACCGAGCTTGAAGTCGCCGAACAGCACGTGTGCCAGCGCCGCCGACCCCACCAGCGGCACCGCCTGCACGAGGTCGGTGCCCACGAGGTCGCCGGCCTTGAGCGTCGGGTAGAGCAGCAGCAGCAGGACGATGATCAGCGAGCCGGAGCCGACCGACGTCATGCCCACGACGAGGCCGCCCAGGACGCCGACGAGCAGTGTCGGCAGCGGACGCACGACGGGGTCGGGCTCGGCCACGGCGCCGCCGTCGGTACGGACCCGCCGCCTGACGTCGAGCACGGCCTTGACGACAAGCATTACCGCGGCCACGAGCAGCGCGACGCCCAGCGCCGTCTTGACTGTCGACTGCACCACCGACCCCTTGCCCAGTACCCGCAACAGCACGACCCCGAGGAAGGCGGCGGGCACCGACCCGATCGCGAGCCAGGTGACCAGAGGGCGGTTGACCGTGCCACGGCGCCAGTGCACCGCGCCGCCCACCGGCTTCATGACGAACGCGGCGACCAGGTCGCTGGAGACCGCGGCGAGGGGCTGGATGCCGAACAGCAGCACCAGGGCGGGGGTCATGAGCGCGCCGCCGCCCATGCCGGTCAGGCCGACCACGAGGCCGACGATCAGCCCAGCCACAGCGATTGTCAGGTCGATGTGCATGGAGGCCCGTCCGTCATCTCAAGCCCTGGTCCGTCATTGTCTACCTTACCAGTAGGCAATATGGATGATGTCGATGACCTCACCGTGCCCGACTGACCCGAGGAGCCCGATCAGCGGCGCGACCAGGCCTCCGCCTGCTCGGTGAGCTCGGCGACGACAGGTGGCAGATCGCCGGCAACGAGGTCGGCGAGCGTCACCGACTCGAGCACCGCCCGCAGGCTCGCTCGCACCGCGACCCACACCTTGGTCAAGGGCTCGGCCGGCCCGGAGTAGACGACGTCCTCGGGCCGGGAGTCCTGCACGCTCGCCAGCGGCCCGTCGACGGCCCGCATCACGTCGGCCACGGACACCTCCCCGGGCGGCCGGGCGAGCACGTACCCACCGGAGGGGCCGCGCTGGCTGCGCAGCACCCCTGCCTTACGCAGGTCGCCGAGGATGCCGAGCAGGAACTTCAGCGGGATGCCCTGAGCCCGCGACACCACCTCGGCGGTGACCGGCTCACCTGGCCTCGCCGCGAGCTCGGTCAGGGCCCGGACCGCATAGTCGGAGCGGGCGGAGACACGCACGCGACGATCCTTTCATCAGGCGCACTGGAGCCAGCCGCGTGCGCACCAGCGTTGCACCCCTCAGTCGCGCACCAGCAGCGCGACGGGGAAGTCGCGCAGCAGCCGCAGCAGGTACGCCTCACCGCCGTCATGACGCCGGGCGCTGAGCACGTCGGTCCAGCTGCCCGGTGGCAGCGGGACCGCGGTGTCCTTCCACCCCCCAGTCCGCCGCAGGCCGAGCGCCAGGCGCGGGACCACCGTCACCACCTGGGACGAGCGGGCGAACGCGACGACATGCTCCGCCGCCGCCCCGCGGGCCGTCAGCGGCTCGTAGGTCGCGTCGGCCCCGAACGCATCAGGCCGGTCCCGGCGGGCGGTGAGAGCGGCGCGGACCAGGTGCAGCTTGGCTGCCCCGCTGTCGTCGACCTTCGGCGTCCCGCGGGTCGTGGCCAGCAGGCGGGCGCGCTCGGCGTAGTCGACCGGGCGCCGGTTGTCGGGGTCGACGAGCGACAGGTCCCACAGCTCGCTGCCCTGATAGACGTCCGGGACCCCTGGCATCGTCAGCTGCACCAGCTTCTGCGCCAACGAGGTGACCCGGCCCGGCTCGATGAGGGTGTCGACGTAGCGGGTCAGCTCCGCGACGAACTCGCCGTCGCCGAGCACCCGCGTGACGTAGGCCGCGAGCGCCTCGTCGTACTCGACGTCGGGCGCCGTCCAGGACGTGTGCTGCTTGGCCTCGCGCGTTGCCTTCTCCAGGTAGCGCTGGGCACGCTGCACGTCCAGCGGCCAGGCACCGACCAGGGTCTGCAGCAGCAGGTACTCGGCGTTGCGGTCCGGACCCGCCGCCCCGGCATGCCGTTCCCCGAGCCCGAGCAAGCGCCCGGCGGCGCGGGCCCAGCCGGCCGGGTCCTCGGAGAGCAGGGCGAGCCGGGCGCGGACGTCTTCGGAGCGCTTGGTGTCGTGCGTCGACAGCGTCGTCATCGCGAGCGGCCAGTCCCGCTGCGCTGCTCCGGCAGCGGTGTGGAAGTCGGCGACGGACCTGCCGAGCACCGCCGGCGCCCCGCCGACCTCGTTGAGGGCAACGAGCCTGTTGTAGCGGTAGAAGGCGGTGTCCTCCAGGCCCTTGGCCATAACCGGGCCGCACGTCTGCTGGAAGCGGATGACGAGCTCGGCCGGCCCCGCCATGACGAGCCGGCAGACGGCATCGATCTCGACGGCCCTGGTCGGCAAGCGCTCCTGCGCCCGGGCCCGGGCGCGGGCGATGGTGTCGACAGACGCCGGGCTCGGCGCCTGGCCGGGCACGACGTAGGCGCGATAGACGTCGAATGCCTCGAGCAGCGCCTCGAGTGCCTCGCGCAGCCCCCGGCGGGTGAGGTCCCGCGTCGCCCGCACGGACCACGCTGCGCGCACGACGAGCTCGGTCAGCCGGCCCAGCTCGGCAGGCAGCACATGTCGTACGGCGTGCCGCTTGGCATCGGCCTCGACGGCGTGCCAGTCGGTCGGCTCCCGCGTCAGCTCCCCGTAGAGGGTGGTCAGCGGCACCTCACCGGAGGGGTCGACGAACAGCCCGAGCAGCCGGTTGAGTGCGTCGTAGCCGGTGGTCCCCGCGCAGGCCCACGCGGCCGGCAGGTGCTCACCATCCTCGAGGATCTTCTCGACGACGACCCAGGCGCCGCCCGTCGCCACCGAGAGCCGCTCGAGGTAGGCCTCGGGGTCGGCGAGGCCGTCGGGATGGTCGATCCGCAGCCCGTCGAGCTCACCGGCGCGCACTTGGCGCAGCACCTCGCGATGGGTGGCATCGAACATGTCAGGGTCCTCCACGCGGACCCCCGCGAGCGTGGTGACGTCGAAGAATCGCCGGTAGTTGAGCTCCTCGCCGGCGACGCGCCAGTCGCACAGCCGCCAGTGCTGGTGCTCGAGCGCCTCGGGCAGCCCCAACCGCTCGGTGCCCGGCGCCAGGGGTGCCTCGTGGTCGTAGTAGCGGACGCGGTCGCCGGCCAGCTCGATCTCACCCGCATCCAGGCATTCGAACAGCGAGCGTCCGAGCACGGGCAGCAGCACCCGGCCGGGATTGTCGGGCGAGTGCCAATCGATGTCGAACCACGCCGCGAAGGGGGATGCCGGGCCCTCCCGCAGCACCGACCACCACGCGGCGTTGGCCGACTCGGGCTCGGCGACCGACATGTGGTTGGGCACGATGTCGAGCACGAGCCCGAGCCCGGCCTCCCGGCAGGCGGCGACCAGCCGCGCGTGGGCGTCCGCGCCGCCCAGCTCCTCGTTGACCCGGCTGTGGTCGACGACGTCGTAGCCGTGGGTGGAGCCGGGGGAGGCCTGCAGGTAGGGCGAGCAGTAGACGTGACTGACCCCGAGCTCGGCGAGGTAGTCGGCGATACCCGCCGCGTCGTCGAAGCCGAAGTCCGGGGTGAGCTGAAGGCGGTAGGTGCTGGCCGGCACGCGGGTCACCCGCTCAGTGAACCGGACTGCCCCACGAACCGGACTGCCAGGCGAACCGGACGCCGCTAGTACACCCGGCGCAGAACCAGCACCGAGCGCGCGGGCGTGCGCATGGCCTCGCCGAACTTGTGCGAGGCCGCGTCGATGTCCGGGGCGAGCGGCGCGGTGGTGTCGACGACGACCTCCCATGCGCTGCCGAACTCCTGGCCGGGCAGAGTGTAGTCGACGTCCTCGTGCCAGGCGTTGAAGAACAGCAGGAACGAGTCGTCGACGATGCGCTGGCCGCGCGCGTCGGGGTCGGGGATGGCGTTGCCGTTGAGGAACATGCCGACCGAGCGGGCCC